>Ga0351883_1073_pt1 | contig 33215 bp, 26 predicted proteins | sample BONcelFGM3001F14_FD_206772 | JGI IMG/M metagenome (GOLD analysis project Ga0351883, IMG submission 206772) | Enriched cells from coal bed in the Powder River Basin, Montana, United States - BONCAT cells FGM rep3 HSBNCT.FGM.300.1.F14 ...
AACCAGCCAGGTGCGTAACAGTGGGAGACAAAGAACGGGAGACCTCCTCGTTGAGGGTCTCCTGGTTGAAACCCCTGACGGTGCCGTCGGAGAATGCAATGAAAACCCTGTTTCCCGACACCGCGCACGCCGTGACTCCTGGAGGTATCGCGGTGCGCCCGGCCACGGAGAATGAGCCGGGAATGACCAGGTAGAGCGAATCGTTGGTCACTGCCAGAACCCCGTTCATCCCCTGCTGAGAGGCCACGTGAAGCACTGGTGAAGGAAGGGTGGCGAGGCCGTGCACCCTTCCGTGAACTAGTTCCAAAAACAGCAGTGACCCGCCGTCGCCAACAACTGCGTACCTGTTGTCGGTCGTGAAAACGCAGTTGTGCGATGGCGCAGGACCGAGTGTCCTTTCACCCGCTATGAACGACGGGTGTACCGGCGCGGGTCCGGGTTCCTGCATGCAGGCGCATGCCAGCAGCAGGAACGCCGCCGCGCTTCTCATCTGCCCACTACCAGCATCCTGGTGGACGCTGAAACATCGTTGCCCTGAAGCAGAACGAAGTACAGGCCGGGGGTGAGCCCCTCGGTCGAGTGCTGGAACCTGTGCTGTCCGGCTTCAAACACACCACTGATCAATGTCTCGACCACCCTGCCCGCCAGGTCGACCACGCTCATTCTGTAGAAACCAGGCACGGCGATGTTCATGCCAAGGTGCACGATCGAGGCGGAAGGGTTGGGCGATACCGGGAGAAGTACTGCGGAATCGGGTGTTGAACCCTGTATACCCTGGGACCAGGTCTGTATCGTGTCGAAAGCGGGAGTCATGTTGTGCATCCTGGCGCCGACCATGAGTTCCGAATCGCCCTGGGCGTTGAAGACCAGCTCCGCCTGCCCGGAAGCATCGGTAACTGCCTGAACATAGAAAGTCTCGGGGGTTTCCGGGTGGTTCCCGATGCCGTCGGTGATCGTCACCACCGCTCCGGGCACCGGCGAGCCCTGTGATGTCACGGTGACCGTCACCGTATTCTCGCCGTGAAAGGCGTGGGAAGGACAGGACAACTGCAACGGAAAGGGCGAGCCCGTTTCGTCGCAGTTGAAGATGTCCATTGAGGGGTCGCCGAACCAGTGGTACATTCTGGCGTTGCTCAAACCCGATGCGCCGTAGTATGTGATTATGTCAGCCTGTGCGGCGGCGTGTGTTTCAGCGACGCAGGTATTGCCCTCGTCGTAGAGCTGCCAGTAAAGCACCCTGTCGAACCTGTGGTTGACGACCGTCGCGGAGGGGGCACTGGCGCCGCATGTTCCGCTGGCGCCCTTTCCCACGGCGTAAAGCCAGCTCTCGCACAGGCAGTTGTAGGTCTTGTCGTGAGCGCCGTTATCGCAGGCCACATTGAACACCGGGGGAAAGAACGTATTGGTGAGGGCGTAGATGGAACCGGCGCTCCAGCCGAGGGACCATTGCCATGTCGTCACTGAACCGTGCCCGCGGTAGTTCACCGTTCCGACGCCGGCGTTGATCCTGTCCTGGACCTGCTGCAGGGTGGCTCCCTCCGGGGGGTAGAAAGTGTCGAACAGCGGATCGATGATGGTGTAATCCCAGTTCTTTATGGCGTTCTTGTTGGCGGTGTATTTGGATGGATACTCCTCCTCGTGGGCGCACAGCATCGTGGTCGCGGGGATTGAAGGCATTCCGGGGGTGCCCGTGAACATGGAGTAGTTCATCGACTTGTAGATCATGTTTGCCAGGTTGCCGGCGCCGGCGGGGAAGCGGCCCACCGCTATGTCGGGCATGTTGTCGCCGTCGAGCGTCTGATAAAAGAAGTCGCCGTAGAATGACCCGAAATTGAACGATGGAAGCTGCTGGTGGGTTGCCGCGATCAGGGCGAACCTGGTGGTCCCGGGCTGGAAATGTGCCTGAATGGCTGCCTTTATCACAGCCGGAGTCGAATTGAGCGGCAGAACCTCGATGACGACCCGGTGCCCCAGCAGGTTGACCATGGAAAGCAGGGGTGTGATCTCGGGAAGGTTCTCCTGTACCGTTACAACGATGTAGACAACGCCATCCTGATCGATGGGACCAGGGTTCACCGGCACTTCCATGAGGTCGAAATTGAGCACCAGGCTCCCGAGCATCGCGGCCCTCTCAGGAATGAGGGGGGTTTGATCTGCCTGAACTCCGTTGAAAGAGATGCTGACCGTCAGGGCGGAGGCGGCTTCGAGAAGTCCGGTAGCGTGGTTCCAGCGGAACGGGTTGACAATGAGCCGGGCCGTGTTCAGCCCGAACAGAGTCTGGGGAGGGAAGATGACCGCTGTCTCTGCGGGGTGCGTTCCAATGAGGTCGCCTGAAAGTTCGACGAAAGCCGGGGGTTCCTGATCGCAGTCGCATCCCAGAGGTTGAACGGGATGGATGCTGAATACGCCCACGGGTGTCCAGGTTGCCTCCACCGAAGTCACAGTGGCTTCCATTCCGGCGGGAATTCCGATGGCAAGAGGTATCATGGGTAGTTCCGGTGATCCGGGGGAGAGATCGGTGTCCCAGTTGAAGCCGGGGAGCTCGATCCTGGTGTATCCGTTCTCTGTGATCATCCCGAACCCGGGGATCGAAAGATCGATTGAAACACCTTCAGTACTGAAGTCTCGGGGTGTGGCGACGGCATGTCCACGGTAATCCCCTCCCAGGGAATGCCACTCTCCGTTGAAACCGTTCAGCGTGGTCAAGGCCAGCAACAGCAGGATCATGTCAGGTTCCTTTCATTCTTCATTTACGTACTCTATCCTCACGGTTCTTATGTAAATATCCAGTGCATCCATCAGCCTTCTGACCTCGCCGGGGTTCCTCTCCCGGGCAGCAGCCTCCATGGCACCGCCAATGCTGCTGATGCCATCGAAGCCGTATCCGCCCCCCGTACCCTTCATGCTGTGGGCAAGTCTTTCTATCTCACCGTATCCGCATTCGGCGAGCAGTGTTTCGATGCGGGACAGATCGTTGCGCCGGTTTTCGATGTAACCCGGTATCAGGGACATGAGGTCTTCGGGTATCCTGGCGGTGGGAGCCTCGGTGCCCGGAAAGAGGGTTTCGTCATCGGAAGGGGCATTTGCCCCCGAAAGGACCTCTTTGAACTTTTCGAACAGGGTCGCCTTCCTGATCGGTTTGGACACGTGAAAGTCACAACCCGCCTTGAGGCACCTCTCCACTTCCTCCTTCATGGCGTAGGCCGTAAGGGCGACGATGGGGACCCTCTCGGCACCCCTCTCCCTTTCCAGGCGTCTTATGGCCGCGGTTGCCTCGAACCCGTCCATCAGAGGCATCTGCATGTCCATGAGGATGAGGTCGAACCTGGAGGTTTCGAATGCTTCGAGCGCTTCGCGCCCGTTCTCGACCTGGACAACCTCCCATGGAAGAGCGGTGAGATACCTCATCAGAAGAAACCGGTTCTCGGGCGAGTCCTCGGCCACAAGGACCCGCAGAGGCCGGTTCAGCGCTTCGTGCATGGCCGGCGGTACTGCGTGTGGAGCAGCCCCGGCTCTCAGGGCTGATTGAACGGCACTGTGAAGTTGCGCGGCGCCAACAGGTTTCACGAGATGTGAGGTTACTCCCAGCTCCTGGCAGGCCGCCTTGATCTCGGCGTTTGAATCGGAAGATAGAAGAAGGATGACGGGCCCCTGGAACAGCTCTTCCCTGCGAAGTCTCGTAGCCAGGTCAAGGCCCGTCATGCCGGGCATGTTGAAATCAAGGATGCAAAGGTCGAACCTCCGTTGAGTGGTTGAGGTGTTTCGAAGCATGGCGAGCGCGGCCTCTCCGCTCTCTGCAGTGACACATTCGATGCCCCAGTTCGCGAGCATCGACCTCAGGATCGTCAGGTGATTCCTGTTGTCATCGACGGCCAGCACCAGTGCATTGCCGATGGTTTCAAGGCCAACACCGGGAACACCCTCGGGAGGCTGCGAAACGGGCAGTCGAAGCAGTATGGAGAATGTGCTTCCCACACCCTCGCTGCTCTCTACAGAGATCTCTCCGCCCATCGACTCAACGAGTTTCTTGCTTATGGCAAGCCCCAGACCCGTGCCTCCGAACCTCCTCGAATGAGAGGAGTCCACCTGTATGAAGCTTTGAAAGATCGATTCGAGCTTTCCTGCGGGAATACCTATCCCTGTGTCCTGAACTGCGATGTATGTCCTGTCGTTCCCCTCGGGGCGCACGATGACACCCACCTCGCCGCTTTCGGTGAACTTGACTGCGTTCCCGACCAGGTTGATGAGGATCTGTCTTATCCTGTCAGGGTCGCCCGAAACCCATACGGGAGTGGCCGGGTGGATCGAGCAGGAAAGGCCAATGTTTTTTTCGTGCGCCCGCATGGAAAGTGTCTCGCAGGTCTTTTCAACCAGGTCGGGAAGGCTGAATGGAATGCTCTCGAGGGCGATGTGGCCAGCGTCGGCCCTTGAGATGTCGAGGATGTCGTTGATCAGGTTGAGAAGCCCCTCGCCCGCGTTGCGGCTGATCCTCACATAGTTGGCCTGCTCGGGGGAAAGCTCGGTCTCCCATAGCAGGTCGGCCATCCCGATAATGGCGTTTAGCGGGGTCCTTATCTCATGGCTCATGTTGGAAAGGAACTCGCTCTTCACCCGGGCGGCGTTGAGTGCCACCTCCCGGGCTTCTATCAGATCGAACTCGATGCGTTTACGGTCGGTGATGTCCCGAAGTATGCCCGTGGCATGCCACTGACCGCCCGACTGGAAGGCGCTGATGGCCAGCTCGACGGGAAAAACGACCCCGTCCTTTCTCTGGGCCTCTATCTCAAGAACACGGTTGATCACCACGCCCTGCCCCGAACGGCGGAAGTCCCCGAAACCGGCCTCGAACATCTCGCGGTAGGGCTCGGGAGCTAGCAGACGATGGAGGTCAAGGCCTTCGACCTCATGTCTTCCATATCCGAACATTGCTTCGGCCGCTGCGTTGAAAAAAGAGATCTGCCCCTGCGGGTTCATGATTATCACTGCGTCCTGCGCGGTGTCAGTGATGGTGCTGAAGAGCAGTTCGTTCTTTCTCAGCTTCTCCTCTATGTCCCTGCGCTCCTCCATGTCTGTGTAGATCGCCACCCCTCCGACGATCTCGGAGCCTATCTCGATCGGGGCGGCGGAGAGACGAACGAACTTCTTTTCAAGTCGTTTGCTGAAGCGAACGCATTCGACCCCAACGACACTCTCGCCTGAAACGACCCGAACACTGGAGGCAGTGTTTCCACTGCTTTCGTCAACTCCCAGCAGCTGGTCAAGGTCGCGGCCCGTTGCCTCGGAGGCTGTCCACTCGAAAAGCCTCTCTGCGCCAGGGTTCCACTCCACTACCCTGCCCTGCCGGTCAACTGTGACAACGGCGTCGGGAACGCACTGGATTATACCCCTGAGGTAGCTTGCGCCCTCAGAAGAGTGTTGTGAGAGGTTTCCGGAGGTATCGGCGGTGTGTCCCAATTGAGTGATCGTGGCGATGATCCTGCCCTCGGAAACGACGCGGGAAAGCGAGACCCGAACCGGAAGTGGTGTGCCGGAGCATTGAAGAGCGGTTTCCATCGATGCTCCGGGCGGGGGAAGGGAATCAGGGAAATGCGTGGCAAAGGGTTGGTTGACGATCTGATCGACGGGCAGACCAAGCATGCGGGATGCCCGGCTGTTCACCCGGGTTACGATCAGCTCCGGAAAGCTCAGCAGAACGACTCCGCAATCGATGAGTTCGGGCAGCCAGGTTGCCTCAGGGGCGCTGGATCGTGCCCTTTCCCGCTGTTCCTCCAAATCCGGGGTCCACCTTTCCCACGCATTCCGAAACGAGTCCGGAAAGGGCCGACGCTGTAAATGGCTTCCTGAGGAAACCCGCAAGGTCCAGTTTCTCGAACTTGCTCTTTATCTCGCCCTCCCCGTAACCGGTTGTCATTATTACGGAGATCCCGGGGCTCAGGGCCCTGAGCTTGTGGTAGGTCTGGACGCCGTCGAGCCTTGGCATCACAAGGTCCAGAACGACGCATCCCACCCTGTCACGGTTTTCAAGAAAGACCTCGATGGCCTCGGCGCCGTCTGCAGCGGTAAAAACGGTGTAGCCTGCGTTCTCCAGAACCCTTGTTCCTATTCGTCTGATTATCTCTTCGTCATCGACGAAGAGAACTGCCGGTCTGATCTGCAGTTCGGGATCATGGGGATTGATGTGTTTTTTCATGGCTTCAAGGGTTTCAAGAACGGACCTGTAATCAGCCATTCCGTCATGTGTCACATGAACCGCAAGACCGGAAAGCTTTCGTTCAAGGAGATCAAGCAGTCCGATGAGTTTCAAGTCCGTACAACTCCCTTCAACACTTCCGCATTGCCTTCACGCAAGTCTAGTTTATTCCATAGCTCCTTCGGAAGCAAGTGCGGCAGAAGCGAGAATCTCGGAAGACTTCCTTTTCCATGTTCCGGCGGAAAACCAGACCCCCCCCGCAAGAGCCGTCAGAACGTTGGAAACGAACATGGCCCACCACAGACCATCCTTTCCCATGGTGGTGTGAAACGCAAGGAAATACGCCAGGGGGATCCTGATGACCCACAACCTTGCCATGTTCAGAACCATTACGGGAAGGGTGTAACCGGAGCCCTGAAAGCTGCCGAAAAGCACAGTGACGAAACCGAAGGCGTATACTGAAGGGGTGGTTATGCGGAACATCGTTCTGCCAACCTCCATCACCGAGGGGTCGTTCACGAACAGGCCGGAGATGGCGTCGCCCAGAAAGAACATCGGTACGGTGATGGGCAGCAGAATGAGACCAATCACAAGGAGCGCCCTGAAAGTTGACTTCGCGGCCCTTGCCGGAAGCCCTGCCCCAAGGCATTGCCCCACAGCTGCGGCGTTGGCCTGTGAAAGCCCCATCGCGGGGACAAGGGCGAGGTGGATGATGCGGTTGCCCACGCCGAATGCCGCGGTAACGGCGCTTCCGAACGAATTCACTATGCCCAGCAGAACGGTGAAACCAAGGCTCGTGCCGGCCTGACCAAGGCTTATCGGAAGCCCGATGGAGAGAAGCCTGGAGATGGTATGTGCGTCGGGCCGAAGGCTGGCCGAGGTCAACATGTAGCCGGACTGGCCCCTGAAGAGACGCACCGTGCCGATCACCGAAGCGAGGGAGTGGCAGAACACTGTTGCGGCAGCGGCTCCCGTGACGCCCAGGGCAGGGACGGGGCCGGCTCCAAAGATCAGAAGAGGGTCGAGAATCGCGTTCAGAACCACAGTGACCAGGCTGACCTGAAGGGGACCCATCGTGTTGCCGAGACCGGTGCTTATGCCCTGGTAGACAAAGAATGGAAACATCAGGGGAAGTCCCGCCAGTATCCAGGTGAGATAGGTCTGTGTATCGCCGAAGGCGTCGGAAGGGGTGTTGAGAAGCCGTAAAATGGCTGGCGCGAACACCAGGCCGATGACACCCAGCAACACACCGATAACAGAGAGGATCAGAAAGGTCTGACCGCCCGCCCGTCTTGCCAGGTCATCCCGTCCGGCGCCCCTGTACTGCGATACAAGGGTGGTACCCGCCGACCCGAGCCCCATCGCCAGAGCCATGGCGATGAAGACAACGTTCATGGAGATGGTCGGGGCAACAAGGCTCTGTCTTCCAAGTTTGCCCAGCCAGAAAGCGTCGGCCAGATTGTACAGGGTCTGCAGCAGATGCGCGGCCATTACAGGCCAGGCCAGACGAAGGAGCCTGCCCGTTACCGGGCCAGTGGTCATGTCCAGCGACGTGTTTCCGCTCACGACCGCGGGAAAAAGGGATTTGTGGCGATTTCCGTTTCCAGAGTGGTCTCGGGTCCGTGACCGGGAAGGACCCTCAGTATTCCTGCCAGGGGGATGATCCTTTCCCGGATCGATCGGGTTATCTGACGGTGATCGCCCCCCGGAAGGTCCGTTCTGCCTATCGAGCCCTGGAAGACCGTGTCTCCAGAGAAGAGAAGCCCGTGCCCGAGAAGGCAAATGCTGCCGGGGGAGTGGCCGGGAGTGTGTATGACCGTGAAACGGAGGTTTCCGGTGCTTATCTCATCCATGTCTTCCAGGAGCCTTGAAGGGGGCGGAGGGGTCGAGATCCGGAAACCGTAGGAGGCGGCGACCTCGCAGGCCAGTGATAGCATCGGAGCATCCAGCCTGTGGATCATGGTGGGAACGCCAAGCTCACCATTTCCCCAGACGTGATCGAAATGGCCGTGTGTGTTGACCGTTGCCGTGATCTCGCCGATCCCCATGCCGTTGATCACGGCTCCCAGCGGGGCAGTGTTCCCGCCGGGATCGACAACCATCCCCAGACCGGTTTCAGGGCAGCCGATAATCCAGCAGTTGGTCTCTATGGGTCCGAGGACCACGCGCCGAACTATGGGGGTGTTACCGTTCGTTTTCACCGGAAAGCACCTCCATCCTTGCGAGAAGTTGCTCCCTGGAGAGGGAATCCGCAACCAGGGGCAGCATGTCCTTGTATACCGAAACAGCCTGCTCGTTCATGCCGAGGTTCTGGCGGGAAAGGGCCAGACAGTTCATCGCCATGAGGTCGCGGGGGTTCATGGCAAGGGCCATCTCGGCCTCGTGTCCCGCTTCCTCGTAAAGCTCGAGCATCCCGTAGGCTACCGCAAGCTGCGTCCTTGCTCCCGGATACGCCGGGGCAAGGGAAACCGTCCGCTGAAGAAGCGGAAGGGCTGAGGCCGGTTGGCCGGCTACGATGTGAATGCAGGCGAGGTTGAAATGAGGTGACGGGTCGGAGGGAACCCTTCGTATCGCGGTGTTGAAACACACCGTCGCGTCCTGGATCCTGCCAGCCTCGAGGTAGGCACGCCCAAGGTTGTTGAAGGCCGACGCGTCCGATGGGTCCATGGAAACCGCAAGTTCTCCGGCGGTGATGGCTCCACCCACATTACCCATTCCCACAAGGGCACCGCAGAGAACGGCCTGGGCTCCCCTTCTTCGCGGGTTAAGGGTCAGAACCCTTCCGACCGCGGCGGCGGCCTCGCCGTACCTGCCCTGATCAAGCAGGACTACTGAGAGGTTGTGCCAGGCGTCGATGTTCATCGAATCGGATGCAAGCACCGAGCGGAGAAGCGACTCGGCACCTTCAAGGTCTCCCGCTTTGTATGAATCCGACGCTTGCAGGAAAGCATCGGCGACGGGGTCGGGCATCTCGCCGCGGGAGCAGGACAGAAGCATGATGCCCACAGAAACGATAATGAAAACCCGCACCGGCATCTCCATTCCAATGGGCCTAATATGCACAAGGCGAGCGGTACCGGTCAGAAGGGCCTCCTGACGGCCTGAAGACCCTGTGTCAGCCGCGCTGATGAACTCAGGATAACCTCTTCCCCGAAACCCACGCCGCTTGTGAGTTGAATCGAGTCGCCGGACTGGATGCCCACCTCGACCGTTCTAAGGTCCACCCTTCCATGCTCATCCAGCACGGGAACCTGCATGATCCCTCCGGCCATCAAGACAGCGTCCGCCGGGATCACCACAGCGCCGCGGGCCTGGGCCAGTTCGATCGAGAGAACACCGCTTATGCCGGGAGGGACCGGCGCTCCCTCTCCTGCTGGAAAACGTGCGGTAAGGGGGACAAGCCCCGTCAGCGGATCAACTGAACGCGCGACGCTCTCCACCGCGCCCTCGAGGGAAGGGTACTCCCTCAAGGCGGGCTGGAACATTGCAGTCATGCCGGGGCGGATCTCGAGAAGGTACCTCTCGGGAACCAGAAGCCTTACCGTAAGGCCTTCGCCGATAACCGAGGCTACAATGTCGCCGGGCGATGAGAGCTCTCCCCGCCTTCCCCTCACCGTTCCCACTGTTCCGTCAAAGGGTGCAGTGAGAACACCCGTCCGCACCCCCGCCAGGGCGGCGGCCCGTGCAAGGCGCGCGCGCTCCACTGCAGCTTCCGCGGCTGTCGAAGCCGCCATGGCCCCAGACAGCGCTGCTTCACTTACTGCGCCCGCCTCGAAGAGCTGCCTGCTTCGGTTCGCGTCGTTCGCCGCACGCTCCTCCATGGTGAGCGCCGCCCGCAACCCTGCCTCCGCCTCGGTCACCGTTCCCCAGAGCGACGCGTCACCGCTCATCTCGGCAATGATCTCTCCGGCAGTCACCGAATCTCCCTCGCGCACGGCGATCCGCTGAAGAATCCCCCCGGGCGACAGAAGAAAGGCTTCTGAGCCGGCTTCAAGAAGTGCGCTGAACTCGACGGTCCGGCTGATGTCGGAACAAGAGACCACAACCGTTTCAACCTCGACCGGAGCTTCCGATGCGCTGCCATCCCCGGAGCACCCCGCAAGAAAAGCCATGGAGAGAAGGGCGAAAGCGACTGCAGGTTTCACTTCGTTCTCCTCCTCATCCCCCGAACCCGGTCGAGCTGTGTGTAAAGCACGGGAACGATCAACAGTGTCAGTGGGGTCGCCAGCAGCATTCCTCCGGCGACGGTCCTTGCCATCGGTGCCCAGAGCTCGGCGCTCGGTGAGCCTCCCAGGGCCAGGGGGAGAAGGGCGAGAATGGTGGTGCCAGCCGTCATGAGGATGGGTCTCAGCCTTGCACGGCCCGCCGAGATAACCGCTTCCTCGGCGGTTCCTCCAGTGGATGCCCGCTGCCTGTTGGCAAAGTCGACCAGGACTATTCCGTTGTTAACCACTATCCCCGCCAGCATGAGTATCCCCACAAGTGAAGTGAGACCCATTGTCGTGCCGGTCAGCAGATGCACGAGCACCACGCCCACCATGGCCATCGGTATCTCGAGTATGAGGATGAAGGGTTCGAGGAGGGACTCGAACTGGGCCGCCATGACCATGTAGACCAGCAGAACTGCGACGATTATCGCCAGCTGCATGGCGCCGAAGGCCTCCCTCTGGTCGGGTATGTCACCCAGAAGCTCCCAGCGCATTCCCCCAAGGTCCAGCGTGTCCATCACCTTCCCTATCTCGGGCTCAACCCCACCGAGCGACCTTCCCCTCAAGCCGCAGGACACAAGGACGCACCTTGAACGGTCCCTGCGGTTTATCCCCCGCGGTACCTGCACCCTCTCCAGGCGTCCCCATGAAACGAGGGGGGCGCCAAGCACCGGCAGGGCAGACACAGCTTCCGGCGAAGAGCGGAAGTCCTCGCGATACTGAAGGTTCACGGGCACCTGGCGGCCGTTCTCGGTGAGCACCGACGCGTCCAGCCCAAGAAGACCTATGGTGACCTCCGCCGCCACCGCCGCCGGCGATACGCCACGGAGTGATATGACTGCGGGGTCGGGTATGAAATCGATCTGGGGAACCCACTCGTCAAGGGACGAACGATGATCGACCGTGCCCTCGATACCCATCAGGGCACGTTTCAGCCTCTCTCCCGCATCCCTGAGCCCGCCAAGGTCATTGCCGTAAAGCGCCAGCTGTATCGGGAAGCTGTTCCCTATGGGCAGGCCGGTCTCCACCGTGTAGGTCATTCCCGGCACTTCGTCCAGCACGCGCCTGAAATCCGATTCGTACCCGGTGATGGACCCAGTTCTCTGCGACTCGTCCTGGAAGTACAGCGAGATGCTTATCCTGCAAGACGCGTCCGAGCCGAAGATCGCCCCCACCCCCTCGCTTCTTCCGGTCTGAAGCCAGCTGTGCCTCAGATCGCCGGGATGCACCAACGACAGAAGCGAGTCCTCAAGAACTGCCGCAACGCTGTCGGCGAACGCAAGGCTCGTTCCCTGGGGCAGTGAGGCGTTAATCTCGATCACCCCCTCCCCCATTTCGGGAAGAAACGCCGTGGGGATAAGGGGAAGCAGGGCGCCCGTTCCCAGTACCAGCGCCAGAAGAAGCCATAGCAGAAGGGCTTTTCGGGAAAGACACCAGGATAGGGCGTGCGCGTAGGACCGTTCAAGGCCGTCCAGCCTGACACCGAACCAGGCCAGGAGCGACCCCTGCCTGTGGTGTTTGACGACGCTCCTGGGCAGCGAAGCCAGCATGGGGATCAGGGTCTGGCTTACAAAGAGACTTATCAGGATTGCTGCGGCAATGGTGATGCTGAGGTCACGAAAGATCTGACCCGTCATTCCCTGCACGAAAAGCATCGGAATGAAGACCGCCACTGTGGTGAGTGCCGATGCCGCAACGGCCAGCCCCACCTCGGAGGCGCCCCTTATGGCGCAGGCAATGCGGTCAGTCCCGGATGCGGCCAGTCTGTGCACGTTCTCCAGTACCACCACGGAATTGTCGACTATCATGCCGATGGAAATGCTGAGCCCCGCCAGGGAAAGGATGTTCAGGTTCACACCGGCCAGCCTCATGGCCGCGAACGTCGCGATGAAGGATACCGGCATGGAGACGCTCACGATCCCGGCGTTGGCGAACGAACCAAGAAACAGCACCAGGACAGCAGCGGCGAGAAGGATGGCCTGCACGCCGGTCCAGGCGAGGCTTCGCACCGAGTCCGCGATGAAGCTTTCCTGTGTGTAGACCACGCTCGGGGTGAGCACGTGGGAGTAGATATCCCCTATCCTTGCAAGCTCATCAGTGAGTGCCCGGCAGGTCTCGACACTGTTTGCGTCAGCGCTTTTTCTGAAAACCACGACAACCGTGTTGCTTCCGTCAAGCCTGACCCTGTTCACCTGATCCCGGTGACCCATGAACACTTCAGCAACATCGCGGATCCTTACGACAGATCCGCCGAACTCCCCGACAACCAGTTCATTGATCTGGTTCAGTGTTCTGAAGCCGGTTTTTACACCCATGGCTGTTTCCAGCTCCCGGGATTCGAGCATTCCGCCGGGCTGATCGGACTGGACGGACGCAAGGGCCCCGTAGACCGCGGAAATGGATACTCCCCTTCTGAAGAGAAGCACCGGATCCGCCTCGACCCTCACAAGCCTCTCCTCTCCTCCGCTTACCGAAGTCCCCGATATCCCCTCCACCCTGCCCAGGACGGGGACGATCTCGTCCTCGACCACCCGCCTGAGTTCGTGGCTCGAAAGCGCCGAGCTCTCGAAACCCACTATCACCAGTGGTTTGTAGCTCGATTCCAGCGCCATTATGATGGGTTCCCGGGCATTGCCGGGAAGGTCGTCGCGAATCGAATCCACCGCTTTGCGGATATCCTCCTCAGCTGTGTCGATGTCGGCCCCCAGTGAGAGGTTCACCGTGATGCCGCTGACCGAGGCGCTGCTTTCGGACTCAACCGTATTCACCGATTCCACCCCGCTGACCGCCCCCTCCAGAATATCGGTCACAAGGGTTTCGATCTCCTCGGGTCCAGCGCCCGGAAGGATCGTGACGATGACCACCGTTCCCGTGTCGACTGGAGGGAAGTAATTGAGACCCATCTGGAGAAAAGAGAACACTCCCGCGCCGGTCATGAGAAGGAACAGCATCGTGAAGGCGGTCCGCCTTCTGACTGCGAGTCCGGGAAGGCTCATGGCGTCACCACCCTTACGCTGTCCCCCGGAGAGACAAGCCGGTTTCCAAGAATAATCACGCTGTCGCCTGGAACCACTCCCGAAACGGCCAGACGGTCGAACCCGCTTTCAGGACCGGTTGCAGGCTCGACCACGACAGCCCTCCCGTTCCTTATCAGTATGACCCTGTCGGAGCCATCGGGATCCGTGATGAAGGCGTTTCTGGGAAGAGCGACCCCCTCGGAACAGGTCTCGAGGGCAATGGTAACCATTCCCGACATGCCGGGAAGAAGAAGCCCCGACGAATCGGGGATCTGAACTGTTACGGGAACAAGGCCGCTCATGCGGTCCACAGACGAGCCGGCGGCCGATACCGTTCCGTGGAAAAGCATGCCTGGATGGTGGGTGGTGGCAAAGAAAGCCGGCAGACCCGGTTCGATCCAGGGAAGGGAGTTCTGCGAGATGTGAACCCTGCACTGCAATGCTCCAAAGCCCGAAACGGCAACCATGGGACCAAGTGCCGTATTGCCCACCCTGGCAAGTACCCGTGTCACGACCCCTGAGAAGGGTGCCGCGATGGTTCCCCGTGCATGGCCGTCAATTGCGGCCGCCCGGGCGGCCCTGGCTGAAGAAAGGGTTGAAGCGGCCGTTCGGGCTTCAGCAAGCGCCTCTTCGTATTCACCTGGGCTGGCCGCGCCGGTCTCTAGCAGTGAGCCTACCCTCTCAAGATTGCCCCTGTAGTAATCGTCGAGCGCCATGGATGCAGTGACAGCGGCGACCGAAGCTGATACTCCCGCGGCCCGCACCCCATCGGTGGTCATCGAGACAAGGATGTCTCCGGCACGAACTGTGTCCCCCTCGGCCACATGAACCTCGGTGATCCTTCCCGGAACCGAAGCATCCACCAGCGCCTCATCGGCTGACTCCAACCAGCCGGCAGCCATTACGGTCCGTGTGAGACCGCCGGCCCTGGCCACTTCAGCGGTGACTGGAACCACCCTGGAAGGCCGCTCGTCTGATGTTCCGCACGAAAGGGCCGATAAGAGCGTCAGACAGAGAGACCACGACCAAAAGTCATTTCTTCTCATCGGGCGTCATCCCTCTCAGAAGAATGTCGATTGCTCCGCTTATGAACCGCCTGTCAATGCTCTCCGGGTCCTTCTCACCGCCGAACCAGTCCAGATACTTCCAGCGTGCGCTGAACCAGTTCACGCATATTGACATGTAGACGATGGGGAGCACCACCGGGTCGATGTCGGCCCTGATGACACCCTTCTCGGCCATTTCGCGGATCCTCTCGAGCACCCTGTCCCTTGAACACGGGTCGGGAAAGCCGGTTTCAAATCCTCCCTCAAGGTCGAGCCAGTTCATCATTCTGACAACCCCGGGGTTGCGTCCGAGGAAGTGGAAGAGCCCCTCCTCACCTCTTGCGAAGTCAGCGAGGCTTCCCATGTCGCCGCTTGATACGATGCTGTAAAAGCGTTCCAGGATGCCGGAGCGCTGGAAGCACTGCTCGACCATTGCTCGCCACAGTTCCTGTTTTGAGTTGAAGTGATGGTAGAGAAGGCTTTTCGAAACACCGGCCTTTCTGGAGATCACCTGCATGGATGCCCCCGCAAATCCCTTCTCGCGGAAGACCTGACCCGCAGCCTCCAGTATCCTGTCCTTCGAACTGGCGGATGAACCCAATACCACCTCCTACTGACCGAACGGTCAGTCAGCAATATCATGCCCCGCGCATGTCTGTCAACCCGGGTGAAACCCCGCGCTTCCAGGCATATATTCACTGCTGATAATCGGGTATCACGGGCCGGTGTTGACCAAAGATGAACGGGGGGTTCCCATGGCAGGCATGGGCTTCGGAAACAGGTTCCGCTACTGGTTCGACGGCATGACCGCAAGGGGCGCTGGTGCGATGATCATAATGCTGTTTCTCGCAACGGTTCTCCTCATCCTTCTGATCTCATCCATGGTAACCGCTTCAGGCGAGGACCCTTTGAACAGGGAGTTTCCAGGCATTGCATGGGCCAGCCTGATGAGAGCCCTTGATCCCGGAAGCATGGCCGATGACCAGGGTTCCCCGTTCTTCCTGCTCTCCATGCTTGCAGTGACCATTGGCGGTCTCTTCGTTGTGGGAACCCTTATAGGCATCATTACAACGGGCATCGAAAACAGGCTCGGGGCAATGAGAAAGGGAAGGTCCTTCGTGGCTGAAAGGGGCCACACCGTTGTACTGGGGTGGAGTTCCCAGGTTTTCACCGTGGTCTCCGAACTCGTCGAGGCGGCCTCCTCCCGCAGAAAATCTTGTATCGCGATCCTCGCCGAGAAGGACAAGGTTGAGATGGAGGATGAACTGAGGGTAAGGATACCCCGCAGGGGCGGCACGAAAGTGGTTTGCCGCACTGGTTGTCCCATCGAAACCCTCGACCTTGAGATAGTGAACCACAGGGACGCCTCATCGATCATCATCCTTCCCCCGGACGACGACGCCCCCGACTCCTCCGTCATCAAAACCATGCTGGCCCTTTTGAACAACCCCGCAAGGAAGGCCGGGCCATACCATATCGTGAGCATCATCAGGTCACCCGGGAACCTGAAGGTCGCGGAAATGGTGGGTGGCAGCGAAGCACAGCTTATCCTGGCGGGAGACATCATCGCCCGCATCACCGCCCAGACCTGCAGGCAGCCCGGCCTCTCCGGCGTTTACACCGAACTTCTTGGCTTCGAGGGGAACGAGATCTATTTCGGACACGAGAAGCTCCTGGCCAACGAACCGTATTCACGGGCGGTGCACGCCTTCGAGGATTCCTGCCTGATCGGGCTCATAGACAGCACGGGCGATATCCTTCTCAATCCGTCCGCGGATACCGTCATCGGGGATGACTCGCGCATCGTGGTCATCGCGGCTGATGAGAACGCCATGAAGATTTCCGCCATCCAGAGGGTGCTGGTTCACAATGACCACATGACCGCGGGCCCCGAAACACCACCCTCGCCCGAACGGATCCTTCTGCTTGGGTGGAACCGCAAGGTGCCAATGATCATCCATGAGCTGGACAGCTACACGGCGCGGGGTTCGCAACTCACCCTTGCGACCGGACAGGTGGAGATGGGTGCAACGGCGCTTGAGAACCTCGAGGTCACAGTTCGCCGTGGCGACATCACGGACAGGCCGTTCCTCGATTCCCTTGACATGAACCACTGCGATCACGTGATTCTCCAGAGCTGCTCCGAACAACTGCCGCCCCAGCAGGCCGATGCCCGCACACTTATAACACTGCTCCATCTTCGTGACATCCGCCGAAAGGGCGGACACTCCTTCACGATAGTGACGGAAATGCTGGATGAACGGAACAGAAGGCTTGCCGAAGTTTACAACACCGATGACTTCATAGTAAGTGACAAACTCGTAAGTCTTCTTCTGACACAAATATCCGAGAACGGGAAGCTCAAGTCAGTGTTTCGTGAACTCTTCGACCCCGACGGTTCCGAGATCTACCTCAAACCCGCCGACATTTACGTAAAAATCGATGTAGCAACCAACTTCCACACCATCGCTGCTTCCGCCCTGAAAAGGGGAGAGACAGCGATCGGTTACAGGACCTGCGAGGGGGTTTTCATAAACCCGAACAAATCACGCCAGATAACCTTTCACACTGGCGACAGGGTGGTGGTCCTCGCCAGGGACTGACACAGTGAAGCGGATTCCAGCTTGTCCGCGGGTTTGGGGGCGGAAAGCTTCCTTGACAGCGCCCTGCTTTTATACAATAAAGCATGGCGTTGGGGGCTTGGCAAATCTTCTTGGCATCTTGCCCCGTGTTTGTCCGAAATGGAGGGGAAAGCATGAAACTGATCTTCACGGTATCCATCTGCATGATGTTCACGGCCGGGGCAGCCTTCGCTGACTGGTCCGAGAACTTCGATTCGTATCCGGCCGGTGGCGGCATAATCGGCCAGGGCGGCTGGGAAGGCTGGGACGGCAACCCCGGGTACGACGGCGTCGTTAGCACCGCTCAGGCCCAGAGCGCTCCCAACTCCTTCTCCGCGATCCAGACCACCGATGTCGTCCAGCAGTTCACCGGCATCAACTCGGGCATCTGGTCAATGTCCGCAAACTGCTACATACCTTCGGGTTCGACCGGGACGCAGTACTTCATCCTTCTCAGCATCTATGTTCCCGGCGGGACCAATGAGTGGTGCACCGACATCAAATTCATCAACAGCACCGGCCTCGTTGGTACTGAAGAGGGCACCGGCACCACCCCCATCATCTACGACCAGTGGGTTCCGGTCGAGGTGGTTTTCGACCTCGATACCAACAATCAGAGCATTTACTACAACAATGCCATGTTCGACACATTCTTCTGGAGCGAGTCCGCGACCCTCAACCTCGCCGCGCTCGACATCTTCGGCAACAACGCCACCCCCATCTTCTGGGATGACATCGTTCTCCAGCCTTCTTTCTCGCTCAGCGAGACCACCTGGGGCCAGATCAAGGCCACCTGGTAGTCATCAGACCCAAGGGAGCCGGCCCAAAAAGCCGGCTCCTTTTTACGTAAAAGAAAACCCCGCCGAAGCGGGGCTTTCTTTTGTGGTACCCCGTAGTGGACGGTCTTTGAACCGATCTCAACCCTGAAGCATGTATCGATCAGGCGGTACAGGATGTCTTGACAACCGTATGGTGTTTTTTATCATATTGCCGTACGGCCCCAAGGGGACGTAGCATTTATCTCCCCCGGTGTCTGGGCAACCACACGCCGGGGTTTTTTCTTGGGAGTATCATGATTGACCGCGCGGCATTCTTCATTGATGGTAATAATTGGTATCACTCTCTGAAGGAAAAAGGAATCAGAGAACCTGGCGCACTGAATTACGCGGCGATCTGCAAGAAACTGGCAGGTCCGCGAAATTGGCTGGAAACAAGGTACTACATCGGTCGGGTGTCGCAGAACGAATCTCCAGAACTGTATGCAGCTCAGCGAAGGTTTTTCTCCACCATCCAATCTCAAAAATTCCCGCATAAGGGTATTTACCGGTCGACTGGAAAGAAGGCCCTACAGCAATGCGGCATCAGATGAACTGGCTGCATATCTGAACAGCATGAAAGTCCGAATAGACCAGTCGGTTTTTCATGATCTTTTGATGATTGCTGCGAAGCACAGCAGATCCTCTGTTCTTGTTGAGAAAGCCGTTGATGTCATGCTCGCCGTGGATATGGCAGTAATGGCCGTGAGAGACGCCTACGATTCGGCCTATCTGCTCTCGGCTGACGGTGATTTCACGCCCGCGGTGGAAGCAGCGCGTAAACATTCAAGGAAGGTCTTTGCAGTTTCCTGCAATACAAGCGGTCAACTCGGGAAAGTCTGCTCTTCTTTCATACGTCTTAACCCGGATTGGTTCAATGACTGCTACTGATCAATTCCTATGATTCCGTTCTGTTGAAGCAGTCCTCAGATTAAAGAAAACCCCGCCGGAGCGGGGTTCTCTTTGTCTGGTACCGGGGGCGGGACTTGAACCCGCACAGGCTATTCGCCCACTAGGTCCTTAGCCTAGCGTGTCTGCCAATTCCACCACCCCGGCACACTCATCAGACGATTGCCAGCAGAAATGAAAAGATCATGAAAAGCACCGCGAGTAGTGTGGTAGCCCTGCTGAGGAAGCTCACGGCTCCGGTGTTGCCGAAGCTGGCCGTGAGTGCGCCGCCGCCCCCGAAAGCGCCGGAGAGGCCGTCGCCCTTGGATTTCTGAAGCAGAACAACCCCGACAAGCAGGATGCTCACTACAACATGAAGTATGGTGAGTACAAAAGTCATTCTTTCGTTCCTTCCGGTGACGCGGGTATATAGCAAAGACGGGGCTTTTGTGCAACACCCCGGATACTCAGGGGGTATCTGTTTGACCGTCAACTGCTTCGTGCACCATGGCAAGCGTGAGGTTCTTGCCTGGGCATTCCGTTGAACTGCCCCTGACCTGCCTGTGAAGCAGCAGTGAGCTTTTCTTGAGGTCGTAGGATGCCATTAGCTCGCGAAGCAAGCTTCCGAGGGTGCGCATCTGGGCAGGAGTCGGTCTGCCCGTCATGAAGTCACCGACAAGGCAAACACCAAGTGAGAACTCGTTTGCTCCAGTGGCGTGGGCTCCCCTGCAGCCCTCGGGTCTTCCCCTCTCCAAAAAACCGTCCGGCGAGTAGGTCCCGTTGCCGATCACGAAGTGGTAGCCAACATCCCTCCAGCCTCTCGCCAGGCGGTGCAGGACCCGGAAGGCCCCCGCTCCCCCGCTTTCAGTGGCGGAATGGTGAACCACCAGGGCGGTAACCTGAAGAAGCCTGTCACATCCCGCGGGATCCGGCGGGATCGCGGCCTTTTGGCAGCCCTCCTCCGTCATGCCCTTCGTGGACACTCCGAGACCCCTGAGCCAGGGGATCAGGGGAACGGTTTTGTCCGTATGAGCTTCCGAAGGTATAATCGTGTTCATTGATTGCCTTTTTCAGTGTTTTCTTATGGAGGGGATAATGTCTTCGCAGGGTCACGGAAACAAGGTCGGTGTTTATGTTGATGTGAGCAATCTCACCATGAACGGCGGGTTCGGGATGCGTTACGAGATCCTGCGCCAGTTCGCCTGCAGGGGTGGCGGCTACCCGGTGAGGCTCAACGCTTATGTGAGTTTCGACGACGCAAGGGCCCGCACTGACAGGGAGTACAAGGAAGGGCAGAATCGATTTCATACGGCGCTTCGCGACATCGGTTACAAGGTCATACTGAAAACGGTGAAGTGGTACAGCGACGACTCGGGAAGCAGGTACGCAAAATCAAACGTTGACCTTGAAATGGGGGTTGATGCCCTGCTACAGTCGGAAAGGCTCGACAGGGTCCTCCTGGCGAGCGGTGACGGCGACTTCGTAAGGGTGGTACACGCCCTGCAGAGCAGGGGCTGCCGGGTCGAGGTGATGGCGTTCGACAACATAGCCCTTGAGCTTCGCCGGGAAGCCGACATGTTCGTATCGGGCTACCTTATACCGAATCTCCTGCCCTTCAAGGCGCTGGAAACCCCCGGGGTCTGGGGGGAGATCAACTCCTGGGTACGGGGAATGTGCGTAAGCCACGACAAGGGATTCGGCTTCTTCAGATACATGGTAAAGAGCAACGACGAGCTGTGGCGCATTGACAACCGCGATCCCCTCTCCCCCTACGCCAACATCTTCTTTCATGATTCGAACCTGCCGGACAATGTCGACTACTTCAGGCTGCCTGACAGGAACCTGGTCTTCGAGTTCCAGATCAGCGAGGGAACCGAGCCCGGAAAGCTTCAGGCAAGGAACATCGGTTGCATAAAGGCACTCACCTGAGGGGAGTCCGGGAATGAGGCTTTACCCGATCCTGCTTCTTCTATCGGCTTTCGCTGCCACGGCACGAGTCCCTCTGTTCACACCCACGGCCAGCCTTCAGATAACTTCACCGCAGCGCTATAACGCTTCAATCGGTGTCTCCACGACAAGGCTCGGCATCTGGGGACCCAAGACCGGTTTCCTCGCCAGGCTCGAGCCCGGTCTGGGGGGAGGCAAGGCTCACATCGGCTCGCGTTTTGCCTTCTCCCTCGGGTTCATCGACCTTTTCTACACCGACCTGACCGCCTCTTTAATGCATACCTGGGGGCGCACATGGGGTGGTCTGGAAAAGGATCAGACATACCTTGGCGGCGAGGTCCGCTTCGGAGCCAACCTGCTGCTTGGTACCTTCGGAGTTTACAAACATGTGCACGGGTCCGATGAAGACCATGACTGGGTGGTCTCGCTCGGGTTGGGGCTGGGACTCTAGCGGATCACGGTCAGCCGGGTCGATCCCGCTGAATCGCCCACTCTGACCCTTATGATGTAGAGGCCGGTGGGAAGGTTCTCGACGGACAGAACAGCGGAGCAGACACCCGACTCCACATTCTGCGTGCTGCCCGGTACGCTCCTTCCGGTGATATCGAAAAGCTCGACAACAGCTGTCGAGGGAGTCTCGGGCCAGATCACCGTTACACCGGAAACCGCCGGGTTGGGATATGCGGCGACACCCGCTGATCGTGGCATCTCGGTCATGAACCGGTCTTCCAGGGCTGTCCAGGTGACCAGCGCAGAATCAGTGTTGGAGAATCCCGTGGGATTTCCCTGCATGTCCCTTGCCTTTACAGCGAAATAGTTCATTCCTGCCGGCAGTTCCCATACATTGATCTGCCTGCTCTGGGTATTCAGAAGGAAGGACAGGTTTGAAGGTATTGTGCCCTGGTAGATGTCGTAGGATGAATACTCATTCTCTCCGAACACGTTGCAGGTGAGCTGAACGCAGTTCTGCGCCGGAAGGACCAGGGCGACAAGGTACGGGACCAGTGCCTGCCCCTCCCAGTCAAACCGGTATGCGCGGTAGCTCTCAAGGGCGAACTGATTCATGCGGCCACGAAAGACCTGTGTTCCCGAAGGCGAGACCTCGGTCATGTCAGGCCTGACCTGATAGCCCGTGACATCCCCCCAGCCCACCAGAACGTTTCCGTTGGGAAGCACCTGGGTGGATCCCATGTGGGAACCGTACAGCCCGGATACCTGAAAGTTGAAGACGAGGTCAGCGGTGAGATTCTGGGTATCGATCTCGTAGACACTTGCCCTGGATATCTGCGGACTGTGATGGGTCCCGTTGTCGAACACCGAGTAAAGGTTGCCTTCGACATGACGAAAATCGTGCTGGGAGCTGAATCCGCCCAAAGGATCGTTGAGGATAGTGAAACTGGGGTTTTCGGAGAGGTAGCCTCCGAAACGCCAGACCAGTTCGCCCGTGGACCTGTCTATCTTCGTGCATTCCGTCATGGCGAGGCACGAGACAAGGATGCCTCCGTCCTGATCCTCGTCTACGGAGTTGCAGTGCACATAATCCACAACGGGCCCTGTAAGGTTGACGTAGGAACAGGCGTCGGTTATCTCGAAATGGTCAAAACTGCTCCATTGGAAGACAGGCATGTGGTTCCTGTCCTGCTCCTGGATAAGAAGACCCTGAACAAGGGCGTTCGGGTTACCCCCGGGGACTATCAGGGACATGTCCATGTAGCGCTCGTCAATGCCGAGCAGAAGAACATTGTTGTTCTCTGCGACTGTCATGCCGTGGCAGTCCGTCCTGTAGCCGACGACCATGAAGGAGTCGATCGCGGCATAGTTCGCGTCAAGAACGATAATGCACGTCTCATCGGTCATGATTCCGCCGTAGGCGTAGTAGAGGCATCCGTCGGAATGAACCTCGGGGCCGAAATAGCCCGAGGATCCGTTGTTGTAGAAGAGAACCTCTCCTGCGGTGTTGGCGATTACCAGATATGTGCTCGTGTTTCCTCCAATGGGGTTCATGGGGCTGAAGAAAAGGTTGCCGGGTGCGGTCGCGCCGTAAGTGTTGAAGGTGAAAAGCGGAAAATCGGAGGGCAGAGCAACGGCATTGGGCGAGTCGCCGGCTGGGCTCAGAGGGTATGGATCCGGTGTGAGAGGATGCGCGCAGTACTCGGTTTCCAGTGGTTCGGCGCGCGCAGGATCGACGGGCCTTACAGAGAAACTCCATTCCACGAGGCCTGAACCTGGTGATTCAGCCCTCACGGAAACCACCTCACCGTATATGAAGGGCTGAACGGGAGTCAGCACCAGTCTCCTGCTATCCCCCGACACATATTCGGTGAACGATGCCGGACCTGAAGAGGATCCGTTCAACGTTACGGAAAGATCCGCGGGAACCAGGTTGTCAAAGCCAAGGATGAGGCAGGTTTCAGTGCTTTGCCACTCCGAACCGGCGGTCGGGCAGATGTAATTCAAATGATCGAGCGAACCGGCTGCGCGGGTGAGTGACGCGCCGCATAGAAACAAATGAACAGGCAGCCAGCAGATCATATATAACCTCCGTTTCATGACGGAGATGATATAGCCTGAACTGATTCATTCAGTCAACGTGTCTTTGTGTTCCCGTCGAGCTCGAGCCTTTTCCTCAGTACAACGGAAAAAGTGCTTCCCACTTCGGGAGTGCTTTCCACCGAAACCCTCCCATCGTAGAGTGCGGCGATCCTCTTCACGATGTTCAGCCCCAGACCGCTGCCCAGGATGTTCCGGGTCTTGTCGTTCTTTATCCTGACGAACTCGCCGAACAGGCGTTCCCGTTCCTCCTCCGACATACCTATTCCGGTGTCCGATACGGTCATCGTCACCTCATCCGGGGAATCGGTAAGCTTTACGGTGACGGTTCCGTTGTCGCGGTTGTATTTCACCGCGTTGGAAATGAGGTTGTTCAGAATGATCTCGATCTCACTTCTGTCACCGGTCATGGTCAGTTCTTCCGGGGAATCCAGGGAGATTGTGATGCCCCGGGCCATCGCATCGGAGGTCATGGTTTCCATGCTTGATCTCACGGCGGCCACCACATCGATCGTGGCCAGCTCCCTCTTCTTCTCGCCGCTCTCGATCCTTGTCAGGTCGAGAAGGTCGAAGATCAGCTTCCTCATGCCCTGAAGTCTTATAAGGCTTCTTTCAACGATCCTCGGAAGTGTTTCGGGGTTGCTCAGGGCGGTGCCGTCCTGAAGAAGGTAGAGGTAGCCCTCGATGGCTCCCAGCGGGGCTTTCAACTCGTGGGCGAGAACACTGATGAACTGGAAGCGGACCCGCTTCTTCTCCTCGGCGAGCGCCCGGGCCTCACGCAGCGCTATCACGTGCTTTGCGGCCTGTCTCACCGCCACCTTGAGCTCGGCCGGAGTGAAGGGCTTTGGAAGGAAATCGAACGCGCCCTTCTTCGTGGCGGTTATGGCGTTCTCAAGCGATGCGTAGGCCGTGATCATTATCGCAATGACACCGGGGCTGTTCTTTTCCATCCAGTTCAGAACATCGATCCCGGTGATGCCGCCCATCCTGTGATCCAGAAGCACAATGTCGGGGGGGGGCGGACTGAATGAGCTCGATGGCTTGCTCGCCGCTCTCCGCCTCGTCTACGGAAAGCTTCACGAGAACCTCGGGATCATCGGTCTCGGTCTGGAACCCCCTGAGCGCCCTGCGCACTCCCATGCGCATCCCTGCCTCGTCGTCCACGACAAGGAGCTTGAGGATGACTTCGCTAGCCATTCAGCAGCCGTCGCATGGTCGCATCCAGCTGTTCGAACCGCACGGGTTTCTGCAGAAGGGCGTCGGCCCTCATCCAGCCGCCGGTATCCGATGAGGAACCGAAGTCGATCCCGGTCTCGCTCGTTACTGCGGTGACCATTATCACCGGCACACCGGGATACATCTTCTTTATCCGGTAGGCAAGCACGAAACCGTCATCGTTGCGGTCCATCATGAGATCGATGACAGCAATGTCGGGCTTCATTTCATTGAGAGCTTCCATGGCCTTTTCGCGTCCGGGGGCCGAGCGGACCTTGTGCCCGGCGGTCTCGAGCATGTACCTCATCTGTTCTATGAAGTCCTGGTCGTCATCCACCAGGAGAATTGTCAGGTGCTCCTTCATTGTCGATCCTTCCTTCGTCCTCATTGACCCTCCGGGGGAGGGTGACCGTGAATGTGGTGCCCGTGGGGCCTTTTCCCGGGTCGGTGTTGGAGACTGCCGTTATCCCTCCACGGTGCATTTTCACTATTCCGTATGTCACCGCGAGCCCGAGTCCGGTTCCCTTGCCCCTGGGCTTGGTGGTGAAGAACGGCTCGAAGATCTTCTTCATGTTCTCGGGTTCGATCCCCGTGCCGGTGTCGGCGACCTTGATGCTGACCTTGTTGTCGCGGTCATCGAAGGAGAGAAGGAGCCTCCCCCCCCCGCTCATGGCCTGGTAGGCGTTCTGGACCAGATTGATCACGACCTGGGCGAACTGGTCGTCATCCAGGCTCACCATGGGGTCCTTCATCCTGTTATCCGTGATGAATTCGACGCCATCGGGCCTTGGCAGGTCCGACGCGACCTTGATCGCAAAAGCCGGCAGATCGGTTTCCCTGCGGGACACCTTGTTCTGCCTTGCGAAGTCGAGAAGTCCCGCCACGATCTTCTTGCACCTGTCAGCGTGTACCGCGATTGTCCTGAGGTCTTCGGCCAGTTCCGGGTCTTCAGCCGACCTCTCGTCAAGGAGAGTGTGGGCGTACATGAGTACCACACCCAGGGGGTTGTTCACCTCGTGGGCTATTCCTGCCGCAAGCTGGCCCATGCCGGCCATTTTCTCGGCGTGTTTCAGCGCGACCTTTGTGCCGGCGAGTTCATCGACAGTGAGCTTCAACTGGTCTATCGCGTAGGGAAGGCACATCTCGCTCTCCGCGAGCCCCTTGAGAATGGCGATGGCGTGTTCGCGGCAGGTATCGTATCCGCAGGCTCCGCAGTTGAGCTCATCTTCAGGCGTGAACTTGCCCATCCGGTGAAGGATCTCGTTGACATCGTCTTCCTCCGGGGATGAGAGCCTTGTGTCCCTCTCGGCGAATTCCCTGTCCAGGGCCACCTCGCCAGCCCTCTCCATGGCAACGTTCCAGTGGTTGAAGTTGATCTCGTTGAGCTTGTTCCTGGAGTACTGGCTTATCCTTGCCCTTCGGCGGAAGATGGCCTCCTTCGTCGACATTCCGGGACCCATGATGCAGCCGTCGCAGCAGAGCAGTTCGAGGAGCTTCGCGTCCATGTCCATGTTGCCGAACTCTTTGAGGGCCTCGAGGAATCCCGCCCTGCCTTCCGCCGTCACTATGTCTCCCGATACCAGATCTTCCTTTATGTCGGCCGCCTGAAGCATGCCGCCGCTTATTGGAAAGACCATGCCGAGGCCGGGAGTCGGCGGGTTGAAGGATGCCTCGTCAACCTGGTCAGGGTGGATACCCGCTTTTCTGAAGAGCTCCTGGAGTTCTATGAAGGTCAGCACCTGGTCGACTTCAGCGGGGGCCTCGTCCTTTTTCGCTATGCAGGGCCCAATGAACACCACTGCTGTGTCCTCGCCGTAGAAACGCCTCACTACCCTGGCCTCGGCGACCATGGGTGAGACGATGGGAGCGAGGAACGGTATGAGCTGGGGCATGTACTTCTCGACATAGGTCACTACCGCAGGACAGTTGACTGCTATGTAACGTCTGTCTGGATTCTTGCGAAGCAGCTCCCTGTAGGCGTGGGCGACGAGGTCCGCGCCGAAGGCGACCTCGGTCACGGGGTGGAAGCCCAGTTTGTTCAGCATTCCAACGAGCTTCCGGGGAGTGATGCCGGGGAAGTCTGCCGGAAAACTGGGCGCGATCATTGCGGCCACCCTGCGACCGGAGGCGAGGAGCGTTTCCACATCGGAGATGTTCACCCTGGCCTTCTTGGCCCCCCGTGTGCAGACCTTCACACAGTTTCCACAGGCAATGCACCTTTCGGTTACGACCTCGGCCTGCCCCTCCTGTATCCTGATGGCTTTGGCGGGGCACTCCCGAACGCAGGTGTAGCAGACCCTGCACTTTTCCGGGACAGTCTGGACCAGGGCCTCCGATATGGCGGTCATTTACTTCAGAACCTCCCGGGGAGAATATGTGGTATGCAGGATGTGATGCGCCTTCCTGCTGCCGGGCTCGTCCAGGTGGTCACGGTAGAGCGCCGCTATCGACTTGTTCTCGTGGGCCACCCTGAGGCTGGCGTTCCTGTCGATCTCGTAAAGGCTCTGCATCCGGGCCTTCACCCGCTCGGGATCAGTCAGGAAGGGTTGGCCTCCGCCATTGATGCAGCCTCCGGAACAGGTCATGACCTCAACGAAGTGGTATTGGCGCCTTCCCTCGACGATGTCGCGGAGAAGCCGTCCCGCATTCCCGAGGCCGCTCACCACTGCCAGTTTCAGCTCGATCCCGGCAATGTTCATTGTTGTTTCCTTTACGTCGTCCAGTCCCCTGACGGCATCGATCCTCATCTCCTTCAGATTCTCGCCGGTGAGCATGTGGTACGCTGTTCTGGCCGCGGCTTCCATCACGCCTCCCGAAGCACCGAACAACTTTCCGGCCGAGCTTCTCTCTCCGAAGGGGCTGTCAGCCTCCTCCCCGTCCAGGGAAGAGATGTCAATGCCGAACATCCGGACCATTTCCGCCAGCTCCCTTGTGGTCAGGACGGCGTCAACGTCGGGAAAGCCATCGCCCATCTCCGGTCTGGCGGCTTCGAACTTCTTTGCGGTGCAGGGCATCACTGAGACACTGAAGACATTCTTCGGGTCAAGGCTGGCCGCGGGAGCCCAGAGCCTCTTTATCACAGCGCCCATCATCTGCTGCGGGCTCTTGCATGTGGAGGCGTTGCCAAGCATTTGCGGATGGAACTCCTCAAGGTACTTGATCCAGCCCGGAGAGCAGCTCGTGAACATTGGGAAGGGGCCGCCATTTTGAACCCTTTGAACAAGTTCGTGGGCCTCCTCCATCACAGTGAGGTCGGCGCTGAAGCTAGTTGGAAACACTTTGTCGAAGCCCATCCTTCTGAAGGCGGCATTCATCCTGTCAACGATGTCGATTCCGGGCTTGATTCCGAATTCCTCTGCGAGGGTAACGGAAACGGCCGGGGCGTGCTGAACCACCACGGTCATCGCCGGGTCATCCAGGGCCTTGAGGACCCTGTCAACATCCCTGCGCTCGGTGAGCGCGCCCGTGGGGCAGACCATCACGCACTGGCCGCAGTTCACGCAGCTGGAGACGTTGAGTCCCTCGTTGAAGGCGCACCCGATCTGGGCGGTGCTGCCCCGTCCGGTGAAATCGATGGCTGAGACTCCCTGAACCTCGGTGCAGACCCTGACGCACCTTCCGCAGAGAATGCACTTCTCGGGATCGCGGATTATCGATGGACTGGAGACGTCCAGATTGATCCTGTTCCTTGCTCCCGAATAGCTCCTCTGCCTGACACCAAGCTCCTGGGCGTAACGCTGAAGGACGCAGGTCCCGTTGCCGGGGCAGTAAAGGCAATCGTCGGGATGGGATGCCAGAAGAAGCTCGATTATCGTCTTTCTGGCGGCAACGGCCTGGTTCGAGTGGGTCGCGATGTCCATCCCCTCGGAGACCGGGAACGAGCAGGAGGGAATGAGCCGTCCAGTTATCCTGTCCTCCACCACGCACACCCGGCATGTGCCGGTAGGGGTGAGTCCTTCCATGTGACAGAGCGTGGGAATGTCGAGGCCCATCCTTCTCGCCGCGGAGAGGATGGTCTCGCCTTCCCTGGCTTCCATTTGCTTTCCGTTCAGTGTGATCTTCATTGTCAACCTTCCTCACTGAACCTTGACGGCGCCGAAGGGGCAGACCTCAAGGCAGGCGCCGCATCCGATGCATTCCTGGGTCACAATGTAATGGGGGCTTTTCCTGGCGCCCTTGATGGCGCCCGAGGGACATTTTCGGGCACAGAGGGTGCATCCCCGGCACTTGTCCTCGTCAATGGAGTATGTGAGCAGCCCGGTGCAGACACCCGCGGGGCACCTTCTCTCGAAAATGTGGGCCTCGTACTCATCCTTGAACCACCTGAGCGTACTGAGAACCGGATTCGGGGCTGTCTGGCCCAGACCGCAGAGGCTCGTCTTCCTTATGACCTGTCCCAGCCTTTCAAGGTTCACGATGCCACGGAATCTTTCCAGTGACTGCTCGGGAGTCTCGTCGCGGTATCCGCGGGTTATGGCCCTGAGTATCTCGAGCATCCGCCGGGTGCCCTCGCGGCAGGGTATGCACTTTCCGCAGCTCTCCCTTTGTATGAAGTCCATGAAGAACTTCGCCACATCGACCATGCAGGTGTCCTCATCCATCACCACCAGCCCGCCCGAACCCATCATGGCTCCGAAGGCTCCGAGGGATTCGTAGTCGATAAGGAGGCCGGTGTGGCCTGCGGGTATGCATCCGCCAGAAGGGCCTCCGATCTGGACGGCCTTGAAAGCCTTGCCGTCGGGAATGCCGCCACCCATGCCGAACAGGATATCATCGAGGCTTGTGCCCATGGCAACTTCGATCAGTCCTGTGTTGCTGATCTTGCCCGAGAGGGCAAAGACCTTGGTTCCCGGGCTGCCGGGCGTGCCCTTCGAGCGGAACCAGTCCGCTCCCGAGCGGATTATTCCGGGAACGTTGGCGAGCGTCTCCACATTGTTTATCACGGTGGGCTTTCCGAAAAGGCCGCTGATGGCGGGGAAAGGCGGTTTTGGGGAAGGCATGCCCCTCTGGCCCTCGATGCTGTGGATAAGTGCCGTTTCCTCGCCGCAGACGAACGCTCCGGCGCCCATCTTTATCATGATGTTGAGGTCGAAGCCGCTGTCGAAGATGTTGGCTCCCAGAAGGCCGTTCCCCTCAGCCTGCTCAAGGGCGACCTTCAGCCTCTGGATGGCAAGGGGATACTCGGCCCTGATGTAAATGTAGGCGTTGTTGGCGCCTATCGCGTAAGAGGCGATGGCGATCCCTTCGATCAGCCTGTGCGGGTCGCCCTCGATGACCGCCCTGTCCATGAATGCCCCCGGATCGCCCTCATCCGCGTTGCAGATCACATACTTCGATCCCGAGGGGGTATTCAGGGCGAAGCGCCATTTCTTGCCCGAAGGGAAGCCACCGCCGCCCCTGCCGCGCAGGCCGCTCTCTTCGACGGTTGAACAGACCTGCTCGGGCGTCAGGGTCCTCAGGGCGGTCGAGAACGCCCTGTAACCTCCCGCGGCCAGGTACTCTTCAAGGCTCACGGGGTCCATTACTCCGCAATTCTCAAGCACCCACCTGGTCTGGGGTGCGAAGAACGGATGCTCATCGTATCCGGGGATCCCGCTCCATGGTTCGCCGTTTCCCGGGAACTGACAGAGCGCCATTTCGACCGGAGCCTCGCCCCTCACCAGCATTGACTCGAGAAGCACGCCAACCCTGTCATGCGTGACTTCCATGAATGAGACCCTTGGTCTTCCGGGCAGCTCAATATCCACAATTGGCTCAACGGCGCAAAGGCCGATGCAGCCGACCTCCACCATGTGGCAGTGCAGGGAACGGGCCTCGAGGAACTCACGGATCGCAACCATCGTCGCAGCCGCTCCCGCTCCGAGGCCGCAGGTTCCGGCGCCGATGAAGATTACGGGCTTCGTTGTTCCTTTTCGGTTTACCGCATTCTTCCATGATTCCCTTTTCAGGGTGCAAGATTCATCGGTGTGACAGAGCGGCCCGTCGCTCAGGCATTCCACTGCCCGGGGGCATGGAGTGGATGGGGAATGGGTGCAGAGGCCGCAGCAGTTTTCCATCATCACGGGCATCAGCTCACCTCCTGCGCTTTCTTCCGGCAGTTGTCCAGAAGCACCGGTATCTCTTCGGGAGTGACCCTGGCATGGAACTCACCGTTGATGGAGATAACCGGGGCAAGTCCGCAGGCACCGATGCATGCAACAACCTCGATGCTGAAGTTGCCATCCCGGGTGGTCCTTCCCGGCTCAACGCCAAGTTCTCGTTTGAGCGTTTCAAGAAGCTTTGCCGAACCCTTTACATGACAGGCGGTTCCACGGCATATCTGTATGTGGAACCTGCCAACCGGCTCGAACCTGAACTGGTTGTAGAAGGTTGCCACACCGAATATCTGGCTGGCCGGGACACCCAGGTGCCGACCGATCATCACAACGGCTTCCCTTCGCAGGAACCCCTCCACCTCCTGAACCTCCTGGAGGATGGGGATCAGCTTGTCCCTTCCCGCTCCCGGGTAGTTCTTCAGTACCCTGGTCACTTTGCACTCGCCCATTGATCAGCTTCCTTCCCGGGGCTGTCCGGAGAAGAACGCCACCTTCTCGAGGGAGGCGGTCACATCCCGGTTTTCCAGAAAAACATCAGCCGGCAGCCGAAGGGGAACCGGCGCATAATTGAGTATTCCCTTGATACCCGCGTTCACGAGACGATCCGCGATCTCCTGGGCGCTGTCTGCCGGAAGGGCCAGGACGGCGGTTCGAATACCTTCGGCGGGAATGATGCGCGGGATCTCCTCTATTCCGTAAACCATGCAGCCGGCTATCACACGGCCGGTCTTTCTGGTGTCCGTGTCGAAGGCGGCGGCCATTCTGAAACGGGGAACACGGGATGTGAAGTATGTCGTCAGAGCCCTTCCCAGGTTTCCCATTCCCACAAGCGCGATCTTTCTGACCCTGTCGCTGCCAAGGAAGAGCGCAATGCTCTCTTCCAGCGCGTCGACCGAGTACCCCTTGCTGGGGCTGCCCGTGTAACCTATTGCCATCAGGTCACGTCTCACCTGGGCCGGGGTCACGCAGGCCATGGTCGCGATCTGATGCGAGTAAAGGCTTGTGGTTCCCTTCTCCAGCCATGCCTCAAGAAGTCTTCGGTACAGACTGAGCCTCTCGACAGTGTTTGCCGGTATCGCAGGCTTCATTGGTACCACCAATCACAAAGTCACTGTTTTTTTTGTAACACTGTTACCATTTTCACAACACTCATATTCTACACTCTCTCCCGGGTTCGTCAACCCTTCTGCGCTTCTTCATATTCCCCCCATGGAATACCACGGAAAATGGTTCGTCATCGTAAACCCTAAAGCTCAGGGCGGCGGAGCGGGCGGCTCCTGGCCCGAGATACGGCGGGTGCTTGAGAATACGGGGCTCGATTTCTCGTACGCCTTCACAGACTGCGCATCAACCACCTCAGGCCTGACACTGCGCGCGCTGTCCGAAGGTTTCGGCGGAGTGGCTGTCTTCGGGGGCGACGGAACTCTCTCCACCGTTGGAGCGGTCCTTTCATCCGTCGAGGATCCTCCTGTCCTCGGGCAAATCCCTGCCGGCAGCGGGAATGACTGGATAAGAAGCCTTGGGATCCCTCAGGACAGGGTTTCAGTTGCCTTGTTGTTGAAAAAGGGCCATACAAGGTCAGTCGATACCGGTGTATGCACCGCATGCGGTGTCCGCATGCCCTTCATCAACTCCGCAGGCATGGGCTTCGACGCCTTCGTGCTGAAGAGGACCCTTGCCCTCAGAAAACTGCTTCCCCTTAAAAAAAGCGGTTACCTCGTTTCCCTCTTCATTGCCGCCCTGTGGCCGCCCAGGTTCAGCGCCACGGTCCTTGCCGATGGAAACGCCTTTCACTCGGGCCGCTACTTCTCACTGACGGTTGGAGTGGGAAGGTTCAGCGGAGGCGGCATGAGCCTCTCCCCCTCGGCCGTGATCGACGACGGATTGCTCGATGCGGTGCGCATTGCACCAGTCGGATTCCCCACCATTGCCGCGAACATCGGTAGGATCTACAGCGGAACGCTCATGGATATGAAGCAGGCCCGGGGAGCCCGGGCCGCTTCCTTCTCAGTTGTACCGCAGGGGAATGTGCTTCTTGAACTTGACGGCGAGTTCCAGGTCTTTCCGGAAAAGCCCGAAAAGCTTGTGTTCGATACCGGTCCGGTCCTCAGGGTCATCACTTCCCCGACCTGATTATCCTCCAAATCTCATCCGGGCAATCCGCGAGATGCCTGGCACCAAGCTCCCTGAGCCTCTCAGCGGAAGTGAAACCCCAGGTGCACCCCACAGGGACCATTCCGGCGGCCCGTGCGACAAGCATGTCCGGCTCGCCGTCGCCAACCATGGCTGTCTCGCCGGGCTTGGCACCCATTTCCACAAGCATGGCGAGGGCCGTCTCGCCACCCGGTTTCACCGGTCTGCCGGGAAGCGCACCCCGCACCGCCGCAAAGCACGTCTTTGGAAAGAAACGCTCGAGGCTTCCCGTTACGGCACGATGGGGCTTGTTGGAAAGAACGCCCATCCTCACTCCGCTCTCCGAAAGCTCCTTGAGCATTTCCGTAACACCGCGGTACGGAGCTGCGGTGCTCTCTTCGACCCTCTCATGGGCCTCACTGGCCTCGGATGCCATCCGTTCGACAAGCCCTGCCGGGACCATGGGGCCGAGGATCCGGCGGTAGAGTTC
>Ga0351883_1074_pt1 | contig 33004 bp, 26 predicted proteins | sample BONcelFGM3001F14_FD_206772 | JGI IMG/M metagenome (GOLD analysis project Ga0351883, IMG submission 206772) | Enriched cells from coal bed in the Powder River Basin, Montana, United States - BONCAT cells FGM rep3 HSBNCT.FGM.300.1.F14 ...
CACGTTCGCGGGTGAGATCAAATCTTTCGCCGATTTCTTCGAGGGTAAGCGGATGTTCACCGCCCAATCCGAAATACAACCTTACCACATCCGCTTCGCGCGGAGTAAGAGTGGCAACCGCACGTTCGATTTCCTTGCGGAGTGACTCGTACAGAAGTTCGGTTTCGGGAGTTGGTCCGTCATCGCTACGCAAAACGTCGTACATATTATTGTCTTCGTCCTGAACCAGCGGTGCATCCATTGAAACATGGCGGCCTGAGTTACGCATCGATTCTTTTACTTCATTCTCGCTTATTTCGAGCAAACCGGCAATTTCGTCAAAATTCGGCTCACGTTCATACTCTTGCTCGAGTCTTGCATAAGCTTTATTGATTTTGTTGATGGATCCGATTTTGTTGAGCGGAAGCCTGACAATACGTGATTGTTCGGCCAAAGCCTGCAAAATTGATTGTCTGATCCACCAAACGGCGTAGGAAATAAACTTAAATCCCCTGGTTTCATCAAAACGCTGAGCGGCTTTAATAAGTCCAAGATTCCCCTCATTGATAAGGTCGGGAAGGCTTAATCCCTGATTCTGGTATTGTTTGGATACCGAAACAACAAACCTTAAATTGGCTTTTGTCAGTTTTTCAAGTGCAGCGCGATCACCCTGCTTAATGCGTTGAGCCAGTGCTACCTCTTCATCAGCGGTAATCAGTTCAACTTTTCCTATCTCCTGAAGGTATTTATCAAGCGATGCAGTCTCGCGATTGGTAACCTGTTTTGTTATTTTTAATTGCCTCATATTCTCCCTTTAAATTAGCAGCGAACCCTTTTACGTAAAAAACGGATGAATGTTACATTATTATTAATTCTGTTCCGGTTTTGGAAGCAAAGCTTTGCGCGAAAGCTTGAGTTTTCCGGTTTTGCTGTCAATTTCAATGAGTTTGACATCAATCTCATCACCTACTTTGAGCACACTTTCAACTTTCTCAAGTCGTTTGTGATCAATTTCAGAGATGTGCAACAAACCATCTTTACCAGGAAGAACTTCAACGAAGGCTCCGAAAGCAGTGATGTTTTTAACTACACCATGGTAAATTGTTCCGATTTCAGGGATGGCTACAATGCGTCTGATTTTTTCTCTTACCGCATCAATGGATTCCTTGTTGTTTGAAACAATGTCAATAATTCCAAATTCACCAACTTCTTCAATAACGATGGTTGAACCGGTTTCGCGCTGCATTTCCTGAATAACTTTTCCACCAGGGCCGATAACTGCACCAATAAATTCTTTAGGAATGGTCATCTTAACGATGCGGGGAACATGCGGTTTATAATCTTCGCGTGGTTCGCTGATGGTTTTCATCATTTCACCAAGAATGTGAAGACGTCCGCGTTTTGCCTGTTCAAGCGCTTCTGACAAAACTTCGTAAGGCATTCCGTCAACCTTGATGTCCATCTGACAGGCAGTAATTCCGTCAACGGTTCCGGTAACTTTGAAGTCCATATCGCCAAGGTGATCTTCATCACCCAGGATATCGCTGAGTACAGCAAAACGGTTGGTTTTTGTATCAGAAATCAGTCCCATTGCAATACCTGAAACCGGTTTTTTGATTTTTACACCTGCATCCATCAGTGCCATAGTTCCGGCACAAACCGTAGCCATGGAAGATGATCCGTTGGATTCAAGAATATCACTTACGATACGAATGGTGTAAGGATTAATCTCGCCACCGGGAATTACAGGTTTAAGTGCACGAAGGGCAAGGTTACCATGTCCGACTTCGCGGCGGCTTGTGCCCAACATTCTTTTTACTTCACCTGTACAGAACGGAGGGAAGTTATAATGAAGAATGAATTTAATTTTTTCTTCGAAAACCACGCCATCAATCATCTGCTCATCGAGCTTGGTACCGAGGGTAACAGTGGTAAGCGATTGTGTTTCACCACGGGTGAAGATCGCAGATCCGTGAACAGCAGGAAGATAATCTACTTCGCTCCAGATGGGGCGGATTTCGTCAAGTTTGCGTCCATCGAGGCGCTGACGGTTATCGAGAATTGCATTGCGGACGGCTTCTTTTTCCACATCATGGTAATAACGTGAAATCATATTTCCTTTTTCAGCAGCAACTTCCGGATCAATTGAATCAATGAAGTCCTGTTTGATGGCTTTAAATGCATCACTGCGTTCGTGTTTTGCAGAAGCATGACTTGCAACATCAAAAACGCGGTCGTAAGCAAAAGCATGGATTGCTTCTTTCAGTTCAGCGTCATTGTTTTCATGACTGTACTCGCGCTTTGGATTGGCTTTGGCCACCATGGCAGCAAGCTCAAGCTGGGCGGTACACTGAATTTTGATATGATGATGTGCGAACTTAATGGCTTCAATCATGTCGTTTTCAGATACTTCACTCATTTCGCCTTCAACCATCATAATATTGTCGAAGGAAGCAGCCACCATAATGTCGATATCAGCCTGCTCCATATCCTTGGTAGTAGGATTAACAACAAACTTACCGTTGATGCGTGCTACGCGAACTTCTGAAATAGGACCGTTGAAAGGAATATCTGAAACGGCGAGTGCAGCAGAAGCAGCCAGTCCGGCAAGTGCATCGGGAAGCACATTTTCATCAAGAGATATAAGCGTAATCAGAACCTGAGTTTCTGCGTGAAAATCATCAGGGAACAGAGGTCTCAGCGCTCTGTCAACGAGGCGTGAGATAAGAATTTCGTAGTCCGACGGGCGGGCTTCACGTTTAAAAAAACCACCGGGATAACGACCGGCAGCGGCATACTTCTCGCGGTATTCAACCGAAAGGGGCATAAAATCGACATTCTCAGCAGCTTCTTTTCGTGCTACTACGGTTGCCAGCAACATGGTGTCGCCCATTTTTACTACTACAGAACCATCAGCTTGTTTTGCCAAACGACCGGTTTCAATAGAGATGGTCCTTCCATCTCCGATGTCGAAAGTTTTTACTATTCCTTGCATATAAGTAATTGTGAAATTGGTATTTATACGGTTTCTCCCATCCGGTGAAAACCGCTGCAAAATTAGTGTATAATATCATTGGTATGCGCAATAAGAAAAAAAATGCACATCTAATGATAAAAAAAGAGGCAATACATGATTGCCTCTCTATACAAATTCTTAAGAAAAAATTATTTTCTCAGGTTCAGCTTCTTGATGATCTCTCTGTACCTTTCAATGTCTTTTGATTTCAGGTAATCAAGTAATTTCCTGCGTTTACCTACCAAAAGCACAAGCGAACGCTCGGTTACCTTGTCGTTTTTGAATACTTTAAGATGGCCAGTGAGGTGCTGGATGCGGTGTGTAAAAAGCGCAATCTGTCCTTCTGCTGATCCTGTATCGGCAGCACTTTTGCCATTGTCGCTGAAAATATTCTTTTTTACTTCTGAAGTTAAGTACATGTCAGTAATGATTTTTTGTCTTTTGAAACGGGCTGCAAAAATAGAACAATATTTTTATACTCACAACCTTTTCTTCATTTTTTTTAAATTTTGTCCGATTAAGATTAATATTTTCCCTGCCACCAATGCTCCAAAGTTCCAAATCTCACAAAATCAATTAATTAAGCTATTGAGCTTTCCAATAAATGCTTACAAAACAAAGGTCATGATTGATCTTGGCAGACTGGTTGCCGGGGCAGCCTGTCCGTCAATCCACAGGAAGAAATCGGTTTTGATTTCTGATTCATTCATCACCACCACTACCACACTGCCATCGGGATTCAGAAATGCAGTACTGATCAACTGACTGCGGCTTGGCGATGCTATGATGCGTTTTGCTCCTGCCTTAATGAATTTTGAGAAATGACCAATGTAATAGTATGAGTTTGTGTAAAGCAGTTCATTGGTGCGGGTATCGCCGTGCATGGGCGCAAAACAAAAGTTTCCGACATGGTTTGGTCCTCCGGTTTCGTCGAGCAGAATGTTCCAGTCGGTCCAGCCAACAGCGCCATTGTTGAAGTCATGAATCATTGACCGGCCATACTCTTCGCCGAGTACCCATGCGTCGTATCTTTCAGCATCAAAGCTTTCAGCACAGCCTTCGGTAAAGAGCATATGTTTGTCAGGAAATGCTTCCTGCACCCTGCGGATGTTTTCATAAACAGGCACTCCCCCACTCCAGTCTTCATACCAGTGAAAACCAATGCCCCAGGCAAATTTGCTCACTTCAGGATCTGCAAAATAAGTAGAAGCACGCTGATAAATCAGATCGCGGTTATGATCCCACATAACTATTTTTTTGTCGGCCAGTCCGGCATTGTGCATGGTTGGTCCGAGGTTGTACTTCAGAAAATCGCGCTCCTCCTCTGCAGTCCATATGCAGCTTTCCCAGGTTTGCTTTGCCATGGGTTCGTTTTGAATAGTAATGCCCCAAACAGGAATTCCTTCAGCTTCGTAACTTTTGATGAACTTCACAAAATAGTTGGCCCAATTCTGATAAAACTCCTTTTTAAGCTTTCCGCCCTGAAGCATATTGTTGTTGTCCTTCATCCAGGCCGGAGGACTCCATGGGCTTGCATAAAAAACAACATCTCCGCCGGCTTTCTCAATGGCGGCTTTGATAAAGGGAATCCTGAACTTTTTGTCAGCTGCAATGGAAAAAGATTTTAGTTCCGCATCCCCGTCATTCACGTAAGTATAGCTTGCACTTGAAAAATCGCAGCTATGAATGTTGGTACGAATAAGGTTGTATCCGATGCCTTTGTCCTTACTGAAATAAGCATCAAGCACTTCAGCCTGCCTGTCTTCCGACAATTTGTAGAAAGTTTCGGCCGATGCATCGGTGATTGCGCCTCCAATTCCCAGATACTCCTGAAAAGTATGTGAAGGATCTACAAACACGCATACCTGAGTTTCGACGGGTTGACCGAAATCACTGAATTCAGCCTGCCCCACGTTGGTAAGCCTAAGGTTCGTATCCATGGCGGTGGCGTAAATTTCAACTTTTTTCCCTTCAGGAAGTGTGTACTTTGCAGTTTCTTCCACGGATGCAGGAGGAGAAGTGCATCCCAGCATAAAAGCTGCAGCACTGAAAATCAGTAACTTTTTCATCTTTTACAAATTTAACAGGTGAAGATTCAAACAAGTTTTCCGCTTGGTGTAATTTCAACACTAAGAGAAGTTTTGCAAATATATAAAAAGCTTTGATATTCGCCCCCTTCGGGGACGGAGATATTTCATTTCATCAGGTACCCGTGGGTTTCGCTGCACTACACCCACGGTTATTTAAAATTTGCCCCCTTCGGGGACAAAACCAGAGCGCCGAAGATGCTCAATAAGAGGGACGAGGGACGACTCTGATAGCTTGAAATTGGACAAGGTGACACGGGGACGGGGAGACCAGGGGATGTTAGAAAAGGACGAGGGACGAAAGGAAGGGACGAGGGACGGTTTTTTGGGACGAGGGACGGCCTTTTGGGACGAGGGACTGCTTTAAGACAAGGTGACATGGGGAAGGGGAGACAAGGAGACTGTTCCAGGACAAGGAGACTGTTCCAGGACATGGAGACACGGAGATGGAACGGAGGTCGAGCGGTGGTTGTTGAGCTTTTCGCCGAACCAAGTCGAGACCAGAGAAAGACAAGGTGACACGGGAAAAGGAGACAACGAGACTGTTCCAGGACAAGGGGACTGTTCCAGGACAAGGAGACTGTTCCAGGACATGGAGACACGGAGACGGGGAGACAAGGAGATGGAAGAAAAGGACGAGGGACGTTTTGAGGGACGAGGGACGACTCTGATGGCTTGAAATTGGACAAGGTGACACGGGGACGGGAAGACAACGAGACTGTTCCAGGACAAGGAGACACGGAGACGGGGAGACAAGGCGAAGAAAAGAAAGAGTTATTTGAAATTCACCCCTCCGGGGACACAACCAGAGCGCCGAAGGTGCTCAATAACAATAACCGTGGGTGGAGCCCTTCGCGGAACCCACGGTGGGGAAGGATAAAAGCATTTTCAGCCCCGAAGGGGTTGAACCAGCCTTAGCGCAATGGAAAGTAAAGGTTTGGAAGCGTTCGCTACTCCGGCAAAATTGATCCGCTTAATTGCAACAAGTTGATTTCGAGCAATCTTACTTCAAATTGTGCGTTAATAAGTCTTTCGTTGGCAAGAAGCAGGTTTTTCTGTGCTTCCCGGTATTCAAGTCCGGAAAGCTCACCCAGACGGAAACGCTCTCCTGCAATTTCAAAGTTTATATTTGAAGTTTCAAGATTCAGTTTTTCGAAGCTGACCATTTTAAGCCTGCTGGTGTAAGCCGTGTAAGTTGACAAAAGCATTGCTCTGATTTCGCTCTGATAAGCATCTAGATGAAGCTGAGCCATTTCAATTCCTATTCTGGCATTTTGTTGCTGGCGTTTCAGGTTGAATCCGTTAAACAGGCTCATGGAAGCAGTGATTCCATAATTCAGACCCGAAGTTCTTCCCGATTTTACAAATCCCGATTCGCTGGCCTGCACATTGAAATTATACCCTGCATTGACTCCCACTACAGGCAATCTGCTTCCTTTAACGATATCCAGGTTGTTCATTGCCATCTCAATATCAAGGTTGTTAAGCAGCAATCCTGAATTTTCTGCTTCCGTTTTCTGAAGCAGATTTGAGTAATCGAAGCCCGGCATAAGCCTGAATGTATCCTCAACAGCAAATTCAATGCCTGCATCGCGGGCAAGTAGCTGATTGAGAGCAATGGAAGCTTCCGCTATCCGTTGCTGCAAATCGAGCAGCTGCGATTTATCCGTATTCAGGTCCACCTCAGCCTGAAGCAGGTCGAGCCTTGAGCCAGAGCCTATCAGCAGCATTTCACGTGCGATGCCTGTACGTTCTTCGCCCAAAGAGACCGCTTTTTCAAAAACAACTACCTTTTGATGAAGCTGTACAATATTATAATAGTTGATAAGTACACTGGAAATGGTATTTTCAACCTGCATGCGGGTTCTATATTCTCCGGCTTTAAGCTGATTTCCAAGCAATTTATAATTATTAAACATCCTAAGACCATCAAAAACAGTCCAGTTCAGACCCAGGTTTGAAGAAAATGAATTTGACTTTGCATTGTCACGTTCATTGATTTGTCCTGAAAGGTATTCCTGACGGGAATTGGTTATGCTGTTGTTCTGGGCAGCACTCAGGTCAATTGAAGGAAGAAAACCCGCATTTCCATAGGTGAGGTTATTCTTCATCTCTTCTTCGCCAAGTCTGGCAATTCTTATATTGAAGTTATTTTCCACAGCAATATTTACGGCTTCGCCGGCAGTAAGCACCTGAGCCCGTGATTTTTGTAATCCGGTTAACATAACCAACTGCAAAAGCAGCAAAAAGATCGCGGTTTGTTTATTTATAAAAGAAACTTTATTCATTTTCAGCTTTGCTTTGTTCAGAAAGATCACCCACATTTGAAACTGCCCGGGTTTTACCGGAAATATAGTCATACATTGCAGGCACAACATAGAGAGTCAACAGCGTTGACAAGGTCAGTCCGCCAATAATGGCAGTTCCCATTGAAACCCTGCTTGCAGAACCTGCACCAAGGGCAAGTGCAATGGGCAACGCACCGAGTATTGTTGAAAGACTGGTCATAAGAATCGGCCGGAAACGACTTGCCGCTGCATCAGAAATTGCATCCAGACGACTAAGTCCGGCTGCTTTGCGCTGATTGGCAAACTCAACAATCAGAATCCCGTTTTTGGTTACCAATCCGATGAGCATAATTACACCAATCTGACTGAAAATATTCAGGGTTTTTCCGAAATACCATAGAGTTAGCACAGCACCGGCAAGTGCCAGTGGTACTGTAAACATGATAATAAACGGATCGCGGAAACTCTCAAACTGTGCAGACAACACCAGATAAATCAGCACCAGCGCGAGCACAAATGCAAACACCAGGCTTGAAGAACTTTCGGCAAAATCTTTGGAAGCTCCTGAAAGCGAAGTTGTATAGGTATCGTCGAGTACCAGTGCAGAAATCCGGTCCATTTCAGCAATTCCATCGCCAACAGTAAGCCCGTCAACCGGATTTGCTGATACAGTTGCCGAAACAAAACGGTTGTATCTGAATAACTGCGGTGGATTCACGTCCTCGGTAAGTGTTACAAAATTATCGAGCTGCAGCATTTCGCCATTTGAATTGCGAACCGATAAAGCGCGGAGATCGAGCGGCTGGCTTCGGTAGGGACGCTCAACAAGGCCGATAACCTGATACTGCCTCCCATCCATAATAAAGTAACCAAATCGTTGACCGCTCAACCCGAGTTGAAGTGTCTGTGCAATGTCAAGCACCGAAACGCCGGCAATTCTTGCTTTCTCGCGGTTAATATTTACCTTTACTTCCGGTTTGTTGAACCGGAGATTAAGGTCAGCGAACTGAAATTTGTCACTTTTCTGAACTTCAGCCATAAAAGCCGGTAGAATTTTCTTGAGCTTATCAAGATTGGGCGCCTGAATTACATATTGAACCGGAAGGCCACCGCCTCCACCTCCTATAGACTGATCCTGAGCGATATAAGCCCTTGCGCCGCTAAACTGTTTTGCTTCATTGGCAAGCGCAGCTGCAATTTCCTGCTGACTGCGGTCACGCTGATCGGGGTTTACCAGACGGATACGGATAAAACCTGAGTTGGTTCCACCACTCCATCCGGGCGAGGTTATGCTGATAACAGCCTGTGCTTCAGGAATTTTATCCTGAATCATTTTGGATACTTCCTGCATATAAGCATCCATATACTCAAACGTGATGCCTTCGGGCGCAGAAGCAACCAATCGCATTCCCGAACGGTCTTCCATTGGCGAGAGTTCCGATTGCAACTGTCTTCCGAGCCCAAGAATAAGCACAACTGCACCAACACTGATTACCCATGCCAGCCATTTATGGTTAAGAAACCATTTCAAAGAATTGCTGTAAGCATTATTGAGACGAACAAAAAACGGCTCAGTAACATTATAGAAATAGTTGTGTTTTTCTCTACGCTTAAGGATTTTTGTCCCGAGCATCGGGGTAAGCGTAAGAGCCACAAATGAGGATATGATAACCGAACCGGCCAGTACAATTCCAAATTCGCGGAACAAACGACCGGTAATTCCTTCGAGAAAAATAACCGGAAGGAATACGGTGGCAAGCGCAATGGTAGTGGCAATAACGGCAAAGAATATTTCTGCAGAACCTTTTATTCCGGCTTCAAGCGGTGGCATTCCTTTTTCAATCTTTGTATAGATGTTTTCGAGCACAACAATGGCATCATCCACAACAAGACCTATGGCCAACACTATGCCCAGCAATGTGAGGACATTGATTGAAAAATCAGCAATATACATGATAAAGAATGATCCGATCAATGAAATAGGAATCACAATAACCGGAATAATTGTGGTGCGCCAGTCGCGAAGGAAAAAGAAGATGATGAAAACAACCAGCACAAAAGCAAGATAAATGGATTGCTCCACCTCTTTTATAGAATCTCTGATAAATTCTGTGGTATCGAACCCTATGCCAACGGTAATATCTTCGGGCAGGTCTTTTTTGATCTGTTCCAGGCGTTTATAAAACTCATCGGCAATTTCAATATGGTTTGAACCGGGCTGAGGCACAATAACATTCCCAACCATAGGAACACCATCGCGGCGGAGGATTGAGCGGTCGTTTTCGGGCCAGAGTTCAGCATAACCCACATCGCGAAACCTCACAATATTGTCGCCATCCTGTTTCAGCATCAGGTTGTTAAAATCTTCCGGAGTTTCGAGGCGGCCCATGGTACGAACAGTCAGTTCGATGGCTTTGCCTTCAATACGCCCTGAAGGAAGTTCAACATTTTCGCGCTGCAGTGCATTTCTGATATCGACAGGGGTAATTTTGAATGCAGTAAGTTTTGCCGGATCCATCCATAACCGCATAGAGTAGCGCCGCGATCCCCATATCTGTATCTGGCTTACACCGGGAATGGTCTGAAGCCGTTCTTTAAAGACCCTTTCAGCTATCTCATTCAGCTCAAGAAGGCTGCGTTGTTCGCTGCGGATATTTACAAAAATAATAGGATTTGCATCGGCATCGGCCTTTGTAACAACAGGTGGGTCAACATCATTGGGCAGGCTTCGGATTGCAGCTGAAACCTTATCGCGAACATCATTGGCAGCCGTTTCAATATCAACATCAAGATCAAATTCCACCCTGATGTTGCTTCGTCCGTCACGACTGGTAGATGTCAGCGTTCTGATTCCTGCGATTCCATTCACCGATTCTTCAAGTGGCTCGGTAATCTGTGACTCAATAACATCGGCACTTGCACCCACATAGGAAGTACTGATACTCACAATGGGAGGATCAACACTCGGGTACTCTCTCACTCCCAATGATACCAATCCTATTACCCCAAAAAGGACGATAGCAATCGACATTACGGTCGCCAGAACAGGTCTGCGGATGCTTAATGAGGATATATTCATTGCTTCTGGGTGGTAATTTTGGTAATATTTACAGGCATACCGTCTCTCACCTGCAAAATTCCGGTAGTAATTAAGGTATCACCGGCATTCAGGCCACTGGTAATCTGTACAGCATCGCTGGTGCGGATTCCAACCAGGACTTCACGAACTTCAGCTTTTCCGTTACGGCTGATGAATACTTTATAACCACCGAGTTCAGGAATAAGGGCCTGAGCCGGAACCGTTATGGCATCAGCAAGATGGTTAAGTTTGAACTCCACCCTGGCATAAGCACCGGGATTGATTTCATTTTTTGAATTGGGATAAGTTGCCCTCACCATCATTGCCCGGGTAACCGGATCGATGCGGGGTTCGGTTGCATAAACCACAGCTTCATGTGTACCATCAAGACTCTCAACCATAAAACTAACCTTCGCTCCCTTGGTAACAGAACCCGAAAAGCGCTCCGGAACTGAAAATTCAAGCTTTACAGGGGAGGTGCGGGTAAGGGTGGCAATGCGCTGCCCCGGAGTCACATAAGCGCCATCGCTGACCTGACGGAGACCAATGGTTCCATTGAATGGTGCAACAATACGTGTTTTTTGTATCTGTGCTTCTATCAGAGCAGCTTCAGCCTGAACGGTATTCAACTCAGTTAGGGCACGGTCGTAAACTTCCTGACTTACGGCCTCTTTCGACAACAGAGATCGTTGTCTTGCCTCGCGCTCTTCAGCTAATTTCAAGGCATAGGTGTTCTTGCGCATTTGGGCAAGTAATTCTGAATCGTTGATGGTAATCAGCAAATCGCCTTTTCTTACTGCGACTCCTTCGTTAAAACGTATGGAAGTAATCCGGCCGGAAACTTCGGCACTCAGATCAACCTGTTCGTCGGCCAGTATGGTTCCATTAGAAGTAATTACATCTGATAAGCCTCCGGGAGAAAGCACAATGGCGCTCACAATAAGAGCCTCCTGGCCATTATTCCGGCCATCCTGAGTCTGTCTTTCTTTTGCAGAAAACCAACCGGCTTTGTTTCCCACAAGCAAGAAAAGCAATCCAATAATTAAAATGATTGCGATAATCCGTTTGAAAGTTTTATTCATAACGAGTGATAAGTTTCATAGAAAAACTTAAGTAATTTGAGTGATTATAGTAAAAAACAAGTTTCGGAGTGTTGAGGAAATGCAAAACTATAAATAAACAAAGCAAACTGGCTTATTTTTATCTCGATTTATGAGTTTCTTAACATAAAAATCTGATGAGATAAAATTAGCTGAAAGAATTTGTTTGTCATCTAAACACATTATCTAAAGTTTTGTTTAATAAATCAATATATTATTTAAACAACCTTGCGGAAATTTTGTTAATAGCGTTTAAAACCAGTCAAACCCAGTTGGAACCTTGTTTCCAGAATAAAAATGCATTAATGTCAACAAAAAACATCATCGTTATAGGAGCCGGATTCTCCGGACTATCAGCAGCAGCAACACTGGCTGCAGCCGGGCACAAAGTTACAGTGCTTGAGAAAAATTCCATGGCCGGAGGGCGTGCCCGAAAGTTTTCAGCAGAGGGTTACACCTTTGATATGGGACCAAGCTGGTATTGGATGCCTGACATTTTTGAGGATTATTTTGCTTCGTTCGGTAAAAAGGTTTCAGACTATTACAAATTGCACCGCATCAATCCATCGTACAAAATTTATTTCGGGCCTGGTGATGAAGTTACTTTACCTGTCGAATTGGGGGAAATCTATAAGCTTTACGAGTCCATTGAGCCGGGAAGTTCGAAGGGTCTTAAGCAGTTTCTGAAAGAATCGGAGTATAAATACAGGGTTGGAATCGGCGAATTTGTTCAGAAACCCAGTCATTCAATTACAGAATACGTGCACTGGAAAATTGCTGCAGCAGGACTTAAATTGAATCTTTTCAGTTCTTTTGGAGCATACACCCGCCGGTTTTTCAAAAGCGAGAAGATAAACCGTATGCTTGAGTTTCCGGTTCTGTTTCTCGGAGGAACCGCCAAAACCACACCTGCTCTTTACAGCATGATGAATTACAGCGATATGGTTCAGGGTACATGGTATCCCGAAACAGGCATGTATGCCGTAGTGGAAGCCATGGAAAATCTTGCACGCGAATATGGTGTTGAATTTATTTACAATCAGGGAGTTACTTCACTCAACATTGAGAATAATGTTTTAAAATCAGTCAGCACTGAGCAGAATAAGTACAATGCTGATTATGTAATTGCATCTGCCGATTATCATCATGTTGAACAGCATTTGTTGCCGGAAGCTTATCGCAGATACGATGAGAAATACTGGGACAGCCGGGTACTTTCGCCTTCATCACTCATCTTTTACCTAGGCTTTAATACCCGGATTCCGAAACTCGATCACCACACTTTGCTTTTTGACGAGGATTTCGAAGGCCATGCCGATTCAATTTACAAAAACCCTGAATGGCCTGAAAGACCTTCGGTTTACATCAGTTGTACTTCCCGCACCGACAGCAAAGTAGCGCCCGAAGGCCATGAAAATGTTATGGTACTTATTCCGGTTGCACCCGGATTGACTGATACTGAAGAAACCCGTGAACGTTATCTTGATATGGTGATAAAACGCATGGAAAAATATACCGGACAATCACTTCGCGAGCATATTGTCTTTAACAGGAGTTATGCCCACGCTGATTTTGAAAATGATTATAATGCATACAAAGGCAATGCTTATGGACTGGCAAATACTTTGATGCAAACAGCCTTTCTTAAGCCAAAAATGCGAAACCATAAGATTAAAAATTTGTTGTATGCAGGACAACTGACCGTTCCGGGACCCGGGGTTCCTCCGGCTATAATTTCCGGACAGATTGCTGCACGCGAAATCATCAAACTAAACTAAACTGCCATGAAAGATCTATTTGACATGATTTCAAAGAAGTCGAGCAAGCTTGCAACTGTAACTTATTCGACATCATTCTCTCTGGGAATCCGATTTTTCAGCCGGAGGTTTCATGACCCCATTTATGCCATTTATGGATTTGTGCGTTTTGCCGATGAAATTGTGGATTCATTTCATGGTTTCGACAAAGCAAAGCTACTGGCTCGTTTTAAAGATGACACCCGACTGGCTATTGACGAAAAAATAAGTCTCAATCCCATATTGAACAACTTTCAATGGGCTGTGAATAAATACAACATTGAATGGGAGCTGATAGAGAAGTTTCTGAACAGCATGGAAATGGATCTGAAAGACATTCATTACGATCAGCCGGCGTTTGAGGAATACATACTAGGCTCAGCTGAAGTAGTCGGACTGATGTGTCTGAGGGTATTTTGTGAAGGAGATGACGAGAAATATCAGAAATTGAAAGGTCCGGCTATGCGTTTGGGTTCGGCTTTTCAGAAAATCAATTTTTTGCGTGATCTTAAAGCAGATTACAAAGACCTCGGCAGATCTTATTTTCCTGGGGTTGATCTTTCGAAATTCAACGAAGAAACCAAGAAAAAGATTGAAGATGACATTGCGATCGATTTTGCCGATGGACTTGAAGGCATCAGAAATCTGCCCAAAGGCGCAAGATTCGGAGTTTATATGGCCTATGTATATTTTCATAAGCTATTCCTGAAAATCCGCAGCACCCGATCGAATCAGATCATGCAGGAGAGAATAAGGATACCCAACAGAACCAAATACAAACTATTGTTTACCTCATACCTGAGGCATCAGTTCAATCTTCTTTAAACAATCATGAAATCAATCATTTTAACAATCCTGATACTTTTTGCTCACACTGCCTTTTCGCAGGTAACACTGAATGAGGCCCGGAAGATGTATTTCGGCATGTCTGCCGATGAATGCAATTCACTGAAGCTAAGCACCTCTTTCGACAAATCGCCACCCAAAGATGCTGTGCTGACTGCTTATTACGGAGCAGCAACTGCGGCATCGCCGGCCTGTATTTCAAATCCGGCCAGAAAAATCAGTAATTTCCGCAAGGGAAAACAGTTGCTGGAATCAGCGGTGCAAACTTCGCCGAACAATCTGGAAATCAGATTTTTGCGTTTTGCCACACAAAGCAAGGCCCCATCATTTCTGGGATATAATTCCAGCCTGAATGATGATAAAAAGTTTATTTTATCAAATCTCAGTACATTTGGAAAAATAAAAGGAAATGAACAACTGAGCAGGCAGATTACTGATTTTATGATGAAATCGGGCGAACTGACTGCCAATGAAATAACCGGCATTAAGCCTCTTATGAATTAAGCAATGGAAGAATTTGTAATTTTAGTAGATCAGCATGACCGGGAAACCGGAATAATGGAGAAAATGCAGGCGCATCGCAAAGCTGAGCTCCACAGGGCGTTTTCGGTTTTTGTATTCAACGGCAAAGGTGAGCTGATGCTTCAGCAAAGGGCATTTTCAAAATACCATTCACCGGGTTTATGGACAAACACCTGCTGCAGTCATCCCCGTCCGGGCGAAGATACAGAGGCAGCTGCACATCGAAGGCTTGTCGAAGAAATGGGATTTGATTGCCAGCTTTCGAAAGCATTTCACTTTACTTATATAGCTCCTTTCGACAATGACCTTACAGAGCATGAAGTTGATCATGTGTTTATCGGATTCAGTGATGAACTTCCGGTTATCAATACCGATGAAGTAGCCTCCTTTAAATTTGAATCACTTGAGAATATCGGTAATCAGATGTATAACAATCCCGAACAATTCACTGTCTGGTTTCGGATTGCATTTGACAGAGTAGTTGAATACTATTCAAAAAAACTTCAGGACAACTAAAACCAACAAAATGACTTCAGAACAACTGTTGTCTTCTTTTAACAGAAATATAAAAACGTTTAACCAAAACAACTTTCAACAATGAATATCATCATCAACATCCTGATTGTTCTTGCAGCCTTTTTCTTTATGGAATTTATGGCCTGGTTTACCCACAAATACGTAATGCACGGCTTCCTGTGGGTGCTTCATAAAGATCACCATTTGCGCGACGGACGAAAAATTGAATGGAACGATGTGTTTGCCGTAATTTTTGCGGTCCCCAGCATTCTGCTTATCTATTTTGGGGTGATGACCCCGAACGGCTATCTGCTCAGTTTCGGCATCGGCATATTTCTTTACGGATTTGCATACTTTATGTTTCACGATGTGTATGTGCATCAGCGGATTCCGATTCTTAAGAAATTCTCGAACCGCTACCTCAGAGCCACAGTAAAAGCCCATCTTGAGCACCACAACCCACATGCACATTATAATTATGGGTTTCTGATTGCGCCTTTTAAATATTATATTGAAGAGTTCTCGAAAAACCGCGCTGCAAATGCGCAGAAAGGCTGATCTGTGTCTTATTATTTCTGGATCATAATTTTGTCAATCTCGGTCCCTTTTTTGGCGGGTTTTGACAAGCGACTTAAGTTTTACCGCAACTGGAAATATCTGTTTCCGGCTATGATTGGCACCATGCTGGTGTTTATCCCCTGGGATGTGATGAAAACAGAACTGGCGGTGTGGGGATTTAATCCCATCCACCTGCAGGGAATCAGCATTTTGAATCTGCCCGTTGAAGAGTGGCTTTTCTTCATTGCCATTCCTTATGCCTGTCTGTTTACGTATCATGCATTTGAATATCTGATTAAAGAAGATCTGCTGGGGAAGTACGCCAAAACAATAACTACTGTTTTGATTGTTGTGCTGCTGCTTGTGGCGGCTTTCAATCCCGACCGCTGGTACACCTTTATTACTTTTCTGTTGACCGCCGTATTCCTTTCACTTCATTTGTTTGTGATTAAGGCCGATTATCTGGGTCGCTTTTATGTGATGTACTTTGCAACGCTTATTCCGTTCTTTGCCGTAAACGGAGCTCTTACAGGTTTATTTACAGCTGAGCCGGTGGTGTGGTATGACGACACCCGTAACCTGGGCATACGTCTGGGCACTATTCCCATTGAGGATACAGTTTACGGCTTGCTGATGCTGCTGATGAATACCACCATTTATGAATGGCTGAGGAGGCGATTTCCGCTAACCCCTGACAGGGTTACGAACCCTCCAAAAACGGGCAGCCCGGCAGATGCACGATAACCTCCTGACAATTAGCCAAACCCTGTCAGGGGTTGTGGGTTTTAACGCCCAGGTTTCTGAAATCAGCGCCCGAAGGATTCTGAAATACCTGAAGTTCAAATTCTGGGATGGCTGCCAGAATATGGTCAAAAATATCTGATTGAATATCTTCATATTTTGCCCATTCCTGAACCTTACTAAAAACATAAATTTCCATTGGTATTCCGCTTTCGCCGGGCTGTAACTGCCTGACAAGAAAAGTCATATCCTGACGGATGTTCTGATTGCTTCGTAAATACGCTGCAAGGTAGGCCCTGAAAACGCCCAGATTGGTTTGTCGCCTGCCATTCACCAGTACACTGTTGTCGATGTTGTTTGTGGTATTGTATTGCTCAAGTTCAAAATTCTTATGCTCAACATATCCTTTTACCAATTCAATCTGTTTAAAGCGATCGAGCATTTCCCGGGAACAGAATCTGATACTGTTCATGTCGATGTTTATGGATCGCTTGATGCGCCTTCCGCCCGACTCCTCCATACCTCTCCAGTTTGTGAAGCTTTCTGCTACGAGCGAATAAGTAGGGACGGTTGTGATGGTTCTATCCCAGTTCTGAACTTTGACCGTAGTAAGCGAAATTTCGGTAACCACGCCATCGGCACCTGACTTTCCCTGAACAATCCAATCGCCGGGCCTTACCATATCGTTGGCCGAAATCTGAATGCCAGCCACCAATCCAAGAATCGGATCCTTGAAGACCAGAAGCAAAATGGCCGAAAATGCACCCAGTCCGCCAAGCAATAAAACAGGTGATTTGCCGAGAAACACTGAAATGGCAATAATTGCCCCAACTACAAAAAGTATAATCTTGAAAACCTGAAGGTAGCCTTTGATGGGTTTTGATTTTGAAACCTCAAAGCCCTGATAGATTTCATAGATTGCATTCAGAAAAGAATTGATGGCAAAAAGGGCAACAAAAACCAGATAAATCTGAGTTAACTGCAACAGCCGGGCAAGTGCCACCGGAAACTCAGTGAGGGTGATTGGAGCAATAAATCCCAGCAATACGCCGGGGATGAGTAGCAGAACTTTATGAAAAAACCGACTGTTGTATAAGGCATCGTCCCAGGTTGTGCTTGATTTTCGGGTTATTTTTCTAACAACAGCCAAAACCACATATTTGAGCACGAAGTAAAACGCAATAATCAGTGCAAATGAAATTACAAAATCTGTAATGTTGCGGATATCTTCTGCAAAATGAAGTGAAAAACCTTTTCGCATCAACCACTCTTTCGCGGCTGAACCAATCTGTAATAAAATCATAATCCTGATATTTTATTGAGTTCCTGAACTGTTTCTGGTTTCAGTTTAACGATTTTCATGGGTTGATCGTGTCTGAATAGCTGAAAATCGTGCAGGCTGATGTATGCCTCCTCGGGCAGCCATCGGGGGTCAAGGTAGTAATAATCTTCGGTACTGAAGTCTGAATGCTTGAATTTCAAAACTTTCTGTTTACCTAACTCAATATAAAAAGAGGTGGCATGTTCGGTTTCCGAATCCTTGAAAATATAAAGATTTCCATCACCTGTAACTTCAGCAGCTTTCAGTGCGCCCACTTTATGTACCTGAAAATCATTGTATCGCGGAGGAATAATAAACCAGTCAAATCCCACCCTGAGCATCAGCATTCCAGCGACAAAAATTACCAGTCGCTGATCTTTCAATTTCCAGTAAAGCCAGGTCAGCAGCAACATCACCAAAAACATAACCGAAGCTTTCAGCCAGGCCTGATCCACAAAACCGGTCTGCTCAAGCAAAGGCATTGGAATCGCAGCAATTATGCCGAGTATCATCACGCCAAGCAGAAAATATTCTACAATCCGGCTGAATATTCCGTTTGCAGCCTTGTCCTTGAAGAACATATAAACCAGCAATGTGAAAAGTGGCGGGAACAGCATGAAAATGTACCTCGGGTATGATTCGGGGGAAGTCCAGTAAATGATGATATTAAAAATAAACACCATAAAATTGAACTTCAAAAAAGGATCAGCAGCCAGCGTTGCCCTGAACCCTTTCCGGAAAACGTAAATCCAGAGAATTGACCATGGAAAGAAATGGTAAAACATTTCCAACGGAAAACTAAACAAATGGGTTACAAACCTGAACCATCCGTAATTGATGATTGTTCGTTTCTCTGATTCACTGAAAAGTGTGGAGAAAACATTATCAAGTGTATTGTACTGGAAATAAGCCAGGTAATAACTTCCGACAATCAGAATAAGAATGCCAATTCCCAGAAAATGCTGCCATGAGAACAGCCTCTTAAATTCCCGGTTATAAATAAAGAACACCAAAAGTGTAATTCCCTGAAAAACCAGCGAAGGAAGGCCTTTCATCATAAAGGTTACCGAAGTAAGCAAATAGGACAAAACGAACAAAGCCAGGTAGTTCTTCTTCCGGTGAAAATGATAAATCACCATAAATGAAGTGTAAACCAGCCACGAAAAAGTTATATCAATAAGTCCCAGAAAGGAATCCCAGAAAAGAATACGACCAGAAGTAATAAAAAGCATGGCCACGATAAAACCCTGCTTGTTTCCATAATGCTTTCTGACAAAGAGGAAAATGGTCAGGCCAAACAGCAACAGATGAATAACAACAGGCAAACGCAAAGTAAATTCGGAGTAATTACCGGCAACTTTATAGTAAAGTATGATGATCCAGTTGTAAAGCGGGGGCTTATTGTAATAAAATTCGCCATTGATGGTCGGGACGATGTAATTCCCGCTGAGGATCATTTCCAGCGCAACAATAGAGCGTGTTGGTTCGTCGGTGGGGAAATTTATGGCCAGAAAACCAAGATGCCAGAACAAAGCCGGAATGAGCATCAGTACTCCCAGCAAATAGAAAAACCAGGGATTTCTGCGAAAATAATTAAGTACAATTGTTGCCATTCAGGTTCAGATATGTCAATAAAATCATTTAACAATAAGCTTACTTCACCCACCTGCCGCTTTGGCTTTGTAACCTTTTTTCAGGAGGAAGTCCAGAATTTTCTGTTTGAAATCACCTTGAACAAGAATATTTCCTTCCACAGCATTTCCACCGGCTGCGCATAGATTTTTGAGTTGTTTGGCGAGATCAGCAAGATCAGCAGCAGAACCAACAAAGCCGGTAACCAGCGTAGCTTTTTTGCCACCTTTAAGCTTTTTGTCAAGCATAACCCTCAGGTCTTGTTTTTGTGGAGGTAGTGTGACAGCCTCCTGAACGCTTTCGTATTGGTATCGGTAATCGGGGTTTGTTGAGAAAACAACGCCTCCTGACTTACGCGGATTTCCGGATTTTTTTGTATTCATGGTTCTGTTATTCAGGGTACAATTACTTTTAGTGATGCTGGATTTACACGGACATGAATATTCTTGGTGAGCTTAACAGGCTCTCCGTCGATATTCACAACCCGGTTTTTCCGGCGTGTAAAACTCACCTCTTTTGCTTTGATGATTTCGATATAATTTGAGGAGTCAATTTTTCGGGTAAGCAACAATCCTACAATTCCCGGAGCCAGTATCAATGGCACTTTTTTCATGATGCAAACATCAATCAAACCATCGTCAATTTTAGCATCGGGAGCAATTATGGTATTGTATCCAAACTGATTGGTATTGGCAAAACTCACAAAAAGAGCTTCACGCCTGTATAACTGCCCATCGATGGTAAGTTTATACTTGCGTGGACGGTAATAGGTGTATTCATTGGTTACAATACCCAGATAAGAAAGAAATCCACGGTGTTTTGCAACAGCAAATTTTTTGGCAACCAAAGCATCGAAACCCACCCCGGCAATTGAAACAAAAAGTTCATCGTTGATGGAGCAGGTATCCACCGATTTAATCTGGCAGAGATTGATAATTTTCAATGCGGCTGCAATATCAGCGGGAATATGAAGATGATGAGCAAGTCCGTTTCCGGAGCCTGCGGGAATAATGGCCAGGACTGCTTCAGAACCATACATTCCTTTCACTACCTGATTTACAGTACCATCACCACCAACAGCCACAATAATATCAACCCCTGAAGCCGCGGCATTCTGACTAAGCTCACGCATATGTCCGGAAGACTCACTAAAACTGACTTCCCACGTGAACCTTGAGGCATCAAGAACCTCCTTGGCAATATCAGCGAGCAAAGCCTTGCGTGATTGATTTACCCCTGAAGTGGGATTTACGAGAAACTGAATTCTCTGCTTAACATCAGACATAGTGAAAATTCAGAATAGGGATTAATTTGCAAAAATAGGGATTTCAGCGGGAATGAACTGTTTAATGACAGGATTCGAAAAAGTGAAACCCACATTTTTAACAAACCCACAATATATTTAAAGAATTTCGAACGCTCAAAAACAACAAAGGCCGCCATATGGCAGCCTTTGTCAAGAATTTTAGTCAGAAAAATTACTTCTGAACAATGATGCTTGCTTTTGCACGATCGCCGCGGCTGTAGAGATCAACAATTTTAACAAGACCCAGTTTGTCATTCTTGGTTTTGAAAAGGAAAACCTGACCATTAACAAGGTTGTTCATTTTGCTGGTCTGAGCACTCAGGTTGAAAGTCGGGAACTGATAGGTTTCTCCGATGGCATCAAATTGTGCAGCAGTGATGGTAGTAGGATTGAAACGAGTCTGATTTTTGTAAGTCCACTGATTCACTTTCAGGGTAGCAATGGTATTGACATCGGCGTCATCGGGTGAAGCAAATGTATTACCGTTAGAAGCTCCTTTGAAGAAGATTAAATCAATTTTCTGCTGGTTTGCTGGTATAGTTGCAGTCAAGCCTACAGTGTAGTTACCACCTTCTGTAGTTGCAAAGAAACTTCCCACAGCATCGTCCCATGAACCAAATTCAACATCAAGAAATTTGTTGATCTGCATCCCAGGATCTTCAATGGTAACGTTGAACGCCTGATCAGCTTTCATACCATTTTTATCCCATAATTCAAAAGATAACCTGACTTCACCAACACCACTTAAGGTAAGATCGGTTTCCCAGGTAAATGAATCAGATGAGAAAGTTGAATCAACATAAGTTGTAGCAGTGTTGTTGGCTGTAATTGCGAATTTAAAACGTACCAGTTTATCTCCTGAAACCGAACTTTTTAAACCATTTACTCCAACACGAATTACAGAACCTGATTGAACAGTTGCATCTGCTGAGGTATAAGTTGCACCACCTTTAAGATTCAGGGTTGGTCCCGGATCAACCGGATCATCATCTTTACCACAGGAGGTTACCACTACTGCTGCTGACATCAGCAAAGCCATAAATAAATAATTCCACTTTTTCATTTTTCGCTTGTTTTAGTTAATTTTATTTTGGTTGATTAGTTACGTGAATAATACGGTAGTGCAAAGATAAACCATTTTATTCAGATTTAATCTTAACAAAAACCATTCCACGAGTATGCAGACACCTTGTCATAACGGTTTCTGCACATCTTTGTTCTGTATAGCGTTGATAAATAAAGCAAGCATTTTGTCATCCAGCCAGGTTATCAAAACCAGGTTTCGCAGGTAAACGCATCGCCTAAATACCTGCATGACTGAGCTTTGCAATAACTATGAAGTGAAGTTGTACAAACTTTCCTTAAAAACCACTATTGATAAAGGCTTATAAGAAAATAATCCATCGGATGCTTTGTGCGATTTATATTCAAAAAAATAAACCCTGAAAAAATGTCAAATTAAATACATCACTTACATTGATAAAGCCTTAAGAAGAAATACATCTGATTTTTATGAAGAATCAGCGAATCAATCAAAATGGACTTCGCTTCTGAAAAATATCAATTACATAGGAATCGGCACCATATAAATCATTCTCAAGGCTTTACTTACCTTCAAATACAACCATGCCAGAAATATAAAAAAGACTGAAAAATAGATTTTATGCAATTTTATAAATTGATTTGCAAAGGCGAAATAAAATATTGTATTTTTATGCAGTTAAAATCTTTTACTTGATGTGGCATTTAATCCATATATTTGCTTGGTAATGTTAAAATACTAAAAACCAAAGGTTATGAGTAAAATACTGGCGATTGATGATGATTCTATTATCAGGACATTGTTATCCAACAGTCTTAGTAAAGCAGGTTATAATGTGGTAACAGCTGCTGATGGAGAATCAGGATTGATGAAAGCAGCAAACGAAAAGCCCGACATTGTTATCACAGATTATCAAATGCCTGGCATTTCTGGTCTGGATGTAATTACGGAACTTAAAAAGTCCTATCCTGGTTTACCGGTAATACTTTTAACTGCACATGGAGATGTAGCCCTGACCATAAAATCGATTCAGCTGGGGGCATACGACTTTATTGAAAAACCCATTCAGATGCAGGAAGTACTTGAGGTAATCAAGAATGGACTGGAAATTTCGCGCCAAAGCCAGACTTTGGTCGAAACCATTACCCCCGAAATACGTAAAGTAATCGAAGACAATCTTTTGGTGGGTAAAACACCGGTTATGCGGGAAATATTCAAAAATATAGGCCGTATCTCTATCAACAAAGTAAATGTGCTGATTACCGGCGATACCGGAACAGGCAAAGAACTAATTGCCAGGCTTGTACACTTTAGTGGCATTACGCGTGAACATCCATTGGTGGTAGTAAATTGTTCTGCATTGAATGAAACTATATTTGAAAGTGAACTTTTTGGTTACGAGGCTGGTGCATTCCCAAGTGCCCTTACCGGGAAAAAGGGGAAATTTGAGCAAGCCGGTGAAGGCACTATTTTTCTGGATAATATTTCAGATCTGAATGAAGCCATGCAAACCCGGTTGCTAAGAGTAATTCAGGAAATGGAATTTGAAAAACCAGGTGCATCTGCTCCCATACCTCTAAAAGCCAGAATCATAGCATCAACCAATAAGGACCTTGAAGCACTTGTGAAATCAGGGAAATTCAGAGAAGAATTATACTACAGGCTTAAAGTATTTACCATTAACCTTCCGCCGCTTCGCAACCGTAAAGATGACATTGACGAACTGGTCAAATACCTGATTCAGAAGCTAAACCGCAAGCTGAACAAGAAAGTATCAAAAATCGGAGATGGTGTGATCAGAATGCTTCAGGAACATTCATGGCCGGGCAATGTCAGAGAGCTTGAAAATGCACTTATGCAGGCTATGATTATGACCCGCAGTGATGTTCTGGAAAAAGAGCACATTTTGCTTAACACAGAACATTCACCAGAAAACGTTATTGAAGAATCGGTTTTGATTCCGATTTCGGAAATTGAGAAAGTGCATATTCAAAAAGTGCTCGACAAGTTGAACTGGAACAAACTGGAAGCCTCGAGAATACTCGAAATCACCCGCCCGACCCTCAACGCCAAGATTTTACGCTATGGCCTGAAATCAAATGCTGTAAAGAGGAGAAAGAAGACTAAAGAATAAATATTGTAAGTTAAAAGGTATTCCTCTCTCCCAAAAATCAGTGAGTGCTGTAATGCCAGGATTGTCAAAGTAACTGGATTTATCTAAAATACAAAAGCCCTTCCGAATTGTTTCAGAAGGGCTTATATTTTAGATTGACCTAAAATCTCAGGGAATGAAACACTTTATTCAATGATTGTCATTTCATTGACAAGATGGCCGGCTCCGGCGAGTTTATCAATCACAAAAAGACAATAACGGATATCCAGGCTAATATTCCTGCACTGGTCAGGATCGTACATAAGGTCGCTCATGGTACCTTCCCAGTTACGGTCAAAATTCACGCCTATCAGATGTCCATCGGCATTCAAAACCGGACTGCCTGAATTTCCGCCTGTGGTATGATTACTCGCAATAAAAGCAATGCGCATGGTACCATCGGCTGCGGCATACCTGCCATAGTCTCGCTGATTGTACAACTCTTTCAGCTTTGTCTCCACTACGTAGTCATATATTTCGGGATCTTCCTTCTCCATAATTCCTTCAAGGGTAGTGTAATGGCGATAATGGACCGCATCGCGGGGAGAATAATCGTCAACTTGCCCATAACTTACCCTTAATGTGGAGTTGGCATCAGGATAGAAACGTTTGTCCGGCTGAAAAGCCATAAGCCCTTGCATATAAACTCTTTGCAGACTATCGCGGCGTGCCGACAATCCATCAATTGCAGCCTGAATGTTATTGAAGTAGTGATCGTAAACCGAATTTGCAAGAACAAACACAGGATCCTTTTCAATCTTTTTATATCCGGAAGGCTTATATTTTGACAGAAACGCATTCAACCTCGACTGATCAGTAAAAATACTTTTAGAATAAGATGCTTCCGCCCATGCTTCATAATCATTGCCATGCTTTGAAAAGGATCCCAGCAATCCGGCAGGAATATGCGAAGCATCTCTGTGACTGAACCAATCTTTCATCATTTCAGCAAAAACACGTTTATCAATCGGCTCATGATAGTTCTTAAAGAAACCATCGGCTGCTGATTTAAATTTGTCAATTGCCTTCTCCAATTCTTCCTTAGGGGTTTCCTTATTTTTACTCAACTCTGACAGTTGCCTGAAAGCATAAGCAAATCTGAAAACTTCAACTCCCAGACCAGCTTCAATAAGGTAAGTTTCATCCACATTCAGATCGGTGAGTTTTGCGTAAATGGCTTCAAATTCAGGTAACAGATTTCCATACATTGCATTACGCTCCGGATTTTCAGCAGCCCATTTCTGAAAATCTGCCTCCAGTTTTTGCTTTTTACTGATGGCATCAAGTTGTTTAATTCCACGGTTTTCGCCAATCATTTTCTTCCAGAAGTTAGCAACACCGGCATGTTTGGCTGAGTATTGAATCCTTACAAGATCACTTTGCTGCATAAAGCCATCAAAAATATCCAGTCTTTTCCCCCTGAGCCTGATTGCAGGAGGGTTTTCGCTTTCAGTAATCATTTTAACGGCATATGACGGCAGATACTCCTGGGTAGTTCCCGGATACCCAAATACAAAAGTAAAGTCACCTTTTTCAGCACCTTTCAGTGAAACCGGCAGGTGATGTTTGGGTTTGTAAGGCACATTATCGGGTGAATAATCGGCGGGTTCATTATTTTTATTGACGTAGATCCTGAAAAGGGAAAAATCGCCGGTATGCCTTGGCCACATCCAGTTGTCGGTATCACCGCCGAATTTGCCGATATTTGAAGGAGGAGCGCCCACCAGTCGAACGTCGTTGTAAGTTTCTGTTACAAACAGATAATACTCATTGCCATAATAAAACGGCCTTACCCTTGCATTGTATGATGTTCCTTCAATGGCCTCCTTTTCAATGCGGCTTATGTTATTTTTTATTTTCTGCTCACGGGATTGTTCTGACATCCCCGGCACCACCCCTTCCAAAGCTTTCAGGGTTACATCTTCCATGCGGATCAGCAGAGTAACGCTCAGCCCGGGGTTTGGCAATTCCTTGCTTCGGTCCATAGCCCAGAAACCATTGGTCAGATAATCGTTTTCGAGGGAGCTGTGGCGCTGAATCTGACCGTAGCCGCAGTGATGATTGGTAAGGATGAGCCCTTCGTCAGAGATAATTTCGGCAGTACAGCCGCGGCCAAATAACAGAATTGCATCTTTCAGGCTGGACTTATTGATGCTGTAAATGTCTTCAGCGCTGATGCGCATTCCCATGCTTTTCATTTCGGGTTCATTCAGCTGCTCAAGCAAAATTGGCAACCACATTCCCTCAACAGCAAAAGTCAGGCGGAACGAGAGCAGTAAGACCATCAAGGTCAATGATCGTTTTTTCATATTAATCAATTATTTTTCAAACACATGTGATAACCAGAGACAAAATCTTTGGCAAAAAACTGCAAAAACATTCAAGAAAATCAGCTTAGCGGGTGGCAATGGTTTCAATTTCCACCAGAACTCCCAGAGGCAGACGAACCACTCCGTAAGCAGCGCGGGCGGGAGGATTTTCGGAATAATACTGTGCATAAACTTCATTCATAGGCACAAAGTTATCCATATCGGAAAGCAAACAGGTCGATTTTACCACATCCTCGTAGGTGTAGCCGGCAGCATTAAGAATAGCTCCGATATTTTTCATCACCTGATTGGTTTGCTCCTTGATTCCACCTTCAACTATTTTTCCGGTTTCAGGATCAATGGGAATCTGCCCTGAAATATACAAAGTTCCGTTTGCTTCAATGGCTTGACTGTAAGGGCCTACAGCTTTGGGTGCGTGTTCGGTGTGGACTACTTTTTTCATAACTTAAAGTTTTATGTAAGTGATTTTCAGTGCTGATTCAGTTGTCAAAAATAGTGTTTTTAGATTATCCGGCATGGTGAACTTCATTGAAAAAATCAGAATCAGGAAGTATTTACAAAACAAACAGGTAATGATTGACAAAATCCGGGTGGCAAACCGAACTTATGAATGCAATGTATTTTTTGTCATTGATTTTCCGGCTCTGTATAAGGGCATCAGCACAATCAGCAGAACAGAAACCATCATGAGCGCTGCACCAACGCCCCACTTATCGGCAGCAAAGCCAAGTAAAGGAGCAATCATTGCTGCTACCAGAGTTTCTGCCTGAGATTCAGCAGACAAAGCTGTAGCCAGTACATCTTTCTCCAGCCGATCGGCAACCAGCGAAATACCAATGGGTTTGCGAAGATTCTCTATCAGAAAAATTACAGCATAAAAAACAATTGCAGCCAGATAAAATGACTGATAAAAAAGCAAGCCACTAATTGCTCCAATCAACAGCCCCGCTATCATGGTTATATTCATAGGCTGGCTGAGGTTTTTAAACCGGGATGCATATCGTCCGGCATTTCGGGCGGTATAGGATGTTGAAAAATAGATAATCGAATAAATCAAACCAATCATCAAGGCTGACCGCTGACCCGTTTCTAAATACATAAAAAAGGGAAGGCTTAGCGCAAAGGTTTTGACAACCGGCTGAAGATAATCTTTCACCGCTTTGTAATATCCTGAATAAACAGCCTGTGACATTACCACCCTGAGCATTCCTGCATTTCTGAATGATGAAATAAAATCACGGATGGTTGACCTGAAACTTTCAGTTATCTTGCCTTTATTAAAGCCGACGCGCTGTCCATCAAGCACTTTTGGATAGGTTGACAGCAGCCACAGATCGATCAGATAGGGTATCAGTGAAAACAAAAAAACATATCTGTAATCGTTGCTGATAAAAACAATTGCAGCCGCCAGAACAGCCGAAACAGCTGAACCCTTTTGCGACCATGAACGGGTATGACCATAATAATGAACTTTCTGATCCTGCCAGCCATTGATTTTCAGGTATTCAAATATCATAGCTTTGTGCGTTCCGGTGCGGAATGCATCGCCATAAGCATAAAAAAGCATTGCGGCAACAAACCACCAGTAGGATGAAGAAAAATAAAACACAACAAATGAAACAATGTAAAAAAGAAAAGCTGACATCATGCTTCTTCTTCTACCAAGGCTATCGGCCAGAACACCGGTTGGTATTTCAAAAATGTTTATGGTAATTTCCCGAATGGCATACAAGGTTCCTATTTGCAGGAATGACAATCCTTTCGACAAAAGGAAGAGCACCAGAAACGGCTCGAAAAACCTCAGGTTCTTAAAAAAACCATAAGCGCAGAATTTGTAGTACTGCCGGTCTTTCTGGTATGATATCGTCATTTGGAATGAGTTAAAATCTGTGTAATTAAAACACAATCCGGTTAACCGGCAAGGCTCCACCCGCATTCATCCCTCGAAGGGCATTGATCAGTTGAAATTCTGAGTACTTTTTCAGGTCGGAGGGGGTTATACGTAATTCGGAGATTATTCCGCTTGCAAGCAATCTTGAACGACAGGTTCCATTAAGCAAAGGTGTATCCGGAGTTTCCCAACTATTCCCATTACGAAAAATAATGTTGGCGTAACTGGTGTCAGTTAAAAGCCCGTTTTTAATTATTAGCACATCATCGCAATCACCGCGCTGTGCATGCAATTGATCAAGCTGACTGCGATCGGCATATTTATGATTGTAAATAATTGTGTTGTCTTCAACAAGTTTCAGGCTATTGATCTGCTTAGGTTCGTACTTTCTGAAAGAAACACTCCTGACAATGGTATCATACTCCACACGACACCTGAAATGACCGGCTACAGCTTCGGATGGAATAACAAGCAAGGCGGCCAGATCGATGAAACTATTGACTTTAAAAAGCTTATGCATGGCAAGATTCAGTCGCTTCTGATGCCATTCAAGATTTTCGGGCACACCGTTGCGTATGCTTATGGTTTCAAACAGCAGTGACATAAACTTTGTCGATTAATTCGCGATACTCTTTTTCGGCTTCGCTGTTCACGGTAATTCCTCCACCACTTCTGAAAATCATTTTACCCTGCTGATTTTCAATAAACCTGATCATTACAGCAGAATCGACTGTCTTTCCATCGAAAATACCGCACACTCCGGTATAATAACCGCGCGGCCCGGTTTCTGTCTGCTGAATAATTTCAACAGTCTTTTGTTTGGGGGCACCACTGATGCTTCCGGCAGGTAAAAGACGGAAAAGAATATCCCCGATTTTCGATGGCCAGTCAGCAGGCAGATTACCGGAAATTTCGGAGCTGGCCTGCAGAAGATTCCGCTGATTGGTTTTTATACTTTCAAGATAGCGGAATCGCTTAACCCTGACTGAGTCGGCCACCATACTCAGATCGTTGCGGATAAGATCAACAATGGTTCGATGTTCGGCAAGTTCTTTGGAGTCATTCATTAAAATACCCGCGGCATCAGGAAGGTTTGCGTCAATGGTTCCTTTCATCGGAAACGAAGAAATAACTCCATCTTCAATGCGAATAAACGACTCCGGAGAGAATACGGTAAATTTATCTTTGAAAAGCAAACGATAGGGAGCCGAACTCTGGTGAAAAATCTGCGCGAGGGTACGATTAATTGAAATTTCGGTGGGAAAAGTAAGATTGAGCAGGTATGAATTTCCGAAATTCAGTCCTTGCATCACAGCTATCCAGGCATGGCGATAGGTTTCAAAATCAACAGGCTTTTTCACAAATTCCAAAGGCGACAATTCATTTGTTGCCAGGCGGGATGTATTTGAAACACCTCTGAAATCATAAAAAATCCCTTGGTCAGAAGCTTCATCCAAAGGAATAATTACCGGAAACTCACATTCGAAATCAATAACAAACAGGAAAGGAATTCCTTGTTTGCCCATTTGGTTCATGCGCTCAAATTCGGGTTTCTTCTTAAACATTATTCCGGATTATTGGATGGCGAATTTACGAAAAACAGAAACGCTTCAGGATACAATGAACCTGATCAATAATATTAAAATGAAGAGATGGCAGATTATGTATTGCAACATAGTTTAAATTTGCGCACCCATTCGTTATGAAAATACTACTACTGGATAATTACGATTCGTTCACTTTCAACCTTCTGCAACTGCTGCGCGAAGCAGGTGCTGATAAGGTTGAAGTAATAGCCAATGACAGATTAAGCATAAAAGAAGCATCAGCTTATGACGCTATCGTAATATCACCCGGGCCAGGATTACCTGAAGAAGCCGGGATCACCTTCCAGTTAATTAAGGAATTAGGATCCAGTCACAAAATACTTGGGATTTGCCTGGGCATGCAGGCCATCGCAAGTGTTTACGGAGGCATATTATACCAACCCGGTCTTATTCTGCATGGTGAGACAATAAGTGTATTTCCATGTCAGCCTGTCGATTTATTGTTTGAAGGATTAAAATCAGACTTTGAAGCAGGCCTTTACCACAGTTGGGCTGTTGATAAAAATAAGCTTCCCGGTGATCTGATAATTACCGCCTTCGATAGCAGAAACGTTCCTATGGCTCTTCGCCACCGGGAATTTGATATACGCGGAGTTCAGTTTCATCCCGAGTCGATTATGACCCCTGACGGCCGGCAAATGATCAGCAACTGGCTGCATCTGTAATTGTTAACATCGTGTTAATTATCAGACACCTGAACAAAAAAGTGAACACTTTTGTATAAAAAATGTTACTTTTTGTGGGATAAATCAAGCCTGCCTGGAATACTAATTTAATCTTATTTCACTTTTCACATTGACCCCAATCAATGTCGTTTTCATTTAAGCCTTGAAACTATGAGAAAAAATATACTTTTCTTCCTTGTTATATTAACTCCATTTCTTACAAGCGCTCAGGAATTATTCAGAAGTGGCAGATTTCTGCATCATTCAACAGGACAAAATATTTGGGGCCCCAACGGTTCTCAAACAAGCATTCCTCTTCAAATGGAGATTTACAATACAAGCCATGGTTATACCGGAACAAACGCAGTGACCATGAGTAAATGGTGGTGGCCTTCAGGAGGCGATAACGAATGGGAATACTGGCATCGGATATTTGACGATGAAGTGCCTGGTGTAAGCATCACTCCGATTTTGAATTCAAACAAGATTGTTGTTATTAAATCCTGCTATCCATCTTCAGAAATGGTAGGCTGGGGACAGCCTTCTGACACCCTTACTCCTACCCTGAAAACCAATTATAATCACAAATGGCATTGGAGAAGCATTGTAAATGTGATGGCCCAACGGCCGCAAAACTTTTTTGTTATATGGACGAATGCTCCTCATGTTGCAGGCAACACCAATGCCAATGCTGCAGGCTTGGCCAAGCAGTTTTGCGAATGGGCAAAAGACACCCTGGCAGTTGGACTTGATCCGGTTATGGGAAGTTTTCCTCCCAACATTTATGTGTTTGATTATTTTTCAAAGCTAACTGATGAGAACGGATTTCAGATGCTGCAATATGCAGTAAGTAATACCGACAGCCATCCGAATGCACTGGCTACAGAGTTAGTTGCCCCTCAGTTTGTTACAGAAATTTTTGATGCAGCAATTGCATACGAACAAGTTGGAGCAATTCTATCAGTAAGCCCACAGAATCAAAACGTTACGGCTGCAGCAGGTTCCACAAACTTTAATGTTGCCACCACCCTTGCCTGGACGGCTCAAAGCAATGCCGGATGGTGCACAGTTACGCCATCGGGCAGCGGCAACGGAACATTGACTGCCAGTTTTTCTGAAAATACTTCCATAACTTCGAGAACGGCAACCATCACCATTTCTGCAAGCGGCGCACCCGATCAAACGGTAAGTGTTATTCAGGCAGGAGCAGCGGCAACGCTTTCGGTCAGTCCCCAAAGTCAGAATGTCGGAGCAGCGCTGGGAAGTGTAAACTTCAGTGTTGCATCCAATACAAGCTGGACAGCTCAAAGCAATACCGGATGGTGCACAGTTACGCCATCGGGCAGCGGCAACGGAACATTAACTGCCAGTTTTTCTGAAAATACCTCCACAACTCCGAGAACGGCAACCATCACCATTTCTGCATCCGGCGCACCCGATCAAACGGCAAGTGTTATTCAGGCAGGAGCAGCGGCAACGCTTTCGGTCAGCCCTCAAAGTCAGAATGTCGGAGCAGCGCAGGGAAATGCCAACTTCAGTATTGTATCCAATACAAGCTGGACAGCCCAAAGCAATGCCGGTTGGTGTACAGTTACGCCATCGGGCAACGGCAACGGAACATTGACTGCCAGTTTTTCTGAAAACACAACAACAACTTCCAGAACGGCAACCATCACCATTTCTGCTACCGGCGCACCCGATCAAACGGCAAGTGTGATTCAGGAAGGATCTGCGGCTACACTATCGGTAAGTCCTCAAAGTCAGAATGTAGGAGCAGCGCAGGGAAGTGCCAACTTTAGTGTTGCATCCAATACAGACTGGACAGCTCAAAGCAATGCAGACTGGTGCACAGTTACGCCATCGGGCAGCGGCAACGGAACATTGACTGCCAGTTTTTTTGAAAACACAACAACAACTTCCAGAACAGCAACCATCACCATTGCGAACAAGCCGTTCAATGGTGCTGCGTGCTAAATTCAGTGCCCGCATCTGCTGATTTCCGCGCAATTGTTCAGTTGCCGAAACCATCATCAGCACAGCCTTGCTGTAATCGCGGTTAAAGTAAGCAGAGAGTGCCAGCTTAAGGTAGTTGTTTGATTTTCCTGATTCCAGCTCTTTGATGAGTAAGGTTTCGGGTGTAACGTTGCCTGCAAATTCAAGTACATAAGGGTCGGTTTTTATTGCTCTCGCATTTAAAGGCGTTTTCAGCAAAACTCCTGTAAAACTGGTACAACGACTCAGCGCAACATAAACCTGGCCCGGCGCAAATGCTTCCTCCAGATCAGCAATGATTTTCTCAAAGGTCAGTCCCTGACTTTTGTGAACTGTAATTGCCCATGCAAGTTTTAGCGGATACTGAACAAATATGCCAACGGTTTCTTCAACTACTTTGTTTTCTTTGCTGTCCCATGAATACCGGATGTTCGCCCATTCTTCGCGCTCTACTGATATGATTTCCCCTTCAGGCAACTCCACAAACAATCCTTCTTCTGAAATTTCAATTACATGACCGATTTTGCCGTTATAATAA
>Ga0351883_1075_pt1 | contig 32970 bp, 27 predicted proteins | sample BONcelFGM3001F14_FD_206772 | JGI IMG/M metagenome (GOLD analysis project Ga0351883, IMG submission 206772) | Enriched cells from coal bed in the Powder River Basin, Montana, United States - BONCAT cells FGM rep3 HSBNCT.FGM.300.1.F14 ...
TTTGCCTCGTAGTGGGAGGCGCGGAGCCAGAATCTCCAGCCGACATCGGGCTTCTCGGGGATGGACTCTCCGTTGGCGAGGCGCGCGAACCAGTTTTTCACAATGAGAGCAGATTTAAGCCCGGAGAGGTGAAAAGTGGTGGCAACGGTGGCTGCGAGAAGCAGGACAGCAATAAGCAGGGAGTCCATGGTCGGGTTGATGGTTGGTTGAATGGGAAAGTAGGGAGGTCACGGGGTGGTATTGCGGTAGAATCTGAGATTGGCGGCGACAAGGAGAACTGTGCTGAGAACGACGGTGCAGACACTCATCGCCATGGCTTGCGCGAAGTCGCCTTGCTCGAATTGGGAAAATATGAAGCTGCCGACAGTCTGTACCCCCGGTGGCAGCAGCATAATCGAAGCCACCCAGTCCCGCAAGCACATCACAAAAATAGCGATCCATGCCACGAAAAGACTTGGGAAGAGCATGGGAAAAACAATACGTGAGAGAATGGAAAGGCGGGGGGCGCGGAGACAGGCAGCGGCTTGCTCCAAGCGGGGAGCCAACTGCCGCATGCCGGCATCGGCGAAGCGAAGCGCCACGGCCTGATAGATGGCAACGTAAGCGAGGAAGAGGATGGCCAGGGTGCCGTAGATGCGCACGGGCATCCAAGAGGCATTCCATGCGAGGATAAATCCGACGGCGATGACAAGATTGGGCAGGACGCGAGGCAGCATACTCAAGTGATCGAGCAAGGATACTCCGCGTCCCTTGTAGCGCGCGAGCGCGTAGGCAGTGATACCGCCGAGGGCAGCGCAGGCGGTGGCCGCGGCAGCGCTGAGGCTCGCACTGGTGCTGAGAGCCTGCAATCCGCCCGAGCCCCACTGCAGAATGGCCCTGTAGTGTTGCAGGGTGAAGACCGGGTCTCCCCCCTGCCAGCGCTCGATGAGGCTCATGAGGAAGACGGTGGCATTGGGCAAAAGGGAGCTGAAGAGGAAGAGAATGCCGAAGAAGGCGAGAGCTGCGCATAGCGGGAAGCCTTTGAGCCGGGTGAGCCTGCCGACGGGGATGCGTCCATTGGCAATGACCCGGATACCGATATAAATACGGGCTACGGTCACCAGTACGACGGCGGCAACGGCGAGGATGGAGGAGATGGCGGCGGCGCGCGGGACATCGGCAGGCCAAGTTGTCAGCATTTCATAAATCACGGCTGGTAAGAGCACCAAGTCGGAGCGCGGTCCGAGAATGGCGGCGATGCCAAAGTTTGAAAGTGTATCGATGAAGACCAGCACGCCGCTATTCACCAACGCGGGAACGAGCAAGGGCAGCGTGATGCGCCGGAAGATGGCTGCCGGAGGAGCACCGAGGCAGCAGGCGGCGTCTTCGAGCCGGGTCGAGACGTTTTGCAACGATGCCTCGACCAGCAAGGCCACAGTGCCAAAGCTCGTCAGGCCCATGATAAAGACCACTCCGCCCATGCCGAAGAAGGTCCCACGGATCATCTCCGGGACAGGCCCGACAAAGGTGTCCACCAAGCCATTGTCATTCAAAAGTAGGACGTAGGCCAGTGCCAGCAGGTACGGTGGGGACATCACGGGCAGTAGGAGGCTGACCCGCAGGAGAGACTTGCCGGGAAGATTGGTTCTGGCCATGAGCCAGCCAGCGGGAAGGCCGAGTGCCCAGGCGAAAAGCGTCGTGAGAGCGGCACAACTAAGCGAGTTGTTCCACATCCGCCAGAGTCCGTCGGTGGTCACCACTTCCCGATAGGGCTGGAATGCCCCGGCGAGCGAGAATTCCCCAATGGCGGGAAAGATGCTCTGCAAAAGCAGCATCAATACGGGAAAGCCGATCGATAGCAGCACGCCGGCCAGCCCGATCCAGAGCGGCCATGAGGAATTGCCAATGGGAACCCAAGACGACTTCGTGCGGGATGGGAGGAGCCGACTCATGAAACGCACGCTCCTGTGGGCAGGCTACCTGCGGAAGGCGGCCTTGTTTGAAAAGAGCCGCTGGCCATGGGAAATGGACTTCGATTCCCTCCCCCGCTGCGGGGCGGCGGGACGGCGGTCTGTCTCACTCTGCGGGGCTGGAAGTTCATCGCACTTTTTTTTCCACTTCGTATTTGAACCGCATAAGCACCTCGCGCTGGACTCGTAAGGCTGCCACCACGTCATAGGGGAGAGCCTTGGCGATCTCGGTCTTCGTTCGAAGCGGGCTGAGCGGGGTGGCCGGGTCGGCGGGAATCAGGTGCTCGGCGGCCATGCGCTGCTGCGCCTCGGGCGAGAAGCAGAAGCGGACAAACGCATCTGCGGCGGCGCGGTTCACCGTCCCGTTGAGCACAGCGATGGGGCGGGGAATCACGGGGCACCCCGAGGAGGGGAAGTGCATCACGAGGGGCTCGCCCTTTTCGATCTGCTTGAAAACCAGATAATCCGCCGAAGCCAAAACGGCATCGTGCGAGCGCAAAACGAGGCCACTCAAGGCCTGGCTATTCGGGCCGGAAATTTGCAAGCCCTGCTTTTTGGCGTTTTTCAATCCGTCCCAGAAGGCGTCGCCCATCAGGCGGCTGAAGATGATGATGAATTCCCCGCTGGTGCCGGATTGCTGAGGCGAGGGCATGAGCAGTCTGCCACGGAAGTCCCCGGAGAAAATATCAACCCATTCCAGCGCGGGGTTGTATTGGTCTGCCCGCATGGCAATACCCAGGGCGCTGGCGGAGGTCCCTGCATAATACCCATCCTTGTCGTCCCATTCGGGCCGGGTCGCCACTCCTGTCGGCAGTGGCAGGAGCATCTTTTCCTGTTTGAGTGCTTCCGCTGCGGTGGGGCTGGCGAGGATGACCACGTCAGCTTGCGGATGGTATTCCTCGGCCATGAGCTTAGCCATCACTTCGCCGGTCGTAGCCGAGTACAACTTCGTTTTCCGCGCCGTCTGCTTCTCGAAGGACTCGCATAGCCACTGCGCAAGGCCGCGAGGTCCGGCGGAATAGACGACCAGGATGTCTGGATCGCGGCTTTCGCAACCGGACAATGCGGCTCCGAAAAAGACGGCTATGAGAATGTGTCGAAGGCACCTCATTTTTCGACGTAGATGACTTGGTGCGGGTCAAACTGAACGAGCACCGGGCTGTCGAGCGGGATGGAGTGTGGAGTGAAGGCTCGGAAAATCTCGCCCTTCTGGGTCATGGCGTGCACGTCATAGGCAAGACCGGTGAAGCTGCTTTTGATACAGACGGCGTGCCAGCGGATCAGACCGTCGCCGGGGAACTCATCCTTTTGCGCCTGGGGAAAGATCCGCACATCCTCGCGCCGTACGAGAAGATAGCCCTGGCCCTTGCGCTTGGGGTGCCTCGGAAAAATGGGCTGCTGGGCATCGTCACGCAGGTCTTCCAATTCCGCAGTGAAGGGAATGGAACTGGCCGCGCCGAGGAATGATGCGACGAAGGTGGTCTCTGGAAAACGGTGAATCTCGTCCGGCGAGGCAATCTGCTCGATGCGCCCCTTGTTCATCACGGCAATCTGGTGGGCCACCGTGGTGGCTTCCTGATGGTCGTGCGTCACATAGACCGTGGTGATGTCGAGGCGGCGAATGAGGGCCGCAATGTCGTCACGGAGGGTTTCCCGCAACTGGGTGTCGAGTGAGGCCAGCGGCTCGTCCATGAGCAACACAGAGGGCTCCACCACGATGGCCCTCGCGATGGCCACCCGCTGCTGTTGCCCGCCGGAGAGTGTGGATGGGAGACGGTCGCGCATTTCCAGCATGCCGACACGTTGCAGGACATGCTGGATGCGCCTTTGCTTTTCGTCGTGATCGAGACGCGTTTTGAGATAGTCTAGGCCGAAGGCCACATTCTGGGCCACCGTCAGGTGCGGCCACAGGCTTAAGTCCTGAAAGACCATGGCAAATCCCCGTTCCTGCGCCGAATATCCCTCGTGCGTCACCGCATCCTCAATGATTTCCGAGCCAAGCTGGATCTGCCCACCATCGGCAGGCAGCAGCCCCGCGAGGATATTGAGCAAGGTGGACTTGCCACAGCCGGAAGGCCCCAGCAATGCCAGACACTGGCCCTTTTCGACACCGAAGGACACATCATCGAGAACGACGGTCTCGCCGTAGGATTTACGGATATTCTTACCGATCAGGTAGGGGGTTGGTGTGCGAATGAGGTCTCCTTCGAAACCGGGAATATCGTGCAACATATTCATGGGATTTGGGTCTGCGCGAGTTGCAACCGTCCGGTGAGGCGATAGATATTTACGGCAAAGTCACCGGCACCGTTGTTCCTGCGCTGGAGATTCTGGCTGGCCGGATCAAAAACCGCATCGGCCACCGCGATTTGAGGAGTTCCACCCACGGGCTGGCCTGTGACCTGGCCGAGGGTGCCGAACTCGAGGACTTGCACGGTGGGTGGATTGCCAGCCAAGCCTTTCCCGGGTACGGGAATCAGCATGTTTGAAATCTTTTCCAAGTCGAAGTAGAAGCCTCTTGGCAGCGAAGTCCACCGGGTGATCGGGACTACGTCTTCCGTTTTGGAAACGGCTTTCTCATCGGCAGTTTGGTCGCGGAAAAAAATGTAGGCGCAGAGCTGCTTTTCCGAATCCGGGTGTGTGGTATCGGCGATGCCAAAATAAACCTTCACCCGTTTTTCAATGGCGGACATCCGGGCTTCCTCCAAGGCTCCCATGAGCTGGGTAATAGCTCCTTGCCGAGAGCCGGCGGGCCGGCCGCCCATGCCAGAGTTGACCATCACGCCCATCATGATGCTCATGATGGCCATGACCACTAGTAACTCGAGCAAGCTAAAGCCTCGCGAAGAATTTCGATTTCGATTTGAGGTGGTTTCGCCGTGAATCGTTTGGCATTTGGCGCCCCGCGTTTCTTCCCTGCGGCAGGGAGCGTTCTTTGCCAGCGGCAATCGGCAATCGTAAGTCTGCAATTTCATTGTGGTGGTTCCTCGGCTGGTGTGTCGGGTTCTGCGGGGAACATGGAAAAGGCGGCCTGATTTTTAGGCGTCGGTGGTTCAGTCATTGGCAGTTGCTTCGGGAAAGCATCAACCCGCGCGGGATAAAACAACCTCCCGCGCGGGCTCCTGCTGCTCTACTAGCAAGTGAACGAAATCAAGCTCTCTGACGTTTTCTCCAGAGGACAAATGTCACGCCGAGCACGAGTAACATCCATGTGGTGGGCTCGGGAACGGCGGCGACAGTGTTGAAAGCCGGCAAGGCTCCGCCTCCCAAAGAATAGTCGAACGAATAGTTGTTGTATCCCCCCACCAGCAACGAGCCGGCGCTGGTCCCCAGAAGCTGCTCGCCGTTGAAGGGATCCGCCGTAAACGTCGCCGAGAATTTATAGATAAGATATTCCGCCGAGGCATTCGTGAAGTCTGATCCATTGCTGGCGTAGAGATATATGTTCTTGCCCCCAAAAGGATCGGCAAAGGCACCTGCTGCATTCTGGAACAGCCCATTGTATCCGGCGTCGAAATCCTCCATGCCCATGAGTCCTCCGAACTGTACAAAACTTGAGTTCAGAGCGGATAGATCTCCCGCATTCCAAAGATTCAAAACTTCGGCGTCAGATATATTGAAGTATCCAGCCCTAAGGTTATTGGACACATCCCCGGCGATTAAAATCCCCGAGCTATTAGCTAGGCCGTAAGCCGCTTCATTGGTTGCCGTCAGGTTTGATATTATTAAGGTTCCTGCCCGGGAGGAAAGACTCCCGGCAAAGATGAAGATCGCTAAAAGGATCAAGTGATGGAATTTTGTTTTCATAGGTGCGTTATGGTTGTGGTTTTCTGAATTCTCAGTAAGGGGCCTGCCGATGGATCTCTGCGGTTCCTGCTCTTTTCCTGATATCAAATGCAGATGGGATGGTTGTGTCTGTTTGCGGAGTCGCTCCGCTGCCGACGCGGCGCCACCCGACTCCGGTAATGCCGCCTGTCGAGTAGTAATAGATATCAAGAGCGCCATCGTCATTGGAGTCGAAGAGAACTTGATCTGCCTGAGCCGCCGTTCCTCCAGTCAGGCTTTGAAGCGTCTCACTTGTCCGGAAGAGCCCGCTGTTGCCCAAAGTGGCAGACGCGGCATAGACGTTTGCGAAGCTGGTGTACCCGCTTGCCACCGGGAATGAGACAGGCGTCGTTTGCACTGCGCCGGTAAGTGCGAAGCTGGCCTGCCCCGCACTTTTTTTGATGATCGTGAGACCATCTGTGAAATACACAGGCATGTTGCCAAAATTGGCCGTTCCCTTTCCAACAGCCCGCCATCCGGTGCCGGTGATGCCGCCGGTGCTATAGTACAGGGTGAGCGATTCTCCCGTGACTGCATTTACCGCATTCACCCGGTCTGCTGTCGCGGCGGTTCCTCCGGCCAGGGATTCTCCCCCCGTGCCGAAGATTTCGAGCACGGTCGGGAGGGCTTGGAGTTGGATGCTGTCCTTGTTTGCGGAGAGGAGGGTACTGAGATCCTCCTGTACGGTGAGCTGGGTGGAAGTCCAGCTTGTGACCAGTGTGTTCACACCGGCATTGGTGCCGCTGGTGATGAGCAGCGCGTAGCTCCGCCCGCTTGTGAGACGCTGGGTGAGATCCACGCCACTTACCGTGACGGTGCCGGTCCCCACTTCGGAGGCGCGCCCGGTGTAGGGCGACGTCTCCATGAGGTTGATCCCGATTACACTCGTCGCACCGCCACCGTGGATCGTGATTTCGCTAAACCCGATAGGGGTTGTCGTTACCGTGGTGGCCTGTGCCTGTATCGCCAGCACTCCCAGCAGCGCGGCTGATAATTTAATGATGTTTAGTGCTTTCATTTCGTTTGTTTCCTAATTTTTTACATTCCGTGAGATTGTATCTGGATTGCTTTAGTTCGATGTGACTTCGAGTCTCACGAAGCGCTTTGTTCCAGTGCCTTTAGGTATGCTCACCGTGACGTTCTCGACATCTCCCAGGTCTTGTGTACCCGTTTCCACCACACCCGCGCTGCTCCAGCTCTCGGGCTGAAGGGTGTCGCTCCATTTGACTTCGAAGTTGACGACACCGACGGCGGCTTTGTTGCGGGGATAGGTGAAGACGAGGGACTCTCCATCGAGTTCCAGCTCACCTGGCATGCGTCCCGGGCTGGCAGGATCAACCGTTCCGTCCGTTGTGGCGTATTTCAACAGATTGGAAACCCCATCTCCGGCCGGAGCCATGTCGTCCGCGGCAATGCCGATGTCCGCGGTCGTGCCAAACCACTGCTGCCTCCAAGCATCCACCGCATTCATCGGAACGATCGTCAGGACGCCCGTGGCGGCAAAATTGCTGACGTCCCACTTCAGCCCCAGAGGGGTAAGGATGGCTTCAGACTGACTGAAGTTATATTGACGCGTCGCGATCGCTTCTCCTCCTGTCATGAACTTGAAGCTGTCTCCAGCCGCCAACTCTGTCGTCCGGAGTTGAATATCAAAGACAACGGGGGCCGTGGCGCTGACAAAGTTGGCCGTCAGGAGTTGGTCGAATGTTTCTGTGGAAAGGACATCAAAAACCATGGTGATTGCCCCTGTCGCAGCGGCGGAAATCTGAATTCCCTGGGTCCCCTGAAACTCCAGTTTTCCCGCTTCGATGGTTCCGAGATGGTTTACGCCGGGGTTGATGACAAATCCTCCGACGGACGACTCGATTCTGCTGTTGGCATTGAAAACAGCACTTCCTTCGAGGGAACTTCCCGCGGCCATGACCAGGCGACCAGGATAGGACGAAGTGCCAAGGGAGTAGGTTCCACCGCCCATGACCAACCGGAGATTCGACCCCACTGGCATGACGGAAGTGGCAGAACTCACCTGCTGGCGAGTCTGGCCACTTCCCGTTCCCCATTGGGCAATGCCGCTGATCCCTGCCAAGGCGGAGTTGCTTCCGCTGAGACTACGCCCGATATTATTGAAAATAAACGTGCTTCCTTCCTCGATGGTGAGCAAGCCCTGGACGGGGCCCAGATCGGAAATGTGAAGGCTGCTATTGCCTTTCACTTCAAGCAGACCTCCAGACTTCACTTGGACCACAGGGCGGCCCGCACCTGAGAGCTGAGTGCCCAGAATTTCCGCTACAGCCTCATTCTGAAAGGTAGCCTTGCCCGAAACATCAAGCACCGCAATGTCGGACCCGCCCGTCGTTATCGGTTTGTGATTCCAGTAAGCGCCATCCACCAACAAGGAACTGCCTGCGTACATGGTGATCTTTGAGATATAGCTAAACTCAGCCCCAGCCGTTACACTCATGTGGCCGTAGAGATTCGAAGCAGCCCCTGCTCCCGTACCAGTTGCTTTTTGGAACAAGGACCCCTCCCCGGTGATCTTAAAAAAAGCATCGGCTTCGATATCGAAAGTCAGGTAGCCCGTCGAAGTATTCGCAACCAGTCCTCCATTTTCGATTCGAAATTCCGATCCTTTGGACACGAACATCCTTCGCGCAACTGTTCCTGACATCAACAAGTTGGCACCGTCACGAACGACAAACTGGTTGTTTGTGCGGTTGTTCTCGTCCACGTAATAGCTTCCATTGACTTTGAAAAAATCCGTCGTCTTGTCGATCACATCCAAAACCGTCTGGTTTTCCAGGATGATGCGATTATTGCTGGGGGAGTCATCACTCCCTGAATTAACGGTCAAAACGGCGGCTTGGTGAGTGTTGCCATCGTCGAGGGAGAGTTCGTTGTTAATTCCCCCACCATCAGAGCCCACAGTGATACGCACCCCGGCATACAGACTGGCCCCCTCAAGGGTACCATTCACATTCGTCCCGAAGAGTTCACTCAGGCTGATCTCATTCCCTGCACTGCCGGAGGCGCCGAGGGTGAGGCCCCGTACGCGGACATCCACCTCATCGGCGCTGGAGTTCGTCAGGCTCAGTTTGGCTGTTCTGCCCTCGCCACTTCCGATAGTTATCGTTCCGAAATCCCGGCTCACGCCTTCCAAATCATAGACCACCCCCGATGGTGCCGTCTTACCAACATAGAAGTTATATCCACTACTTTCGTCAGTGACCATGTTCGGCCCGGGAACGGGCGTAATGCCAGGACCAAAGAGGTCGCTTGCACTGAAGGTGGCTCCATATCCCGACATGTCGTCAAAGCGAAGGCTTGCGTAGTAAAATTTGGAGGGCGCTCCCGAGTTCACAAAGGTGACTTTGCCAATCGGTCCCACCTGTCCAAATTCCATCCCACCGAGGTAGCCCATTTCGATGCCGTTGACATCGACTTGAAGATCCTGACCCCCATTTTCAAAAATTCTGAACCTGTTCCCCGACCACTGGGGATCTTCTTGTTGTGCTGTGATTCCCTGCCCGAAAAACTCGCCCAAATCCAAGCTGTTCCCATAGGCCGCAGCGTTCCATATTTGAAACTCACGGAAGACAAAGGTGGCGGGGGCCCCCGAGTTGGTGAAGGAGACCTTGCCCATTGAGCCTCCATCGCTGCTTGAGGCTCCCAGATAGAGATTGAGGAACTTCACGGAATGCCCTTCGAGATCGAATGAGAAGTCGGCTCCATTGGTGGATTGAACTTCGAGGGCATTGACAATACCGCTCGGCAGGACCGTGCTGGCGGAGACGCCAGCCCCGAAAAGATCGCTCCACTTTGCCGAGCTTCCGTAGCCGCTGGTATTGCGGAATCTCAGGGTGTGAAAAGCCAGCGTGCTGGGATTTGCGCTGGAGTTGGCGATATGCAGTTTGAGGGTATCGCTGGTATTGGCTCCGATTATGATGTCGCTGATTTGGGCAGAGATACCACCCATATCGAAATTATAGATTCCTCCGGCGGTTGATTTGACATCCAGATGGAATGAGCCACTCGTGTACACTAGGAACGGGTTCCAGACTAAATTGACGTTGGGACCAAACATGGTGCCCAAGTTCACGCTGTTGTTTCCCTCAGTTCCGTCTGTCCAGATGTTGAATCCGAAGATCGACACTTCACTAGGAGTCTGGCTGCTGTTAGTGAAGGCTACCTTGCCAATGCCTCCCGCACTACTTCCTAGGACAATGTTCTGGAGCACTGCGTTTTTCCCATTCAGATCAATGGTGAATTCCCCGTTGCGGACAGCGAATCCTGAATATGCATTCTGCATATCAATGGATGAAGCGAGGGTGATATTCCGATTGGCCGTGGGATAGGCCGCTTCATCTGTAAAAAGCACTCCTCGATTGGAGCTAGCCTGAGCCTGCGGAAGGAGTAAGGCGGCTTGGTTGCTCGCACCGAAGTTCCAGTTGCCGACGGTGTCCCAGTTGCCGTCCACGGCACCGGTCCAGAACGAGGCACTGCTGGTGCTTTGGGCCGGGAGCGGTGTGATTATGAGGTTCGCGCCGAGAAGCAGAGCGGCGAACATATGAGGTATTTTTCGTTTCATACGAAGAGTCTTTTTGATATTTTCTGGCTGATGGATTGAGGTCTTGGCGGAGTTGGAAAAGGGGAGCGATTTTGAACGCTGGCTGGCATTTACGATTCCTTGCGATCGGTTCATGGATTTTTGTAGGTCTCAGGATTTGACATCGTCATGGATGTGACGATTTCAGGCTTGGAAGGGAGCTCGAGAAGAGTTGTCTGACCGTAACCATTCCGCATAAAGACAGTGATCAAGCGTCCTGTACCCTCATAGCTAAGTTGCCGGGTACGCTCGGTCTTGCGCTCTGAGGCATAACTCAACGATACGGGTGCGCTATGGAACTGGCTGGCTGGGATCAGATGGGATGTGGCGGCGTTTGACGGGACCAGAGAGGGGAGGTTGTCGCCGACACGGAGCATCAGCGGGGTCTTGCCGAGGAGGTGATGGACGATGACACCCTGGGGCGCTCCGTCAGCCAATGGATACTCCTTGACCAGGCGGAGAGTCATTGGGCCGTCGGACTTTGTGGCCAGCAGCGAATACATGGCATCAGCCTCGAGCTCGCCAGTTATGTTTTTCGAGGAACCCCCATTGTCTTGCACCAATCTGAACTCGTAAGGGCCAGCGGGCAGAGGGATTGCTCCGTGACCAGAGTTCGAAGTAAATCCCCCGTTCAGGCGGGTGAACAACTCGCGGGAAACCCTCCCCTCCTTGGTCTTGGGGCCGCTCAGAGAGAGAGAATAAGATCCCGCATCGCCGCGTGTGCCCAGATCGGCAAAACAACGAAGGTAAGCGGTTCCCTCCGACGGAGTCTCTTTTTCCTGGGCCGCGCAATGGCCAGCCAGAAGCACAGCCCAAAGGAAAATGATGGATCGGAAAATTTTCATCAGGCGTTTTCGGTGGATAGGATTTCGAGCGCCCAGCGATCCGGTTGCCGGAATCGCTTGGTGACATCCGCGTTGCTGGCGGGATTGAAGTCCTCGGTGAGCTGAGGATCCCAGACCGGCTTGAGGCGTACGGTGGTCTTTCTGGCTTGAGTGGCCTCGACCTTGCCCGTGCGATCCAGCGTCTGACCGACTGAGTAAATCGTGTAGGTATTTCCCCGAGTGGTGATCAGGTCAGCGAGCCGGCGAAAGAGTTCTTCCCGACCACGGTCATTGAGTTCATCCGTATTCGATGCCGCATGGAGTTGATTGCGGGACGTACCCGTTTGGCTAAACGGGCTGAAAATTTGGAGTTGGGAGAGTTCGCCTCTTTCCCAGAGCGGACTGAATCGAGTGGGGAAATTACGGGAGAGTCGCTGGGCGAGATAACGTGCCAGGGCTTTGCCTCCGGAGACCCCGGTTTGAATAGCAGCCGCTGTCACACCAGCAGTTCCCTCCTCGGTTTCCTGAGTGACGAAGGTGCCGCCTGCAAGGGTGGAGTCGGAGCTCTTAATGTCCCCAAACTGGATTCCTTCGACCAGGGCCCGCAAAACCAAGCCCCCATCGCGAAGGATGCCATTGGGGTTGTATTGGCCCGTAATCGTTAAGTCGGTGGGATCCGTTGAAGGGTCCCGCACGCTAAAAAAATCGGCCAGACGCCAGGCGCTCCACTCGCGGCTGGCGGAGGTTTGGTAACTCAGTTCCGTTGTGGTCAGAGTGCCCGCCCTTGTCCCGTCCCAGTAGGGGTCAGGCTGGCCGATCATCAATGTGCGACCACCTCCCCTGCGAGTGCGGCGATCAGCCGCGGAATAGTGGGCCGCCAGGGCGGGCTCCGCGACTCCCCCCAACTCCCCGATGCTGGTTAAAAACCGCCCTCCGGTCAGGAACGGTGGATTGTCTGCGGAATGAACACTTTTGGGCCCCGAGAAGACCATCGTATCACTAGGCCAGACCAGTGATGCGCCTGTCGGCACCTTTGGTACAGGCAGGATTCCGAGATTGGCAGAGGCCAACTCATACGAGGAGTAGTTTCCTGTGGAATTTAAGGGTTGGAAAAGTGTGCGGAGCGCATCGTTTTTACCCCGGGGGTCCCAGCCCCCGATGTTATCTCCGCCAATCTGGCAGGCGCTCACTGCGGGGGAGCCAACCCCCTGGAGATTGAAACAATTATTCTTTTCGAACTTCTTAAGGGGCATCGAGGTGACCACATCCAGCAGACCGTATTGATTGCCGAGAATGAGCTTTGTGGCGACAGCACCTGACATGTCAGGCGCGACTTGCACTTCACCGTAATCCCCCCCCTTCCGATCGTCGTAACTACTAATGCGGTAGCGACGAACATTGGGTACGCGAACCGGAAGAACATTGGGGTCTGGAAAAGGCCTGACCGAGAGGCCCTGATCGACTCGATTCTCGGCGGTATGGCTTTTACCAGGATCGTAAAGTGCCGTCGCAACGTAAACCTTGCCGCTTGTGGTCGCGTGAGCGGCATAATCCGGATCTGTCGTGATCACGGTCGCTTTGCCGGGCTCAAAAATGAGTTTGGTGCGCACTCCGTTGACCAGAAAATCATCGTCCAGCCGGATGAGAAAGGGACGTCCGATGCCCACATCGTTCGTACTGGAGCCTCCGCGATTGTTGGTGGTGATAAATGGCTGGTTTTCCAATACCAGATAGGGCTCCGGCCCCAGATCACCATTTGAAGGGCTAAGGGCCACGCTGGACATGTTCCAAAACTCGAAATAATGATCGATTTCGATCTCGTACACGGCGACGCCGTTCTCAGGAACAGGCGATCCCTCGGGGACGTTTTGATGGAAATCAACAGTGCGAATCTGCCACACGTATTCCGTGAGCTGAGGGACGTTTTTCCGACCGACAGCTTGCAGCACATTGGTCTGCTCACTGGGGTCCGGACTCATGTCAAAACCAAGGTCCAACAAGGAGTAGATCGACCCTCCGGCTACGACAGATCCCTGATCATCGATGAAGGTGGGGTTCACCCCATTGCTCAAAAAGTCATAGATATTCGTTGCCACGCGCTTGACGTAGATGCCCTCATAGTCGGTGGAGACCGCCGTGCGGTTATTTTTGTGGGTGGCATCTGTGGTCGTCGTGGTGGGGCGGTGGAGGAGATATTCGTTGGTCGTGGTGCGATAGAAGCGCTGCCCAAATTTCGGAGCATTCGACCGGATAACGGCCGCGATTTGATCGATGGCACGCCGGATATCCTGAGCGGGGGCTGGAGCGGAGCTTCCTGAAGTCTGGGTGGGCTCTTCGGAGCTTCCCAGAGTTCCTGCCACCACCTTGTTGATATTCACTCGCTTGAATCCCGCACGGCTAAGGTCCAAGCCACTCCCGGTGGTGCTGAGCAAGTACTTGTACTTCAACCCAAATTCCCCCGCCGTCGTGCCATCGGATGGCGTGGAGGCGTGATTGATCTGAAGGGGTGATAGGAAGGCTCCCAAGTGCTCCCGTGTCTCGACGATGGACTCGGCAAGCTCCTTCGGTGATGGGAGGGATGCGAATACCCCTTGCAGAGTCGGGACTTCGGCATTGGCTTGTTTCGGAGCCGAGGGATTCTGTGATGCCGCCTGACCGCGAAGCTGCGATTTCGCCGTATTGACGTTCAGCTTAAAGCTTTCGTCTTCCACCCAGTAGGCATAGCGGGCAATGGCGGGATTCGTGGCAGATTTCGCAGATGTGGGATCCTCCAGAATCTCAACCCACGGCACACGAATGGGAGTGGGAGCGCTCCTGCTGGGCAGCTTTCCAATCCAGCCATTCGGGTCGCCGCCGATTGCAGAAGTATTGAAGTCGAGGGCCAGATCTCCGACAATATCGCCCGGTGTCAGTGCGTCCTTATAGTTCGCAGCGAGTGTCACCTCGGCACCGGATACGAGAGGACGGAAGTGGATCTGCGGCGTGCTGTTGGCATTGATGTGGGCTTCGTTCGCGGGAATATCGCGATAGGCGAAGACCGTGCCGGGCGTCGTGCTCGATCCCATGGCCGGATCCCAAAAGGTGGCTGAATCTGGAAAGTTGGTAAACAGGTCCAAAAGCAACTGCTGAGCATCGGCCTGTCCCGCCTCGGCGGTCATCTCCGCTCTGGCGACCTTGCTGTAGCTCTGCGTGACCCGTTTCTCCACGAGGACCAGGCGCGCAAAGGTGATCAGCACGATGGTCAGGCCTGCGATGACGATCAAGGTCAGCAGAAGCGACATTCCGCTCTGTGAACGACGGAGAGGGCTTGGAGACAGGATTCGGTCGTCTTTCGGAACCAGGCTGCACATACCTTCAGTCCGCTGGAGGCAGCCTGCACGCACCGAGGGAATTGAGGTTTGGAGGCGCTGCTTCATGGCAGTCGATGGCGGAATGTAAACTCCCTCAGCCCCTGTTCGGTCACTGGCTGCGGAGCTTGCCCCACGACATCCTTCTCAAAATATTTCTCGGCGTCCCGCTGCCCGACGACCTGCAAACGCACTTCCAAAAAGGAAGGAGAAGGGGCGGGAGTCGCGGGACTGGAGGTGGTCGCCACAGGGTGCAAGTCGTCGTCCAGGAGTTGAATGGCAAAACTGACCACATTGGCCGCGACCAATTCCGCGTTTTCCTCGATCTCCGTGCCGGCCGCACCGAGCGTCGCAGGGTCAAACCAGTCGCCCGCTCCGGTCAAGGCCTCAAAAGTCACGTCGCTGGGGACCAACTGACGGTAAAGTGCCACCTTTTTCTGCGAGCCGTCGGCCTTTGCTTCTGTGAAATAGATCACGGCGCAGACATCGCTGACTCCCTGGTTGGTAGGTTGCAGGGCTGGGGCCAACCTCGTCAACCAGCCGACGCGATTGAGGGTTCCATTTCCCTCTGTGGATTCAAACCGGAGGAGACTATTGGTGCCGGTGGCGGGCACCACCGCGTTCAATTCCCGCTTGAGCAAGAATAAAGCGGCTCTCGCTTCCCGGTAGGCATCGGCTCGTGCGGTGCTACTCTGCCATGTCGTCAGGACCCCCGCCAGCAGGGAGAGAGCGGTGGTGGCAAGGATCATTGTGAGACTGGCCGCAACCAATAACTCAGAGAGGGTAAAGGCTCCCACGGAGCGGAACCGATGAGCCCCTGCATTCGCTCTCCTGAAATGAAACGCCCCGGCACCGATCTGAGCAAAGATTGGATTTTTCATGGTTGCTTTTCCATCTCGGGGGAAGCGATCTGGCTGAAAAACTGGAAACTGAGCGCGTTTGTCGCTTCTGGGGGTGTTTTCACGACAACTCGGACCACGCACAGTCCCGTGCGTGCACTAACGGGCTCCAGGGAGACATCCGCGCTAAAGATGGCATCGCCACTGGAGTTTCCTACCGAGCCACCTTCGTCATCATAGTGGATGACGTAACTTCCGCTTTTATCTAGAGGGATGTTTCCCGCCGCGTCCGCAACCGCTTGGCCGACCAAAAGACCGTTTCCTGCGCTCCCGGCGCGGAGGTCACCCAAAATCTGCTGGGCAATTTGTGCAGCCCGTGTCTCCTGCCAAGTCTCGCGCGATTGCAAAAGCAAACCCGACATCAACCCGACAATCGCCAGCGCTCCAACGGCGAATATCCCCAAGGAAAGGATCACTTCCACCAACGAGAATCCTTTTCCGGCGGATAAAGTCTGAGAATGCCCTCCACCAACAGGGGCAACCGAGGACGATGGATGAAGAGTGACGGAAGCCTCCGTCCTCGTTGCCGAACGCTGCGCGTCCATAGCCGAGGGGGCAAGCGACCCTTCGTCACTGAGTGCGAAGGACTGGCGGGTGATCGCCCACCGCTGCGCAATGATGTCGGAAAGCCGCCCAATCCGGCTTGCGGCGTCAAAACGGTCCGGTGTGACGAAAGATTCGTAAACGACCTCTTGGCAAGACTCCTCTCGCATGAAAGAGCATACCTCTTGAGAAGATGAGACGAGACCAACTCCCACAGAACTCGGTGAAGACGGAGGTGACTGATGCCTGCCGTTATCAACTTTCATCGAAATGGAGTTGGTTGGGTTCATTGAACGCCGCAAGTTCTTTCTCAGAATGGAAGCCACCTCAACGGGATTAATGTTACAAGGTTGTAACAGGCGACGTTTTCTATCTCACAATAACTATAAACCACACATAACCCTCCCCTGTTCATTACGAGAAAAACGGACTCCCGTAGAACTAGTTCTGATATTCATTCTTAGATTGATACCCAAACACTCGTAAAATCCTTATTCCAAGTCTTTAACAAAAACATTATGTGGCACAAACATAGGTGGATTTTAGGCGGCTTTTTAGCCCTCTTTGCGCCGGCCTCCAACCTCTCATCCGCGACCTTTTTCTATACATACGGGGCAGAAGGTGGCGGGGCCGCGTCCATCGCCATCCGAATGGACGGGATCGTATCCGCTCATGACGTCTTGCCCGGCAATGCCCTTGCCTGCCCTAAAAAAATCGCTATTTCCGGAGACGGAGAGTCAGCGATTGTGACCACCGAAGAAGAAAAAAACGCTTGGATTTTCGCCGGAGCCTCATCGGCTCAACCACCAAAAATCCTGGAACTCGAAGAGGCCACCACGGACGTTCAAACCATCGGCAACCATGCACTTGTGGCCGCCGAGAAAGGATTTTTCTACTGGATCGACCTGAAACGAGGCCGGATCGACAAGACTTGGAACAGCCGGGAAAGCCTGAAACCCTCCGGCAACAAGGGGGAGGATATCCTTTTCCTCCCGGAAAAAGACCTCGCACTGGTGAGTTTTCAGAAGGACAGCAAGGAGGGAAAGCACCTGGGCAGCCGTCTCGTCTTGCTCGACCTGCACACCTTCACGGCCAAAGCGGACCTCCCCCTCCCCCGTGACAACCTCAAACTGAACATTGAGGCGAATAAAAAAGAGCAGGGGCCAAACCCGGAACTGATCTTTCTGTCGCCAAAGAGCAACACCATCGCCTTATCCCTGGATCTCTACGGTGCCATGGCCTTCGCGGATCTGGATGCCGCCCTGCGTGGCCAATGGAAAAACCTCGAGTATATCCCGACTGCGCCGGATGGAAGTTGGGGGCATTCCTTCCCCGACCGCGGGACGCTGTTCGAACTGGGGGGGAAGGATTACCTCCTCATCGCCAATGCAGCCGAGAATGGCGGGATGGTCCTCTTCGACGTGAAGGCTCGCAAAGTCATCCAGACCTTCCCCGTCGAAGCCGGAGCTGAAACGCCAGTCTATCTCCCAAAGGAAAAAAAGCTGGTGACAGCGATCTCCGGCAAGACGAAGCTGCGCACGCTGGACGGGCTCGAAAAAAGTTCCACTCCCGGCAACGACCTCTTCGTCATTGACGTCGGACCGCTGGAAACCGGCGGTCAAGCCTTCCTGGAACGCATACCCTTCGAGAAATCCGTCGTGCGAGTGAACGCCCTCGCCCCAGATACCTCCAGCCTGCTCCTGCTAGTCGAAGGCGAAAGTGATTTCGTGGTTTATGACCTGGAAAATCGCAAAAAACTCGCTCAAGAGCCGGCCAAAGGCCCCGTCAACCGCATCGCCGTGTGGCGAGGAAAGTAGGCTTTACGCCGTTGGGACGAAGACTACGGTCAATAACCAGCACCATGAGCAGCCCCACCCTGATGGTGTGTCCCGGAAATACACGGGAAAGAAGTCGTTCGATTTTGAGGAAATTTGATTGAGCGGTAGTGGCTCGGTCAAAAAGGGGTGCCGTCTTATTATAGGCGAGGACGAAAGCATCAATTTTTTGGAACATGTCTTCGCGATTCTCGCGCCCGGCACTCAAATTTCGCTCCTTGTCGAACCATCGAAGATCACCAAATTGCTAGCGCCCATCGTTCCGTCCACGATTCTTTGCATCGGGCTGAACTACAAACACCATGCAGCCGAAGCGGAATGAAGGAGTCCACGATCCCGACCCTTTTCGTCAAAGGAACCAACTCCCTGCAAAACCCAGGAGACCCGATCCTCATTCCCCCTCGCCTACCGAGAGGAATGGCTTCCAAGGCGCCGAGATGGCTCAAGGACGGCGATACCATCGCCATCGAGATCGATGGCATCGGCCAGCTGACCAATCCCGTGACTAACGAATCCTAGTCACCGACTCGCAGCAGGCGCGAATTGACTCTGATGCTTGGAAAGTGGCGCGCCCATCGCTTCAGGACGAGGCGCGCAGGACGAGTTCGGGCGCGATCGAGACAACGCGGGCGGCGACACTTATTCGCTGCCCGCCTGCAACGGCTATCAACATATCCACGGCCGCCTTCGCGTAGCTGTCATGGGACTGGTCCACGGTGGTGAGCGGCGGCGAGATCACCCGGGATATCTCCAGATTATCGTAGCCGACCACGGCAACATCCTCTGGAACGCGGGCGCCTCTTTCTCTGAGACGCTGGATGAACCGGGTTCCCCACACGTCATTGGAGGCGAGAACGGCATCACATCGTTTCTGGGCTACGAGATACTCTATGCCGAGGTCCAGCAGTTCCGGTGACGGCTCCTGTCCCTGCGCAGAAGCGTCCCATACGGTTTCCTCCAGGCGATGACTGGCTACGCTTGCGGAAAAGGCCTCGCGCCGGACAGCCATGAGTTCATCCCGCCCGGCGTTCCACAAGGCGATGCCCAGTCGACGCTTTCCCCTCGATACCAGATGGTCCACGGCATCACCTATCGCCCTCTCCGTATCCACGCGGATGGCATACCCACCGGGCCAGGCTGGGCGCCCATGAAAGATCACCTTCCTAAAGCGCTTGAAACAGTCGACAGCACGCTCGTCCCGCCCGGGCATAAGGTCGAACAGGCAGAAGATTGCCTCGACGCCTCTCCCTGAAAAATCATCGACATACTCGCGCAAACCCGCCTCGTCAGAATGGCATCGACCGATCAGCATGCGATACCCCCGCCGACAAGCCTCGGCCTCGATGGCAAACAGTCGCTCGCTCATCACGGGAAGATTTCCGGTATCCAAAAGCACACCAAATGTCCGGCTCGCCTTTCCCCGGAGTTGCTGAGCCTGCCGGTTCGGAGAATATCCCAGCCGCCGGGCTACCTGCTGGATTTTCTCGCCGGTTTCCTCCGAGACGCGCACGGCTTTACCCCCCGTGCCGAGAATCACCCGCGCCACGGCCGAACGGGAAACCCCGGCGGCAAGCGCAATATCGATGAGAGTGACCTTTTTCATTCCAGCCCGACATCGTGCATCAATGGTCCCTTCCGCCAATGACATTCTGAAGAAAAGCCATGTTGACACGATGCCAGCACCGCCGCATGATGTCACGTGACATCTTTTTCTAAAAATAGTGAACATCACAATATCCAACACACGAAAAGAGAATGGCCTCGCCGCTGCCCAGACTGGAGCCGAGGTGCTCCGCAAAGCGATCTCAGACCGCGGAGAAGCCAATGTCATCATCGCCACCGGAGCATCGCAGTTTGAAGTCCTTGAGACTCTCGTAACGCTGCCGGACATTGCGTGGGAAAAGGTGACTGTCTTCCATCTCGATGAGTATGTCGGCCTGCCGATCTCGCATCCCGCTTCGTTCCGGCTCTACCTGTGGGAAAGGTTTCAGCGCAAGCTCGACGTGCCATTGCGCGCCTTTCACTATGTGGACGGCACGAATAATCCGGAGGCCGAATGCGAGCGTCTGGACAAACTGATCAAAGCCCACCCGATCGATGTCTGCTTCGCCGGGATCGGAGAAAACGCCCATCTCGCCTTTAATGATCCCCCGGCCGATTTCGAAACCGAGAGAGCCTATCTGGTAGTCAACCTCGATGAAGCCTGCCGCAAGCAACAACTCGGCGAAGGCTGGTTCCCCACCCTGGAGGACGTACCCGCTCGCGCGATCTCGATGTCGATCCGGCAGATCCTGAAATCGAGAAGCATTATTATCGCCGCCCCCGACGAACGCAAAGCCCGGGCCGTGCGGGACAGCGTGGAAGGTCCTGTCACGCCCCAGGTTCCGTCCTCGATCCTGCAAACGCACGCCGATACGCATATCTTCCTCGACGAAGCCGCCGCATCCCTGCTGACGCATCGTTAAGCGATGGGTGCATTTGACATTCAGGTCAACGGTTACGGCGGTGTTGACTTCAACCATGATGATCTTCGCCCCGATGACCTTCACCGCGCCTGCGAGGCCCTGGCTCGCGATGGGGTGGAGAGCATTCTCGCTACGATCATCACCGAAGACATCGACAGCATGGCTTTGCGCATCCGGCAGATTGTACGGATGCGCGAAAGCGACGAGTTTATCCGGCAGATGGTGGCTGGCATCCATGTCGAGGGCCCCTATACCCTGAACCGGTGGACCGTGACCGTACGCGAATATCTCGCGGCATGGACACCCAATGGTTCCCACCTTGTCGGCTCCGCCCTTTCCATGCCACGAGTCCTGGCCAACCTGAGCAACGAACTGGCCCTCGAAGCGAGCCACATCGCAGCCCTGACCAAAACTAGTCCCCGGGTGGCAGTCGACCTGCTCTAGCTCCGCCTCACCATGCCGCCAGACACCGAAATCCAAAAAACTCTGCAAGAAACCGCAGATGAGATCATCACCGCCGGGAAAGACCGGGGGTTCCAATTCGCAGCGTACCACAATGGCCGCCTCGTCGCCAATATCAGCGCCGGTGCAGCCAATCCCGTGACAAGCAAGGTCGTCGATGAGGAGACTCTCTTCCTCGCCTTTTCCGTCACAAAGGGAATCGTCGCCACTGTAGCACACAGGTTGATCGAGCAAGGCGCGATTTCCTACGACACGATGATCGCGAGTATCTGGCCGGAATTTGGCTGCCAGGGCAAGGATAGCATCACCTTTCGGCAGGCATTGGAACATGGCTCAGGCCTTCCCCATATGCCACGGGTGACAGTGGACACTCTATGTGACTGGGAGACAATGTGCTCCGCCGTCGCAAACATGTCCCCTCTCTGGAAGCCTGGCTCGCGGGTACAGTACCACGCCATCTCGTGGGGATGGATCGTAGGCGAACCACTTCGCCGAATCACCGGCAAGATGATGAATGACCTTGTCCGGGAACTGATTTCCGAACCACTGCGATGCGATGGCATTTTCGTGGGACGCCCGGCGGCCCTGCAAAACCGGATGGCGTCTCTGGAAGGCGAAGAGGACCCGGCGGATGCGCTGCCCAACGATCGTCCAGAGGGCATTCCCTACTGGATGCGCCCCCTGCCCGCCACCATGAACCGCGCGGACATCCAGGAGGCCTGCCTGCCCGCGGTGAACGGTCAGATGACGGCTCTCGCCTTGGCCCGTCACTATGCCGCACTGTTGCCAGAAGGAATCGACGGCATACGTCTGCTTAAGCCGGAAACGATCCAAGGCGCCATTTCCCCTCCCCTGCGCGATCCGGACCGCAAGCGTATGACAGGGTACAGCCGCATCGAACCGCATCCCGAAGGAGAAAAATCCGTGCGAAAATTTGGTCACGGAGGTCACGGCGGATCAGGTGGTTTTGTCGATCTGGATCGCAATACGGCTGTCGGATTCACCCGCAACCGCCTGAGCGCAGAACCTACGTTGGAAGTTCTCACCTCCCAGCTTTATTCACTGCTCGGGGTCGCTTAACGGTCGCTGCCCTCTTCTGCTTTCCGAGCATTTCAGGCAAAGATGCCACCGGCATCGGCAGCGGCACCATTTCAAAGCCCCTCTATTTCCCAGACACATCGTCCGCATTGCTGTGGCCGATCACTCGGCCGTCATCGCTGGTATTGGCCTGCTGGAGCCGGAGTCGTTCAAACATCTTGCGAAAGTCCGCCGCGCCGCCCACGGTAAACCAGATCGTCGTAATGGAGCCCACTGCAATGGTCAGTCCCACCGTGTAGTATTTCCAAAGAAGGAACCACTCCTCCGAGGACCAGCGGGTAACGAGCACGTTCCACGCGATAACAACGATGAAGACGCCGAAGTTTGCCATCATCCAGACAAAAACCGACCAGGCCAGGACTCTGTCCCCACGGGAGTACTCCTCATTCACGCCGAGGATTTTCTCCCAGAGGCTTCGCCGTTTCTCTGTCTCCGTCGTGGCAGGCAGGGAAGGGTCATCTTTCCGCGCATAGACACCACGATGCAACATGCGATCCAGGTCGAAGGGCGCACGGCAGGTCAACAGGGAGATCGAGACATAGGCTATGACCGAGGCGACCATCGTAATCATCAAGATCTCCTGCCCGCTCAGAGGAAACTTTGCATCGCCAAACTCCCAGGAGGCAAATGGCACGGCGGCGTCCAGGCGGGCAAGCGCCATGCTCATCGAGTCCAAGGTGGCGGGGGAATTCAGATTCAGCCAGGGATAGATAGCAGAGTGCCAGTATTGCGTGCATAGGAATCCCACAACGGCCAGCGAGGCTCCCACGAGCATGGCCGCCCAGGCTCCGGCAGCCGTGCCGCGCCTCCAGTACAGACCGCCAATGATCACCGCCCCGGCACCGCCGAGATAAACCGCGCCAGTCAAGGCGAAGAACATCAAGATGTACGTAGTCTGCTGGTAATACAGGGCAAAGAGAAACGCGAATAACGCCACGCCGCTTATCGCCAGCCGCAAAAGCAATACCTGGGTCTGAGGCGACCATGGTTTTCCCTTTCGCAAAGGCAGCAAAACGTCCTGTACCAGAATGCTCCCCCAAGAGTGCATGTAGCTGGAATCGGTGCTGACCATCTGGAAGATCATGATAGCGCAGAAAATCCCCACGATCCCGACGGGCAAAAAGTCCCTGATGGCGGCAGGCACCATCATTTGATTTTGGATGGTGGCCGTCGTCTTGGCATCATCGAAGTGAATCTGCTCCTTGAGCTCCATCCGTACCGCCTCCGCCCGGTCGGCAAAGTCGGGGTGATTCATGTAGGTATAGGCCGCGATGGCCAGCAGCATGATCATCAGCGCTGCATAACCCGAACGCCACACTCCGAGCACTCCACCCATCTTCTGTTCATGCGCACTCACAGCGCTGCTGTGAAACGCCTGACTGCCCTGCCAGGACATCCGGTTGTAGACCGAAGAGAACAGGCCGATAAGGACGAAGAGCAGGTTAAACTCCGTCAGGTTGGACGTATCGAATGGATTGATGAAAGACGAACCCGTCGGCCGGGCGAGCATTGCATCATGGAACTCCCGGAAGCTGAAAACCCAGAATATCGCCACGATGACCAACGCATAGCCATAATAGCAAAAGATACCCTGCACGAAATCGGATACGATGATCGTTAGCTGCCCGCCGAAAAGAGTGACCGACAGAGCCATCGCTAGCAAGAGCCCCATGAGCAGAGGGAACGTCGGTAGCGAAAATCCCCACAGTGCGAAATGCTCGGGCAGCCTGCAGTACGTCATGAAAAAGCGCGTCCCCACCGCGGGAAACAGCGCGTAGTTGATCGTACCTGATACGAAGGCGAGCCCGCCGGCAAAGATCCGAAACCGTCGCGAGTACCGTACCTCGAAAAACTGAGCGAGGGTCATGGCCCGGGTTTGTCGATACCGATAGATGATGAAACCCGTGAGCGTCATCAGCAGGCCGAGAGGCATTGAGAGCTTCTGCCAGAAGGCGATGGCAAAGCCGCTCTGATAATACTTTTCAAACAGCGCCACGCAGGAGACGAGCCCCATCGCGGCTTCACCGCCGGCCACAGCAACCATGTAGCGACCCGCCACGCGGCCTCCCGCGAGGAACCCGGCGACAGAGCGGCTGTAACTATGCACCCGCCATGCCACCCAGATGACCAGCAAAGCCGGAGTCAGAGCAAGAAACCAATCGATCCCAGACATAGTGCGTTACGGGTAGATCACACGGACGTTGTCAACCATCATGCTGTCGCCCTCCGCTCCTCCGGCGATCCGAACGCTCAGAGCATTGAAGGCCGAGATATCGTTGCGAACGCGGTATCCCGACGCCTGGACGATGACTTTATTTCCCTGCAGGACGCGCAGGTCGTATTTGCCATTGGCAGGATCCACCAGGATCTCAAAGCGATAAACCTCGCCCGGGTGGATCTCATCCGCTGCCGGATGATCGAGCCCGAGCACCCGCTGCTCGGTACCGTCATAGGCAAAGGCAAAGAGTTTTCCTTTTTGCTCCTTGCTAAAGGTGATGCCGGTGAAAACTCCCCTGGACCCTGTCGTGGAATCTCCGACAAGAATCTCAAAGACAGGAAATCTCGATCGGGCCTGACAGCCGACATCAAGGGAAACATGGAACGGTTCTGTCACGACCTTGGTCAGCGGCACAAAGATGGCGCGCGCGGAGGGAACCTCCTTGGTATCGATCCGCTCGAGCATCAAGGCCTGTCCATCCAGAGCGGGTGGCATCGCACTGTCCCCATCGACCACTCGGGCAGGAGTAGTGCCGGTGGAGCGCCACGGCCCGTTCTCAGGCAGCTCTCCGATCGCAAAATCCGGATGGTTGAATTTCGTCTCGAGAATGACCTCCTCGGCGAATGCAGATGAAACGATAAAGGTGGCGAAAATCAGTGGATAAATTTTCATGGTTAGTGGTTTCTGGTTTTCAAAGTCAGCTCCGCCGTTTCCGGAGCAAAGTCGCCTCGATAGACACGGCCATCGTGGTGCAACACGATTAGTCCTTCCTGCAGTGCATCGGACGCACCGACCTGCACTGGGACCAGCGATTTCAGGGAAACCTCCGCCCCGCCGGGCATTTCAAGCACCCCGAAACCCGAGCGATCCAGCGCCCGGGCTTTGACTATTCCCCCCTCGCGATAAACCAGCGCTCCGCCCAGCCATGCGAGGGGTTTCTCCACAGCGGGGACGGCGGCAAGGATCATCGGGAAAGTCACCGCCTTCCCGGGGGCCAGAACGGTCGGCGGGAAGATCATTTCCAAGCTGGCCGCCTGGGCCGACTGCCAGACGGAAAGGAGCATCCCATCGGGGATCACCGGAGGAAGCCCCACCAGCAGGGCAGTGTGAGACTTTGGAGCGAGTCGCGCCAGCCATGCGCCGCTCGGAGCCAGGAAGTAGTATCCCTCGTGCACAACAGCTCGCGTGAGGCCGACGTGCGCTATGGTTTCCGTCTTTTTGTCGCGAACAAGGTGCGTCTTTCCATCCGCCTCAAACTCGACCACCCCCGCCCCGCCCGACAAAAAAACCTCGGGATTCAGCAAGGCATGACTCCAATAGTCCAGCGTCATAGCCGCCTTGCCCACGTTTTCAAAGGTCACATCGAGACGAATCACGCCGCTTCCATCCGAGACACGGAATTGCCGGGTCAGGCGCGACCCCAGATATTCCCCCTCCAGCACCAGCAGAACCTCTTCCCCACTCTGCTTTTTCAAGACCTTCATCGGGCTCGATTCCGGCAAGCTCTTGCGCCAGGCGAGATCCTTCCAGCCGCCGTTATTCGAGGTCACCTGCTCCGGCAGCAGCGGGGAAAGCTGTTCGCGCCGCTGTCGATACGGGACGAGCATCTCTTCCCCCGTCTCCTTAAGCAGCCAAGAGGAGATCCGCCCTCCGGCTGCGGCGTCGATCTCGAGGCGGAGCGCGTCGGTTTCGATGATCCAGGCCTGGCCGGATTGCTCGACCGTACACCTCGCCTCCAGCGAGGGAAGATGGAGTACAACGAGCCCGAGGAGCAGCCAATATCTCATCAAGGCGCATCCTCCAAATTCTCTCCGCCCGCCTTGACATGACGAAGCAATCCCGCATCCATGCCCCAGGTCGCGATGAAGCCAGGGTGATAGGGATATCGTTCGTTCAGTAGGGCGAGAAAGCGGTCCAAGGTCGCGCTAAGTTCCTCCGAGTTGGGGGCGGTGATTTCTATGCGCTCGGGGGAGGCAAAGGAGATCGTCGCCCCGGAGGCGGCTGGATCGAGGGTGATCGCGAGGACCGGTCCCGTGACGGATTGTTCCTCTGTAAAACGAAGAGGCTGCGGAGTGGAGTTCTTGCCGGAGGCGATCGGATAAAAGCTCACAAACTGGCGGAGCCGTTCATCGATGACGTAAGGCGAGAGCTGTTTCAGCGAAGGCGAGTAGACAGCGAATCCGGGGTCGAACTCCGTGGCAAAGAAGGGAAAGGCCGCCAGTTGCTCAGGAGTAAAGCGCAGCAGGCTCGAGGCATATTCCGCCGCGATCCGGACCTCCCGCGCACCTGCCGGGAGCGTAAGCTCATACCCCCCCTCCCTGGCGACGACTGTCAGTGTCCGTCCGTCGTTGCTCACGACAGGGGCGTCGTATCCTTCATGCTTCGGAAGGCGCAGCACAGCTGGCCTGTCGCCATTCGCACTTATATCGAGGTTTATTCGGATGCGGTAAGGCGAGGTTTCCAAGCTTCCCGCCACCACTCCCTCGGCGTCACCAGGCAAAGCGGCCACAGCATCAACCAGGAACGGCTGGCGCGATGGCACCCCCACCGCGAACGAGGTCTTCCCGTGATCGAGCCTGTTTTCCAGCCGGGCGGGGCCGTTGAGCCTCGCTGCAAAGACATAGGTGCCGTCACCCAGGTAGGAGCCGTCCACCGTCGCATCGATCCTGCGGGGTTCCTCATAGGGATTCCCCCAAAAGAGCCGGGTCTGGAGATCACGCCCGTAACGTCCAGTATGGACAGATCCCTCCCATGAGAAATCCACCGGGAATACCGCCTGCCAGCCGCGCCGGAGGGAATCGATGAGGATCGGCACCGTGCCGGTCACCTTGGGCACGCCCATTTCATAATTGAGCGTCGGAATATTGCCCCACTGGAAGGAACTGAAGATCGTGTAGTCAACGAGTCCCCGCATCGTCTTGAGGAAGTGCTGCCGGTCATAGCGCTGCCAGTTGGGCACGGCGAATTGCGTATAGCTCCAGCCCTTCCACCAGCTCGCCGGTTTCTGGCCGAAGAGATAGCGGGAGAGCGGAATCTGCTCGCGCCCGTGGAAATACGGAGTGCCCTCCAGCATTCCATAATCGCCGCGTACCGCGCTATTAAAGGAACGCGTGCCATTGATCACCGCGGCCAGCCTCTGCGACTTGTCAAAACGGGTCGGCAGCGACTTCACATAATCCAGGACATAGGCGGCAGCAGCGCCGACATCGATAAAGTCACCCTTTTCATCATAGGCCCGAGGGGCGTCGGCATTGGCCACGGCAGGCCCCCGATACCGCGCTCCTCCCAGAGCCACGTCGAAGCCGAATCCATGAATGTCATAGGTCTCCGCCACCCGGCGGTACTGAGTCTCGACCAGTTTCTGATAGCTCGTAAACCATGGCAGGACCAGGAGCTCCCGGTCATATCCCGTCACGAAATACTTCAGATCCGTCATCTGCGTGGCGTCATCGATGATGGCATCGGAAAACTTTTCCCGAGCGAGTTGATGTTCCATCCACGCCGCGAACGGCGTGTAAAACATGAAGCCGAAGGCACCGTTGTATTGGTTGAAATATTTCTCCCGCCGGTCGAGGAATTCGCTGCGGCTGATCTCGCCAAAGTCGATCTTCTGCCCGAGACGCAAAGTCGGCTTTTTGTCAAACGGCACGAGCGGAGTGTAGTCCCAATACTCCTCCTCACCCCAGATGTCGCCACTGCGCTTGAACGGGGAATAACACCACTCCCATGAAACATTCATCCGGCGCATGAACTCGATCGGAGCCCGACCGGGCAGGGTGTCCGGGGATTTGGTCGCCATCCAGTAGTGGGCGCTCGCGCCCCAAAGGGAGGGCGGCGCATGCGGGTCTGGCTGGAAACTCTGCGGATAGGCCTCATGCACCCGCTGCACCAATTCGCGCTCCCCGCCAAAAGGCGCATCAAGGTCGCCGCTGAAAAATGAGATGGTGCGCCTGGCGTGCGGAGGAATGATCAACCTGGCAGCAAAGGAGAGCTCCGCCGGACGACCATCGCCGGGCGGAATAAATCCGCTCTCGACGAAACTCAGGATCTGGCTGGGCGCAGTCCCCAGCACCAGCGCCCTTTTCGCTCCGACCAACCCGGACCACGGAGCCATGCTGCGCAAGGTGCTAAACTTTCGGGCTTCGGTGATCTCGCCGATCTGAGTCAAGGTCTGGGAACCATCCCAATACCGGTCGTAGGCTCCCAGGCCCGGCACGGTCCAGACCAACTGAGGCTGTAGGCGCAGAGCCTCGCCGCTGTCATTGATCATCTCTATCTCCCAACCGGTGAGCTTTCCCTTGGTAGAACGCTCCACCCGGACGCCTAGCGTACCATCAAGGCAACGATACCCGGACTCCGCAGGAGTCAACTCCAGCGCCTGGGTCTCAAGCCCGCGCAGGATTTCAAACCGCAAGGCACGGCCATCCCTCCCATCCTCCATGGCAACCCCGGCCATGGCATGAGAGGCAATAACGATGAGGGAACAAATGGGTATCAGTCGGGATCTCAAGGGAAACTCCAGTTTTCTAGGGAATGAATGCCTTCTCCATTGCGGCGCGGCGCGGTATCCGGCGTCTCCAGCACCACACTTCCATCGGTGAAGGCAAAATGCGCGCGGCCCTCGTGGCGGGGAATGATCTGCCTGCTCCAGCTCGATACCTGCGGACCGGCCAGATAATCATTGCTCTCGGCCAGGACGATTCGCGGCCCGCGACTGGGATCAGTCATTAACACGACCTTGCCGGCCCGCTGCGCGATATCGATGGCGGTATTGTATCCATAGCTCAGGTAGTGGAAGTCCCACACGGCGGGAAGCAGAGGGGATGCCTGTCCCTCATCAAAAAACTCCGGCGCCTTGACCGGGCAATAAAAGTCGCGCGGAGAAGACACGTAGGGAAAAATCTCCGAGTACCACCATCTCCACGGCTTCCTGTTGCGATCGACTGCGGTGGGCAAAGCTCCGTCGTGGTCAGCCGCATAGGAGGTCATTGCCTGCACAAGACTCTTCAGGTTGCCGGCACAGGCGATGCTGGCCGCATCGGCAGAGCCTGCGGCCAAGGCTCCATAGCCAGCAAACCCAAGAGCGACGGCCAATAACAACCCGGCAAGGCATTCCGATAGCTTCATTTTTGCTCCAACAAATCCCGCTTCTGGCCCGGGTATTTTTCGAAGGAGCGAGGTAGCCCCTCTTCGGTCTGGTCAGGAGTCATCGTGGCAACATGACCGTCGACAAAAATGTAGTTTCCCGTGCCCATAAAATGACGCTTCGGAAGCTTCTTGTACGTTCCATAGATGACGAAATGCTCGGTGCGAGAGGCCTCCGGATCGTCGGCGGAATCACCCATGATGATCGTCTTGGATGGTTCTGTCACCTGAACGATCTTCGCGTAGGAGGCGTTGGTGTTCGAAGATGTATTCTGCCCGAACGCTGCATAATTCCACCCGTAGCCGCACAGCCCCGGCTTGGACGGGCATTGCAGCCAGGGAGGGTATATACCCTTGCTCCAATTCAGTTCACCGCCGGACATGTAAGGCTCCAATTCGTTGAACCAGAATCCAAAATACCCCTGATACGCCGGGATGAACGAACCATCGTGATCGGCCATGTAAGCGCCGAGTCCGTTGCCAAGAGCCTTGAGATTTGCGGCGCATTTACTCCGTTTGGTGACAGCCATCGCCGTCATGCTCGCGCCGTAGATTATCGATCCCAGGACGGCGACAAGAGTCATCGAAACCAATACCTCCACGAGTGTAAACGCTCCCCGATTGCGAGTTACATCTTTGTCATCACGCCTCGTCACCGAAAATGTCCTTTCTGATGGGGCCTATCTCCACAGGCATTTTCGTCCTGGCCGATTCCTCTGCTGCCAATCCCAGCACCACAGCCTCGATACCATCCTTAAGTCCGGCATCCGCCGTGTCCGTCCCGCTGGCCAGCATCGCCCAGAAAGTGCGACGGATCGCGCCGTCGCCTCCGTGGTGGCTCGTTCCATCGTTGGTCACGACATGGCGGGTGGCACGCACCTCGCCATCGGGATCAGTCAATTGTTCGACGATGATCTCCCCGGTTTCGGCATCGCCGTCAATGGTGCCAGCAGAGCCCAGGATGCGCACGCGCCGAGTGTTGCGCGGCTGACCAAACGCCACGGTGAAGCTGCTGAGGATGCCATCCTCCCACTCGATCATTACAGATTGGTGGTCGGCATTGTCCGTTGGCGTGTCGTAAACGGACTGCTCCGGCACGGGAACTCCAGCCTCCAGCGCGCGACGCCGGGCATAGTTGTCAAATCTCGCGTGCTTCACGGGACCATCGGGCCGCAGGTGAGAGCGGCGGGCGGCCGAATACACGCGCACGGCCCGCCGTCCGGTCAAGCGCCGGAGATAGTCAAAATCATGACTGCACTTCTCGATCATCAATCCGCCGCTGACCGCGGCCAACCGTCGCCAGCCATCCCAGAACAATGCCGTGGTGCCTGCCGAGATGTGCTCGTCGGAGTCCACCGTAAGCAACTGCCCGATCACACCGGAGTCGACGATCTCAAAGAGCTTTCGGAAAAAGGGCGAGTACCGCAGGGCAAAGCCCACCGACACCGCAGGCCTCCCTGCCTCGACGTAGGTGCGCCAAAGCTCTCGGCACTCCCCCGTGGAGATGGCGACAGGTTTCTCCACGAAGAGCGGCAGGCGGCGGCGAAGCGCCGCGATGGCTAGGGGCGCATGGGTCGAGTTGGGCGACCCGATCATGATTGCCTGCACATCCGGCCTGGCCACCACCTCCTCCGCAGTTTCCGTGAACTCCAGTGGAATTTCCGCAAAGGCCTGCCGGAAGATCTCCCGATTCTCCTGGCTGGGATCGTAGACGAATCTCGGCTCGATCTTTTCTGGAGCATCGGAAGCGATGTTCCGAAACAAAGCCCGGGTCCGTTTCCCCGCCCCGATGACACCGATAGCGATCATATAGTAATAACTCCTCTCCTTAGAGATCGCTTTGCTTGCGTCGGCGAAAGAAGAGCGCAAAACAGGCAAAGAAGGCCATGCCCAGATAGGCCCAGGTCGTAGGCTCGGGCACGGCGAAAATCGTCAGGTCGACGTTGTTGTTCTCGTCGAAGCTGAACGTGCCGACATACCCGGCGTTGGTGATCGTCCAGAGCGAGGCATCCAGGGCGGAGGACAGCCCCGTGATGACATCGTCATAGAAGCCGATCCCGGCCCCGATGCTGGTGAGCGTAAACTGCTGCCCGCTGGCAAATGCCCACACGCCCCCGGTTCGCGCCAGGGTCGAGTGCTGGCCGCTGTCTCCCAGAGTGAGCTTGATGACCGACCCCGTGCCCAAGCTCACGTCGCCGGACAGGGTCAGGGCGCCGGAGGCCGAGGCTCCATCTCCCGCCTGCAAGGCCGCGCCGGTGGCAACCGTCACGTTCCCACTCGCTGCTCCGGTACCGCCGAACGTTCCCCCGTTCACGGTAACGGCTCCTGTTCCCGTTCCGGAACCCGAGGTGTTGGTGATCAATAACGTGCCGGCAGTCACCGTCGTGCCCCCGGAGTAGGTATTGGCTCCGGAGAATGTCTGAACACCAGCACCGTTCTTGGTGATTCCCAAGGTGTTGCCAGAGTTCGCAGGATCATCCTTCAGCAATCCGGAAAAAACGTTGGTCGTACTTGAGTTGAGCGTGAAGATGTTATTCACGCTGCCGGTCGAACCAGCCACGGCGGAAACGGTTCCAGCTCCCTTCAGCCCGCCAACCGTTTCAGAGTTCCGAATTTGAAGCTCCGCGCCGGAATTGACGGACACAATCGAGGAATCACCCAATGCATATCCTCCCGAGAGCCTGACAGTCCCGCTGGTTATCGAGGTGGACCCCGAGTTGGTGCTCGCATTTAGGGAAGAGCCCTGATTGAGCTGCATAAATCGACTGGCGGTGGTATTGCCTCGCAGTTCCAGGTCTCCAGATCCTGCAAAGGTAAAATCCAGCCTGGTACTATTTCCACTAGCAGGCACTTGGGAGATAATGCCGCCGCCCGATCCCAGGGTCATGGTTCCATTAACATTCGACGTAACTCCCGTGAAACCAATCTGCAGCTCCGCTGCATTCGACAGAGCAAATGAGCTGGCGAGATATTTGGTACTCGCCTTCACAACTCCGCCCTGAATATCAAGAGTAGTTGCGAGCGCTCCCGAGGTTCCGTTCAGCGTCAACGTTCCCGCTCCCGTTTTGACCACTGTACTGCCTGAGCCCGCCGTCAAAGCTCCCGTCACGGCAAGCGTACTGCTCGTTCCGATATTCCAGGTTTGGGAAGAAGATGCCACCGTGGCAAGGGCCGCGCCGATCGTATTCGTTCCGCTTCCTGCACTGGTCACGCCCGATGCGCCGACTGTTAATGTGCCCGTGCCTCCCACCGTATAGCCGACTCCCTGAAAATCCAGGCCCAGCACGGAAATCGAGGAGGTCAGCGTCGGCTGAAAACCAATGGCACCATCCACGGGAAACTGAGCCACCGTGGACACATCCGGCAGACCGGAAGACCAACTCCCGGCAAGGTTAAAGTTCGTACCCGTATCATTCCAGGCCGTGGTCTGAGCTGTACTCATCGCGAGCGGAACGCAACTCGCTAACGCTACCAGGTAGCGCACATAGTGTGACGTAATCATGTAGTAGTGGCAGTTAGGTTTATGGTTTACTTACGGGAGAGATTTGGAGCTGCGTGGACTCGCCAGGCAGAAAAGTGGTGCAGGGCAGAACGTGATGCAGGGGCTGCTCATTCACTCCCTGCAGGCGGTCAAGGAGCAGGGAAATGGCTTTCTCGCACATTTGCTCGACGGGCGGCTCCATCGTGGTGATGAGGCATGGCAGATGCCGGATGACCGAGAGATTATCAAACCCCGTGATCATGCATTCCTCCGGGA
>Ga0351883_1077_pt1 | contig 32746 bp, 28 predicted proteins | sample BONcelFGM3001F14_FD_206772 | JGI IMG/M metagenome (GOLD analysis project Ga0351883, IMG submission 206772) | Enriched cells from coal bed in the Powder River Basin, Montana, United States - BONCAT cells FGM rep3 HSBNCT.FGM.300.1.F14 ...
ATACGCGGTGGACGTGCTCAAGGTGGAACACATCATGGTGGTGGGGCATTACGGCTGTGGTGGCGTCCGAGCCGCTCTGGAAGGGCAGGAGCTGGGATTGATCGATAACTGGCTGCGCCATATCCGCAGTATCTATCGCCGTAATCTTGATGAATTTGACGGTATGCAAAAAGAGGAGGCTGTCGATCGACTGTGCGAGCTGAATGCCCTCGACCAAGCCAGACATGTGGAGGAGACGACCATTGTCCAGAGTGCCTGGAGGCGTGGCCAGCCTCTGCAAATCCACGCGTGGGCTTATCGTCTTTCCGATGGGCTGCTCAACGATCTGGAGTTCCGTCCTCTGACCTCGCCCTGAGATCCGATTTCCACGCTTACTTCGATTTAGCGGAGGCAGGGATGATGAGAACGGGGCACTTCGCCTTGCGGAGAACGCCCGTTACCACGCTGCCACTGAAAAGATGGTAGAGCGCACCATGCCCATGAGAGCCTAGTACGATGTAGGCGGCGTTCTCGTTCTCAGCTTTGGCGATGATGTCATCCACCGCGAGACCGATGAGCGCAGAGACCTGGGTGGAGACGCCCTTTTGCCGCGGGCCATCAGCGAGTTTGTCCAGACGACTCTCCACATCTTTGATATCCACGGGCTCCAGCGGCGGAGTGGCGGTGAGGACGTCCATGGAAGCACCTACCGGGACATATGTGGCCACAGGCTCCACCACATGAAAAAGGATGAGGCTGGCGGAGAGTTGCTCTGCGAGGTCTCCCGCAGCCTTGATCACTTTGTCGGTGCCTTCGCTAAAGTCGATGGGGACGAGCAACTTTTTCATGGCTGTAATTATGATCTGATTTTCCTGCTCTTGCGAGCACAACTGTCTTGCGCTGATATTCACCCATGGATGAACTTTTTGCCGAGAGTGAACCGGAGAGCTTTTTCAAGCAGGCTCCCTTGGCTGCACGTATGCGGCCACGTCACCTGGATGAGTATGTCGGCCAAGAGCACATCCTGGGGCAAGGCAAGCTACTGCGTCGGGCTATCGAGGCAGATCGACTGACCTCGATCATTCTCTACGGACCTCCAGGAACAGGGAAAACCAGTCTGGCGCAAATCATTGCAGCCTCGACTCGATCGCGCTTTGAGCGGCTGAGTGGCGTGGAGAGTAGCGTGGCGGACATTCGTCGGGTGGCTGCCACTGCGGTCCAGCGCTTGCGCAACAGTGGCGAGAGGACAACGCTCTTCGTGGACGAGATCCATCGCTTCAGCAAGTCTCAGCAGGACGTGTTGCTGCCGGATGTCGAGAGTGGCGTCCTTCGTTTGATCGGAGCGACAACGCACAATCCCTTTTTCTACGTCAATACGCCGCTTGTTTCCCGGTCGCAGATTTTCCAGCTGGAGCCGTTGGCGGAGAAAGATCTGCTGAAACTTCTGGATATGGCCATGCACGACGAAGAGCGTGGTCTTGGAGGCCAGGGGATCATTCTGGAATCTGGTGCTGCCGAGCATATCGCGCGTCTCAGTGATGGGGATGCACGCAAGTGTCTCAGCGCTCTTGAGATCGCCGCTCTCACCACCCCGCCATCTGAGGATGGCAAGATTTACGTCACTCTCCCGGTGGCTGAGGAGAGCATCCAGAGAAAAGCGGTCGTCTATGACGGCGATGGCGATGCGCACTACGATACAATCAGCGCTTTTATTAAAAGCATGCGTGGGAGTGATCCTGATGCCGCTCTCTATTGGCTGGCGAAAATGCTGCATGCCGGGGAGGACTATCGCTTTATTGTGCGCCGTATCGTCATCTGTGCGAGCGAGGACGTCGGCATGGCCGACTCAAATGCTCTCATCGTTGCCGTGAGCGCGCAGCAAGCCTGCGATTTCGTCGGACTTCCAGAGGCGCAACTCATCCTGGCTCATGCCACGGTCTATGTGGCCACGGCGCCAAAGAGTAATCGTTGCACCGTGGCGATCGGGAAAGCCTCGAAGGAAGTCGCTGAGGGGCGCACTCTGGCGGTGCCGCTTCATTTGAGAGATGGTCATTACAAAGGAGCGAAGAGCTTTGGCCATGGCGAGGGCTACAAGTATTCGCATGACTATGAGGGCGGCTTTGTGCCTCAGGCTTATCTGCCGGAGGGCCGAGTCTATTACGAGCCCACGGAGAATGGTCTGGAGAAAAGAGTCAAGGAGCGTCTGGACTTCTGGCGTAGCCAATTCGACCAGGCTAATAAAATGTCTCCGCCGAAAAAGTGACGCTAGTTTTGCATCGCAATTGAAAGAGTCTGAGCTATTATCACCTCAATAGTTCCTCCCCCTTATGAACACCCAGTCACGAGCAAACGTTTTTCATACCATTCTTCTCTCCTGCGTTGCAGCGATCGGTGGTTTCCTCTTCGGATTCGATAGTGGAGTTATCAATGGTACAGTCGATGCACTAAAAAAGGCGTTTAACTCCAGCGAACTGAATGTTGGGTTCGACGTGGCCTCAATGCTGCTGGGATGTGCAGTTGGTGCATTCCTGGCCGGCAACCTGGCTGATCGATTTGGACGCCGCGCAGTGATGATCGTCGCGGCACTTTTTTTCGCCATCAGTGCTTGGGGGTCTGGAGTTTCCCACTCTTCGTTCGAATTCGTCATTTACCGTGTCATCGGTGGCTTTGCGGTGGGGGCGGCCAGTGTCATCTGTCCTGCTTATATTAGTGAGATTGCTCCTGCAGCCATTCGCGGGATGCTGGCTTCACTCCAGCAGTTGGCGATCGTGCTGGGACTCTTTTTCGCCTTCCTGAGCAACTATCTTATCGCCCAGGCATCAGGTGGAGCCTCCAACCCCTTTTGGTTTGATTTTCAGGCATGGCAGTGGATGTTCTGGATGGAATTGATTCCAGCGCTCGTCTTTTTTGTCGGGCTGATTTTGATTCCTGAGTCTCCCCGCTATCTGGTGGCGGCTGGCGATTTGAAACGCGCCCACCATGTTTTCAGCAAGCTGGGGCACCCCGACGATGCCGAAGGGAAAATTCAGCAAATCCTGGCGACGCTCAAGGCTGGCGTGAAGCCTCGCATGAGCGATCTCTATGACCGCGAAAAGCATCGTATTCATCCCATCCTGTGGGTTGGCATCGGTCTGGCGGCTTTCCAGCAACTCGTGGGTATCAATGTCGTATTTTATTATGGCTCGGTGCTCTGGCAGGCGGCAGGTTTTGCCGAGTCTGATGCCCTTCGCATCAATGTCATTAGTGGTGGGGTCAATATTTTCTCCACCCTTGTAGCCATTGCTCTGGTAGATCGTATTGGACGTAAGCCGCTGCTGATTTTCGGATCTGTCGGCATGGCGATCTTCCTCGGTGTCCTAACGGTGATCTTCTCCACCTCATCCCTCGCAGCCGACGGATCACTGAAACTCTCAGCGAATGCTGGAACGATCGCATTGCTGGCGGCAAACCTCTATGTCTTCTGTTTCGGTGTCTCTTGGGGCCCAGTCATGTGGGTTATGCTTGGCGAGATGTTCCAAAACAAATTTCGCGGAGCAGCTCTGGCCATCAGTGGGTTCGTTCAGTGGATGGCAAATTTCACCATTACTCTGACCTTCCCCATCCTCCTGTCCGGTTTTGGACTTGGCGGAGCCTACGGCCTGTATGCCATCTTTGCCTTGGTCTCCATTTTCTTCGTCGCCTATCTGGTGAAGGAGACCAAAGGCAAGACTCTGGAGGAAATGTAAGCAGCTGGGAGACGTATTGAGCGTCGAGAGGTTCTCACCTCCGGGAACCTCTGAGGCGGCGAAATTCTCCGGGCGACATTTGAAATCTCGCCCGGAAGTTTTTGCAGAAGTGATTGGCGTCCGCGAATCCGGTGGCTGCAGCCACTTCTTTGATGGACAACATATTTTCTCGTAAAAGGTTTGTAGCCTTTTCGAGGCGACGCTCGCGGAGATAGTGCCCCGGAGCGACGCCCGTGACGGACCGAAAATAGTGCGCAAAGTTTGACCGGCTGAGGCCACGAGCCTCGGCCAGGGACTCGACTTTCAGGAAGCGCTCCCAATTTTCCTCCAGCAGGTGATTGGCCCAATTCAGGAGACGGAGACGGGGGGCTTCCGGGTGCTTTTCATCGAAGCTCCAACGTTCGATTTCAAGCATCCATGTAAGAAGTAATTCCTCGCATCGCACGGGGTCTGGATTTTTTCCCACCAAGGTCTTTAGGAGTTCCGTGACGGCTTGCATCGGCGCGCTCTCCTCGGGAAGACGGATGACTTGGTTGAGGAGTCGTCGATTTCTCCACAAGCGGGGACCGATGTATTCGTGATGCGTCATTACCCAAAAGAATTTCCACTGCGGGCATTTCTCATCACTGCGGTACTCATGATTTGAGGGGATTTTGACCGAGAAGGCATGGCCTTCGGGGACGCGACCAATTTTGTTTCCCGTCTGGAGAAGGCCCCAACCTTCAAAGGTATATTGAAACAGCCATGTAGGGCGGCGTGAGTCAGCGGAACGTTTGAGACCGTTCCAGAGGTAACCGTCTTGAGGACGAACAGTCTGAAGGCCCGCATGGACTCGACCACCATGGGGCATGTCGGCACCGAATTCCAGTCCGCTCCGGAAGAGGGAAGTAAACCTATCTTCTTTCACAAATAGAATATAACGAATCCGAATCTACCATTTCTCCGTCTTTTGCAAATGAGAAACCTTTTCTAGCGTTTATCTATTGGGATCACTCGTCTGTTGAAGCCGTGCGGTCATCTTCCTCCTATCAATATTCACAAAAATTATATGCCTATTAAAATTGCCATGATCGGAGCCGGGTCCATCGGCTTCACCCGTCACCTGATGACCGACATCCTGACCGTACCCGAACTCACGGATACCGTATTCGCATTGATGGATATCAATGCGGAAAATCTCCGTATGGTGTCCGCGCTCTGCAAGCGTGACATCAAAGCGAATCACTTGGCAGCGAAGGTGGAAACATACCGCGATTTGCGGAAAGCTATTGCCGGAGCCGATTATGTCATCTGTATGATCCGGCAGGGTGGGCTGGAGGCTTTTGAGGGTGATATCGATATTCCGCTGAAATATGGAGTCGATCAGTGTGTCGGTGACACCCTGGCTCCGGGAGGCATCATGTATGCCCAACGGACTATCCCCGCCCTGCTGGAGATCTGTCGTCATATCCGCGAGGTGGCGAAGCCGGGAGCCCTTTTCTTTAATTACTCAAACCCCATGGCGATGAATACATGGGCGTGTAATGAATACGGCATGGTGCCCACCATCGGCCTCTGCCATGGCGTGCAGGGGGCACACTGGCAGATCACGCGATGCATTGAGCGTTGGGCCAAGGCCCAGGGACTTCTCGAAGAAGACGCCACGCTTCATCGGCGGGATGTGGATGTCATTGCGGCGGGCATCAACCACCAGACGTGGTTCATCGAGGCGAAGTGGAAGGGGATGGATTTTATTCCCCTCCTGCCGGAGCTCTTCGCGGAGCATCCGCAGTATTCGCAGACAGAGAAGGTCCGCGTCGATGTGCTCAAGCGCTTTGGCTACTACAGTACGGAGTCAAACGGGCACCTGAGCGAGTACCTACCGTGGTATCGGAAGCGTCCTTCCGAGATCAAGAAGTGGATCGATCTCGATAACTGGATCCATGGGGAGACGGGGGGATACCTGCGTGTATGCACAGAGGGGCGCAATTGGTTTGTGACCGATTTTCCGAACTGGATGAAGGAAGAGCCACCAGTAATCTCCGCCGAACGCCGCAGTGAAGAGCATGGTTCCTACATCATCGAGGCTCTCGAAACCGGCCGTCTCTATCGCGGGCATTTCAATGTTGTGAACGAAGGCCATATCACGAATCTGCCCGATGGTTGCGTGATTGAGATCCCCGGCTATGTGGATGGCAATGGTATCAATATGCCCGTGGTAGGGGATCTGCCGCTGGCATGCGCGGCGACATGCTCGGCCTCGATTCGTGTCCAGGAGATGAGCGTGGAGGCGGCAGTGACGGGCGATGTCCAGTTACTCAAGCAGGCGATGTTGCACGATCCGCTGACAGCGGCGGTCTGTGACTCCGAAGAGGTGTGGCAGATGGCAGATGAGATGCTTGTCGCTCAGCAACGCTGGTTGCCACAATACGCGGAAGAGGCGCCATTGGCCGCCGCGCGACTGAAGGCTCACGAGAAGGAGGGCACCCGAGTTCGTCTCAAGACGACGCGTGGCGCTGCCCGCCTCAAGGTTCGTACCGTGAAGGAAATGGGCCGAGATAAAGCCTCTGCCCGCGCAAACGCCTCCGCAGCGGACAAGGGCAAGATGACGAAAGCTGTCTAGACTTTGCCTTATCTTCGGAGCCGGACTTGAGAAATACTCAGGTCCGGCTTCTTCTTTTAAATGCTCGCACCGAGGAAGGTGTGGATGCCGCATTCGCTTTTATCAAAGCCCGTCCAGCGTCCAGCCCGCTCGTTGTCACCTTCCGCCGTCGGGCGTGTGCAGGGCCAGCAACCGATGGAGCGATATCCTTTTTTTGTCAGCGCGTTGGTCGGCAGTTCGTGTTCCTTGATGTAAGCCTGCACAGCCTCCCTGGACCATGTTGCCATGGGATTTAGCTTCAGGATGTACCGATCCCGCAGCACGTCGAAGTGATACAGCTCAGCAATTTTTGTTGTTTGTCGCCCCTCGGATTGCTGGCGACGCAGGCCGGTGATCCAGACATCAAGTTGAGCGAGCTTGTTTTGCAGGGGGATCACTTTTCGCAGGGAGCAGCAAAGATCAGGCTTTTTATTCCAAAGCTCCGGTCCGAGTTCGGCGGCTTGTTGCTCGACGGTCTGCTCAGGATGGAGGGATTCGATGGAGATACCGAATCGCTCTTCGATATTGGACTTCAGATCCAGAGTCTCTGGAAAGAGGAGTCCGGTATCGAGAGTGAAGACGGGAAAGTGAAATCCCGATGTGATGGCCGTATGCATCACGACCAGCCCTGCACCTTGAAAACTCGTGCCGATGCCAGCTTTTTCCCCATAGGTTTCCCAAGTCCATTGAAGGATCTCCTTCAGGGAAGCCGTTTCAAACTCATCGGCCTTGCGGTGGATGAGCTCGGGATCGAATTTCTCAAGCGACATACCACGACTTTAATGATCGATATTGAAGATTCAACTTCAACCTCACTGTACTGAGAATTTAAGTCTCTCACAGTCCTTGGTTTATTGAGGCATTTTGCCGGAGTGGGATCTGGCACGCGATATGCTGGATTGCAGGTGCGTTATTACGCATTTGCAAATTCATCATACTGAAAAAATCATCACCATGAGCATGAAATTCTGTCTGCTGGGACTCGTTCTATCTGCGAGTGTCTTTGTTAATTCGTCCCTGAAAGCTGAGCCGTTGAAGATAGGCTACAGCGACTGGCCAGGGTGGGTGGCGTGGGAGATTGCCGCGCAGAAGGGCTGGTTTAAGGAAGCGAGTGTTGATGTCGAGCTTGAGTGGTTTGAATACGTTCCCTCCATGGAGGCTTTTGCCGCAGGAAAGATAGACGCGGTGTGTATGACCAATGGCGATGCTCTCGTCACGGGAGCCACCGGCGCTCCCAGCAAGGCGATCCTCATCAACGATTTTTCCAACGGTAATGACAAGATCGTGGCCCAGCCTGGCATTGAGTCCATCAAAGACCTGAAGGGAAAGAAGGTCGGCGTGGAGGTCGGTTTCGTTTGCCATCTTCTGCTGCTGAAAGCACTGGAGGCAAATGGCATGACCGAAGCCGATGTAGAGCTCGTCAATGTTCCTACCTCCGAGACTCCGAAGGTTCTGGCCTCCGGTGATGTGGCTGCTATCGCGGCTTGGCAGCCAAACTCCGGTCAGGCTTTGAAGGCGGTCCCCGGATCAAAGGCCATATACACCAGCGCCGATGTCCCGGGCCTTATCTATGATGTTCTCGCGGTCAATCCGGCCAGCCTCTCCGCTCGTCCGGAGGATTGGAAAAAGGTCATACAAGTTTGGTACAAGGCCGTGGATTATCTTAATGATCCTGCCACTCAGGATGACGCAGTGAAGATCATGGCGGCTCGGGTGAATCTCCCGCCGGAGGAATACAAGCCCTTCCTCACCGGCACGCGGATTCTCTCGTTGGCCGAAGCGAAGAAGGCCTTTGAGAAAGGCGATACTCTATCGTCCATCTCCTACTCGGGTGAGGTCGTGGATAAATTTAATGTGGATAACAAGGTCTACGAAAAGCCTCAGGTGGTAGCCGACTATCTCGACGCTTCTCTGACAAACGGACTGTAGTCTTTTCGAGCTCGGACCATGGATCGGCGTAATGACAAGCGATGGCTCGTGCCCTTTGGCGAGCTCTCTCCGGTGCGACAATTCGTTCTCGTCTGGTTGTCCTTTCTCTTGCCGATCGTGGTGTGGGGGATAGTCAGCTATGTGCCCTTCGTCTGGCATCCCCTGATGAAAATCAGCGACCCGGGAGGGGTTTCCTACTTCTCCCGGGATGGGCTCGTGGAGAAGAAGGTGTTTGAGGCGGAGAATGCAAAGATGCAGGCGGCGGGAACGCCTCTGGCCCACGGCACTCCTGCGAATCCGGTTTTCCTGCCTGCTCCGCATGAAGTAGCGGCCGCGTTTTACAACTCCTTTACGATGCCACCCAAGCGCAAAGGAGAGAAGTGGCTGCATGAAAGCCTCTGGCAGAGCATTCAGGTGATCTTTTGGGGGTTTACCATCAGCTCGCTGTTCGGAGTTCCGCTTGGCATTTTGTGTGGCTCGTTTCAGTTCTTTGCGAAGCTGACGGAGCCTTTCGTGGACTTTACCCGATACATGCCCGCCCCCGCCTTCGGGGCTTTAGCGGTGGCGGTGTTGGGGATTTATGATCCTCCGAAGATCGCGATTATCTTTATAGGAACCTTCTTCCAGCAGGTGCTGGTAATCGCGAATACCACACGCAAACTCGATACGTCGCTGGTGGAGGCCGCTCAGACTTTAGGAGCGGATCGGAAGCAGGTCCTCTTCCGCGTGATCGTACCAGGCATCATGACGGATCTTTATCATGATATGCGCATCCTGCTGGGATGGGCGTGGACATATCTGATCGTGGCGGAGTATATCGGCGCGAGCTCGGGTATTACGTATTTCATCAATCAGCAGGCGAAGTACCGCATCTATGACAATGTCTTTGCCGCTATCATTATGATCGGGATTTTGGGATTCACCACGGACCGCATCCTGGATTGGATCGGTAAACAGATCTTTCCTTGGCAAAAGACTTCCAAGCCAGGACTGATCCGAGCGATCTCGCTGGCCCGTCAACGTCGCCGTCAGGAGGTCGTCGCGTGAAAGAGGTTCAGCTTCCCAGTTATTTAGAGCAGTCCCAGCCGGTCGCGGAGCGGTTTGCCAAGCTGAAGGCCCGGCCAGTCATTCTCGATGTCCAGAGCTTGACCAAGAAGTTTCACAACCATACGACCCTGGACTCCATCTCGCTTCAGGTTCATCGCCGGGAATTCATGTGTGTGGTGGGAGCTTCGGGCTGCGGCAAATCCACCTTCATTCGGATCATCGCGGGATTGGAGACGCCGACTTCCGGGGAAGTGCTGCTGGAAGGGAAGCCTGTCTCTGGGCCGGGCTCGGATCGGGGGATGGTCTTTCAAGGTTACACACTGTTTCCATGGCTGACGGTGAAGAAGAATGTAATGTTCGGACTTCAGGTCAGTGGGCGCTCGGGAGCGGATGCCGAGGGGGAGGCGCGCCAGTGGATCGATCTGGTCGGACTTTCGAAGTTTGAGAATTCCTATCCCCATGAGTTGTCTGGCGGAATGAAGCAGCGGGTGGCCATCGCGCGGGCCCTGGCAAACCGTCCTCGCATTTTGCTGATGGACGAGCCCTACGGAGCGCTGGATTCCCAGACACGATGCAAGATGCAGTCCTATCTGTTGCAGATCTGGCGGCAGGTGGATGTGACCATCCTTTTCGTGACGCATGATCTTGATGAGGCTGTGCTGCTCGCGGATCGCATTCTGGTTCTGGGGACGAATCCGAGTCGGATACAAGAGATCATCGAGGTGCCGGTACCGCGACCTCGCAGCCCGGCACAATTATTGACGCCGGAATTTTTGGCCACCAAGGCTCGCTTGGAGGAACTCATCCACGGATCTTCGGATTCCGAGCCTGCGGCCCTACCCAACATCCGCCTCACGCTGGCTGGTGATGATGTGGAGTAAGATTTCCATTGAAAGCATTATCGGTATTACTTAAAACGAAAATCGTAATACTTAATGAAAACGAAAAAGGTTTCCTCAACGAAGCCCAAGCGTGGCGAAGGTGTACAGCGCATCAGCATTTCCCTGCCGGACGGCGTCTTTCGCGAGCTGGATGAAATGGTCACTCAGCGCGGTCTGGAGAATCGCTCCAAGGCCATCGCCGAGATGATCTCCCACTTTGCCATGAAGCACCGGGCCACCACGGGGGATCCTGTTGTGGCGGGGATGATCTGTCTGGTTTACGAGGAACTGAAGGGGCGCCTGGTGGAAAAGATTTTCGAACTGGAGCGGCTGTATCTCGATGAGGTCATCAGCTCGATGCATGTGCAACTTGAGGACAATCACCGTATGGAGGTCATTGTGGTGCAGGGGCCTGTCCACATCCTGCGAGAAATCACCGATAAGATCCTGGCCTGCAACGGAGTTCTGTCCTGCAAGCTCACTCTCACTGATGTCGTTATTCCTCAAGTACACGCCCGCAATACTTCCCGCTCATGAGCTCTCCTCTTCTTTCTGAGATTCTGCCCGGTGGCGCCATGTGGTCCATGCGTATCCCCCGTGGACGTCTGATCCGTCTGGAAAGCCTGGAAGCAGGAGCGAATGTTTCCGCTCTGTTTTACAACGCCGTTGCGCCGTTGGATCGGTTGAATATCCCCGACACCCTCAAAGCTCTCCACACCGCACATCTGACCAAGGGGCATGTGCTGATGTCGGATATGGGAAATGCGCTTGCCTCCATTGTTGAGGATTCTCTGGGCTGGCATGATCCGTTGGCAGGACATTCTACGGCGGAGAGTATCGAAGCGGCCTTCGGCCATCACGATTATCAGGACCATCGTAACGACTGGTACCGTAATGCTCGCGAGAACTTTCTGGTCGAGCTTTCCAAGCATGGGCTGGGATTGCCTGATGTGGTGGCCAATGTGAACTTCTTCAGCAAGGTGTCCGTGGACGAGGCGGGGCGTTTGCAGTATTGCGAGGATCATTGCCCCAAAGGTGCGTCGATTACACTCCGTACCGAGATGGACGTGCTGCTGGTGCTGGCGAACTGTCCCCATCCCATGAAAACGTCGGGCGAATATCCAAACGCTCCCGTTCTGTTGGAAATCTTCACCGCCGACGCTGTCACGTCGGATGACTATTGCCGCAATTTCCGTCCGGAATGTGGGCGGGCTCTGGCGCTGAGTGAGCGTCTCTATCTCTGAGGATTTATCATGAGTACGCTGAATTTTTTGGAAAGTCCCCTCCAGCCCGATACGGCATCCTTCTCCCAGGTCGTTCGCGCTGGCGATGGCTGGCTGCATCGTGTCAACAAGGGACAGACGCTCCGCATCGTTGATCTGAAGGGGAATCAAGCTGCGGATACTTTGTTTTTTTCAGCGGAGGATTTGCAGGAGCGCTACAGCGCGCAGGATACGATTCGTTGTCAGGGCAGCATCTATCTGACGACCGGGACGCAATTGATGTCAAATCTCTGCCGCCCCATGCTGACGATCACTGCCGATACGTGTGGTCGTCACGATACGCTCGGTGGAGCCTGTGCCGCAGAGAGCAACATGGTCCGGTACGAGCTTGGCAAGCGCTTCATGCACAATTGCCGGGACACTTTCCTCCTGCAGTTGGCGAAGTCCGGGCTGCCGCTGGGGAAGCGGGATCTCGCGCATAATATCAACTTTTTCATGAATGTTCCCGTGACACCTGATGGAGGCCTAAGTTTTGCCGATGGTGTATCTGAGGCGGGGAAATATGTGGAGATGAAGGCCGAGATGGATGTCTGGTGCCTGATCTCAAATTGCCCGCAGCTCAATAATCCCTGCAACGCTTACAATCCCACTCCGATCGAAGTTTTGATCTGGGATGCAGAAGTGGCTGCCGCCTGAAGGAAGGACGTTCCCTTTGCCGGTCGGGAACGCAGAGAGGAACTCAGTTTTTAGGGAAGTGACATCATGATTAAGAAATTACTGATCGCTAATCGTGGCGAGATTGCCTGCCGTATCATTCGCACCTTGGATCGTCTGGGGATTGCTTCCGTTGCGGTTTATTCGGAAGCGGATGCCAATGCCCTTCACGTACGACTGGCTGGCGAGGCCTATTGTATTGGACCGGCGCAGGCAGCTCAGAGCTATCTGCGAGCCGATAAGATCCTGGAAGTCGCCAAGGCTTGCGGAGCAGATGCGGTGCACCCTGGCTATGGGTTCTTGAGTGAGAATTCCGGGTTTGCGAGCGCCTGCGGAGAAGCTGGCATTCTTTTCGTGGGACCACGTCCAGAACATCTGGCGGATTTCGGGCTGAAGCATGTGGCTCGGGATCTGGCTCGTCGCGCAGGAGTGCCGCTATTACCGGGAAGTGACTTGGTCGCTTCTGCGGAGGAGGCCATGGAGCAGGCTGAGCGCATCGGCTACCCTGTCATGCTCAAGAGCACGGCCGGTGGCGGCGGGATCGGTCTGCAACTCTGCTCCAATGGCGGGGAGTTGCTGGAAAAATACGCGATGGTAAAGCGGCTCGGCGAAGCGAACTTCAAAGAAAGCGGCGTGTACGTGGAGAAGTTTGTGGCCGTTGCCCGACACATCGAAGTGCAGATTTTTGGCCTGGGAGACGGGCGCGTTGAGGTTTTTGGGGAGCGGGATTGTTCCGCTCAGCGGCGCAATCAGAAGGTTGTCGAGGAGACTCCAGCTCCGGGATTGCTTTCGGAAACGCGAGCGTCTCTGCATGAGGCGGCTCGCTCCCTGGCGGCCTCGGTGAATTACGCTTCTGCTGGCACTGTCGAGTTTCTCTACGATGCCGGAGAGCAGCAATTTTACTTCCTCGAAGTTAATACCCGTTTGCAAGTCGAGCATGGTGTCACGGAGGAAGTCTTCGGGGTCGATCTCGTGGAGTGGATGATACGTCAGGCGGATGGCAGCCTGCCGGAGGAGTGGCTGGGCCAGGCGCGGCAGCCTCAGGGGCATGCCATTGAGGCGCGCATTTATGCCGAGGACCCGAGCAAGGATTTTCAACCCAGTGCCGGGTTGCTGACAGAGGTGGCATTCCCAGAGGGAGCGCGGATCGATGGTTGGGTGGAGACCGGCACGGATATACCGTCTTGCTACGATCCTCTGCTGGCCAAGGTGATCTGCAAGGGTGCTGATCGCGAGGCGGCTATCCGCCATTTGCAGCAGGCCTTGGCAAAGACGCGCTTGTACGGCATCGAGACGAATCGCGAATACGTGCTCCAGATTTTGGAGAATGCCGATTTCGCGACAGGCGCGATGAGTACCGCTCTGCTGCAGACTTTGCAGTCCGTGAGTCCTTCCATCGATGTGCTCGATGGCGGGACGCAGACCACGGTGCAGGATTGGCCGGGGCGGACAGGATATTGGGCCGTTGGAGTGCCTCCATCTGGTCCCATGGACTCGCTGGCCTTTAGGTTGGCAAATCAGGCTGTCGGCAATGCCGGGGATGCTCCAGCCTTGGAAATCACTCTGTCAGGGCCCTCTTTGCGATTTCGCTCCGAGACGATCATTTGTCTCTGCGGTGCGACCATGCCTGCCACGCTGGATGGGGTCGCTATTTCTTTCTGGGAGCCTGTCACAGTGCCCGCGGGTGGCGTCCTGAAGATCGGGCGAGCTACGGCTGGCGGAGCGCGAGCCTATCTCGCGATTCGTGGGGGACTCGATGTGCCTGCCTACCTCGGTAGTCGGGCGACCTTCACATTGGGAGGTTTCGGCGGACATGGTGGTCGCGCCTTGCTTGCGGGCGACGTGTTGAGGGTCGGTGGATTTGCTGGCGAGGAATCCCCACAGGTCATCCCGGAGATGGAGCGACCGGTCTATGGCAATCGCTGGGAAATCGGTGTGCTCTACGGTCCCCACGGCGCACCGGAGTTTTTCACTGACGAAGATATCGACATGGTTTTCCAGACAGACTGGGAAGTTCATTACAACTCAAGCCGTACAGGGGTTCGCCTCATCGGGCCCAAGCCGAAATGGGCGCGCACAGACGGGGGAGAGGCAGGACTGCATCCCTCGAATATCCATGACAATGCCTACGCCATCGGCGCCATGGACTTCACGGGCGACATGCCGATCCTTCTCGGCCCCGATGGTCCCAGCCTGGGAGGCTTTGTTTGTCCGGCGGTCATCGTGTCCGATGAGCTTTGGAAGATGGGGCAACTTAAGGCCGGAGACCGCGTGCGTTTTATCCGGCTCTCGGTGAAGGAAGAGACATCCCCGGAGGCGTCGCATTTCGCGCTGGATGAAGCCGTCATTCATCGCCTTCCCGCAGAGGGAGAGCGACCGGAAGTGGTCTATCGGGGGGCTGGCGATGATTACCTCTTGGTCGAGTACGGTCCTCTCGTTCTGGATCTGAATTTGCGCTTTCGGATTCATGCCCTTATGACGGCCATGGAGGTTCTGAATCTTCCGGGAGTCTGGGATCTGACTCCTGGCATCCGCTCATTGCAGATTCATTTCGATAGCAAGGTGCTCTCCCTTTCGCGACTGATGAACGAGTTGCAGCAGGTTGAGAAAACCCTGCCCTCTGTGGAAGAGATGGTGGTGCCTACTCGTATTGTCCACCTTCCCTTATCGTGGGAGGATGAGTCCACGCTGGAGGCGATTCGCAAATATATGCAGTCGGTGAGAGCAGACGCTCCGTGGTGTCCGAGCAATATCGAGTTTATCAGGCGCATCAATGGCCTTGATTCCATCGAGGATGTGAAGCGGATCGTTTTCGATGCCAGCTATCTTGTGATGGGGCTCGGCGATGTGTATCTCGGCGCACCGGTGGCCACGCCTCTCGACCCTCGTCATCGCCTCGTCACCACCAAGTACAATCCCGCACGCACATGGACGCCTGAGAATGCCGTGGGTATCGGAGGAGCCTATATGTGTGTTTACGGTATGGAGGGACCAGGCGGATATCAGTTTGTCGGTCGCACCATCCAGATGTGGAATCGCTTCCGTACTTCAAGGGAGTTCGCGCCGGGCAAACCCTGGCTGTTGCGCTTTTTTGACCAAATCCGTTTCTACCCCGTTTCGGCGGAGGAGTTGCTGCAAATGCGCCGGGATTTTCCCTATGGACGATTTTCTCCGAAAATCGAGGAAGGGGAATTCCGCCTCAAGGATTACCAGCAATTCCTGAGTTCCATCGCCGATGAGGCCGCCGTTTTTAAGGCCACTCAGCAAGCCGCTTTCGAGGCGGAACGGGAGCGCTGGGCGGCGGCTGGCTTCGTTCCGGTGGAGGAAGCGGCTCCTGCCATGGCCGCACCCGATCTCGACTTGCCGGAGGGCGGGCGATTTGTGGATTCCCCGGTGGCGGGCAATCTCTGGAAGATTTTGGTCGAGCCGGGTCAGGAGGTTTCCGAAGGCGAACCCATCGTCATCGTGGAATCCATGAAAATGGAAATTTCCATTCCCGCTCCTTCGAGCGGTAAAATTCATGAGGTCGCCGTGAAACAGGGAGTGCCCGTTTCGGCAGGCCAGCATCTTCTTTCCCTCATAGAATCATGACGCGATTTGATCCGATTACGATTGCCGACCTGCGTGTGGCGTATGCGGCTGGGGAAAAGCGGGCTGAGGAGGTCGTGGCCGAGTGCTATAGACGTATCCGACTTCGCGATGGCGACCATGTCTGGATCACTCTTCGTCCCGAGGAGGAAGTCGTCGCGGAGGCGGCCGCTTCCGATCCACATCTTCCACTCTACGGCATCCCCTTTGCCGTTAAGGATAATATTGATGTGGCTGGACTGCCCACGACCGCAGCCTGCCCCGCGTTCACTCGCTATCCAGAGCAGACGGCATTTGTCGTCCGGCAGCTACAGGCGGCCGGAGCTTTGCTCATAGGAAAGACGAATATGGATCAGTTCGCAACGGGGCTGGTCGGTACACGCACTCCTTACGGGGCCTGTAGCAGCGTCTATCACCCGGAGTATGTTTCAGGAGGTTCCAGCTCGGGATCGGCAGTGGCCGTTGCGGCTGGAGAAGTCGCCTTCTCGCTGGGGACCGATACCGCCGGCTCTGGACGAGTGCCGGCGGCTTTTAACAATTTGGTGGGAGTCAAGCCGACGCGAGGACTGCTGAGTACGCAAGGCGTCTTGCCCGCGTGTCGTTCCCTCGATTGCGTGAGTATCTTTGCGCATTCCATCCAGGATGCGGAAGATGTGCTAAAAATCGCAGCCACGTTTGATGATGCCGACTCCTGGGCGCGCAAAGCTCCGGTTCCTCATGTCTTGTGCAATCAGCGCATCGGTGTGCCGGATTCCTCGCAGCTTGAGTTCTTTGGAGATGCCGAAGCTGAGCGGCTTTTCCATGAGTCCGGGGCTCGTTTGTCCTCTCAGGGATTCCAGATCGTAACCATCGATATCACGCCCTTCCTGGAGGCGGCGCGCCTTCTTTATTCAGGAGCCTGGTTGGCGGAACGGGATCACGCGGTCGGTGAGTTTTTGCGCAGCCATCACGATGAAGTCGATCCCACGGTGAGAGATATCATTCTCGGAGCATCAAAACTCTCTGCGGTGGATGCCTTTGACGGCATTTATCGATTGCAGGATTATCGCGCGCAGAGCTTGGCGGTATGGGAAGAGGTCGATGCGATGCTTCTACCCACGACGCCTACCATTTATAAGATCGCCGAGGTTCAAAATGATCCCGTGCGCCTGAACGCGCGGTTGGGTCTCTATACGAATTTCGTAAACCTTCTTGATCTGAGTGCGCTGGCGATCCCTGCGGGATTCCGTGCTGATGGGTTGCCGTTGGGTGTGACCTTGCTGGCTCCCGCATTCCATGATTACGCCCTGCTCGAGATCGCCCGAGGGCAATTGCATGCTGAGGAGACCGTTGCCGTGGCTGTGGTGGGAGCTCACTTGAGAGGTCTCCCTTTGAATTCTCAACTCACCCAGCGAGGTGCAATATTTGAAGCCGAGGTCAAGACATCGGCGTCTTATCGCCTCTACGATCTGAAGACCGTGCCTCCGAAACCCGGCCTCATACGCGATGTGGAACAGGGGCAGCCTATCGATGTCGAGATCTGGAAAATGCCGATCGCCGAGTTGGGCTCTTTTGTTGCGCTGATTCCTCCCCCCCTCTGCATGGGAAATATCGAGTTGGCGGATGGACGCTGGGTGAAGGGCTTTCTCTGCGAGGCGGCAGCCGTAGTCTCCGCACCGGATATCACGGTTCACGGTGGCTGGAGAAATTATCTCCAGTCTGGGCGTCCCGCTTAGTGAATCAGATTTTTGGGGATGGTATTCTTCAGCGGTTTACCGTCGCGGAATGCCAGGAGGCTTTCAATCGTCGTCGCCGCGATGTTGCGCATGGCTGTAAATGTGAAGTAAGCCTGATGCGAAGTGATGAGGACATTCGGAAAAGCGACGAGTCGCTGTAACACATCATCCTGGATGATCTGCTCGGAAAGATTCTCGTAAAACACGTCGGCTTCCTGCTCATACACGTCGAGACCGAGATAGCCGATGCGACCGCTCTTGAGTCCCTCAATGACGGCCAGAGCATCCACCAACGCTCCACGGCTGGTGTTGATGATCATCACGCCATCCTTCATCAACTTGATACTCTTCTCATTGATGACGTGAAAGGTGTCCGGCGTCAGCGGGCAGTGCAGGCTGATGATATCACTCGACGCTAGCAATTCTTCCCGCGGAACGTAAGTGCCTCCAGCGGCGACGAAATCGGGATTCTCGAAGGGATCGCTGCCCAGCACCTTCACTCCGAAGCCGGAGAGCAACCGGGCAAAAACCACGCCGATCTTGCCCGTCCCAAGAACGCCGACAGTTGAGCCATGCATGTCGAAGCCGAGCAGGCCATCGATGGAGAAGTTGCCATCACGAACGCGATTGTAGGCGCGATGGAGACGGCGATTGAGCGTAAGAATCAGAGAAAGTGCAAACTCCGCCACAGCGTTGGGAGAGTAAGCCGGCACATGTGTCACATGGATGCCGATGGCTTCCGCATGTTTTACGTCCACCTGGTTGAAGCCGGCACAGCGCAGCGCGATGAGGCGAACTCCAGCGGAGCGCAACTCATCCAGCACCGCCGCGGGAAGGGGATCATTGACGAACGTGCAGATCGCTTCAGCACCCTTGATCGCCGGGATCATATGCGTGCCCATGCGTTCTTCAAAGAAGTCCAGAGTCAATCCCGTGCCCTCATTGGCCTCGCGGAGGAATTCTTCGTCGTAGGATTTGGTACTGAATACGGCGGTTTTCATGCGACGGCCCTTTCGTGCAGTAATTCACGCCCTCACGCAACCAAACTTGCGTGGCGATCTTAACTTTCCTCAGCCCAAGACTTGGTCAGAGTGACGTGGTTGATGGCATCGTTACGCTCGTAGTGGCAGGACGTCATCAGGTTTTTCACGAGATGAATGCCCAGCCCTCCGATGGGGCGTTCCTCCGCCGGCAGCGTGAGGTCGGGCGGTGGCTGCTCGAAGGGATCGAATTCCTCGCCGTCGTCGAAGATCTCCAGGACGAAGCTGGTGGGAGCTACCGTCATGCGGACTTTGATCTCATGGGCATCCTCCTCCCGGTACCCATACTTGATGGAGTTTGTGATCATCTCCTCCAGCGAGAGATTCGCGGCAAAGGTGGCATCCGCCGGGATGCCTGTTTCTTCAAGGAAGAGGGTGCATTCCTCCATGCAGGCGGAAAGGGCAGCCAGATCGGCGGTCAGCACTTTTTCAAAGGTGGTGCTCATGGGGTAGGGGGGAAATCGATCGTGAGCATGGAAAAATCATCATCCAGAGCACCCTCTCCATGCAGGCCTTTTATAAAGTCATAAATGCGGTCGATGGCGTTTTCATACAGCCCCTCCTTTGCGACGACTTCGGTGAATTCCTCAAAGCTGAGCATCTCATCGTCCTTACGCTTGATCTCGTAGGCCCCGTCGGAAAAGACGAAGAGCCGGGCATTCTCCGGCACTGTGACGGCTGCACTGGTGAAGGGAATGTCTGGCATGGCTCCGATGATCATGCCCTGCGTGCGCAGCTCCTGAGGGGGTGTGCTCGAATGAATCAGGAGGGCAGGAGGATGGCCACCTGAGGCGTAACGCAGTTCCCGCGTGGTGCTGTTAAAAACGCCATACCACATGGTGAAATACATGTTGTTGTGGCGCTCCATCTCGAAGGTGTGATTCAGCCCGTCCAAGACCTGCGCCGGATCATGAAAATCGGCATTCGGCAGGGCCCCGGAGCGGACCACATTGATGGCCGCGACGGAAAGCAGGGAGGCTCCCACGCCATGGCCGCAGACATCCAGAAGGTAGATGGCGAAGTGAGTGTCATCCAGCCAGTGATAGCCGAAGGAATCTCCCCCCAACTCCGTGGAAGGAATGAAGCGCCAGCGAGTGGGGAGATTTTCCTCCAGAGGGGGAGGAAGGATCGAAACCACATAGCGCTCGGCTTCGTGAAGCTCTTCCTCCAATCGGCTTCGCGTAGCCTCGATCTGCTCCAGATAGGCTTGCTCCTGATCTCGCAGTTTCTTCTTTTCCAGGCTGGCACCGATACGGGCCCGCAGGATCGTGGGGTTGAATGGCTTGGGAAGGTAATCTTCCGCACCGGCTTCCAGGCAGCGAACCACGCTCTCGATCTCATCCAGTGCCGAGATCATGATCACCGGGATGTGACGATGGGTCGGGCTGGATTTCATCTTCTGCAACGCCTCGTAGCCGCCCATGACTGGCATCATCACATCGAGAAGTACCAAGTCGAAACTCGTCTGGGAAATTGCCTCCAGTGCCTCAGCTCCGTTGGCCGCTTCCGAGGCCTGATGCCCTTGCTTTTCCAAACGCCGACGCAGAGTTTCCCGATTCTCGGTGTTGTCATCTACAACAAGGATGTTTCCTGACACCACGGCTGGCGCGTACACATCAGGCAGAGATTCCTGAGGCTTTGCCGGGCCTGAAGCCTCAGCTCGGATAGAGGGCTGGGTTCCCCGGAGCGTTTCTTCGTTGAGATTCGTATTGATGAGGCTCAGCAGCGTACTTGCCGCTCCGCGGATCTTGTCCAGGTCCTCAAGCTCCGTGATGCCTTGATCCTCGAGATCCTCTTTGAGCAACTCGCTATACCCGAGGATATGATTGATCGGCGTGCGCAGGTCATGGCGCAGCTTCGAGAGTCCACCTTCTTTGGAGGCTTCAGTCACAGTCAACGGGTGGGGGGAGTTTTGCCAGTACGGAGGAGTTGCTCGCTGATCTTCTGCAGCAGTCTGTCCAACTCGATCGGCTTTGTGTCGTAGTCATCACAGCCCGCAGCCAATGCCTGCTCGCGGTCGCCTGCCATGGCGTGGGCAGTGAGAGCGATGACTGGAAGATGGGACGTGGCGGTATCGGCCTTGATGCGCCGGGTGGCTTCCCATCCATCGACCTTGGGCAGGCTCATGTCCATGAGGATCACGTCGCACGAGGAACTCCCCGCCAAGGTGATTCCTTCCTCGCCGTCCACCGCGATGACGACTTCGTAGCCCTTGCGGGTAAGCCGTCGCGAGAGCATGTCGCGGTTCATCTCATTGTCTTCCACGAGTAGGATCTTGGGCATGATGGGCGAGGGATATTGTGTTGGTGAGGCCTGGTGTTTTCTTAACTCTTACCCTCGGACTTGACCAGCATTTGGGTGATGTCCTGGAGCAACTTATCCCGATCCACCGCACCCTTCTCAATGATCTGGGTGACACTCCCGGTAAGGATCTGTCTATCTTCCTGAGTTAGATCCTTGGCCGTAACGACGATGACGGGGATGTCTGCGTAGTTCGGATTCTGTCGGAGGAGCGCAAGGAATTCAAAGCCGTCCATGACCGGCATCATGAGATCGAGTAGGATAAGAGACGGCTTTTCCATGGCCAGACGCTCCATGGCTACACTGCCATTCTCGGCCTCCATGATACGGATGTTTTCCTTCTCGAGGAGGCGGGTGAGAAGCTGTCGATTCCCAGGGTCGTCCTCCACAACCAGAGCGAGCGAGGCTGGCTTGCCGCAGTACTTTGTAAGCAGATTGCGGAGTTTCTCCGGCTGGACCGGCTTCGTGAGGAACTCGGAGGCCCCGAGCGTGAAGCCGAGTTGCCGGTCCTGAAGCATGGTGACCATGATGACCGGGATATGGGCCGTGGCAGGGTCGGCCTTGAGTGTCGTCAGGACGGACCAGCCATCCATGCCCGGCATCATCACATCGAGAGTGATCGCGGCAGGTTTCATCTTGCGGGCAATCTCGATACCCGCTTTGCCACTGTGAGCCACCACGACATCGTAGCCGGATTTCGCCAGGTTCCTTTTCAGGATTTCCGCCGAGTCATGATCGTCGTCAATGACGAGGACCAGCTTGAGCTTGCCGCCGGGAGTTGGCTTGCCAGCCGGGAGTTGGCGGGGAGCCTCGGATGGCACTTCGATGACTTCCTGTGGCAGATCCACGGTGAAAGTGGTTCCCACTCCACTCTGGCTCTTGACCGATATATCGCCGCCCATCATCTGACAGAACTTGCGGCTGATCACCAACCCGAGACCCGTGCCGCCATACTTGCGCGTAGTGGACGCATCAGCTTGTGAGAAGGACTGGAAGAGCTTGCCGAGCTGTTCTTCATTCATGCCGATGCCCGTGTCGCGCACCGTGAAGTGCAGTCTCGGTCCGGTGGTATGTTCCACCTTGCTGACGGTGAGGGTGATTTCTCCCTTCTCGGTGAACTTCGATGCATTCGACAGAAGATTAAAAAGTGTCTGTCGCACTTTCGTCATGTCCGCTTTCATGGAGCCAATGTCCTGAGGACACTCCACAACAATGCGGTTTTCGTTTTTCTCGATCAGAGGCATGATCGTGGAGACGACGTCACGGATCATGGAATCAATGGCAATTTCCTCAAGGTAGAGCGTCATCTTGCCCGCCTCGATTTTCGAGAGATCAAGGATGTCGTTGATGAGGGCCAGGAGGTGCTTGCCTGCGCTGCGGATCTTTTGCAGATCGGGGATCAGGTCCTGCAATTCGAGATCCTCCGCTTCCTCGATGAGCATCTCACTATAGCCGATGATGGCATTCATCGGAGTGCGAAGCTCATGGCTCATATTGGCCAGGAAGGTGCTCTTGGTGCGGTTTGCAGACTCTGCGGCATCCCGTGCGGCGAGAGCTTCCTGGCGGCTGAGTTCGGCGGACGTTAGGGCGTCGGAAAGCCGGGATGCTAGCCAGAAGGAAGCGATCAGCACGGCCAGGATGATGAGACTGCCGATGCCATAGACTTGCCAGAGGATCTCCATGGTGAGCTGCGTGACATCTGGCAGATAAGTGGCGGCCACGATGGTGTAGTCCCATGGCTGGAAGACTTGAGTCTTAACGAGCCAGTTGGGGCCCACCTTTTCTCCTCGTGCCGCAGCGACAGCCAGAGTGGATATCTCCGCTTCGTGGTCGATTTCGCGCGTCTGAAAGACCATTTTCCCGGTCGGGTCCACCAGGGCAAAAAAACCATTTTCCAACGGAGAATGCTCCTCGATGGAATCCCGCAGCGTTGAAAGAGTCTCGAGTGCATACCCCACATAATAAACCCCGATGACATTCTTCTGCTCGTCGCGGATCGGCTCGTATCCCGTGAGGAAGGGCTTCCCGAGAATGTTGGCAAGGCCGTAATAGGCCTCCCCCTTGCGGATCGCAGCGAGGGCCTTGCCTTTTGGATCCAAAACGGTGCCGATAGCGCGCGAACCGTCGGATTTCGTCACATTCGTACTGACGCGGACAAAATCCTCCCCCTGCTTGACGAAGAAGGTGGCGGTCCCCCCCACCGTACGCTGTACTTCATCGACAATCTTGAAGTCTCCATTGATCACGTGGTCTCCGAATTGCAGGGGCGGAGGCTCACCCTCCAGTCCGATGCCAAGCGAAGGCTGGCCTTCCGACCTAGCCAGCAGGCGGAGGACGCGCATCGAGGCACGCGCCAGATCGAGGTAGATGGAGTTCGTCGCCTCCAGGACGTCATCGATGTGATCCACCTTGGCCGTCATTTGCCGCCCGGCCTCCTTGTTGATGTAGGAGGACAGTTGGCGGAACCCCACCAGGCCCGCAAAAAGCACGGCCGCAATGATAAAGATAAACCAGAGTACGACTTTACGCCTTAAGGCACCGTGGACAGCCATTTGCCCGTCAAAATGGAGCCGTCCGGCCTCTGCGACAAGTCCAAAGCGGCCCTCGCATGTTTTCTCGACTTGGAAGCAGAGACTCTGTCAAATCCCCACCATGGCAGCATTTCAAACCTCCCAGGAAGGCGATATCCATATTTTGGCAGTCTCCGGTCGCTTGGAACCCCAAGGCGGCAAGGATCTCAAGGATACCATGGAAACTCTGACATCTTCCAGCGAACGGCGTGATCTGATCGTGGATCTTCAGGATCTCGACTACATGGCGAGCGCCGGATTCCGAGAGTTGTTTATGGCGGGAAGGAAGCTTTCGCGTCAAAAAGGCCGCTTGGTTGTGTGCGGATTACGCGGCGAAGTGAAGCGCGTTTTCGAGCTCGCCCGCTTCGATACAGCTTATCCCATTTTTGAAGATCGCGAGGCAGCCCTTAACTACCTCCGTACCTCGATCTAGGTACCGACGAGCTTAGTAAAAAACGATTTCCGGCCAGACAGAACCATCGTCATAAGCCACAAGGCTTGTGATCGCCGCTTCCCCATCGAAGGAAGCGTCGTCGCCCAAGGCCGCGAGACTGGCGGTGTCCGGCTGAGAAATGAAGATCCAGAGTGCTAGGACGGCTGCTGCGGACCCGATCGGAAAGACCCAGCGTAAAAGCTGGGACAGGGAAAATGGCTCTGACGACTCCTGCCGCGTGGCGGCACGACGCACCCTGCGGGCGAAACCCGTCGATACCTTGATCGGGCGGGCTTTGCCAAGCGTGTTCCAGAGTGGGTCTTTCTCGTCGAAGGAGTCCATGCCATATGCAACCCCGAATGTGCGCCGGAGTTGCGGATTTTTCCCAACTTAGTGGCGGAAATGGCGCATGCCAGTGAAGACCATGGCCAGCTTGCGTTCATTGGCGGCGGCGATGACCTCTTCGTCACGCACTGACCCGCCCGGCTGGATGGCGCAGGTGGCTCCAGCTTCCGCAGCGGCGATGAGGCCGTCGGGGAAGGGGAAGAAGGCGTCGCTGCAGACGGCGCTACCTTTCAGAGAGAGCCCGGCTTCCTGGGCTTTCCAGACCGCGATGCGCGAGGAGTCCACGCGGGACATCTGCCCGGCGCCGATGCCGAGAGTACGGTCCTTGCTGGCATAGACAATGGCGTTGGATTTGACGTGTTTGACCACTTTCCAGCCGAATTCCATGGCCTCGATTTCGTCCTTCGTGGGAGGACGGTCGGTGACTACTTTGTGCTCCAGTTCCGAAGTCGCCGCGGAGTCGGTATCCTGAACGAGGATGCCCCCGGCGACGGAGCGGATGTCTCGACCTGTAGCCGGCAACTGCTTGAGAAGGCGCATGAGGCGGAGATTTTTCTTCTTCGAGAGAAGCTGTCTGGCCTCGGCTTCAAATTCCGGAGCAATGATGACTTCGCTGAAGATCTCGGAGATGGCGCGGGCAATCGCCAGGGTGAGGGGTTGGTTGCAGATGATGATGCCGCCGAAAGGAGCCTGCTTGTCGGTGGCGAAGGCCTTGTCCCAGGCCACACGCAGATCCGGGTCGCTACCCACGCCGCACGGGTTGGTATGCTTCAGAATGGCCACTGTGGGCTTGTTAAACTCCGAGATTAGAGCCGTCGCGGAGGAGATATCCAGAATGTTGTTGTAAGAGAGTTCTTTGCCCTGAAGCTTTTCGAAGTAAGAGCCGAAGTCTCCGTAAAGCTCGGCATGCTGGTGGGGGTTTTCGCCGTAGCGGAGGCGGCTCTCAAGCGGCAACTCCAGACGGAAGGCTGCGGAAGTTTCCTGCTCCCGATTGAGGTAGCCCGCAATGGCTCGATCATAGGCGGCTGTCGTGGCGAAGGCTTTGATGGCTAGTCGCTCGCGCAGGGCGAGTCCTGTGGAACCGTCTTCTTCCTTCATTTCCGCGATGACCTGCGCGTAGTCGGCCGGGTCAGTTACGACGGTGACGGATTGGTAGTTCTTGGAGGCACTCCGGATCATGGAGGGGCCGCCGATGTCGATCTGCTCGATGGCCTCGGGAAGCGTGACGCCTTCCTTGGCGATGGTGGCTTCGAAAGGGTAGAGATTGACGACGACGAGGTCGATGGGGCGGATGCCATTGGCTTTGGCCTGCTTCTCGTGCTCTTCGTTATCCCGGAGATAAAGCAAGCCCCCGTGGATCTTCGGATGCAGAGTTTTGACGCGACCATCGAGAATCTCAGGAGACCCTGTAAACTGCGACACTTCCACAACGGGCACCCCGGCTTCCTGCAAGGCTTTGGCCGTGCCGCCAGTCGTGAGGATTTCGACACCCTGCGAGGCAAGTTCGCGACCGAAATCAACGATGCCGGTTTTGTCCGAGACGGAAATAAGAGCTCTCTGAATTTTCATAAGGCAGGCCGCGAATCTCTCCGCTTGCGCGCCGAAAGTCATGCGGAAAATCGCATTCCCCCCTCCTCCGGGGATTCACCTCTTGCGGCGGCCCAGATGGGAGCGCATGTCGCGGTCCGTCCGTTCGATCTCCTCACGGAGCTGGATGGCGGACATGCCAGAGGCTCCCAGGGAAGCCACAGTCGTCCTCTCCAGAGTGTCATTCGTGGCTACGGTGACATCATATTCCGTAGCGTAGCGGGCTGTGATGCGCTCGATGACACTATCCGCCGTTTGGCCGGATCGGGAAAAGAAGACTTGGATGCCGTAGGGCTCATTCGCCTCGGATGTGCGAGTGCCTTTGCCATCGAAGACGACGGCGACATGCCAGTCGGAGCTGTCTTGCAGGCCGGTAAGCATGCGGATGAGCGACTCGCGGGCGGTGGCCGTATTCTGCTGATGCTCCTTGAGCAGATCGGGCCACTGAAAAATCATGCTGTGCCCATCGACCAGGAGAACGCGCGGTTTCATAGCGGCTCCCTCTTATCCCATGCGAAACGCTTTGCCAAGGGAGAGGACTGGAGAGAATCGATAATTAGCCCGTCCATGTCAGGGCTCGCAAACGATCTATGCTGTATGGTCAGGTCCCTTCTTTGTTCTGCTATTTGTCTTGTCTCGGCGTTTGGATTCCGCTGATTGATATGAAAAGGGTGGATTTTATGACCAAGGTGCCAGATCGCTACGGCTGGGGATGGATGGGAGTTTTCTCTGTGGCTCTCTTGTTTTTGACGGGATGCGCCAGCACGCCTACCCCGCCGCCGCCTCCTCCGGAGCCGACGCTTTACGAATGGCATGGAGCGGGTTTAACGGGGCCAGCCAAGATGATCATCAACATCTCGGAACAGCGTGCGGAAGTCTTCATCGGCGGGCAGTTTGCTGGCTGGGCCACTGTCGCCACCGGCAAGGCTGGGCACGATACTCCGACCGGGACCTTCCGCATCACAGAGAAGATCGTGGACAAGGAGTCCTCTCATTACGGCTGGATCGTGGATGAGTGGGGCGAGACCATTAAAATCGATGCGGATTCCCGAAAAGATCGCCCCCCTCTCGGAGGGCGTTTCGTCCATGCACCGATGCCCTATTGGATGAGATTGACGAAATGGGGCATCGGCATCCATGCCGGCCATATCCCGTCTCCGGGCGACCCGGCGTCCAAGGGCTGCATTCGGCTGCCGAAGCCCTTCGCACCGCTTTTCTTTGATGTCGTCAGCGTGGGAACTCCTGTGACAATCGTCCGCTAGAGCGCGGGTTAGTTGCCCGGGGAGGTCTGCGTGGAGGGAGCCAGCTCGGTAGGCACATCGTCACCGATGGTGGCCATAATGATCAAAGTGACCGCCAGCGCGGCAAAGCCGACGAGCAGTAGGATGACGATGATTTTACGCAGGTCTTTGGGGGCTGATGGATCCATGAGTTTTATTCGTAGCGCAGGGCTTTTACGGGGTCCAGTCTTGCGGCGAAGAAGGCGGGAATTAATGCCGCAATGGAGCAGATGAAAAACGCGCTCACACAGATCAGGGCGACGTCAGAGGGGACAATTTGTGCGGGAATCTTGCTGAATTGATAGACGCTGGCAGGGAAGACCTCGATGCCTAGTGTGTAGGTCAGCCACGCGCTGACCTCGTTGCGGTATTGCACCAGCGAGATGCCGGTGAGCAACCCGGTCAGTGTCCCAAAGACGCCCACCACGACTCCTTGAGCGAGGAAGACGCCAATGATCTGGAGGGTTTGGGCACCCAGTGCCTTCATGATGCCGATTTCGCGGGTTTTCTGAACGGTTACCGTGATCAGGGTGTTCATGATGCCAAAGGCCGCGACCAGAATGATAAACATCAGGATGAAAAACATGACATGCCGCTCCATACGGATGGCGTCGAAGATCTGCTTGTTCAGGTCGATCCAGGTGAGCGCATGCGCGGGTTCCACGAGGATTTGGTTGAGCGCATCTTTGACCTCCTCGGCACGAAAAGGGTCTGCCGTGCGAATGGCAAGACCATGGACCGCACCGCCAAGATCATAAACTTCCTGGCCGATATGCAGCGGAACGATCAAAAACTCACTATCGTACATATATCGACCGCTCTCAAAGATACCGGTGACCTCCAGATCCATCGGGAGGATCATCTGTCGCAGGGCGGCGGCATCGGCGGCCCCCCCTTCTTTCTCGATCCGATCCAGCTCATTGATGACATTATCGAGATTGCCGGGGGAAAAGACCGTGATTTTGTCGCCGACCGTGGCATCAAGTTGACGGGCGAGTTCGGAACCAATGACGGTCTTGTCGCCATCGAGATCGTATTCCCCGGCGATGATGTACTTCTTGATGTCCGTCACTTCCCGCTCCTTGTCGGGATCGATGCCGCGGATCTTGGGGGCCATCCTTTTGTTGTTGTGCTGCACAAGCACCGGTCCCATGGCAAAGGGGGCTACGGCCACCACGCCGGGAATCTTATGGGCCTCCTCCTGAATGCTGGTCCAGTCCTCTAATACCGATCCATTGCTCACCACGACGTGCGCATCAAATCCGATGACCTTTTGCTGCAACTCCTGTTCAAAGCCTGTCATGACCGAGATCACAAGGATCAGCACCATCACGCCCAGCGTGACGCCGAGGATGGATATCAGGGTGATGATGGAGAGGAAAGTGCGCTTGGGCTTCAGATAGCGCAGAGCCAGAAAGAGGCTGAAACTTTTCGGTGTGCTCATGAAAATGGAAACTAGCGATGCCAGATGCGAGGAGTGCGTTTGAGGCGTCCGTAGATCACCGAGGGCTCAAGTTTGCCGGAGCTGGGTGATTCGATCAGGCGTTGGATCAGGGCAAAAGCAAGCAGGTTGAGAAGGAAAAGAGCAGCAAAATAAATGCTGTGCCGTTTCCAGGAGAAGAATCCCGTCAGGACTTCGTAGGTGCCGAGGGCGTCGAGCGTGACCCCCCAGACCACGGGGGCGGCTCCCAGTCCCAAGCTGGTCACCACGGTGAAGAGGGCAAAGAAGTGGTTGCGCCCCATCTCGGGCATGGTGGCCATGGTGATGCGGAGATTGGCGAGGTTGAAGATGGCGGAGGCGATGCCGGAGAAGAAATTCAGGAGCGCAATGAGCCAGAGCGTGCAGGGAAGGACTCCGCCCGCCACAAACGCCCACCCGGCAATCACGGCTCCGAAAAGCAGTGTGGCTCCTCTCATCAAGGGCTTGCTGCCGGTGTTGTCGATGATGGCGCCGCAAAAGGGGAGGGAGACGAGCGCGCCTACGAAGGAAAAGGCGGAGAGTACCAATACGGTGGAGACATCAAAGCCGGGGGAGTCGCGTAGAAATTCCACTGTAAAAACACCTAAGCTGCCGATGACGGCCATGTACGTCAGATTAAATGTAAGTAGCCTACGGAAAGGGGGATATGAAATAATGGCTCTCCAAGGTACGGGCTGGGAGCTTTTGCGCATCGTTTCCACGGACGTGACCTCTGGAATGCGGCGAATGAAAGTGAGGCTCATCGTGGCGGCGATGGCGCTGATCAGGAAGACCAGGGAGTATTCCCACGGATCGACTTCTCCGTTCATGACGACGGCCGAGGCGAGAAGCGCGATAAGACATCCTCCATACATGAAGAGCTGGTCGAGCGAGAGGAAGCGTCCGCGTGTTTCTTCCGGGATCAGGGCGGTGATCCATGGCATCCAGGCTGCAGAGGAAATGCCTCGCAGAAGATTAAAAATGAAGAGCGAGGCCAGCAGCACCGCCATCTTCGACGAATTATCCATGAAGAAAAGGAGCGGCACCAGAGTGACGACAAAGATGAAGACCGTTCGCAGGCTCCAGCCCATCATGACGAACTCCCGGAAGCTGTACCGATCCAGAAATCGCGCGGCTGGCAACTGGAATACGGTCATCAGCGGGGTGAAGGCCGCGATGATACCCAGGACCGTGGAGGAGGCTCCCAGCGATTTCGCAAAGACAATGATGGGTGCGCCCATCATGATCTGAAAGGAAACCGCGTTGAAGAGGTTAAACCAATGGGCGTTGAATGAGCCTGGAGGATAGGCTGGCTTCGTCATGATGGGTGCCGCTCCGCGGTGTGCGGTGGCGGGGATTTTAATGCTCTATCGGCTCCTCATGTGAGGGAAGAGGATGACGTCACGGATGCTCTCCGCGCCGGTCAGCATCATCACGAGGCGGTCGATGCCGATACCGATTCCTCCGGCCGGGGGCATCCCGTACTCCAGAGCGTGTAGAAAGTCTTCGTCCAGCTTTTGGGTCTCTCCGCCGCTTTGATGTTCCAAGCGTGCCCTCTGGACATCGGGATCGTTCAGTTCCGAATAGCCGGGCGAGATCTCCTGCCCGTTGATGACGAGTTCGTACACGTCCACAACCTCGGAATTTTCCGAGTTTTGCTTGGCCAGCGGCACCAGTTCCTTGGGGCAATGCGTGACGTAAAGCGGATCGATGCTCTTTTCCTCGACCAGCTTCTCGAAGACATGTTGGGTGACTTCGAAATCTTCCGCGCAATGCGTGATGTCGAGGTGAATCTCCTCGCACTTGGCGCGACGTGCGGCGGAGTCCATGCTGTACCAGCCAGGGATGACCCCCTCGATGAGGTCAGCATACCGGGCACGACGCCAGGGGCGACTCAGGTTGATGGTCTTGGTGACGTTGCCGTCGGCGTCCTTGTGCTCGATCTTCAGACCTCCGCAGATGCTTTCTGCAAGATGGCAGACCATCTCCTCGACCAACTCGGCCATGACCTCGAAGTCCGCGAAAGCCCAGTAGGCCTCCAGCATGGTGAACTCGGGATTGTGACGACGCGAAAGGCCCTCATTGCGGAAGTTGCGGTTGAGTTCGAAAACCTTGGGGAAGCCGCCGACCAGCAGGCGCTTCAGATACAGCTCCGGCGCAATACGCAGGAAGAGATCCATGCCGAGCGCATTGTGATGCGTCTTGAAGGGCTGGGCCGCAGCTCCGCCGGGGATCGCCTGCATCATGGGAGTCTCGACTTCGAAAAATCCGCGATCCTGCAGGAAATTCCGGATCTCGCGCACGATGGCGATCCGCTTCATGAAAATGTCGCGGGATTCCTCGTTGGCCACCAGATCCAGATAGCGCTGGCGGTATTTCGTTTCAGGATCCTGCACGCCATGCCATTTCTCAGGCAGGGGGCGGAGGGACTTGGAGAGAACAGTCAGCGTTTTGACGCGAATGCTTTGCTCTCCGGTCTTGGTGGTGAAATATTCGCCGGTAACGCCCATCCAGTCGCCGATATCGAGTTGCTTGAAGGCTGCGAACGCCTCATCGCCCACTTCTTTTGCATGCAGGAAAAGCTGGATGCGTCCCGTGATGTCGGAGAGATCCAGGAACCGGCTCTTGCCCATGTCGCGATGCGCTGTGATACGACCGGCGGCGCGGACAGCTTTACCCTCCTCAAACTTGGCACGTACGTCGGCAATGCTGCCATCGGTATCAAATCGCTGTCCGAAGGGTTCGTTCCCGCCTTCCCGCAGAGCGTCGAGCTTCTGTCTGCGGATGGCGAGCAAATCACTGATAGGTTCCATCGGCTGGATAATGCCGCTTCCGCTCTTCTTTCGCAAGAGGCAGGATTTTCGGAGAGCAAGAGAATGCCCTTAGGCGGCACCACTACCGCCTTTTTTCAGCTTGGGCAGGGTAAAGATGCCGGGTTTTTGACCGGGGCGGCGCTGATCGACGGCCAGTTTTTCTTCGGTCCAGCGGGCAAGGCGGACGAAGGGCAGGCCGATCAGGAGGTAGATCGCGGCCACCAGGAGGCCGGTGCCGAAGTAGTCGAAGGTCTGGGTGGCGATACGATTGTACGCTCCCGTCAGATCCAGCAGCGTCACCATGGAGACCAGGGAGCTGTCCTTAAGAAGGGAAATGAAATCGTTGGTGACCGGGGGTAAAACCAATCGGAAGGACTGAGGAATGACCACGAAGCGCAGACCTTGGGGATGGGTCATACCGAGGGCGCGGGCGGCTTCCATCTGGCCCCGGGGGATGGCGAGGAGGCCGGCGCGGTAGTTTTCGGCTTCATAGGCGGCATAATTCATGCCCAGCCCGATCACACCGGCCACGAAAGGCGTCAGTTTGATGCCAATGGTAGGCAGACCGTAAAAAATAATGAGCAACTGGATCAGCAGAGGCGTGCCCCGGATGATTTCGATATACAATGTCGCCAACCAGCGCAGGGGCCAGGGGCCGAAAACGCGCATGATGGCGAGGGTAAATCCCAGTCCCACGGCAATAGTCATGCCGAGAATGGAGACTTGCAGCGTCATGATGGACCCCTGTAGGAGGAGCGGCCAATAGCTGGCGTATTTCAGGAGACGCGTCCAGAGAGTGGCATCCGTGGCATGGGAGGCGACGAAGGCCTTGAACTCCGTATCCGGCAGGGAGGGGGCTTCCGGTTGTCCGAAGGCACCCGCGATGACCGGCGTCCATAGTCCCCATTTCGAGAGGATGTCCCGCATCTTTCCGCTTTCCACGAGCCGTTGCAGAGCCGCATTGAGTTCGTTTTGCAGTGCTGTGTTCCCCTTGCGAAAGGCAATGCCGTACTCGATCTGGCCGAAGGGCGGCCCCGTGAATTGGAGGTTCGGATTGGGGGAGGCGTAGTATTTGGCGATCGGGTAGTCGAGCAGGACACCGAAGAGGCGGCCATTCGCCACATCCGCGTAGGCATTGACCTCCTGATCGTAGGTTTTCACATGGACGCCGGGAGTGCGCTCCAGCATGGTCTGGGCGGCGGTCTGGCCCAGGGTGCCGATCTGCTTGCCTTTGAGCTGATCGAGCGAGGAAATGGCCGGGGTGCCTTTGTTCACCACCAACTGCTCGAACGTCACATAATAGGGATTGCTGAAAAGCACCTCGCTGGCTTTGTCCGGGGTGATCTCGATGCCGCAGATCACGCAATCATAAAGATCGCGCCCGAGTCCGGGGATTAGTCCGTCCCAGTTATTAGGAGTAAAAACGGCCTTGCGGCCCATTTCTTCAGCGAGCGCCGTGATGATCTCGTATTCGAAGCCGGTCAGCTTGTTCTGTGC
>Ga0351883_1080_pt1 | contig 30985 bp, 22 predicted proteins | sample BONcelFGM3001F14_FD_206772 | JGI IMG/M metagenome (GOLD analysis project Ga0351883, IMG submission 206772) | Enriched cells from coal bed in the Powder River Basin, Montana, United States - BONCAT cells FGM rep3 HSBNCT.FGM.300.1.F14 ...
TCCAGTCCCGGGCCGGATTCCTGTACCGCAGTCGCATGAAATGCTACGGACAGAATCAATCGTTAAGGATGAGGGTCGGCCAGTAACTGGAGTCTGTTGCCTCCATCGAATGGAAATCAATCCCCGGCGCGCTCCGGTCCTCCACAGAGGGAACAAGGATGAGAGTCAAAGTCTGTCCGGCTTTTTCTTTAAGCAGGCCGGGGAGGTTGTCGAGGGGAATTTCAATGGGCTCGTTTGGCCCATTCAAGGGAAGCTGCACTTCGGTATGACCAACCTCCACCCAGGGACGATCCACATCCGTAGAAAGAGCCTGATTACCCGGCGCATTGTTCCAGGTAATCGAATCTTGATCCCAGGGGATGGACGCATCGTCAATCGCCGCAAAAACCGCGAACGGAAAGGTTGTGTTCTCTGGATCCGAGGGAAGCGAGATGACTCCCCTGACGGTCAGTCGCAGCGTGGCCGCCGTAATGGTTGAGGCGCTCTCTGGAATTTCGAAGCGAAGATAGACTTTACGATTGGTATCGCCAGCTCGTCCCGCCAGCTCCAGATGACTCCTGTTGAAAGTATCATCGGCGGAAACCCCGGACCGGATAAACGCGTTCTCGGTGGGAAACAAATTCTCTTCCTCGGCTTTTAGCGCGCCGGCCGATAACATCGGAACGAGAGCGAAACAAAGAACGCGAAACAAACGGAGGAAGTTTTCCGGGCGGAACAGGAGGGATAAGACATGCATCGATTTCATATTGCTTTAAAAGCAATATTTAGGCAAGAAATTCCTGAATTTTTATTGCTGGTACAGCCCTTAACAATAAGCCCGAATAATCCTCTCGTGAATTTTTCATCCTCCCCCCGTCGTTCCTGCGTCGCATGCTTTTGTGTGGTCCTCGTCGTTTCCTCCGGTTTCGCGAGAAGCGAATCGTCGCCTTCGGAAGACGCCCTGCTTTCTCCTGAGCCGATCGCACCGGTTTCTGGAGCCCAAACTTATACACCGGCTCCTTAGCTGCGCTGGCGTCTGATTCCTGGAGCGACGGACTACAAGGTGCAGGTGGCCCGGGATGCCGAAACGGTGGTTGATGATCGCGGCCCGTGTTTCGTATCCGGATGCGGGGCAAGCGTTCGGCGGACAAATTTATATCATTTACGATTTCGACCGCTATCACATGGAAAACAATGGCAAAGCAATTCGAATGGCAATTATTCGGGAGGAAGATATTCGCGCTGGCAGGCTGGTATCTTCGGATTCGCGGTTAAATTTGCTGGTCAATCGAGCGACGGGCCGTGGGAATAAGCTGGAGAGAGATGATAAGTAAGCGTCCGTCGGACCTTGCTTTCAGTGGAAAAAGCGACTCCCGGAAGCACCTTGTGAAGATGCCCGTAATCAAAACGGTAGTTTGTCTTATACTGCTACTCCCTGTCTCCTGCGCGTGCGCGGCGTGGACTCCTGGAAAGATGGATGGAGACTGGATATTCGCTCTGCCTTCGAAATCGTCCCTGCCGGGGTTAGGGAGTGAAATGGGAATCCACCCGGAGGGGAGGGATATTGCGGTCTATGGAAAGGAGCGCAAGAGTACGCTTCACGTGAAGCAGGAGCTTCCGGAAGGCACGAAAAGTTTGGGGTTGTGGCTGACTGGGCACGGAGAAAATAAATCACATTCATCGTGCGCGATGGGTCTGAAAGCAGGAGCATCGAATCGGGCTGCGAGGAGGGAATGGCGCCGGGTCCCAGGCAGGTCTCATGGGTCAGCAACCAGGGCGGGTTGGGGGCATGGCAGTATTGCCGGGCCTTTTTAAAGGCCCCCTCCGTGAAGGGAATGGTTCTTGAGGATATTGAGGTTGTCCGCGACAAGCCCGAAGCGACTCTGGGCATGGGACCGCTGGTGGCTTCGACTGAGGGAGCCTCTCCATTCACTGCGGAGAAGGTCTGGGAAATCAAAAATTTTCAGACGCCCAAGCCGGATTCCACCTATTGGACGGGCAGCACTTTCTATGAATATGGTTTTGCGAGCACGCCTGCGCTGCGCCTCCCCATGAGTTCTCGGGAAGTTCGCGGACGAAAGACGGGTCTCCAATGGAAATCGAAGGAAGCGGATAGGGCGTCCAGAATTCTTCCGGGTTAAGGATATAACGGGCATAGATTCGCTCGAACAGGGGCGCATCCGGAACGTGCTCGCCGAGAACCTGCGTGAGCGCGTCGCCACGGATTTTGACAAAGTGCCCTTCGCAGTCGACATCATTGAAGCATTCGTCATCAGGATCGAAGTAGTATTTGATGATTCGTTGGCGCAGGCATTCCGCATCGTCGAGCCATCTTTGTGCTTCGTCGTGCCGGTCCAGCTTGTCTGCCATGGCAGACAAGGCAAGTTTTCCTCCGTAAATAGAGGCGGAAAGGTCCGGGGCCAGAAAGGGAAGTTTTCCCGCCGGAGAAAAAACGGATGCGTCGCCATTCGGGCATTGTTTGGGAAGGTTCTGGAAACGCGGGCTGTTGTCATGTCCCGTGTCATACTCGCAGAAGGCTTCACACAGTCCGGTGCCACGGGTGTTGCGGTGAGTTTGGAGCCAGACATCCCAGCGCACACAGGCGGCATAAGCGCGGACCAGAAACTCTTCATCCTGCGTGAGATCGGCCGTTTCCAGGGCGGTTGCGGCAATCGGCACCACCATTTGGATCTGGGATGCGCCCGCCTTGTGTTTCCAGACGTAACAAGGCAGATACCCATCGGCGCGTTGCAGGTGAAAAAAGACATCATGTCCGGCTTTCGCCACTTCCGGCGCGTGTCGTCCGTAGACCAGGCTCTCAAGGGGGGCCGCATTCGAGCCAAATCCCCGGGTAGCCGCCGCCTTCAATCAGCACCGGCTGGTTGTGCTCAAAAACCGGACAGGTGTTTTTTTCGAGTCCGGTCAAGGCTTCCGCGTATTTGGCCGCAATTTCATTTTGCGAGATCTGGCTGTTCATGGCGTCTGTGCAATTCGGGAAAGCGGAAAAGAAAACAGGAGTTTTTCCGTTTCTACCGGGCGGTCAAAAGCCATGTTCTGCCTGCCGGTATCATCGCTGTCCAAAGTCCATCCTTCGTGCGGGTGGGGGAAAGCGGAGACTCGTCTGCTTGGCGGGCGAGAAAGAAGGAGGGGCAGCGCACGCGGAAAGCTCCGTTGCCGGGGTTGGAGATTTCTGCCCGGCGGAGCCGGCCCTTCCTCCATTCCAAGCCTACCGAGAGGTTTCCCCGCGCGCAAAGTCCCCGGGCTTCGCCGCTTTGCCAGCTTTCCGGGAGGGCGGGGAGCAAATCCAGAAAACCGGCGTGGCTTTGGAGGAGAAGCTCGGCCACCCCTGCGGTGAAACCGAAGTTGCCGTCGATTTGGAACGGAGGCATCGCGCACAACATGTTTGCGTATCGGCCTCCGCCGTCCTCGTAGTCGATGTCATTCGACCGGACGAGGGTCTGGCACTTGGCGAGCATTTCCTCCGCGCGCGCGCCATCGCGGAGTCTCGCCCACAGGAGAAGTTTCCAGGCCCGGGTCCAGCCGGTCCCGCCGGAGCCGCGCATCAGCAGGCTTTGCCGCGCGGCCCGTCCCGTGGCGGAGCGGGGGTCCGTGATTTCTACGCCGGGATAAAGCGCATAGAGGTGGGAAAGGTGGCGGTGTTGATCAGTCGGATCATCCACATCGGTCGGCCATTCCTGAATCTGTCCATAACGTCCGACCCGGGGTTCCGGGATCCGGGGAAGAGCATTTCGGATGGTTGAGATAAGCGGGTCATCTGTCCCCAGCACTTCCGCAGCACTCAAGCAGAGGCGGAAAAGATCGCGGGCAATGGCGTGCTCAATCTCGCTTCCGGCGGCAACACAGGCCTGCGAACCGTCGGGAAGGCGGTGGAAGTTCTCCGGTGAAGTGGCCGGGCTGACAAGCAACCGGTCTCCATCCTCAAGCAATGTCGCCAGATAGAACCGGGCGGCATCCACCAACACGGGCATGGCGCGGTTGGCGAGGAATTCCCGGTCGCCGGTGAACTGATAGTGTTCCCAAAGATGACGGCAGAGCCATCCGGTCGAGCCCGGAAACCAGCCCCAGCGCAGGGAGCGCCCGGGACACGCGCTCAACCAGGCATCGGTTCGGTGGAACATGCACCAGCCGTCGGCTCCAAAAATTTCACGGGCAGGCCGTTTTCCCGCCCGGGCCAGACGTTCGATGAAGACCGCAAATGGTTCTGCGCACTCCGAAAGGTTGGCCGGTCCTGCCGGCCAGTAGTTCATCTGTGCATTGATGTTGAGATGATAATCGCCGTCCCAGGGCGGGGTGTTGCTGTTGTTCCAGATTCCCTGTAGATGGGCGGGCAGCCCGCCGGGCCGTGAGGAGGCGATCAGGAGATACCGTCCGAATTGGAATGCCTGCTCGATCAAGCCGACATCGGGTAGGGCCGAGGCCAGACGTTCGTCCGTCGGGAGTTCTTCCCGTCGCGGTCCGTCGAGCCGGAGCGAGACACGTCCGAACAGCCTGGCATGGTCGGCAACATGGTCCGTCTGTAGGCGCTTGAAGCCCATGGACTCCGCTGTGTCCAGGCGGGAGAGGAGGGATGACTGCCAGTCCTTGCGGAGGAAGTCCTGCGCATCCGCATCATAGTTGGTGGCGGTGCCGAGCAGGAGAACGATGCGGGTGGCCTTCCGGATTTGGCAGCTCCCGTCGGCGAATTCGGTTTCTCCGTCCGTGATGATGCGCAGACGTGCTTCGAAAGCCGTGCTGAGATGGGTCGCGCTCGAAAAGTTTCGCGACGGCCATGTTCCGGATCGCGCGAAGAACAGGTCGTTTCCGCGGGTGCCGTGAAGCGTGCCGACATGGTCGCTTTCCAATTTGATGAGAAAATCCGCCGGGGGGCCGTGGATTTCGATTCTGCTGGCGAAAAGGCCGGCGGGATGACTGCAAAAAGCCAGGCGTTCGATCCGCCGTTCTCCGGTTTCAAATCGCACGGAGGCGCAGGCCGTTTCCAGATTCAGCTCCCGACGGTAATTGGCGGGAATTTCGGGCGGCATGTCCGCCATTTCCACCAGGATGCGGCCAAAGGCCTGGGAACAGCCGAAGTCCGGTTCCAGCCCGGTGAGGTGCTCTTCTCCCAGTGCCTCGGCTTCCTTGATACGGCCTTCCCGCAGCAATCGGCGGACTTCCTTCAGGGCCTCCGCCGCGCCGGGGCGGATTCCCGTGCGGAATCCCTCGGGGCCGTAGGGCCCGCCATTCCACAGGGTCGAGTCGGTGAACTGATATTCTTCACAAGCGATTCCGCCAAAGACCATGACGCCCAAAGAACCGTTGCCCAAAGGAAGGGCTTCTTGCATCCAGTCCCGGGCCGGATTCCGATACCACAGGCGCATCATTGGGGTGAGCTCAACGCGTCAGAATCAACGCCGGCCAAAGGTTCTGCTTTCCAGCCACCTGGGTGGAATGGAAGTGCAGGCCCGGAGTGTCAGCTTTTTGGATGGCAGGAGTCAGAATCAGAGTGAGATACACGTCCTTTCCCTTCTTCAGCAGCGGGGGAAGATCGGGAAGGTTGATTTCTATCTCCTGGTTTGGAGACGTGAGGGGCAGCGTCACATCGATATTGCCCACCTCCACCCAAGGCTCATCCGCCACCATCGGTCCGGACGAGTTGCCGGGGGCATTGTTCCAGGTGATTGACGCCTCGTTCCAAAGTTCGGGGTCGTCGTGAAGTGCGGCGAAGACCCTGAAGGGAACACTGGCTTCCGAGGGATCTCCGTCGTTCTTAATCACCCCCTTGACTGCCAATCGCAGCTTGGCGCCCGTGGTCCCGGCAGCATTCCGGGGAAGCTCGAATTGCAGGTAGATTTTCCGGTTCACATCCCCTGTTCTTCCCGCCACTTCGATCTGAGCTTTGTTGAAATTGTTATCGGCGGAAACTCCGGCGCGGATGAAGGCATCCTGCTTCGGGGAAGAGGATTTCCTCGGCGGCTTTCATTTCTGCGTGAAGCACTGCCAGAATGAAGGGTGAAAGAAGGGCCGCCTGCCAACGGCAGGAGAATTTTAAGAGAGGGGATGTTTTCATGGATGATATCAAAGAAAGACAAGGATAAATAAAATTGCTCTTAAAGCAAATAAATATTGCCAGGATAAATTTTTGTGGGAGGCTTTTGCCGTCATGAACTTCTCCCAGAAATTTTTTTTTGTGCTGTGCCGCATTTCAGCAGGGGTGGTTTTGTCCCTCGGTTTTTTTGGGTGTGATTTTTTGAAAGGGGAACAGCCTGTGCTGCTCTCGCCCGCAGCGGGCGAACAGATGTACTATTCCACGCCTTCCTTGAGATGGAAGCCTGTTCCCGGGGCGGTGGATTATCTTGTGCAAATCGCGGGGGATGCCGGTTTTTCCGGGAAAGTTCTCAGTGATCGCAGTCCTCTTGCACGGTATGTGGCACCGCAGGCACTGGAGCCCGGGGTTTATTATTGGAGGGTGGCCGCGGTGGAAGAAGCCCGGGTGGGGAGTTTTTCGGAAGCTTCGCGGTTTGAGGTGCTGCCTTTCCAGAAGGTGTTTGCCGTTCCAGCGGACGCCTCCCTTGAGGTGATGCAGAAGATTGTTGCGGATGCGGCGGCACAGACTCCGGCCCGGGTGGTTTTTGCGCCGGGAGCGGTCTATCGGATTCACCCGGAAAGAGAGGCTTTTCCCCTGAAGCAGGTTTCCGATCTGGAGTTGGATGGCAATGGAGCCACGCTGATCTTCACGAATCCCGTGGCGGGCTTTCTGTCTCTGGACCAATGCCGTCGGATCACCGTGCGAAATTTTGTCGTGGATTTCGACCCGGTTCCCTTTTCCGTGGGGACGGTGCGCTCGGTGGATTTGCAGAACAATTCGTTCACTCTGGAAGCCGATCCGGGAATGTCGGAGTTTGACGCTCCTTACATGCTTGAGCACTGGTTGTTCGGCGTGACCTTGGATTCCTCCACTCCCGGACGCATGAAGACGGGATCGTTTCTGTTGGTGAGTGCGGACTCGAAGCTGGTGAGGACGGAGAATTTGGTGACGATTCCCCTCAAGCGATCGGAGATGCTTCAAACATTTGCTCCGGGGGACAAGTATGTGCAATTTGCCAGGAAGGGAGGGAATGAATTGTTTCGGGGAGAGCATTCCCATGAGCTCGCTTTTCTCAACAACACAACCTATGCCGCCCCGGCTGGGCACTACGTTTTGCTTTATTGTGATGATGCGAAGGTGCTGGGTTGCCGGGAATTGATCCGTCCGGGAAGATGGTTTGGCGGGAATGCGGACGGGGTTCATGTGCGATCCAGCGAGATCGGTCCTTGGATCGAGGGCTGCACGATCGAGGGGATCGGGGATGATGCGGTGGCGATTTACAGCAAGGGGATTGGGATTCTGGAAAAACCGTCGGAGACGAGCCTGCGATTGGACAAGGGCTTTTTCACGCTGCACCCGGGATCCGAGTTTCTGGTTTTCGATCCGAAGAGTGGAAAGCCTGTTGCAGAGGCCCTCAAGGTCAAGTCCCTCGTCGAAGTTCCCAAGAGCGATCGTTTTCCCGCCCACTGGCTGGTGGAGTTTTTCCCCGGGTTTTCACAGGCCGTATCGACGGATTCCAAGGACGTCTGGAAAAGCTGCCAGGTCTTTGACCGCACGGCCCAGCACCAACAGTTCATGGTCCGGCGCAATGTGATCCGGCAGGTGCGGAGATACGGAGCGATCATTCGCGCGATCAACGGTGTGGTGGAGGAAAACGAATTCACCCAGACTTCCGATTCGGCCATCACACTTCAAAACGAACCGTATTTTTGGAAGAACGGTTTGCAGAGCGCTGGGATTCTCATCCAGAACAACACAATCCGCGATTGTAACTTCACGCAAAAGTCCAAGGACCGAGGTAGCATCCATGTGTATCTGCGGCGGCTCAATTCGCCGAACCCGAAGGAGTCGACGGGGAACGACGCCCCGTCGGCCTGGCGGGGGCACCAGGACATCACGATCCGCAACAACATGATCCGGCAATGGCAGCAGCGGGGGATTTCCATCCAATCGGCAAAAGATGTCCGAGTGACCGGCAACCGAATCGAGGAGGCACTGCCCAACACGCTCGGCACCAAAGCACAATACGGCATCTATCTGGAAAACGTGGCAGATGCCAAAGTGGAGAACAATACCGTGGCCGCGTCTCCCCTCGTGACAGAGGCAATGAAGATGGTGGATTGTGAGAACGTGGGAGTGAAGGACAATAATTTTTCTGCCAATCAGGACGCAGAATGAGGAGGCCATGAAAAGCTTCCTTGAACGCAAAAACAGAAGAAAAGATGCAGAAAGATGTTTTTTTGATGGGAGATGAACTGCGGACGCTCCGGAGTTTCCATGGATCGGCCATATGACCACATTCTTCGACGACTGGCTCTGTGCCGGGCCGCAGAAGCCGGAATTCTGTTGCTTGCTTCGCCAAGATTCTGCGCGGATTTCGCTCCGCTGTTTTTAGCGGATTTTGCAGGAAGCATTGCGAGACTTATAATGCACATTCTGCGGCGTCTTATTCTCGCCTGAAAAGAGTTATTGACGGATTTGAATTTTTGCTCATATAGCAACATATTACGTGCAGCTCGACTGTCTCCGACCGCAGGATCCCCCCCTCCCCATGAACAAAACAACAATGATAAAACACCCATGAACAAAACAATGAACAAAACAGTAGCGTTGCTTCTGTCGGTGATCTCGCTGACTTTTCAAGCGAAAGACTCGCACGGGGAATCGGAGAAGTCGACGAAGTATGGAAGTTGGAATCCGGAGCACGGGGTTCCCATTCAAATGCCCAAGCGGGATCCCAAGACGGAGTGGTTTGAGACCGCAAAGCTTGGTATTTTCCAGCACTGGGGAATCTGGGTCGTTGATGAAACGGACATCTCGAATGGCATCAATCATACGCCGGCCCCCGGCAAGATCACGCCGGAAAAGTATTACTCGCAGTTGCCACGATTCTGCCCGGAGAAATATGATCCCACTGCCTGGGCTGACGTCCTTGTGAAAGCCGGGGCCAAATATGTGGTGATTACCACCAAGCACCACGATGGCATCGCCATGTGGGACACCAAAGCCCCGGGAGGAGTGGACGTGGTGGATCAGGGAGGAGCCAAGCAGGATTTGATCAAACCATGGGTCGCCGCCATTCGCAAAGCAGGACTCAAGGTGGGATTCTATTTCTCGGATGCGGACTGGGCGCACCCGGACTATGCGTCGAAACTTCCCCAACCCAGCCAACTGAAAGCCGGGCGCGACCACGTGACCAAACCATTGTCGTTCGGTTCAAAAGATGAACCAGAGCGCTGGGAGCGATTTATCAAATTTCGGGATCTTCAGCTTGATGAACTTCTGACCTACAACCCGGACCTCTGGTGGATTGATGGCGACTGGGAGAGAACCGTGGACGAATGGCACTCCAAGGAAATGGGGGAGCGACTGGTTGCGAAAAATCCAAATGTTATTATCGGACGTATGGGAAAAGCGGAGTTTCCCGGTGCCATAAAGTATCTCACCCCGGAGCGGGTTATTCCGATCAAGGCTCCGACGGGTCTTTGGGAGGTTTGCCAGACCATCACGGACTATTGGGGCTATGTTCCAAACAAGGGGGTGGAGAAGGATGCGACAACGATGGTTAAATTCTTCAGTGAAGTGATCGGCCGCGGCGGCAATCTTCTGTTGAACATCGCGCCGGGTCCGGATGGAACACTTCCTGAAAATCAGGTGAAAGAACTCCTGAAGATGGGGGAATGGATCAAGCACAATGAGGAAGCCATTTATCCGACATTTGGTGGAGAAGGATTGGGATTCTCGTTCCATCGCTTTTATGGTCCGACAACGGTTGCTCCAGATGGCAAGGCCCTTTACCTTTTCGTGGATGGGCAGCCGAACGGTCACATTGTCGTGCGGGGCATCGTCAGCAAGCTCCGCAAAGCCGAAGTGCTTGCCACCGGGGAGGAACTGGATTTTTACCGAGAGGTGGGGAACGGAGACATGCCCGGACCCTATCAGATCAATATTCCAAAATCTCCCGATCCGATGATGACGGTGGTCAAGTTGTCATTCGATGAGGTGATCGAACTCAGTTCCAAGTAAACTTGGGAAGTCCGGCGGCTTTTCATTGGGATGATGGGCGCCGGACAGCGTTGCGATTTTTCAATTGCCGTGGACGCCTGTCGATGAGCCCCTTGTTGTGATGATGCCCAATCGTCGTGGTAAGGGGACATCCCAATGTATCATCCTATAAACCGCTCATGTACACTTTAAAAAAACACTGAAAATGAAACAGAACAGTAACTTGTGCAAACCCCGCCATTCCCCCCCCACAGGTGAATGATTCATTAACCCGCAACACGCTGTAAATGAGTGGTTCAATCGCGAAGTTCAGGATCATTTCTGTTTTTGGGCTGACATGTCGATCGGCCCGGCCAATGTCCTCTCCCGTCCTTCCCTAGCTGGAGTCTCCGACAGCAGTTTTTTGCCATGAAAGCACCCAACATCCTTTTCATCACCAGCGACCAACAGCATTGGCGCGCCCTCGGACGGAACAACCCGGAGTTGCAAACCCCGCATTTGGATCGTCTCGCTTCGGAAGGCATATACTGCGAGCGGGCCTACTGCCCCAATCCCACCTGTACCCCTTCCCGTGCTTCCTTGCTCACGGGACAATATCCCAGCCGCCATGGTGCCTGGAGCCTTGGCACCAAACTCCCGGAATCGGCTCCCACCATCGGACAGTATCTCCAGGAGCTGGGCTACGATGCCAGTCTGATCGGCAAAGCCCATTTTCAGCCGCTGGTTTCCACACCCGAGTTTCCCTCCTTGGAGTCCTATCCCCTGCTGAGGGACCTTGACTATTGGCGGAACTTTCATGGTCCGTTCTACGGCTTCAACCATGTTGAACTGGCTCGCAATCATGCGGACGAATCCCATGTCGGGCAGCATTACGCGCTGTGGATGGAAGAAAAAGGGCTGAAAAACTGGCGTGATCACTTTCAAAATTCCTGGGGGGGAGGATTTGATTTTTCAGAGGGTCGGCCCAACCCACCGCAGACCCATGTCTGGAGCCTGCCTGAGGAATTCCACTACAATAACTGGATCACGGAACGTTCCGTTGAACGCATGAATCATTGTCGTGGTGACGGCCAGCCCTTCTTTCTTTGGGCCAGTTATTTCGATCCCCACCCTCCCTATCTGGTGCCTGACCCTTGGGCTTCCATGTACGATCCATCATGCATTGCCGTCCCTGCGGCAGTGCCCGGTGAACATGACGGCAATCCTCCGCATATTCGGAAAACCCAGGAAAAACACCCCGATTTTTCCTATCTTCAGGAAACCAAGTACACCAATCATGGCTGCCAAAGTCACCTCCATGATCCCGATGCCCTGGCCCGGGATATCGCCGTCTACTATGGCATGACGAGCATGATGGACCATTATATCGGCAAACTGCTGAAGGGACTGGATGAGGCAGGACTTGCCGACAACACCCTGGTGGTTTTCACATCGGATCACGGTCACTTTTTCGGTCAGCACGGGCTGATTGCAAAGGGGCCCTTTCTCTATGAGGATGAAGTGCGCGTTCCACTCATCGCAAAATGGCCGGGACACATTCCCGCCGGTCGGACAACCGCCTCCCTCATTTCCCTTATCGACCTGCCCGCCACCTTTCTCCGGGCAGCCGGATCGGAACTTCCCACTCTCATGCAAGGCATCGACCAGATGCCCGTGTGGTCGGGAGTCACATCTGCGGTCCGCGATCACGTTCTCATCGAGAATCGCCACCAACCCACCGCCATCCATCAAAAATCCTATGTCGACAGCCGTTATAAACTGACGCTTTATTACAATCAGGATTACGGCGAAATGTTCGACCTCCGGGAGGATCCCGGGGAAATCCACAATCTTTGGAACGATCCCAAGTTCGGCAATTTGAAGTCCGCTCTTGTGAAAAAACTGGTGTTTGCCCAGATGGGGTGCGAGCCGCTCTGGATGCCGCGCGTCTCCGGTGCCTGAATCGCAGCGTGTGTGAAGGAAATTCGATGAAACAATTGTCTGTCTGGGAAGTGGTCTGGGATGCTGCGGGAGTCCGCCTCGTCAAAAGGGGGGGGGGCACTTGGAAGGAAGCACGGACAGAAATCGAGCTGGCCGATGGCTCGATCAGGAAACCGATGGGAGGAAAGATCGACGGAACGGTCATCTGGTGGACATTCGAAGGCGGACTGGAGGTTCGTCAGGAATTCGCTGAAGAGGAGGGATGGTTGCAGGTGGGCACGACTCTCCGGAACCTCTCGGATGCACCTGTGGCTTTGCGGAGGGTTCATGTCCTTTCGGGAAACATGGACAAGGTTCCCTGGGAGAGAATTTTTGCACAGAGCAATACGATGACTGGAAAGGTCGGCCTGTTCGAGCTTTCCGGTTCTTTTGAGTCGGATGCCTGTATCGGTTTGACCGATTCCGCGGGGACGCGTGCGCTGGTGGTGGGATTCGAAAAATTGGACGACGCGTTTTATCGGTTTCACATCGAAGCGAATGCCGAAGGTTGTGCGGTGGATCCCATATGCCTGCGCGAGGGCATTCCGCTTGCCGCCGGCCAGGAATTGACCATTTCCCCCATGCTGCTTGGCGTGGGTGAGAGTCTGAGCGACTTGATGGGAGAATATGCGGCTCGTACGGCCCGTGCGCTGTCCGCCAGATGCTCCGGTGAGACCATGACAGGCTGGTGCAGTTGGTACCATTACTACGGTAAAGAAACCGCGGATGATATCCTCGCAAACGCCCGTGCCCTGGCAGACTCGCCGCTGCGTGGCCAGCTTAGGGTTATCCAGATCGACGATGGATGGAACCTTCCTCATAAAGACCACGCCCGTGCGTGGGGCGACTGGTTCCCAGGCGGAAAATTCCCGCAAGGCATGCGGGCCGTTGCGGACGAATTGCACGAGCTCGGTTATCAGGCCGGACTCTGGCTGGCACCCTTCAGCGTGGATAAAAGCAGCCGGCTGGCTGCGGAGCATCCCGACTGGATTGTCCGGGTGAAAAACGCGGAAACCGGCCTGCTCGACCCTGCGGGACCGGGTTCCGTTCTTGGACTGGACCTCACCCATCCCGAAGTTCTTGCATGGTTGCACGAGACCTTTCAGCGGGTTTTTCACGAGTGGAGTTTCGATTACGTCAAGATCGATTTTCTTATGCACGGCGTCCTGCCCGGCTTGCGTCACGATCCGGAGCGGACGACGGCACAGGCCTTTCGACAAGGCATGGAGGTGATCCGAAAATGTGCGGGCAGTGAAAAGTTCATCCTCAATTGCGGCAGCCCCCTCGGGCCGGCCATCGGGATGTGCGATGCGATGCGCATTGGTCCCGATGTGGGTGGACGCTGGTATGCGCCGATGAATCCCGATCAATGGCCGCACGGCAATTGTTGCATCCGTGCCGCCGCCTACCCCGTGCTGTTTCGTCAATGGATGCATCGCGCCTGGTGGCAGAACGATCCCGACTGCCTGATTGTGCGGGATGCCGCGGTGCCGTTTGAGATTGAAGCCATGAGCAAACTCAAGGAGCGCCTGAAAGCAAGGGATCTGGGAGTGGAGGCGAAGGATTTTGGGCTCAGCCGGGAAGAGGCGGATTTCTGGGTGCGGGCCGTCTGGTTGACGGGTGGAATGGACGTGCTTTCAGAGGCGTGGAGCAATCTTTCCCAGGAGCGCCGCGAACGGCTGCTGCATGCCTTCCCTCCGCACCAGCACACCGTCCGATGGCTCGACTTTTATGAGCACCCTGACGTCTGCGTGCTGAAAACCATGGATGGACCGTTGATGGTGGGATTTTTCAACCTTTCGGACGAGTCCCACACGCTCTCCCTGCCGCGAGAACGCCTCGGCAGTGCCGTGAAGTGGAGGGAGTGGATGAGCGGGGAAATTTTACTTCTGGAAGGAGCCAGCGCACGGTTCCCTGTTCTCGATCCACGCAGCGCAAGAATCTGGATGGCGCAGGATACGATTCTTGACGGAAAGGCGTGAATATATATGCTTTAATAGCAAAAATGCCCCTCTCCCCCCATATTCCCTGCCGTCGAGACGAGCGATCCGCGTTCACTCTCATTGAGACATTGGTTGTCATCGTGATTATTGCGACTCTGGCTGTATTGCTGTTAACGGCTTATGGGAAGTTAACGGACAGGGCGTCCATCGCAAAATCCATCAACAACCTTCGGCAGATCGGTATCGTGGTCGGCGACTATATTGCGGATCATGATGGAGCTTTTCCGAGCAAACGCTTTGAGGACACTAATCAAAACTGGATCGAGGAAGTCTATAAGCGCGCTTACAAAGCGGAGTGGCCCGGATTTGATCCGGCCGACACCGGCGAAAATCTTCGAGGAACTATTTTGTTTTCCCCGTCATTGAAGTCCAGCGAATCCAGACCCTGGCGATCTTACGGCTGGAACGGCCGTTTGCAGATTGGCGGTGAGAATCCTCCCAGAGTATCCGCACTGTCGCGGCCCTCGCAGGTCATTCTTTGTGGCGATAGCAGGAACTCCAGCAATATAGATTACAAAAACGTTAATTACCGGAATAACGGGAAAGCCCTTATGCTGATGGCTGATTTCCATGTCCAAATGTTCGCGCCCGAGGAAATTCCCGCCAATCTTACGGATCCAATGTGGCGACCTGCCTATTAGAACAGTTCACTTAACATCGGCATTCTTTCCCGAATGCGCCCATTCTGCCTGTTTTACAGTGTCGAACCTTGGATATTCTTCTATGGCAGCGGCGGAACTGTCCGAAGTCGATGAGATGGTCAATGGGGATTCGCGACAGATCAAACTCTGTCAGGCTGTCGGTCTTTCGATCCCGGGTGTCCCGGTTATTTGATTGGGCAGACAGTATCCGGCCCCGCGAAAATCATGTCCGGCAGGAGTCGGGAAAATTACAGTGACGTTATTTGGCAACCACGAACAGACGATTGGCCGCAGCGTTCCTGCGAAAATTTCAGGATTACGCGAAGATAGATCCCATTGATCAAAACCGACAAACCATCAAAAAACATCTCCCTCATGGGAAACCCAATATGTTCACCCCTTCTGGGTGCGCTTTTTTCCTGCCGCCACCCAAGCTCTCCGAAAAGTTAATATCAGCAAATGGGTGAACAACCTGCGACAATTGGGATCTCTGACAGCCTTGTGTGCGACCGAAAATGACGAGCGGTTTCCAGTTTATGATTTCGCAAATCCTGGCGGCAAATGGGCCTCAACTCTCTACAAGCTCGCCTACGGTAAAATATTTCCGGCGGGGGGGATTCCATTTTGGACTGGAGAAAATTTGAAAGGAACGATCCTTTACTCTCCAGCCGTGCGTCTCTTCCTCCTCTCTGTATTTCTGCCGTTTTGCATGTTCGCCCGCCCCGTGGAGTCAGTGGCCGCAGACGCTCCACTCCAGCCGTTGGATGATCTTGTGTTGAATTACCATCTCATGCACCCCGGCGGCGACAGTTCCCCCAGCGATCCGAACGCGGCCTTCTATCTCGATGGCACCTGCCACTTGCACTACATTCTCGAGCATCCTTGGAACGGAAAATCGTCGTGCTCCTTTGTGCATGTGAGCAGTCCGGATATGCTGCACTGGACATGGCAGTCGACGACACTGCAACCGACCTTTACCGGTCACGGTATGTTCAGCGGCACCGGGTTCATCACGAAGGAAGGGCAGCCCGCCATCATCTACCACGGCCAGGGTTCCGGGCGGAATTGGATCGTCATCGCCAAGGACAACCAACTTTCCGATTGGGAAAAACCGTATCCGATCGAAGTGAAAACGGCGGATGGGCAGCCATCCACAATCCGTTTCTGGGATCCGGATTGTTTCCGGATCGGCGATACCTACTACGCGATTTCCGGAGGACAGAATCCGCCGCTCATCAAGTCGAAGGATCTGAAAAACTGGACGTATGTCGGCGATTTTCTACAGCATGATTTGCCGAACGTGGCACTCGGCGAGGATATTTCCTGCGGCAACTTTTTCAAACTCGGCGACAAATGGATGCTGCTGTGCATCAGCCACCCGTTCGGCTGCCGGTACTATCTGGGCGATTGGGACGCCACGGCGGAGCAGTTTGTGCCGGAAAAAGCGGGGCGGATGAATTGGCATCGCGAAGGACAGTCACTGAATCAACTCTGCCGTGCGGATGTCTTCGCTCCCGAGAGCGTGCTCACGCCGGATGGCCGGCGCGTGATGTGGGCCTGGTGCGCCGAGCTGGATCCTGCGACCAGAAGGAAGTCCATCCAGTCGCTTCCCCGCGAGTTGAGCCTGCCCGCCGACGGCGTCCTGCGCATCAAGCCGATCCGCGAACTGGAATCGCTCCGTTACGAGCCGATTGTGCTGCACGATGTCCAGGTCAGCGAAAATAAGGATCGGTTCTTCGGGGTCTTCGCCTGCAATCGCATTGCCGAACTGCCCGGCGACGCGGTGGAACTCCGGATCACGGTCGACCGGGCTCAAGCCGAACGCCGGTGTTTTGGGATTACACTTTTTTCCGACGGTAAAGGGGGTGGCCTGCCCATCCTCATCCGCAACGACACCGGCACGGTGCGCGTCGGCGACACCGAGGCTCCGTTTGCCGTTTCCGATCTCCCGCCCGGCGAGGATGTGGAGCTGCGCGTTTTCATCGACAAGTACTTCGTCGAAGTTTTTGTCAACGACCGCCAGGCGATGGTCGCCACGTACATGGGTTATCGCGGCAAGACGGGCCTTGACGAATATAGCTTTGGCCCGCCCGCCCCGCTGAAGAAAGTCGAAATATGGAAACTGAAGCCTGCTAACAAGGGCTTCCGCGAAGCACGGACGAGCCGTGTCTGGGAGCCCGCAACGGGACAACAATGAGAGAACCACACGGAAACGCATCCATCGGGAAGATGGTCCGTGCGACAGTGCTGCTTGTTTCAGTGCTCGCTGTCATCGCGCTCGGTGAAGAGGCAGCGCCCCGCACGCTGCTGAGCGAATCGTTTGAAAGCGCGCCGATGGCGCCGTGGCAGCATATCTGGGGAGAGGCGGCGAACAGCACGGAACAATCCCATGAAGGCAGGCAATCGCTGAAATGCACCGTTGAGAATAAATACGGCATGAGCGTTCATTACCGCGACTTGCCGGCGAAGGCGGGTGCCACCTACATCTTGTCCGCTAGTTTGTTCATTCCCTGGCAGGACAAAACATGTTTTCCGCAGCTACAGCTTTGCAATGTGAATTGGGGTGTCAAAGCACAGGCAACCCCCGTGGAAAAAGGTGAGTGGGAGAACCTTCGCTGCCGGTGGACGAACACGGAAAACCTGAAGACCATCCGGGTTGCGTTGCATGACAATTGCAGGCAGGCGGGGGCGGGCGGGGCGGCTTACTTCTGGGATGATGTTGAGTTGACGGAGGAAGGCGGAATATCGGTCACGCCCGGAGAGCGGGGACAAAATCCGGATGTGATTTCCGGTCTGGAGGTCAGGCCTTCGGGCGGCATGCAGGTTGCCGTGACGGCGGGCAAGGCGCGTGTGCTGGGCCGGGAGGTGTCTGTCGCGGAAACCACATTGGACATCGCGCCCCCGCAGATGCTGGGCATCACGGACGAAGCGACCACTTTAACCGACGAGGTGCCGGTAAGTTTTGGCAAAGGAACCGCCTTGGTGCAGTGCCTCGGTTCCGGCCCGACGCTGCCTTGTCTGGAACCAGGCTCGATTGTGGTCAAGGAGAAGCCTGGAGGACCCGGTGGCCTGGTGTATGAGCAGGGCAGGGACTGGCGCACGGATGGAACGTGGGGACGTCTCGGACGGTTGCCGGAGGGACGTATCCAGTCGGGCCGGAAGGTTTACATCGATTACCGCATACACCTGATGCGGGTGGACACCCTTTGCATCGACCCGACGGGCCGTGTCAGCCTCAGGCAAGGCGACAGCCAGAGGGTTTGCCCATCCATTCCCGCCGCCGACTACGGCAGTCTGGCGCTCTGCCGCATCTTTATCGATTACGGATGCCGGGCAATCACCGAAAAGGAAATCTATCCGGTGGGTGAAGACTATCCGCAGCCGGATGTCGATTTTCTAAGCGTCCAGCGCGCCCGGGTCGCGAAGACGCGGAAGAAACTGGAGCAGGGACAGGACGTGACCCTGGTGGCATGGGGCGATTCCGTGACGGCGGGAGGCGAAGCCTCGCGTCCCGAACTCCGGTTCGCGGATGCCTTTGTGCAGGCCTTGCGGTACAAATATCCCAACGCCCGCATCAAGTTCATCAACGCCGGGCGGGGTGGATGGACCACCAGCCGGAGCCTGCCGCTCTTCGCGGACGACGTGTTGAAATATAAACCGGATTTGGTGACCATGGAGTTCGTCAACGACATGGGGCTGGATGCGCAAACTGTGCGGAGGAACTGGTCCGAGGCGATCGACCGCGTGCGGGCTATCGGCGGAGAGTCCATTGTGATCACGCCGCATTTCGAAATGCCCATGCGGATGAATTTTCCCGGCAACGGCACTCCGGAAACGCGGCCCAATGTGGAAGTGCTCCGCAAGATAAGCGAAGAAAAACAGGTTGCCCTTGCCGATGCCTCCAAACGCTGGGAACACCTGATAACCGAGGGGATTCCATATCCTGTGCATCTCCACAACGGGATCAACCATCCGGATGATTTTGGACATGCGTTGTTTGTGGAAGAGCTGATGAGGTTGTTTTGAGTCCGAAAAATGAATAACCGTGAAACAAAAAAGAATCCTCCCCACGGAAAAAATTGAATCCCGGCGGCGCTCATTCCTGGGTTGGGAACACCGCGCAACGGTTCTTTCCAATGTTTGTAAATATTTCGGCGTAATCCTGCTGGCCTCTGTAGGACAGCTTGCACGCGGCGCGGCGACGGCCCGGGCGGCGGACGGCCTCGCGGATGTGGCCGTGCATGCGTATGCCACCTCCGCCGTGCTCAAAGAGGGGGCGCAGTTGCGCATGAGCCAGTATTCACCCTGTCGGCGGCTTCCCGCCGTATTGGACGGCCTGCCATTTTTCCGCCTGCCACAGTCGGACGATACGCTGGAATTTACCGTTCGCGGCGCGGGAAAGGTTTATGTGATTCCGCTCAAGCCGTTGTCGAAGGATGCGGAATTATCGTTGAATACAGCGGGATTTCGCGTGGAGGAAGGGCTGTCGGTGGATGTCCAGTATGTGCTCTACGAAACAAAAATCACCATGACCAATGAGACCTTGCCGGTTTTTTCCGCGGAGCTGGCTCCCGCCAAACCTGTGCTGCTGAAAGGACTTTACGCTCTGGTCGCCAACGGTGGGCCGGACGTGCCGCTCGATCGCATGGATGAGCAATTGAAACGCCTCGCGGAAAGTAATGTTCTCCGCCGGTTTGCCGTTTCGCGGAAACAGCGGGGGCAGGTTCCGGCCGCGCCGACATATCATTTCTACCCGCCGGAAGGGGCGATGAACGACCCGAACGGGATTATCTACTGGAAGGGGCTCTACCATTATTTTTATCAGTTCCGTCCGGCGGATCTTCCCGTCGGATTTTGGAAGGGCCACGCGGTGAGCCGCGATCTCGTGCATTGGATCGATCTGCCGGTTTTCCTGTACGAGAGTTGTGCCTCCGGCGGCGCGCTGGTCGAGGCGGATCGCGTGACCTATATGTGGGGCGGGGGGTCCGGGAGGATCGCGATTTCCCGCGACCCGCTGCTGATGGACTGGGAGTATGATATGAAGCCGGTAATCCCCGGCAAGATTCCCGGCCCGGATCCGGCAATGGGTTGTTTTCAGGATCCCTGTCCGTTCAAAATCGGCGACCGATATTACGTCCTTTTTTCGACCGGGCCGGGCGGAGAAAAAAACGCCTTCTCCTTCGATGGTTTTCCATTTTGGCATCTGTTTGAGTCCGACGAAATGGCCTCGGGCTGGAAATATTCGGGAGACTTTATGGATCGTCTCACCTCGGCGCTGCATGGCCGTCCCGGCGAGGATGGCGCGGTGTGCGCTTTCAACCGGATTGGACACGACCGGCACCTTCTTGTCTGGGCAAGCCACCGGCTCGGTCCCCAGTATTACGTCGGGCGGTTCGATGAGACGGCGAAGCGGTTTATACCGCAATCCTTTGCCCGGATGGACAGCCCGCAGGGGCTTCTGAACTGGACGGCATCGGGCGAGGACCGGCAGGAGGGCGTCGTGAACGTGATCAGCAAGATCCAGCAGAATTTCATGACGCCTGCTTCCTCCGCCGGCGAGGTGCATACCCAGGTGAGGCAGTTTTCTCTCGATGACGACGGGCGCGTGCTCATGCGCCCGGCACCCGGGATGGAGAGCCTCCGCGGCAAACATCAGGAGGTTCAGCCTCGTCTTTTGCCGTCAAACGAAGAAATCGTATTCCCCGAACTGTCCGGTGATACGAAGGAACTGATTATTGAAATCGAAGCTCGGCAGGCAAAAGCGCTGCGCGTTTCCGTCCGCCGGTCGCCCGCCCGTGAGGAGGTCACCGACATCTCGTTCTATCCGTATATCTGGATGATGGGAGATGCGCGGGCGTTTGCCGAGGCGGGACAGCCGTGGGATAAATTTGGCGACTATTTGGGGGCGCACGGTGCCGTTGTGCTTGATACCACGCGGTCGTCGCTTTTGCCCAAAAGGATTCTGGCGCCGGATGTGATCGAACTCGAGCCCTGGGTTCTCGCTGACAAAGGAAAATCCAGAAGGCCGTTGCGGTTGCACATCTATCTCGACAAGGCGGTGGTCGAGGTCTTTGTCAATGATCGCAAATACACTGCCACCTGTGTGTTTCCTTCGCGAGAGGACAGCATGGGCGTGTCTGTCACGGCTCTCGGCGGCGATGCTTTTCTTAAAGCCGCCGAAGGATGGGACATGAATCCGGCTCCGGTACAGGACGGGAAAGCGGCACGACTGCTGAAATAACGGCAAGCACCACTTTATGAAAACCCATGTGCTCCTCCTCTGTTTGGCATTGATTTCCCCTTGGTTGGTTCGGGCTGGCGAGCCCCGGGATTTTTTCTGCACCCAGGCCACAACCCTCTCAATGCTCACGCCGGACTCGGTGCCCCGGGATGGCAACCTTCTCTCGCTTCGCAACCTCTCGTGGTCGGCGGAGTTCTCCGCGTATGTTTTGGTTCCCGTGCTGGAGTTCGATCTTTCTTCCGTCCCGAAGACAGCAGGGATTGAATCCGCGGTGCTGAAACTTTCTTTCTTTGGTCGCGGATCATCGCCGATGCGGCCCGCAATCTGGATTTACCCAATCACCTCGGAATGGTCCGCGAAGTCAGCGACCTGGAAGGACAGGCCTGTCTGGGATGAGAACTTCGCGGATGTGGAAGCGCCTCCCCAAGAGAACGACGATTCCGCATTCTGGGAAATGGATATCACCCCATTGGTCAGGAAATGGGTCGGCGGGGACATGGAAAATCATGGGCTGGCAATCGTTGCCGATCCCGTCAGGGGCGACTTCCACAATTTTACTTTTTACGGGACGCTCGCCGGCAACGATCTGTCGCCGGTGCTCACGATCACCTTTGACAGGAACACGCAATGAAGGAAGTTCCGGGATGGGCATGCTGCTTGAACCCGCTCCACATCCCCATGCCGCACCCCAAGCAAAAACCATCCCTTCTCCGTTCGAAACTCGAACGCCGCCACGGCTTCCTCTTGTGCGCCTGTGCCGTGACGATGTCGTTGTCCGCCCAGGAGCCTCTTCCTTCGAATGCCTCCGCTCCCTCGACTCTGGCGGGCTTCAGTGGCGGCAACGATGTTGTCATCAACGATTTTGAACAGGCCGGATACGGCGGGGGTTGGGAGGTGGAGGGCGCCGCGTTTGGAAAGGGACCGGTAAAAGGAAAGCTGCCGGGATGTGCCGCGGTCAGCGGCATGCTCGGAAAAGGATTTGTGGATAGCCGTCTGGATGGAGACAAGAGTCAGGGAATCCTGACGTCGCCGGAGATCACCATCACCCGAAAATACATCCGTTTTCTGATCGCGGGAGCGGATTACGCCGGGGAAATCTGCGTCAACCTCGTCCATGACGGAAAGGTGGTCCGCACGTCCACGGGATCCACGCGGATGTTTTACTTCTTCCAGCCCGTGGAGTGGGATGTGTCGGAGTTTGTCGGGAAAAAAGCGCGCATCCAGATCGTCGACCATTCCAGCAAGTGGATGGGACATATCCTTGTGGACCATATCATCCAAAGTGATCGTCCCTTCATTCAAACCCATGCCATCCGTGAGTTTTCCGGTGGCGGGAAATATTTGCTTTTGCCTATTTCAAACGAAGGACGGTATTGGACCAATGTCACCGTGTTCGCGGGGGATGAGGTATTGAAGAAGTTTCCCCTGGTGCTGGCGGCGGCCAAGCCCGATTGGTGGGGTTTTATCCGGGTTCCGGACCATGATGGAGGAGTCCCATTGCGCGTCGAGGTGGACAAGCTGCCCCGGGGATCAAAAGGGCTGGAGAGGATCGCGCTGTCCGATGAAGCAACAGGCTATACGCCTTATGATTCCAAGATGCGTCCTCAGTTCCACTACACGCCCCGTTGCGGATACATGGGCGATGCCAACGGTTTGGTTTATGAGGGCGGGGTGTGGCATTTGTTTTATCAACACAACCCCTTTTCCTGGAGCGCGACATTCAGTGTTCTTAATTGGGGACATGCGACAAGCCGGGACTTGATCCACTGGGAAGAGCATCCGGACGCGCTGCCCTCCCCACTCAACGAACGAAGGTTCCTGTCCGGCAGCGCGGTGATCGACAAAGATAATACCGGCGGCTTCGGGCCGAACGCCATGGTTGCATTTAGTTCGAGCGGGGGAGAATCCCTCTTTCATAGCGCCGATGGGGGGCGGACGTTCCAAGGTTGGGAGCGCAATCCTGTTGTTTCCCACGCCGGTCGCGATCCCCGGGTGTTCTGGTATGACCCGGGGAAGCATTGGGTGATGGTTGTCTATGACGAAACGGATGGCAGCCAGCGGAACGCCATATACACCTCTTCGAACCTGAAAGATTGGACCTTCCAGAGCGCGGTGGACGGCTTCTTCGAATGCCCGGATCTTTTTGAGCTTCCCGTGGATGGCGAGCCGAACGAAACCGCCTGGCTGATGTTCGGTGTCGATAACCAATATTTGATAGGAAAATTCGACGGGAAGACATTTACCCCCGAGCCGGGAAGCTCGAAATCCAAAGGAAGCCATGGGTGGTATTTATATGCGGCCCAGACTTTCAACAATGCCCCCGACGGTCGCCGGATCCAGATGGGATGCCTGAAAGCCGATTACAGGAACGCCTCGTTCAACCATGTGATGAGCGTGCCCCTGGAACTCACGCTGCACCGGACGTCTGATGGCTTGAAGCTGAGATCCGTCCCCGTCCGGGAACTGGAGCAGCTTCGCGAGGATCGCAAGGAATTTGCCGATATTACGCTCGCAAACAACAAAATCACCCTTCCCGGAATCGATGCGGATTTGAAGGACATGACCGTTGAATTTACCATTCCCTGTGACGTGTCACGGGTTGGAATCAAAATTGGCGGCACAGAGGTCAACTACGATGTTAAGGCAAATCAACTCGGTTGCCGGGATGTCAAAGCCCCGCTGGAACCGGTGGATGGAAAGGTCCGGCTCCGGATACTGTCGGATCGGGGGGTGCTGGAAATCTTCGCGAACGACGGTTTTGTTTATATGCCTGTTTCCGTGCCGGTTGCCAGCGATGCTCCGGACGGGTTGTCTCTTTTTGCGAAGGGCAAGGGCGTTGCAAAAGCCCGTCTTGAAGTTTATGGGATGAGACCGGCATGGGGATTGGATGAAGAATCGCGGAGCTTCATCCTTGGCGATTTCCCAGGGACCGTGAAACAATCAGGCAGGCAGTAGTTTTGGGCCCCATGTCTTCCTACGAGTTATTTCCCCGCTACTTTTTCATGAGAAGCAGCCGCCGCAAGAGGGCGCCCGAGCTTGTCAAAACTTCAGGTGTTTCACTCGATGAGTTTCCCATTTCAGGAACCGTTGTGCCCAACCACCCGGAATTTCCGGAACACTGGCATCGGTTTGTTGAAATTGGGATTGTTGTCGGGGGCAGTGGGGTGCATGTGCTCAATGAGCAGGAACTTCCCATAATGGCTGGACATGTGTTTGTGCTTCCGCCCGGATTCAAACATGCCTATCGGAAGCCTGTCGGCCTCAGCCTGATCAACATATGTTATGATCCGGAGCGGCTCTGTTTCGACGGGGCCGAGCTCGACGATCTGCCCGGCTACGACGCCCTGTTTCACATCGAGCCCCGCCTTCGCAGCAGTGGAAACCTGGAGCATGTGCTCAGGCTGGAACCCCGGGAGCTTTGCCGAATCGAAGCGCTTGCTCTTCGGATCGTGCATGAATCCCGCAAACGTCCCAAGGGGTTCCGTTTGATGTCCCGCGCCCGGTTGCTGCAATTGATCACAGAGCTTTCGCGTCTGTACGACGGCCCCCGGATGGCTCCGAGCGCGCTGGCGCATCGTCTCGCGAGCGTCATAAAATATCTGGAATCCCATATTCGCGAGGAAATTGATTTCGACGAGTTGCCCGGAAAATTCCACTTCTCAAAACGCAGTTTTTACAGGTTTTTTACCTCCGTAACCGGACAATCCCCACTGGCGTATTTGCGCACATGCCGGTTGAAGGAAGCTTCCAGACTGCTTCAGGAGACAGACAAACTTGTGAGCGAGATCGCATTTGATGTCGGGTTCCAAGACTCCAGTCACTTTTCGCACCGTTTCCAAGAGATGTTCGGTTTGACACCGTCCGATTTTCGCAATCAATAGCCATGTCCATCTGCTACAATGAACAACTGCGGAGAGAATATGGGTTTGGGCCGGTTCCTTTTGAATTTCCCGTTAGTATGACACCGTGGCGGAAGTGCGATTTTCGTTCAATTGGCCGCCGCAGACACGGGATTGGCTGCAAAATCCCTGCACGGCCCGTTTGGAAATGTGAGAGGATTGTCCGATGAAAAGTACACTTGCGCGGCGGACGCTCATTTCTGAACCGCCTTATCGCGAACTGGATGCGGCACGTTCCTGGCTGCTGCGAGGTTCGTGGCCTTGTTGCTGGATTTCCTGTTCCGGGGAATATGCTCCGCCGTGTGTGATGGTTTTCCGCCGCCGTTTCTCCCTGCCGGAAAAGAAGACGATCCGTATTCATGTGGCGGCGGATGAACGCTATGATTTGTTTTTGGATGGCGGGTTTGTGGGGCGAGGGAGCGAGCGCGGTGCTCCGCATTTGTGGTTCTTTGATTCCTACGATTTGACCCTGGATGCGGGACCGCATGTGCTGGTTGGACGGGTCTGGTCTCTCGGCCTCTCTGCTCCGCGTTCGCAAATGAGCCTCCGCCCAGGGTTTCTCCTTTCTCCGGATGATGATGAGGGAGATGCCCCGCTTCTGGGCACGGGAACTTCGGATTGGGAGGGGAAACTCCTTCGGGGATATTCGTTTTCTCCACCATTTACGCATCCTTATTACAGCATTGGTTACAATGTGACGGTCGATGCCGGACTGCTGGAACCGGAGTGGCGGACCGGTGATGGAGAGGGCTGGGAGCCAGTCCGAAAGATGCACTCCGGCTCCAATGCGATCGAGCGAACGCGGGTGGGAGGAGAACATCTGCTGTCTCCGTCCGTGCTGCCTTCTCCGCGCTTTTCGTCATGGTGTCGCGGAGTGGTTCGCCATGCATTTCAAGGCGATACGAATGGGCGCCTGGGTTCCGGCTTTTTGGAGGATAATCACCAGCCCGAGCTGGCGTGCGAATGGGATCTCTTGTGGAAGAACAAGAGCCGCTTTTCTGTCCCTGCCCGCACGACCACACGGATTCTCATGGATTTTCAAGATTACGTTTGCGCGTTTTGCCGGGTGGTTGTTTCCGGAGGCCGCGGGGCAACAATTCAAATCCACTGGGCGGAATCCTTGTTTTGTGAAACGGACGATATGTCAACAGATGGCAAAGACCAGCTGGGGGCGAGGGAAAAGCCCAAGGGAAATCGGGGAGAGATTTTTGGGAAAATTTTTTGCGGGATCGGGGAAACCTTTTTGCCCGATGGGCGGGCCGCAGTCGAATTCGACTCGCCGCTCTGGCGTGCCGGGCGGTATGTTTTGATTACCATTTGCACTTCCGACGAGTCGCTGGAGGTGGAGAGTTTTGTCCTGACCGACACGAAGTATCCTTTGGATATTTGCGGGGAAGTCCGCTGCGACGACCCCCGCATTGCCCCACTCTTTGACCGGGCGGTGCGCACCTTTTCCGTTTCGTGCCACGACGCGTGGGTGGATCCCTACTATGAGCAGATGATGTGGGCTGGAGACGGTCTCCAAAACATGCTTTTCAATGTGGTTGTCAGCCGGGATGCCAGGCTTGCCGCCAAGTGGTTGCGCTTGCTTTGGGCGTCGCGTCTTCCTTCCGGGCTGACTTGCGCACGCTATCCGGCACGCGACAATCTGCTGATCGCTCCCTATTCGCTGTACTGGGTACAGGGCCTGAAGGAATATGCGTGGTGGTGCGATGACATGGCGCTGGTGCGTGAGCTGTTGCCCGCCGCACGCGAAGTTTTGATGGTATTCGAAGGTTTTATGGGTTCCAACGGTTTGCTTGGACGACTTCCGGGTTGGAATTTTGTGGATTGGGTGGACGGATGGGATACCGGCATTCCCCCGGGAGCGGACAGCGGCGCAAGCAGCATCCTTAACTGGCATTATGTCCTAACCCTTGTTCACATGGCGGAGCTTGAGGAATCCCTCGGTGAGCCTGAAATGGCTGCCCGTCATCGCCGGATTGCCGCCCGGTGCGCCCAAGGGACCATCGAAGCCTTCTGGAACGAGGAAAGGGGGCTCTTTGCCGACGATGTTTCCAAGGCAAACTTTTCCGAACACGCCCAGTGCTTTGCACTTCTGAGCGGGGTCTTGGATGAAAAAATGGCCGCACGTGTGGCGGGTTCCCTGCTGACGGCGCCCGATTTGAAACAAACAACCTTCGGATTTACACACCATCTTTTTGAGACCTTCGGGCAAATCGGGTGCATCGACCGCCTTGTTCAGAGACTTCAACCCTGGTTTGATACCGCGAAACTGGGCATGCTTACACTGCCGGAAGCGCCCGAGCCGAGCCGGTCGGATTGCCATGCCTGGAGTACGCATCCGATCTTTCATTTGGTGGCCACGATTCTCGGCATCCGTCCCGACGGTCCCGGCTTCCGGGGGATCACCGTTCGACCCCAGCTCGGTCCTCTGAAATTCATTGAGGCAGCGGTGCCTCATCCGTCCGGCTTTGTGAGAGCCCGCATCGAGCGCCACAGTGGCGGAATCCGCGGGGAAATCCACCTCCCGCCGCGTCTTTCCGGACGCATCATCAGCGGGGGAAAGGAAATCGCTCTACATGGACACACCGCTTTCGATCTGCCATGTCCCGCGAACAACCGATGTTAGGTTCTTCAGAGAGCGGAAGTTCCTGAAAACGAACGGCCCGCCCCAGCGACTTCCACTTCGTGAGAAAATGGCCAGGAGGGACGGATCTTTGGCCAAAGCATCAATGCAGCGCGGCAATTTTTCGAGTATTTCATATTTCCAAATTATGAACCCCCCGGTCATCGGAGCCTATTACTTCCCCAATTTTCACGCGGACCCCAGAAACGACAGCGAGCATGGAAGGGGATGGACGGAGTGGGAGTTGCTCAAAACGGCCACACCGCGTTTTCCAGGCCACCACCAACCGCTCGTGCCCGAGTGGGGATACGAGGACGAATCCGATCCGACCGTGATGGAGAAAAAGATCGATGCCGCTGCGGATTACGGGGTCGATCTGTTTATCTTTGATTGGTACCATTACGATGACGGGGAGTTTCTCAACGGGGCCCTGGATCGCGGGTATCTCGGAGCGCACAACAACCATCGGGCCAGGTTTTGCCTGATGTGGGCCAACCACGACTGGCGTGAGATCATGCCAGCCAAGCTGGGGCGGACCTCGGAGGTTCTCTATCCCGGCAAGGTGACCTCCGAAACGATGGAGCGCATGGCGGAAACCATCTCCAGGAAATATTTGACGCACCCAAGTTACTTCCTGATCGAAGGCCGCGCCTATTTTTCATTCTACGACCTATGCACCCTGATCGAACAGGCCGGGGGAGTGTCCGAAGCGGCTCGCCAACTGGAGGCATTCCGCGAGAGGGTGAGGGCTTGCTGCGGGGTGGACCTCCATATCAACGGTGTGGTTTTTCGTTCCCCGGTGCTCCCGGGGGAACGGGTGCCGGCAAAGTTGAACGAACTCATTGTGGCGCTGGGTCTGGACAGCACGACCTCCTATGTATGGACCCACCATTGCCCCCGGCTGAACACGGAAGCCCTGGTCCCCTACGACGATGCCTACAGCGATTTTCAACGATTCTGGCACGAGGAGGGGCTGAATTTTTCCGTTCCGTATTTTCCCAACGTCACGATGGGGTGGGATGCGACGCCGAGAACCGTACAGTCGGACTGCTGGGAAGTTCGCCGCTACCCATTTACAGGACTTCTCACCGGAAATACCCCCGAGCGATTCGGGTCCGCCATCGCGGAAGTTTTGGCCGAACTTCGCGACCGCGGACTGCCGGAGTTTCTCACCATCAACGCGTGGAACGAGTGGACGGAGGGAAGTTATCTGGAGCCTGATAAAACCCACGGCTTCGCCTACCTCGAATCGATCCGGGACGCGAAGAGGAATTTTCACCACCGCCTCCGGTGTGGCCAGGCGGGCGGACCCGGCTCAATGCCCTGATCGCCCGTGAAAGCTCTTCCCTCGCTTTACCTTCTTGTCGGGTGCGTTCTTCTGGTTTCCTGCAACCCGCGGGAATCCGGCGGCATGGGAGCGCCGGCATTAACTCTTTCTGATCCGCAGAAAGGGAACTCTTTCCCGCATTTCACATGGTCGCGCCATCCCGCCGCTTTTGCCGATACGGCGGAACCTGTTCGCTATGAGATCCAGATCGCCCGGGATGCGGCATTCCGCGATCTTCTTGATGAAGACACGGTTTTTTTGAATCGCTATGTGCCGGATCGCCCACTCCCGAATGGGGCCGCCTATTGGCGTGTCCGGGCTTTTCCCCGCCGTGATGCCCCGGAGGCGTGGAGCGATACGGGACGTTTCACAATCGTCCCTTGTGAGGAGATAATCCACGTGTCCTATGATCCATCCGCTCACGATCACCAACCGGCAGCCCAAGCGGCAATCGACAGGGCCATTGAGCTGAACAAGCTCGGAAAATCGGTGGAGGTGGTTTTTCCGAAGGGAGTCTATCGTTCCAGGAACCTTGGGAAGTTTTTTCTCCGGATCAATGGGGCCAACGGGCTGGTCGTGAACGGAAACGGCTCGACAGTCAATCTTTCGGACTACGATTCGAGCTGCTTCCAAATCGACGGCAGCCGGAACGTGGTGGTGCGGGATTTCATCGTGGACATGCCGGAGCAACTGCCGCTCACCCAGGGGCGTGTGATTGCGGTGAACCCGGAGAACGCGACGGTGGAAATCCAATTGGAAGAGGGGTTCCCCACTTTCGACGACAACTACTTCGTCAAACCCGAGGGCCATGCCAAACTTGTCGATCCGAAGATCGATGGCCGCCTCAAGACCGGCGCCGCCACTTGGTTCCTGATAGCGAAAGATACGATTCACAAACTCGGCGACCGCCACTATTCGTTCCAAATCGCACCGCCTTCTTACCCGGTGGATAAAGGAAGGGTTGCGCTCCCCGATGTGGACCCTCGCAGCCTGGTGAAATCTTTCGAAGTGGGAGACCGCTTTGTTTACACCCTCCACAGTTCTTCGAGTGCGCTGGTCTTCGCCACGGCCTCGGAAGCCATCACTTTTTACCAGATCGTGGATTACGCATCCGTCCGTCACTACTTCACATTCTCGTGCTCCCTCATCAACGTCCTGCACTGCCGGATGGTTATGAAAGAGGGCCGTTGGTTTCAAGGGACGGCGGACGGGATTCATTGTCGCGGAAACAAGATCGGGCCATGGATCGAAGGTGTTGAGATGGACGGGATCGGAGACGATGGGATCGCGCTTTACTCCCGTCCGATGGCCATCGCATCCGTCCCTCCCTCCGGAGCCCCCAACCGCCTCATTGTGAAGGCCGAAAACTTTTCTGCGGAACCGGGGGATGCGGTTGCGTTTTTTCGCCCGCAGACCGGGAAAATCCTATTGGAAACCAAGGTCAAGAGCGTCCATCCCGCCGGAGGGAACTGGGATGTCGAATTCGAGAACACCGTTCCTTCAGGGCTCTCTTTCGAGGGCTCCTTGGTCGATTCGGATCAGATCTGGAATCGGAGCAAGTCCTGCGGCGATTTTGTCGTGCGTAACAACCGGATGCTCGGGATTCGGCGTTATGGGACGGTCTTTCGCGCGAAGACAGGAGTGATCGAGAACAACCTGTTTCAAGGTGCCAGTTCGGCCGCGATCATGTTTCTGAACGAAACGCAGTATCCCAACGGGCTTTATCCTTCGGATATCATCATCCGGAACAACGAAATCCGCGATTGTGCCTTTGATTCCGGGGCGACTGCGGCAATAGCCCTGCTCTTCAAACGCCTGGGAGGATCGGAGCCCGCGGAAACCCGGGCTCCGCATGGCATTCTGATTGAGAACAATCGTATCTCCGAGTGCCTCAGACCAGCGCTCAAGCTATGGAGTGTTCAAGATATCGTTTTACGCGGGAATACGGTGAACGGACAACCGCTGGATGCCTCCGACACGACGCAGGTTGTTTTAAAAAATGTTTCGGATATTAAGTGGTTGCCGCCGGAGGGCTCACTGAAAGCGACGGAATAGGGGCTTTGTTGTTGGTGCTATTGCAAAATGGGTGGCAGTGGCTGGAGGCAGCTTCCGGATAGGGGGAACGAAGAGGCATTTGTTATCGCGCTGCCTTTTATAAAGGATGCCCGATCCGCTTCTCTCTCTTGCTCTTGAGACTTTCGGTACACCCTCTTAGGG
>Ga0351883_1081_pt1 | contig 30978 bp, 25 predicted proteins | sample BONcelFGM3001F14_FD_206772 | JGI IMG/M metagenome (GOLD analysis project Ga0351883, IMG submission 206772) | Enriched cells from coal bed in the Powder River Basin, Montana, United States - BONCAT cells FGM rep3 HSBNCT.FGM.300.1.F14 ...
ATGCCGGGGGTTTGGACGCATCATTGGTATTGATTGGATGCGAGTCATGCCGGATCGCTCGTTGTCGATTGCGGCGGGCTTGGTGAAGCCGTTCCAGAGCGGTCAGTCGCTGGAGTGTCAGAAGGATCTCCTTCGCGCGGCGGCTCGCCGGGAGGTGGATATTCATACGGCATTTGAAGATCTGCCCAAGAGTGATCAAGACTGGCTGATCAATGGGGAGGGCAAGGCTACGGGAGATGAGCTTTGGCAAAATGGCCAGTGGTACGGAGTAAAAGGATATTTCGAGTGGCTGGAGTCGAAGACCTACAAGATGCATGTGCGGGTCTTCCTGAGCCGCTACCGCAGCTATCAGCCCTGTCCGACCTGTAAGGGGGGACGCTTCCAGCCCGAGACGCTGAATTACCGTCTTGAGCCTGCCCACCTGACCCTGCCGGACGTCGCTCATACGGCGGCCCGGGATTTGGTGCCGATGTTCGAATCCTTGTCGCTGCCTCCGGAAGATGCCAGTGCGACGCTTTTGCGCGATCAGGTCCTGTTCCGACTGAGATATCTTTGCGATGTGGGCTTGGGGTATCTTACCCTTGACCGTCCGACTCGGACTCTCTCCGGCGGAGAGATTGAGAGAGTCAACCTGACGACCTGTCTGGGAGCTTCTCTGGTCAATACGCTCTTCGTCATGGATGAGCCCAGCGTGGGTCTGCATCCTCGCGACACCTCGCGTCTGGTGAAAATCATGGAGGCGCTCCGGGATAAGGGAAATACCCTGATCGTTGTTGAGCACGAGGAAGCGGTCATGCAGGCCGCCGACTACATCGTGGATATTGGTCCCGGACGCGGAAATGCGGGTGGCAAGGTGATTTTTTCAGGGCCTCGCTCGGCTTTTGATGCGGCAGATTCGCTGACAGCAGACTATTTGCTGGGACGGAAGCAGATTGCGGTGCCGGCCAAGCGCCGGAAACCGGCCAGCTTCATCAAGCTCAAGGGAATCCGTCACCACAATCTCCAGGGAACGAATGCGGAGATCCCGCTCGGCGTGCTCTGTTGTGTCACGGGCGTTTCCGGCTCGGGCAAAAGTTCGCTTGTGAATGATGTACTCTATCGGAATCTGGCCGGAGAGGCTCCCGATGAGCATGACGCACCGGGCTATTGCCGATCAATCAAGGGGGATGAGACGATCGAGGAGGTCATCATGGTGGACCAGTCGCCTCTGGCACGGAGTCCGAGATCCACCCCTGCGGTCTATCTGGGCGTCTATGATGCCGTCCGCGAGGCCTTTGGAACGCACCCCGATGCGCTGGCAGCGGGTCTGTCGCCTTCCTCGTTTTCCTTCAATGCCGGCGATGGGCGTTGTGCGCGCTGCGCCGGATTGGGCTACGAAAAGGTCGAGATGCAGTTCCTCAGTGACCTGTTTCTCAAGTGCCCGGAATGCGAAGGTAAGCGCTTCCAGCCCCATGTGCTGAAGATCCTCATCAATGGCAAGTCGGTGCACGACGTGCTGGAGATGACTGGGCGTGAGGCTCTGGAGTTTTTCAAGGGGAATGCCCGCGTGATCAATCCTCTGCAGATTCTCGCCGATGTGGGGCTCGATTATCTCCGCCTCGGGCAGCCGGTCAATGCGCTCAGCGGCGGGGAATCGCAACGCTTAAAGCTCGCTGCTCACCTGTCCGGCAAACGTGAGTCGGGAGCACTCCTGATTTTTGACGAACCCACGACGGGGCTGCATTTCGATGACATCGCCCAGTTGCTGAAAGTCTTCCAGCGCCTGGTGGAGGAGGGGAATCACCTTATCGTTATCGAGCATAATCTGGAGGTCATCAAGACGGCAGACTGGATTGTCGATCTGGGACCCGAAGCGGGCGACCGGGGCGGTCACATCGTGGCCGCCGGAACGCCCGAGGAGGTCGCGAAATGCAAGGAATCGCTCACTGGGCAATTCCTCGCTCCCCACCTGACTCCGCGTGGCCGTAGGAAACTGAGTGCTCCTCCGAAAGCGGAGGCGCCCGTCGTCCGCGATAAATCCATTCGCGTGATCGGTGCCCGCGAGCACAATCTCAAGAATATCTCCGTCCCCATTCCGCGCGAAAAAATGGTCGTCGTGACGGGGCTGAGCGGTTCCGGCAAGTCCACTCTGGCCTTTGATATCCTTTTTGCCGAGGGGCAGAGGCGTTTCCTCGACAGCATGTCGGCTTATGCCCGTCAGTTCGTTGACCAGATGGAGAAGCCTGATGTCGATGCCATCGAGGGCCTGCCTCCCACCGTGGCCATCGAGCAGCGCGTGACTCGTGGCGGAGGAAAGTCCACCGTGGCGACCGTCACCGAGATATACCATTTCCTGCGACTTCTTTTTGCCAAGCTCGGCGTGCAGCATTGCCCGGATTGCCATGTGCCCGTGGAGAAGCAGACCATCTCTGCCATCACGGCGACAGTGTCTGCATTGGCAAAAAAAGGATCGGTGAAAATCCTGGCACCATTGGTGAAGGGCCGCAAAGGCTTCCATACAAAGGTCGCCCAGGCGGCACTCCGACAAGGCATCGAGACTCTACTCGTGGACGGCAAGCTCATGTCGGCAAACAATTTCACGAAGCTTGAGCGCTTCAAAGAGCACACCATCGACGCGGTTGTCGGCGAGGTGTCTGCTGCGAAAGCGGGAGAAATCCAGGAGATCCTGAAAAAGGCTCTCGATATCGGCAAAGGTTCGGCCCGTGCCGTCGAGTCGGACGGCAAATCGCACGTGCTGAGCTCGGCCATGAACTGCCCGAGTTGCAGTCGCGCATTCGAGCCTCTCGACCCGCGGCTCTTCTCCTTCAACTCCCCCCATGGCTGGTGCCAGCATTGCCGGGGATTTGGCGAAGTCTGGCAGGATTTTCAGGCCAAGGAATACGACAGCGTGCTCGAAGCCGAACTCGCCGAAGAGCGCGGCCACGAAAATCTGGAGGAAGGCGAGGCCCGTCCCTGCCCGATTTGCAAGGGCGCCCGGCTCAACGAGACCGCCCGCAATGTCATGCTGCAGGATCGCTCGATCACGGACATCGTGGGTGCACCCGCCGGCCAGGCCCGGGATGTGGTACGAGATTTTCGTTTTCGAGGAACCAGTAAGCAGATCGCGCAGGATATCATTCCGGAAGTCATCCAGCGGCTGGAGTTTCTCGATCAGGTCGGACTGGGCTATCTGACTCTCGACCGCGGGGCCAATACGCTCAGCGGTGGCGAGTCCCAGCGCATCCGCTTGGCGGCTCAGCTCGGCTCGAACCTGCGAGGCGTGCTCTATGTGCTCGACGAACCCACCATCGGCCTGCACGCCCGCGATAACAACCGCCTCCTCGACGCCCTCGAGACGCTCGCCAGCAACGGAAACTCCCTCGTCATCGTAGAGCATGACGACGAGACCATGCGCCGGGCGGATCACATCATCGATCTCGGCCCCGGTGCCGGAAGTCGCGGCGGCGAGATTGTGGCCTCAGGCTCACTCAAGGACATCCTGGCCAGCAAGCTCTCGCTGACAGGCAAGTGCCTCCGCGAACCGATGCGCCACCCTGTCCGCGGGAGTCGCCGGGGCCTGGATGACGTGGAAGGCTGGGTCACGCTCAAGGGCGCTTCCCGCCATAATCTCAAGAACGTGGATGTATCCATCCCGCTGCAACGTCTGAGCGTGATCAGCGGTATCTCCGGCTCCGGTAAAAGTACGCTGGTCCGAGGGGTGCTTCTGGACGCCGTGAAGGCCACCCTCTCCCGCAAGGCCGGCTCCCGAAGTCACGGGTCGGATTATCAATCTCTTGAGGGCGTGCAGCATCTCGGTGCCGTACTCGAAGTGGATCAATCTCCCATCGGCAAGACCTCCCGTTCCACACCCGCGACTTACATCAAGGTATTCGACGAAATCCGCGCTCTCTTCGCGAACCTACCTGCCGCACGGATGCGGGGATATACAGCCAGCCGGTTTTCCTTCAACAATGAAGGCGGTCGCTGCGAGGCCTGCCAGGGACAGGGCGTGGTGAAGCTGGAGATGAATTTCCTGCCCGCTTCCTACATGCCGTGTCAGGAATGCCATGGTGCGCGCTACAACGCAGCCACCTTGGAAATCGAGTACAACGAAAAATCCATCGGCGATGTCATGAAGATGACCGTCGAGCAGGCCGCGGCTTTCTTTATCGCGCATCCCAAGATCCGGCGCTCGCTCGACCTTCTCGTCGAGACCGGCCTCGGCTATCTGCAACTCGGCCAGCCCAGCCCCACTCTGAGTGGCGGCGAGGCGCAGCGCATCAAACTGGTCACGCAGTTGGCCCGCCGCTCAACGTCCAAGGCTGAGGAGATCCGTACGACCCGTCGCGGCAAATCCACCCTTTATATTCTGGAAGAACCGACCATCGGCCTGCATGCGCACGATGTCGCGCAGCTCATTAATGTGCTCCATCGCCTCGTCGATGAAGGCGGCACAGTGGTCGTGATCGAGCACCATCTCGACGTGATCGCCGAGGGTGATTATGTCGTGGATATCGGGCCGGGGGCAGGAGATGAGGGGGGAACGGTGACGGCAGTAGGCACACCCGAGCAGGTTGCCAAGGTCAAAGGCAGTGAGACCGCTCCTTTCCTCAAGAAAGTTCTGTCCTAGACCGATTTCCACAATTTCTCAGAGTAATCGCTCCAGATAGGTTAGATCAGGAACTTTTCTTAATTTAGAATAGTTCTTGATTAAGAAGAGCTGCTGGAGAAAGTTTACTTGAAACCCGAAACCTCCATGTCAGGTGATTACGCCGAGACGATCAGCCACAATGGCCATCGTCTGACGCCGCAGCGTCGCGAGGTTTACAATGTGCTGCTCAGTCAGCGCGATCATCCCTCCGCTTCGGAGGTGTTTTTGCGCGCCAAGCAGCGCATGCCAAGCATCTCGCTGGCAACCGTTTACAACTGCCTCGAAACGCTGGTCGGTTGCGGCCTAGCCAAGCAGGTCAATGTCGAGCGGGAAGCCACCCGCTATTGCGCGAATCTCCAGGAGCACGGCCATTTCCTCTGTGAGGATTGCGGCAAGGTCTTCGACGTGCCGATTGCCGCGGGTAAGCGCAAGGAGCGCCTCTGGGAAGTCCCCGAGGGCTTCACGGTCACTCATTCGGAAATTACACTCCGTGGCACCTGCCAGGTCTGTAGTCAGATTTCTTCAACTCACTCTTCCAACTCCTAAACTTCATGAGCCTCTCTATTCAAAACCTTCATGCCAAAATTACCGACCGCGAGATTCTGCGTGGTCTGTCGCTCGAAATCCCCAAGGGAGAGGTACATGCCATCATGGGCAAAAACGGTTCCGGCAAGAGCACTCTGGCGAAGGTCATGGCCGGGCATCCCACTTATGAAGTGACCTCTGGTGACGTCTTGCTCGACGGCAAGAGCCTCTTGGGTCTGGAGCCCGATGAGCGTTCCCGTGCAGGTCTCTTCCTGGCCTTCCAGTATCCGATGGAGGTTCCCGGTGTGACCATTGCAAATTTCCTCCGCGCGGCCGTTCAGGCCCGCCTGCCGAAAGGTGAGGAACTCGACGCCGTCGAGTACTACGAGACACTCTATTCCAAAATGGACGCCCTGAAGATCGACCGCAAATTCACCGCCCGCTCGGTGAATGATGGCTTCTCCGGTGGTGAGAAAAAGCGCTGTGAAATCCTGCAGATGGCCATGCTCGAGCCTTCCTACTCCGTACTCGACGAGACGGATAGCGGTCTCGACATCGACGCGCTGAAGATCGTCTCGGAAGGTGTGAATGCCCTGCGCAGCCCGGATCGCGGCTTCCTCGTCATCACGCATTACCAGCGGTTGCTGAACTATATCGTGCCCGACGTTGTCCACGTGATGGTCGATGGCCGCATCGTCCTCAGCGGCGAGAAGGATCTGGCATTGAAGCTGGAAGCAGAAGGTTACGACTGGGTGGAAAAGGAAGTTCTCGCCTCAGCCTGAGCCCTACGGAAAAGGAGAATTACGCATCATGAGTACGGACACTACATCTGACATCGCCATCGACCGCACGGTCGGCGATTTCAGTTACGATATGAACTATGAATTCGATGCCGGCGTCGGTTTATCCGAGGCTACCATCGACTACATAGCCGACGTGAAAGGGGATCCGGACTGGATTCGTGCCTTCCGCAAGGACGCTTACCGCAAGTTTCTCGACAAGCCCATGCCGACGCATTGGGCCAGCAAGGATCTGGAGAATATTATCTTCCAGAAGATCCGCTATTACCTCTCGCAGGGCACCCAGCCGAAGCGGTCTTGGGACGATGTGCCGGAGGAGATGAAAATGACTTTCGAGCGTCTCGGCATCCCGGAACAGGAGCGCAAGTTCCTCGCCGGCGTGGAAGCTCAGTTCGACAGCGAGGCGGCCTATTCCAATATCAAGGCCGCCGTCGGCGAGCAGGGCGTCATCTTCGTCGGCTCCACCGAGGGCTTGCACAAGCATCCCGAGATTTTCCGCAAGTGGTTCGGCAAGGTCATCCCCACCGGTGATAATAAATTCAGTGCCCTGAATAGCGCCGTTTTCTCCGGGGGTTCCTTCATCTACGTGCCTCCGGGCGTGAAGGTGAAGCATCCCTTGCAGGCTTATTTCCGCATTAACGCGGAGAGCTTCGGTCAGTTCGAGCGCACTCTCATCATTGCCGATGAGGGTAGTGAGATCATGTACATGGAAGGCTGTACGGCCCCGAAATTTGAGACTTCCACGCTGCACAGCGCCGTTGTGGAACTCGTGGCCATGCCGGGTGCAAAGATCCAGTATGTCACCGTGCAGAACTGGAGCCCGAACGTCTTCAACCTCGTGACCAAGCGTGGTCTCGCCCACGAAGAGGCCGAGATCAAGTGGATCGATTGTAACATCGGTTCCCGTCTCACGATGAAATACCCCGGCGTCGTTATGAAAGGCCGCAAGGCTCGTGGCGAGGTCATCTCCATCGCGCTGGCGGGCGACGGACAGCATCAGGACACCGGTGCAAAGATGATTCACGCTGCCGACGAGACCACCAGCAACATTGTTTCCAAGAGCATCAGCGTGGGCAAGGGCCGCGCCACCTATCGCGGTCTGGTCCATGTGCCCAAGCATCTCAAGGGTTGCAAAAACAACACCGAGTGCGATGCCCTGCTGATCAACTCCCACAGTCGCACCGACACCTATCCCGCCATCACCGTGCGCGGCCAGGGCAATGCCTGTCAGCACGAAGCCAGCGTGAGCCAGATCAGTGAGGAGCAGATCTTCTATATGCAGCAGCGTGGTATCAGTGAGGGCGCGGCGATGAGCCTCGCGGTCAATGGATTTGTCAACGATCTTGTGCAGCAGTTCCCGATGGAATACTCGGTGGAACTCAAGCGCCTCATCGAGATGGAAATGGAAGGATCGGTCGGTTAAGGCCGCGTCACAAACACGCACTCTTTTTTGATGACTACGACACTTATGGACCTTTCTCCTTCGCCGGCCTCTGCAGCATGGCCGCAATGGTTTGCCACCGAGCAGGCCGCTGCCTTGACGGACTATGATGCGGCTCCTGTTCCGAAGCGCAACGACGAAGCCTGGAGGTTTTCCGCCATCTCCGCGCTGGACTTGTCTTCATGGAAGACGGCCCCCGCTGTGCAGAATGAGGGGCACTTGATTAACTCCTCCGTCGGCTTGAGTGAAAACTCCGCCCGCCTGGTTTTCGGGAACAATACTCTGCTGCATCGCGATGCTGCGCGTCTTCCCGAGGGTGTCATCCTGAAGTCGCTGGAAGCCGCAGCTCACGAGAATGCCGAGCTTTTCCGAGCCTTCTTCATGTCTCAGCCGGTGGAACTCGGCTCCCACAAATACGCCGCCCTGCACAAGGCGCGCGTGACTTCAGGGGCTTTTCTCTACGTTCCGAAGAATGTCGAGGTCTCCATCCCGATCGAGCTTTTCCATTGGGTGGAGGGCGATAAGTCCTCCGTCTTCCCGCACACGCTCATCGTCTGTGGCGAGAATAGCAAAGTGACGGTGCTGGATTACTTCCGCAGTGCGGATCAACTCCCCGCCTTTGCGTGCGGTGTGAATGACCTGCATATCGAGCGCGGTGCCCAGCTTCGGTATGTCGCTGTGCAGGAATGGTCGCGCGAGTCTCTCGCCTTCCATATCAACTCGACCATCGTCGACCGCGATGCCTCGGCCAGCTCGCTCTCGCTGAATTTCGGCGGGAAATTTATCCGTGGTGAGTCACTCAGTCGCCTGATCGGCGAGGGGGCCCGCAGCGAAATGCTCTCGCTCAATCCTCTGGATGGCGAGCGCCAGATCGACCAGCGTACCCTACAGGACCACGTGGCTCCCTCCGCGAATAGCGATCTGCTCTATCTCAACTCGCTCGACGATGTTTCCAAGTCGATCTTCGCGGGCTTGATCAAGGTCCAGCCGCACGCGCACGGGACCGATGCCTATCAGAAGGTGCGGAATCTCCTGCTCACGGACGACGTAGAGGCGAACTCCATGCCTGGCCTGGAAATCCTTGCGGACGGTGTGCGCTGCACTCACGGCGCGACTGCCGGCCAGATCAGCGAGGACGAGATGTTTTATCTCCAGGCCCGCGGCATCCGGCCTACCGATGCCCGCCGCCTGATCCTAGCTGGCTTCTTTGGCACGCTGCTTGAGCGCATCGAGGACGACAGTCTTCGAGGCTATTTGAGCGGCTTGGTCGAGAAGTATCTGGAAAGCCGGCGCTCCTGATTTTTTTCGCGCCCGTTACGGGGTCAGGAGAGCGGCTCGCAGATTGGCGAGTTGAGATTCCTCCATCAAGCGCCCCGTAATGCCGCGTAGTCTGCGACTCAGTGTGGACGCGATCCCGATCAGAAGCTGAATGCCGGCTTCCGGATACGTGGAGAGGAATTGCTGGAGATTCTCCCGGTCAATCACCCAATACTGCGCTGTCTCGCGTACAATAACCGAGCACATCGTGCTGGAAGGGTCGAAGAGATCCACTTCGCCCAGCCATTCCCCCTTTTGGATCGATCCCAGCAGGGCATCACGATCCTCCTCCCGTCGCACCGCATGCAGGAGCCCACTGAGAACGAGGAACAGCTTCCCGTGCGAATCCCCTTGGCGGATCAAAACGGTGGCGGCCTCCGCCAGATGGAAATCTCCATAGGTGCTCAGCGTGTCGCGGTCTTCCTTCGAGAGGTCTGCCACGCATCCCACGGCGGGTAGATAGGGGGTTGTCAATTCATCAGACATGCAATCCCTGTATCCTTGTCTCATGGAGAGGGTCACGCCTTTTTGCAAAGATCGCCCTTCTCCCAGAGGTTGTGGTGGGATCAAAAGCAATCCGGTCCAGACGCGGAGATATCCATATTCTTTCTTCGCTTTCGCGCTTTTTTGCCTTGCGGAAAAAACCGGCTCAGGCAAAATCTCCCCTCCATCGCTCGGGTGGTGAAATGGCAGACACGTACGTTTGAGGGGCGTATGCCGAAAGGCATGGGGGTTCAAGTCCCCCCCCGAGCATTTTTTCTTTTTAAGCGCCACGCGTGCGCAGAGCCTCTCCCTCAAGGGATAAATCCATGCAGATCGAGCCGTTTCAACGTTCCCAATCCCGGCTGATTGCGAAGCTGTTTCTGGAGTCTATCGAAGTCCTGGGCTCTCAGGCCTACTCAGCTCCGCAAAGACAGGTGTGGTCGGAGTTTGGTAGGGACTCGCGGTTGCTCGGCGAGCGATTAAGCCAGGGAGTGACCTTGGTGATGTGGAATGATGAGGTGCCGATTTGTTTCGGCCAGCTTCATCCCAGCGATCACATCGATATGCTCTACACAAGTCCTCTTGCCGCCAGGCAGGGCTGTGCCTCACAAATTTATGGCAGACTGGAAGAGTTGGCGATCAAGGCTGGCAACCATTGGATCACCACGGAGGCGAGTCACATATCGAGGCCATTCTTCGAGTCGCACGGCTTTCGCGCGCTGGAAAAAGAGACCGTGGAGCGCGGGGGCGTGAGCCTTGAGAGATTCCGCATGGAAAAGAGTCTCGGGTGAGATCCTTCGCTTAGGAAAGCGGCGTGATCTGTCCTGCGGAGAGCTGATGGATCAATGGTCTCACGGGAAGGTCTGCCAGCCAGCTCAGCGAGGTGGTGGTGATGATCTTCTGGGCGGAGTCAGGCAGGGCGGTCAGCAGATTATTGCGACGGTTGGTGTCGAGTTCTCCGAAGATATCGTCGATGAGATAGACTGGCGGATGCTCGAGACCGATTTCCAGTTCGCGGGCTTGGGCGAGTTTCAGAGCGAGAGCGGCGGAGCGTTGTTGTCCCTCTGAGCCGAATGTTGAGGCCTCTCGTCCATCCAGGAGAATGGCGATGTCATCGCGGTGCGGTCCGGAGACCGTCGAGCGAAGACGGATTTCGTCAGCCTCCGAGTTTTGCAGGGCCGTGGCAAAAGGGATGGAGGCACCGGCTTGATAAGTGATCGTGAGATCCCCCGTCGTGCCGGAAATGGTCTGGTGGGCGGTGTGGACTTGCGGAGCCAGGGCGAGTACGAGCTTCGCGCGCGCTTCGAGGAGGAAGGTGCCGGCCTGAACAAGCGGGCCGTCAAAAGCGGCGATCTCGCGGCGAGGGCGATTGTCGCGCAGGAGAGCATTGCGTGAGCGCAGGGCGCGCTCGTAAGCCCGGAGGTGGTGCAGGTAATGTGGCACGGCCTGTGCCCCGAGGAAGTCCAGAAAGCGCCGTCGAGCCGAGGCTCCGCCGCGCACGAGTTGCAGATCCTCATTGGATATCCAAGCGACACGAGCTACCGCGAGATAGTCGGCAGTGCGGGATTGCGGTTTGGAATCAAGGGCGAAGGACTTCAGCCTCCGCTCGTACTTCAGGTGTAGGTGGCTATCCTGATAGTGCCCATCCAGCCCGAAGCCCACGGTACCAAATCGCACGCAGTCGGCCGGTGTCGAGGTGCGCGGAGATTGCAGACGAAGCAGGAGGCAGATCGATTCCAGGATGGACGTCTTGCCTTGAGCATTCGACCCGATGATGAAATTCGTTCCCGGGGCTGGAGAAAAATCCAATGCCTGGAAACAACGAAAATCGCGGAGACGAATGGTCCTCAGCACCGGTGGGAAAAGAAGCAGGTCTTATCTCCGCAAGACTTGGAAAAAGTGGACATCGGCGGAATCGATGCGTACCAAGGAAGGATAAAAGAAATTCCCGCCCTCGGTAAGTTGCCGAGGGCTATAAATCTCCCTTCTTGAGGAAAGCAGGGCTTAGATACGTCCGATGACCTTGTGGAGGACGGAGGCTCCGTCATCCAGAACGCCGGAGAGGGACTTCGTGGCCTTGGTCAACAACGAGTGGGCCTTCTGCTTGGCGACGGCGCGGCTCTTCTCCGTTGCTGCGGCGCTGGTGTTGACACCTTTGCGGAGCAGGGAAGCAGCCTCATCAATCATCTTCAAAGCAGCATCTGCAACCTTGTCTTCGCGGGTGGAAGGCGTCGGCTTCGGAGTTTTCTTTGTGCTGAGGGTCTTGTTGGCCCTTGGTGCTGCGGTCTTCGCCTTTGCGGGTTTGGTGGTCTTTGTCGCTTTGCGAGCCGGGGAGGTTTTCTTTTTGGTGGTGGCCATGAATACACGCTAGCATTGAGGAGGGTGCTTGCCAAGCAGATGCGAGGGCGTAATGATGCGCAATTCTCATGGAAGCTCTGGTTGATTTGCTACAGCAAAACGCGCTCCTGCCGCGTGAAGATATCGCCCGTCTGCTCGACCTCACGGTCGAGCAAGTGAATGTCGAGATTGCCCGGCTCGAAGCCGAAGGCGTGATCCTCGGCTACCAAGCCATCGTCAATCGTGAGAAGTGGGACACCGATACCGTCACCGCCGTGATCGAAGTGCGTGTGATGCCGGAGCGTGACGGCGGTTTTGACCGCATCGCCTCACGCATTGCGAAATTTGAAGAGGTGCAGACCTGCTACCTCATGAGCGGAGGCTATGATCTTATGATCGTCGTGCAGGCTCGGAACCTCAGGGCTGTGGCCGCCTTCGTCGCGGAGAAGCTCAGCACGATTGAAGCTGTGCAGTCCACGGCCACCCATTTCCGTCTGAAGACGTACAAGGAGAATGGGGCATTCCATCAGGTGGAGCATGCGCCGGAGCGTCTGTCTGTTTCTCCCTAATCCGGGAACCAAGAGTCATGAGCATTCGCATCGCGGACACCGTGAAGGATATCCCACGTTCGGGTATCCGGGATTTTTTTGAGGTCGTGCAGACCATGGGAGATGTCATCTCTCTGGGAATCGGCGAGCCGGACTTCGTTACGCCCTGGCATATTCGCGAGGCGGCTATTTATTCGCTGGAGCGGGGACGCACAGGATACACGAGCAATCTCGGACTACCACGCCTACGCCGTGCGATCAGCGACTATGTGCGCAAGCATTTCGAGGTTCGCTACGAACCTCTCAGCGAGGTCCTCGTGTCGGTGGGCGTGTCGGAGGCGATTGACCTGGCTCTGAGGGCTCTGCTGAATCCCGGCGACGAGGTCATCTATCATGAGCCCTGCTACGTTTCCTATGCGCCGAGCATCGTGCTGGCCGGAGGCGTCGCCCGTCCGATTGAGACACGGGCTGAAGATAAGTTTTCCCTGCTGGTGAAGGACGTCGAGTCCGCCATCACTCCGCGCAGCCGTGTGCTGATGCTGAATTTTCCGACGAATCCCACCGGCGGCACCATGGCTCCGGAGGAGTTGGAGAAAATCGCGGCACTTTGCATCAAGCATGACCTCATCGTGATGAGCGACGAGATTTACAGCGAACTGACCTACGACGGTGCGAAGCATACTTCGATTGCATCACTGCCGGGAATGAAGGAGCGCACTGTGCTGCTGCATGGTGTATCGAAGGCCTATGCCATGACAGGCTGGCGCATCGGCTTTGCCTGTGCTCCGGTCGAGCTCATTGAGGCCATGATGAAGATCCATCAATACGCCATCCTCTGCGCTCCTATCATGAGTCAGGAAGGGGCCTTTGAGGCTCTGGAACGCGGTGAGCCTGCCATGCTCAACATGCGGCGGGAATACGAACTCCGGCGGAATTACATCACCTCGGCCCTGAACGAGATGGGCCTCGAGTGCTTCAAGCCGAAGGGGGCTTTCTACGTGTTTCCAAAGATCGCTTCTCTTGGCGTGAGTAGCAAAGATTTCTCCCTGCGTCTGCTTCGCGAGAAGAAGGTGGCGGTGGTGCCCGGTACGGCTTTTGGAACAGGTGGGGAAGGTTTCGTGCGGTGCAGCTATGCCACGGCGCTCGATCAGATCAAGATTGCCATGACGCGGATTGCGGAGTTTTGCGAGGAAGTGAAAGCAGGTCGCGCCGAGGCGGCTTGATCAAAGGCCTCCAGTTGCTCTCGCGAGTAGGTGACTGCTAGCGAGCGGAAGCGAAAAGCGTTTTCAGAAAGATGGGATCTTCAAATCCCGATCCGTGTCCGAAGCGCACGATGACCAGCTTCTGTGACGGGCTCACATAGATCCTCTGTCCACCGGACCCGACCATGGCGATCAAGTCGGAGGGAGCTTGGCGGGAGAGGCAAAATCGGGACCACTGCGAGGATGTTTTTGCGCCCCGGATGGCCTTTTCCACATCTTCCTCGGCGGAGTCTGGCTTGAGAGAGTTTTTATTCAACCAGAAGCCCATGCCATAGGCGGGATTGGCCTTCGATCCCAACGCGGCTGCCTCCAAGTGCTTGGCGGGAACGAGTGGGAAAATCCAGCGCCGGCCACCATCCGCGAGCAGTCGTCCCAGGCGCAGTGCCTCCTGTGGATTCAGTGTGGCTCCCGCTGAAAAATAGGGCCGACCTGCTGCATCCTGCTGCCAGTTTCCGCACTGTATGCCGAGCGGTCCCAAGAGGCTGGACTGGATAAAACGCAGCGTGCCGGATGGGTCACACTTGAGACTCTGCGCCAGAACGGTCTCGAGGACTTCGTAGTGGGAGGGGCCATAGACAAAGGCTGTGCCTGGGGAGGAGAGGCTTTTGAGCGAGAGAGCGGTGGAGGCTTTGTTTTTTAAGCGATGGCCGTAGAGCGCGGAGTAGCCGGGATTCAGGCCGGAGGTTTGATTCAGGAGATCACGCGCCGTGATGGACGCGCCTTTCTTTACCGACATGCTGGGTATGGGCGCATCGAGATCCACATAGCCTCGTCCGGCTGCGATGAAGAGAGCCAGTGCGGAAATGCTCTTGGTAATGCTCTGGGCATTCGTGCGAGAGTGAGCAGAGGCTGCGGTGCGATAGCTCTCGTGGAGAGTCTTGCCGCCCTGCCAGACGATGAGGGCATCCCCTCCGGAGCGCAAGGAGTAGGTGGCGGCACTCGTGAAATCGAGAGCCACTGCACCCGGGGGATGAAAACAGGCGACTGCCACCAGGCAGACGAGGCCGAGTTTTCTCACCGGATCAAGTTTCGGCACCCGCCCGGATGATTCTGCGTCGAGCGACCGCACCAGTGCGGGCTAGATGTGAAGTATCCTGACGTTTGCGGAAGTAGGATGAGTCCTTCCATATGCCCCACTGATCGCCCAGAGGAGCCTCACAATGCAAGCACCGGGTTTGTTCGGGCAGTCCGGGGACCCAGGGATTCTCGGTATGACAGGCCGGACAAATCACGGCGAAGGCGGGCGAACGAGACGCCGGCTTGGCAATCAGTTTGTCCACCGGAGTCTCCAGATGCTCGGGGGTGATCACGAAGCCCGAAACCGGCGAGGAAGGGGCGGAGGCCTCTTTCCGAAGAGCAGAGAGGTAGAGGTTTTCGATGCTCTGTAGGTCGCCAAATTTTTTCTGCATGCGTTCCTGTAGGAAGTGCAGCAGGAGCGGAAGTTTGCGCGCAGCCTCATGGTCGAGGGTGACTTTGTCCTGAAGGCTCCTTTTTGCAAAGAGGGCTGCCATCTCGGGCGGAGTGTAGGGCAAAAAATGAAACTCAAAGCTGATCAGCTTATCCAGGGAGGGATTGAACTTCAGGAAGATGGCCAGGGCATCCCGATCACCTTCGATAAGCAGGGATGTGCCTTGAGGCATGCTCTGGCAAAGATGCAGCAGGGACTCTGCCACTCCCGGTGATCGCAGAGTAACGCCGACATCCGTACGCGCACGAATGAAAAGAAATCCCCAATCTTCCCCTTCCAGCACATGAGCGGACTTGAGATCGGCCAGGGTGATCTGGCGAATCTCCGGGGATCGGAGCGTTCCGATTTTAGTGAGCGCCTGGCCCAGCAGAGTGAGTGTTTTCAGCTTTCCGCATCCGACCGGTCCGCTGACCAAACCGTGAAATCCGGTCGTTTGACGAAGGGCGCGCTCGGTATTTTCCTTTTCGACGATGGCTCGACGCAGGAGAGACTTCATCTCTTCCTTGGCTTCTTTTTGTCCGATGATGTCCTCCAGAGAAGCAATCATCTGAATCAGCAGAGGTTTATCGGACTCGGGCTTATTGGGAGTCTGGGAGCCGGATTCACGGAAGGAGCAGTTAATGAAAGATAGCAGATTCGCTGGATCCTCGGGCACTGGCAGGGCACCGATGATTGTGACGTCCGTCATTTTTCCTTTGGTATCCCAGGCGGCGAGCCCCCTTGCGGCCAGTGAACTGATCTCGCCTCCCTGCCAGGAAACTTGGCCTCCTTCGATCTCCACGGCGGGAAGTTCAGAGGAGGAGAAGCGACTCTCAATGACGTCCAAATCGACTCCCACTGAGGACAAGGCAACGGCGGTTGCCGCTGCGCTGTCGGTGTGATGAATCGAGGCACTGCCCCCTTGCAGGGATATGCGGGCACAATCCTGAGATTGCGGACCATCCATCCGGCAATTTGAAATCACGAGTTTACCGTTTGATTCTGAGATCGAGACGATGGCGGCGTGGGAGTTGTGGTGGAATAAATTATTCGCCAGTGTGATGCTCGGGCAGTCTTTGAGGTAAGTGCCCACGCCGTTGGCAAAGAACTCGGTCCCACTGGCGACAAGCCGGATTTTTTCTCCGAAAAAACCTGCGCCTGGGGCTCCATCTCCACCTCCATCGGTGTGACATTTCTCAATGCGATTGTGGAAGAGATTCACCGCGCAATCGGCTTGGGCGAGAATGCCGGCTACTTTTCCGCGGATACGACAGGCGGAGGCCTCCAATGAGCCACCAGAGCATATCAGGGTCGTTTCGTCCGAAATGATGAGGCAATTCGAGAAGTAGAGATGACCGCTTTCGGACTCGACCGGACCCAGAATTTCGCAGTCTTCACAAATGAGCGTGCCTCCCTGAAGGCGGATTGCAGATGAGCCAGCCGCGGGGCGGACGGTGATGCCTTTGAGATAAAGAAAGCCGCGCTGGGAGATCTCTATCGTCGAGGTGATAATGGGTGCAGAGTCGTCATCCGCAGTGATTTCGGCCTTTTTATCGAGCGTAAAGCCATCCCACTCTCCCTCGGGAAGGATGACGAGCCCACCGGAAGAAATACGCTGGAGCGCCTGTCGAATCGTATGGGTGCTAAAAAGCCCCTTGCGAGCCCCTACGACAAGCCCCTTGCGGGTGATGGAATAGAAAGCCTGCTCCACCATGGAGTTCTGCTCAGGGGTGGGAAGCTCAATCCTCATAGCATGTGACGAGAACATAAATTAAAGCTCTTCTTCCGGGGGGAGAAAAGTCCTTCTTTTGGGAGTTCTTGATCGCCATATGGTGAGGCAGTTGAGTGGACGCGACGAAATCTACGGCGCAGTTGAGTAGCGCTCAATTATTCTGTTCATATCTGGGGGGAAGCTTCGTATTGGGCTGCTATGAGCAACCCATTGCAAGCTTTAGTTGATGGCGAATTCTTTGCAGGGAAAAACCGAAGCTTGATTTGGCTCTCGGTGTGAGAAGACTTGCCCGGTGATTGAGTATTTAAGAGTTCTCCGGCCCGACCATTGGTTGAAGAATGTCTTTGTCATTTTCGGTCACCTCGTCGCGATTGTGCTCTTGGCTTTACCCGTCAATGTCAGCCTCATTGCTCATGCATTTTTCTCGCTGGTTCCCGCCTGCCTGATCGCCTCCGCAAATTACATCCTCAATGAAATTCTGGATGCTCCCTTTGACCGCGTGCATCCGACCAAGCGCTCGCGATCCGTTGCTGCCGGGAGAGTGCAGACTTGTGTTTTATGGATACTCATGGGCGTTCTTTGCGTGGCGGGCTTTGTCTTGGCGACGCTGTTTTTCAATGCTGGCTACGTGATCAGTCTGGGACTCTTTCTACTGAGTGGAGTGGTCTACAATGTCGAGCCCTTGCGGTTAAAGGACCGGGCTTTCCTAGACGTTATAGCCGAGTCTTTTAACAATCCCATCCGCCTTTGGCTGGGCTGGTACGCTTTGGCTCCTTCGACATCCTTTCCACCTCTGTCTATCGTGCTGGCTTGGTGGTTTTTCGGAGCCCTGCTCATGGCGGGGAAGCGCTATGCGGAACTCCGCTTCATTGGAAACAGCGAGCAGCGTGGGCAGTACCGCAAATCCTTCAGGATCTACACGGAGAAAACATTGATCCTTTCCATGGTCACGTACGCGAACTTCTTTTGCTTCTGTCTGGGGGTCGCGATCACGACTTATCGGCCCAATCTGGTTTTCGTTTTCCCCCTCGTCGTTGTAGCCATCGTCGTCTATTTGCGCCAGATCATGACTGTCGAGCAGGCGCGACTGGAACCTGAGCACCTCCTCCGAAATCCCATGGTGATCCTCTGCACGATCGCGGTAGTGGCTCTCGCCATCCTGCTGACAGGGATAAATACCGATCTGACGAAACCTTTGCGATTCTTCGAATTAATCCATGGAAAGTGAAATCCGCTCCCTCCGTGCGCTGGTGAGGCGTATGAAATTTACTGTTCCTGGTCTCGCGATCCTCCGAGCCGAAGGCGTCTCCACCGAAGTCCTGCAAACGGTCGCTGAAGCGGAATCCCTGTCTCTGACGGGAGGGGGCCCTGCCGGACTGGTAATATGGGCCCCGGGCCGATCCCTCGGAAGCATCGATGCCAAAGACGCCATCGTTGTGTGCGTGGTGGCCGAGGATATTGCAGGAGAGATCCTACCCCACTTGGCCGCTCATGGTCGGGCAAGCGTTTACACCACCCTGCGGGCATGGGTGAAAGGCTGGCGAGTCGGCTCTTTTCTAGCGACTTTTATGAACTCCGATGCCGTTGGCAGCCGTCTTTGCCGGATCAAATCCCCGACGGATAAGGAGTGGATCTTTACCCGGCAGCCCATCGAGAAGCCGGCTAATGGTCGCGGCGAAACAGCCAAGTTCCTCCTTGTGACCGGCTTGGGGACGGGACTTTTCCCCATCATGCCTGCCACCGTCACGTCACTCTGCTTGCTCCCTTTCGGGCTGGTACTCTGGTGGGGGTGCTCCTATGTCGCCTTTGTGGGAATCATGCTGATCATATTGATCGCTTCCACTTGGGGATGTCTGGCGCTGGAGAAGTGGGCTGGCCGACAATTTTTTGCTGAGGATCCCCGCGAATTCGTCCTCGATGAGGTGGCGGGATTAACTCTCGCTTGGGCTCTTTTGCCTCCGGGAAGTCCTTGGTGGGGGGTGGTTCTCGGCTTTGTGCTGTTTCGCGTCTTCGATATTTTTAAGTGGGGCGTGCACTGGATCGAGACCGTGCCCATTCCCGGCCGTATCGTCTGGGATGACCTCATCGCCGGGGCTTACGCGGGCATATTGTCCGCACTGATTTTGATCTTTTTCCGCTGAGGCGAAGGGGTTGAAAGACTGTTTCTATAATGTCCTTATCATAAGGGCATTGCGATTTCTGGTCTGTTCCGAAAAATAATTCTCTTTCTGCTATTCCGCAGAGAGGTCTCAGGACGAACGCTTTTCTGAAGAAAAAATCAGCGTTTTTTTGAACGTCTGAGGGGGGCGTCTGTCTATTTGTTTAACTTCATTAAGTAAATCGGAAGAAAACATAAATATTCCCGTCCATAACGAGTTTTCAAACGTTAATTATATAGAAGCACCCCTTATATGGCTCTCGAAGATACAGACTCCGGTTTCCAGCTCTACCTGCGCGAGATCGCAAAATTTCCCCTGCTGACCCCCGCCGAGGAAGTGAAATTGGCTGGCAAAATTAAACGGGGAGATCAAGCCGCCCGAACGACGATGGTGCGGTCCAATTTGCGTCTGGTCGTAAAAATCGCCCGTGATTATGCAAATCTGGGCCTTCCCCTGCTCGACCTGATTTCGGAAGGCAACATCGGCCTGATGAAGGCTGTGGAACGTTTTGACCCGAAAAAGGGTGGCAAGCTCAGCACCTATGCCGCCTGGTGGATCAAGCAGTCGATCAAGCGCGCTCTGGCCAACCAGAGCAAGACGATCCGCCTGCCGGTTCATCTTGTGGACAAGATTGCCAAAATGCGTCGCGTTTCCAATCAGATGACTGAAGAGCTCGGTCGCGAACCAACCGACGACGAACTCGCTGAGGAGGTGGGCCTGTCCGCTTCGAAGGTGACTGCGCTGAAAAGCGCCGCCATCCGACCAGCTTCTCTGGACCAACCCATCGGCGATGACGATTCCACGGAATTCGGCGAACTCGTCGGAGACGAGGCCGCAGACGATCCCTTCGAGACCTTACGTGACAAGGACTTGCAGGAAGAAGTCGGCGACTTGCTCGACATTCTCGATGACCGCGAACGCAAGATCATCAATCACCGCTTCGGACTCGACGGCCAAAAGCCGAAGACCCTCGAAGAGGTGGGCGAGAAGTTTGGCGTGACTCGCGAGCGTATCCGTCAGTTGCAGAATATCGCCCTGCACAAGCTGCGGAAGGCCCTCGGCAAGAAAGAGCGCCGCAAGGCTGAGATGCCCGTGTAAGTTTGTTAGTTTTCCTTTTCCGCCAGTCGGAGTTTCACAACTCAGGCTGGCGGTTTTTTTTGGTAGTAAGACAATGCCGTGCAACCCTTGATCAATGCGAATCGTTACTCCTAAATACTAATGAAGAGAGCGATCCATTGGTTCCGACGTGATTTGAGAATCACCGATAATACCGCCCTTGCAGCGGCCTCCTCCTGGGCAGAGGAAGTCATTCCAGTCTATATTCTCAGCCCCTGGTCGCGTCCCCATCGATGGACTGGCCCCATGCGGCAGGAATTTCTCTGTGGATGCCTTGAGTCTCTGAATGGAAATCTCAAAAGCATCGGGAGCCGCCTCATCATCCGCCAAGGCGATCCTCTGGAAATCTTGCGAAATCTCGTGAAGGAAACCGCTGCCACGGCGATTTTCTATAACAAGGACCCCGACCCCCACGGACGCGCAGTGGAGGAAAATCTGAAAAAGGAAGCCGCAGCCTGGGGAGTGGAAATCAGAGAGTGCAAGGATGTCACTGTCCACGCGGAGAATGAGGTCCTGAATTCCTCGGGAGCCCCCTTCCGTGTTTTTACTCCCTATTCCAAGGCATGGACTCGCCTGGAAAAAATAGCGCCGACTGGGCGACTCCATGCACTGCGTTCACCAGCCACCGTCGCTTCAGACCCACTTCCGACCCTGGCAACGTGGGGGCTGAAGTCGGAGGGGCAAATTATCGAGGCAGGAGAAAAAGCCGCCCGAGATCGGTTGACTCATTTCCTGGAGCAGGGCGGCCTCCCCAACTATGGAGCTCACCGGAACATCCCGGCTGGCCAGACTTCGTCTAGGTTGTCTCAGGATTTGCGGTTCGGTCTCTTGTCGATCCGGGAGATTTACGCTCGGGTGCAGAAGAAAATAGAGACCTTCTCCCCCGCGCAACGTGGCTCTGCCACCATCTTCGTCAATGAGTTGATCTGGCGCGAGTTTTACATGGCCGTGCTATGGCACTATCCCGAGGTGCTGAAGACGGATTTTAATCCCAAGTTCCGCCGCCTCCAGTGGCCGGGGAAAAAGAGCGATTTTGAGAAGTGGTGTGCTGGCGAGACAGGCTTTCCCATCGTGGATGCCGGGATGCGGCAGCTCAATGCGACCGGCTTTATGCCAAATCGCGTGCGCATGATTGTGGCCATGTTTCTGACGAAGGACCTTCTCGTGCACTGGCGGGAAGGCGAGGCCTATTTCATGAGGAAATTGGTCGATGGGGAGATTGCCAGCAACAATGGTGGCTGGCAGTGGAGTGCCGGGACCGGCGCTGATGCCGCGCCTTATTTCCGAATCCAGAATCCATGGACTCAGACGGAACGCTACGATCCCCACGGCGCTTATATCCGCGAGTGGGTGCCGGAGTTGGCGGGTTGCGCCGATGCGGATCTCTGCGCTCCTCCGAAGCCAGGTCTGCGGTTGGCGAAGCATTACCTCTTGCCGATGGTGGATCATGCGGCGGCACGGGAGCGGGCTCTGGAATTCTTTAAGCAAAATCCCGCCTGATTTTCAGAGAAAAGAGATCCTAGGCGATGGCTTGCGCTAAAAAAAGAGGTTGCCAATTTGCAGTTCGAGGAGTCTATTCTCCCACACAGATGAATTTCATCGCCGTCATGTCCGTCATTCTCGTCTCCAAGGTCGCCGACCTGGGAGGCGTGGCGCATTTGGCGGACTGATCAGCAATCGGACCAACAAAGAACCCACAGCCTTCTCAAGGTTGTGGGATTTTTTATTTCACGACCTCCGAGGTGACTGGGTTTGCAACACAAAGACAAACTCATGACAACCACCGCAGAAATCTACACCCGGGATAGCACTCCGGACGCAACCACCTTTATGTCGGCTCGCGACCTCGACAGCCACGGCTTTTTCGTGACGCCGTTGCTGAGCCCCGGGCAATCGATCCTCGATGTGGGCTGCGGGCCGGGCACCATTACGACAGGCCTCGCCGAGCACGTGTTTCCAGGCGAAGTGACGGCTGTGGACCTGTCGCCGACTCAGACGGCCTGTGCGCGCAGACTGGCCGAGGGGCGCGAAATCGTGAATATCCACTTCGCCACCGCTTCGGCATACGAATTGCCAAGTCGGGATTGCGAGTACGACGGTGTGTTTGCCCACGCGTTGCTGGAGCATCTCTCGCGTCCGATGAATGCGCTGGCTGAGTTTCGGCGCGTGCTGAGGCCCGGCGGCTTCCTGGCCGCCAGTAGTCCGGATTGGGATGCCTTTGAGATCAATCCCTATCCCCAGCCCGTGCGACGAGCCATCGCGGCCTATCGCGAAATCATGAAGGCCCATGGAGGCGACCCCTGCGCCGGAGCCTTCCTGGCCGAGCGCGTGGAGATCTCGGGCTTTACCCTGCTGCACCGTGGATCGTGGAAGGAAGAATACGAAGACACCTCGTTCATCACCGGATATCTGGCTCGCCAATTGGTGGCTGCCCGCCTGCCCGAGCATGCCGAGGCTTTAAATGAGTGGGCAACGAATCCACGGGCTAGCTTCCGCCAGCAGTGGAACTACGTGACCGCCGCCAAGCCGAGCTATCGCGGCTTGAGGTCTTTGGTGACGGAGTAATGGGGCTGACACCGGGAGCCGTCTCAATGACGCGCTTCCGGCTAAGTGCCTTTTTGTGGGTAGTCCGATTGTCCTGACAAAAAAAGGCGGCCCGGCGAGTAAACGCCGGGCCGCCCAAAGACAGACAACAGGCTTGTCAGCCTGGATTAGCGCATCAGGAGCGCCGCACGAGCCCGCTTGATCTCACGGGTGATCTTGCGATGAACGCGGGCAGACATTCCAGTCACACGGCGTGGCAGGATCTTGCCGCTCTCGGTGACGAAGCGCTTGAGAAGTTCAGGGTTTTTGTAATCGATTGCTTCCTCCGCGATATCAGTGCGGCGACGGGGCATCGTGCGGTTGGCACGACGGAAGTTGGAACGACGTTTGGCGGTTTTTGGCTGCATGGCGTACTACTTGATTTCCCGGTGCAGCGTGTGACGACGCAGATGCGGGTTGTATTTTTTCTTCTCGAGGCGGGTGGGTGTGCGCGGGCTCTTTTTGTTGCGCGTGGTCATGTAGCGCGACGGTGGCTTGCCCTCGCCGCGTGCCTCAGTGCACTCGAGTGTGATGATTTCTTGTGGCATTTTCTTTATTCCTTGGAGTCTGAAGATGAGTCGTCATCGTCACCGTCTCCGCCCTCGTCTTCATTCAGACCGAAGAGGGAGGTGACTGGCTGACGGACGCGCTGGAAGCGATTGCGCTTCTCGAGCTCGGCCTGACATTGGACGGTATAGCGGGTGAAAGGCAAGGCTTCAAGCCTTGGATGAGGGATCGGCTTGCCGGACATTTCGCAAACGCCGTACGAGCCAGTCTCAAGGCGCTTGAGGGCCTCGTCGATCTCGTAAAGCGAGTCCTGCTCCTGCGAGAGGAGGCTGAGGGCGAAGTCGCGGTCGTAGGCATCACTGCCGGCGTCGGCCTGGTGCATGCCAAAGGCGCTGGCTTCGCTGCCATCCGCACGGGAACGGAGGCTGTCGCGAGCCACACCGCTCATGGAGTCGAGCAGGGTGTCTTTCAATGCCAGAAGACGCTCACGTTGTTTGACGTGAAAAGGTGAAAGTTCGGCGACTTTGCCGTCTTTTGCGGACTTCGCCGGGGCGGCGTCCACGCTCTTGGTCGGCTTGGAGGCTGCCTTCTTGGCAGGGGCCTTCGCCGATTTAGCTTCGGGGGATGTTTTCTTGCTCGCCATTCTGGAATCTATTGAAAAGGGGCGAATATGTAGCTCTTTGCCGCGCCGGGTGCAAGGGGAAAAGACGCATTTTCTTGCCAGAGGGGTGAACTTTCTCCAATGAGAGGCATGACTCGCCAGAAATCGCGGCCCCCCAAAAGACAGGATAAAGATAATCTGAAAGGGCGAATTCTCAAGCTTATTAAGGCCAGAGCCTTGGATAAGGTGGAGATTTCCAAGGCCTTGGACCTACCCGCCGAGAAGCGGGGGGAATTGCGCGAGTTGCTCCGCCGGATGGAAATCGACGGTGACGTTGCCCGCATCCGCAAAGATCGTTACATCATTCCGCAGGCCGCCGACCTTTTCACCGGGATCATCCAGTTTCATGCCAGCGGTACGGCTCACGTCTTGAGTGAAAAGCCCGGAGCGCCGGATCTCTTCGTCAGCGCGGAGAATACTTCCACAGCCATGCATGGTGACAAGGTGGTCGCCCGCCTTCAGTCCGGTAATGATGATCGCGGCCCGCGCCGTGGCGGACGAGCACCCGAGGCGCGGAAGGAAGGTCGCGTCATCCGTATCCTCGACCGCGCCAATGACATCATCGTCGGGACGCTTCAGCAGACCCGCAATTTTCTTTACGTCGTCGCGGACGATCCGCGTTTTGTCCACAATCTCTATGTTCCTATCCCCAAGCCTCCGCTGAAAGCCTCTGCGGGGGATAAGGTGGTGGCCCGTCTGGAGTCCTGGCCCTCCCGCCATGCGAACCCCGAGGGGCAGATCGTCGAGGTCTTGGGCCGCGCCGACCAACCGGGCGTGGACATGCTGTCCATCATCCGCAAGCACCGTCTCCCGGAGCGCTTCCCAGAGGAAGTTCAAAGGGAAGCCGAGGCCATCTCGCCTCAGATCAGCCGCGATGAGATCCGGCGCCGTGAGGATTTGCGGGAGCAGTTTATCATCACGATCGACCCCGATGACGCACGTGACTTTGACGATGCCATTCAGGTCGAGAGGACGGCAAAGGGGTGGCGAGTCGGCATCCATATCGCGGATGTGGCTCATTATGTGACGCCGAAGTCCCCATTGGATCGGGAGGCCTATGCGCGCGGGAATAGCGTCTATCTGGCAGATCGGGTCATTCCCATGCTGCCCGAGGCCTTGAGTAACGGCATCTGTAGCTTGCGTCCCAATGAGGATCGCTTGGTTTTTTCCTGTTTTGCTGAAGTGAGTACCGCAGGGAAGGTGATTTCCTCCCGCTTTGGCCGCAGCGTGATCTGCAGCAAGGCCCGGCTCACCTACAAAGAAGCCTTCGCGCTTCTGAAAAAGCCCGCCAAGGACGAGTTGGGCGAGAGGCTTCACACCGCGTGGGAACTCTCCTCTCTACTCCGCAAAAAGCGCTTCGAGGGAGGTTCTCTGGATATGGACTTTCCAGAGGTCAAGGTCTGGCTCGACGAGCAGGGCCGCCCCGTTCGTCTGGAGAAGATCGAGAATGATATCTCCCACCAGTTGATCGAGGAACTCATGCTGCTGGCCAACGAGACGGTGGCAAGGCACCTCAAGCGCAACCGCCAGCCTGCCGTTTACCGCGTTCACGAAAAGCCGGATCCCGATAAATTGGCGGAACTTCGCGAGGTCGTCGCCACCTACGGCGTCAAATGCGGAGATCTGACAAATCGGGCGGAGATTCAAAAGGTGCTGACCTCGGCTCGTGGCAAACACCACGAATACGGCATCAAGCTGGCCCTCCTGAAGAGTCTGAAGCGTGCGCGATACGCTCCGGAGCCTCTGGGGCACTACGGGCTGAATAAGGGGGATTATACGCACTTTACGAGCCCGATCCGACGTTACTCGGACCTCATCGTGCACCGTGCGCTGGCCAAGCAGATTGGGATTTCCAAGTTTGGCCCGGATTCCTCGACGCTGGTGGAAGCTTCGGACCATATCTCCATTACCGAGCGGGTGGCTGCCGATGCAGAGAAGGAATCTTCCCGTCTCAAGAAGCTGGAGTTCTTCCAGATTCAGGTCAGTGAGCGGAAGGGGGGCGTTTTCCGCGCCACGATCCTGGATGTGCGGAACTACGGCCTGCTCGTGGAGTTGCCGGATTGCCTCATGACAGGACTCATCCATGTCTCGGAGCTTGAAGGGGATTTCTACATCCTCGATGCCGCCCGGGGACGCCTCGTGGGGCGCAAAACTCGCAAGAGTTACCAGGTCGGCCAGGAGCTGGACGTGATCGTCTCGAGAGTGGACGTTTTCAAGCAGCAGGTCGATTTTCGCCCCGCTTGAGGAGCTTTTTGGGCAGAAATGGGGCTAAAATCCATTTCTGTGCCCAGGAAGGGCAAGATTTAAGTTGTGTACAGGCTTGACGTGATTTTCAATAGGAAACGTCTCCACACTGTAAGGAAAATGGATAATATCATTGAATCGCGCGAACTCCAGGTTGAGCGCAAACACTTCTTCATCGAGTTCCGGGAGAATGACCGTGGCCGGTTTCTCCGAATCACCGAGGAAGCTCATGGCCGTCGCAATACGGTAATCATTCCCAGCACCGGGCTGGAAGATTTCAGCCGCCTTCTCGATGAAGTGCTGGCGTCAAACCCCGCTCACGCTTGAGGCTGAGCGGTAGAAGTTTTTAGCGCGTCCCACCCACTCCCGGCTGAACTCAACGGTTTCTTTGCCGGAGGGTAGGCTATTTTCGTTTCCCCTTTCAGGCACCTTATCTCTCTTAAAAATTAATCTATGTCTAAAAAAACAAAGTCTGTGAAAACTGTCAAAGCCTCCAAGGGCAAGTACGTCTATTGCTTCGGCGACGGCAAGGCCGACGGAGACGGAAAGATGAAGGCCCTCCTGGGCGGTAAAGGCGCGAACCTCGCGGAAATGACCCGCATCGGTCTTCCCGTGCCTCCCGGATTCACCATCACGACAGAAGTTTGCACGTACTTCTACGACAACAAGCGGACCTATCCCGCCGAGCTCCAGCGCCAGGTCGAAGCCGGTGTTGCCAACATGGAGAAGATCATGGGGTACAAGTTTGGTGACGACAAGGGCTTCCCGCTTCTCGTTGCTGTCCGTTCCGGTGCGCGCGACTCCATGCCCGGCATGATGGATACCATCCTGAACCTCGGCCTCAACGACCAGACTGTGCTTTCTCTGGGCAAGGCCACAAACAATGAGCGTTTCGCTTGGGACTGCTACCGTCGTTTCGTCCAGATGTATGGAGACGTCGTTCTTGGTGTCCAGAAGGGCGAAGGTGAAGACCATGAGCCCTTTGAAGTCGTCATCGAGGAGTACAAGCACGAGAAGTATCACGCCGATGTCGAAGACTCGACGCTGACAGCTGATGACCAGAAGGAACTCGTTGCCCGCTTTAAGAAGCTCGTCAAGGAGCGCACAGGCAAGACCTTCCCGGCCAATCCTTGGGACCAGCTCAAGGGCGCCGTGGGTGCTGTTTTCGGTTCCTGGATGAACGATCGCGCGATCGTTTACCGCCGCAAATACAACATTCCTTCCGAGTGGGGCACCGCTGTGAACGTCCAGGCGATGGTCTTCGGTAACACGGGCACCAACTCCGGTTCCGGTGTGGCCTTTACCCGTAACCCCGCCAATGGTGTGAAGGAGTTCTACGGGGAATTCCTCATCAATGCTCAGGGTGAAGACGTCGTGGCCGGTGTCCGTACACCCGAGCCCGTCGCCCAGCTCAAGAAGCATCTGCCCAAGCCTTTCGCGGAACTCGATAAGGTCCGCAAGACCCTCGAAGCTCACTTCAAGGATGTGCAGGACTTCGAATTCACGATTCAGGAAGGCAAGCTGTTCATGCTGCAGACCCGTAATGGTAAGCGCACGGCAGCCGCCGCTTTGAAGTTCTCCGTGGATATGTTCAAGGAGAAGCTCATCGACTGGAAGACCGCCATTCAGCGCAATCCCGCCGATCAGCTCGACCAGCTCCTCGCTCCGATCTTCGATCCGGCTGAGGTTAAGAAGGTCAAGGTCATCGCTTCCGGTCTGCCCGCTGGCCCCGGAGCCGCTTCCGGCAAGATTTACCTCAACGCCGATCGCGCCGCTGCCGCTGCTGAGAAGGGTGAGAAGGTTCTCCTCGTTCGTAACGAGACCTCTCCTGAAGATCTGCGTGGCATGATCGCCGCGGAAGGCATTCTGACTGCCAAGGGTGGGGTCAGTTCGCACGCCGCTCTCGTCGCCCGTCAGATGGGCAAGGTCTGTATCTGCGGTGCCGCCGCTCTCGTCATCAACTATGACAAGCGCACGGTTTCCGTTTCTGGCCAGACTTTCAAGGAAGGGGACTTCCTCTCGATCGACGGTACGGCTGGAACGGTTTACGCCGGTCAGCTCGCTACGGCTCCTTCCGAGATCATCACCGGCCTTCTGCACGGCAACAAGACCGCTCAGAAGACGGAGAAGTTCCGCAACTTCCAGCAGCTCATGAAGTGGTGCTCGCAGGCAACACGCCTCGAAGTCCGCACGAATGCCGACACACCCGAGCAGACGGAGAATGCTCTGTCCTTCGGTGCCACCGGTATCGGCCTCACCCGTACGGAGCACATGTTCTTCGAGGGAGATCGTATCGACGCGATGCGTGAGATGATCCTCGCTGACAACCTTGCCGACCGTAAGGCTGCTCTCGCGAAGCTTCTGCCCTACCAGCGCGCTGACTTCACTGGCATCTTCAAGGCCCTCAAGGGATACCCGGCGACCATCCGTCTCCTCGATCCCCCGCTCCACGAATTCCTGCCCCATACCAAGGAGCAGCAGCTCGACCTCTCGAAGAAGCTCGGCATCACTGTTGAGAAGATCCAGACCCGTGTGGCTGCGCTGCATGAGTTCAATCCGATGCTCGGTCACCGTGGTTGCCGCCTCGGCGTCGCCTATCCGGAAATCACCGAGATGCAGGCCCGCGCCATCTTCGAAGCCGCCGCAGACGTGGTGAAAAAGAAGATCAAGGTGAAGCCGGAAGTCATGATCCCGCTCGTCGGTTTCAAGAAGGAACTCGACCTCCAGGTGGAGATCGTCAATGCCGTCGCCAAGCAGGTCATGGCCGAGAAGAAGGTCAAGTTTGACTACCTCGTCGGCACGATGATCGAAGTTCCTCGTGGTGCTCTCACCGCTGACGAAATCGCCAAGACGGCTCAGTTCTTCAGCTTCGGCACGAACGATCTGACCCAGACCGCGCTCGGCATCAGCCGTGACGACATGGGTAACTTCCTCCTGCCTTACACCGAGAACGAAATCTTCAAGAAGAACCCCTTCGCCACGCTCGATCAGACGGGCGTCGGTCAGCTCATGGAGATCGCGACCTCCAAGGGCCGCGCTTCCCGCCCCGGCATCAAGCTGGGCATCTGCGGTGAGCACGGTGGCGATCCCGACAGCGTGAAGTTCTGTCACAAGCTCGGCTTGAACTACGTGAGCTGCTCGCCTTACCGCGTGCCCGTTGCTCGCCTGGCCGCTGCTCAGGCCGCCCTCGAAGACGAAGCGAAGTAATCTTCGCTTCCCGTAATGGGTAAATAAATCTGAGGCACTCACCGCAAGGTGGGTGCCTCTTTTTTTTGTTTGGAGACGTTAATGGAGGGGTCATCACTCACCATCGTGCCCATGTGCTGACGGTACTGGCTGGGCGTCATTCCTGTATGCTGGCGGAAAGTCCGACTAAAAAATGAGAGGGAGTGAAATCCACACTCTTCCGCGATGCGTGTCAGGGTGGTGGACGTATCCACCAGCAGTGTCTTGGAATGGCTGATGCGCATTTCGCGGACATAATCAAAAACGCTCTCGCCAGTTTCCTGTTTGAAGACACGGGCCAGATGTTCTTCGCCTTTTCCCACATGCCATGCGATTTCGCCGAGGGTTAGGTCGGTGGCATAGTGCTTGAAGATGTATTCCCGTGCGGCGGAGACGATTTTACCAGCTGGATTTTTTTCGCTCGGTAGGATGGGGAGTTCCTGACCTCCCATGCGACGCGCGACCGCGATGAGTAATTCGATGGCCAAGCACCTCACCCGGTGGCGATGGCCGGGTAGTCGGCGCTCGGCTTCCTGACGGTGGGCGTCGATGAGGGACATGATCTCGACATCGATCCCTCCCTTGAGTTGGGTTACGCTGGTGAAGTGATGGAGGATGAAGTCGAGGATTTCGTGCTCGGGATGTTTGCTGCGCCGCCGGGCCTGTTTGGCCAGTTTGTCGGCGTCGAGAAAGAGCCGGATGAGATGCACTGAGGTGGCGCGGCGCTTGTCGGGATTGATGTAGTCGTGTCGTCCGACAACTGGCGCGATGAGGATATCGCCGGATTCGAGTTTATGCCGTCCTCCCAGTCCCTCGATCTCATGCTCGATGGAGCCATTGAGAAAAAAGAGCAGTTTGAATCGATGTTTGCTTAGCCGCGCGGGCCGCCTTGAGAGCATCGAGCTTCATCATAATCTTATCAGCGTGTGACCTGGTTGATACCGAGAATGTGAGCCTGGCCGTAGGCCAACACGAGTGGTCCGAAAGCATGCTGATCATTCACCACTGCGGCTTGCGCCATGTATTCGAGCTTCGTCCCAGTTCCCGGACACATCATTCCCCGGCAGGTATGAAAGATATCGATGTCTTCCGTTACGTATTGGAGATACCCAGCCAGCCCCTTCTCAAAACTGGCCCGTGCCGAGGCATCCAAAAGACCCGCCTCCAGTCCGAGACCGATCCCATACAGGATCAGGCCCGTGCCCGAGGTTTCCACAAAAGACAACGGCTCCGTCATTTCCTGATGCCACATTCCCGCCTCATCCTGAAACTTAATGCAGGCTTCGACATGGTCGCGGAAGATCTGCACTGCCTCAGCCTTGTGTTTATGACCCTCGGGTAGGTAGCTGGCCAGTTCCGCCATGGCATAAATGCCCCAACCATTTCCCCGGCTCCAATGATCTTCCGAGATGCGTCCAGGCAGTAACCCGCGAGCATTTTTGCTCTGATGAAGCAGGCCGTTCTCCGGATCGCGCAGGATGTGCACCATCCTGGCCGTGTGTTGGAAGGCCACATCAATCCAGCTCTCCTCCTCGAAAGCCAGGCCGGCAAAAAGGAGGAAAGGTGTCACCGCGAAGGCCGCATCAATCCAGATTAGCTCCTTAGCAGGCTCCCAGCGGTTGCAAAAAATGCCATTACGATCACGCGGAGCTTCCTCCATCAATTGCTTCGCATAGCGCCGCACCTCCTCGCGCGCCTCCGGCAGATGCCCTTTCCACAGAAAGTAAGCGGCTCCATTACCTCCGCAGAAATAGTTAAAAAAGCTCACCCAGAACTCGCGCTCACCCCGAACGAACGGCATGAAAGCCTGTCTCGCTTCCTCGATTCTCTCGGCATCGCCCGAAGCTGTCGCCAGACGAGCCATGCCGTGAAGGGTCACAATACCCGTGTAATGGTCATAATTATGGAAAATTTCGTGATGTCGACGAGCTCCGGCCCAAGCCAAATCCCAGGTATTTGCA
>Ga0351883_1087_pt1 | contig 30263 bp, 21 predicted proteins | sample BONcelFGM3001F14_FD_206772 | JGI IMG/M metagenome (GOLD analysis project Ga0351883, IMG submission 206772) | Enriched cells from coal bed in the Powder River Basin, Montana, United States - BONCAT cells FGM rep3 HSBNCT.FGM.300.1.F14 ...
GGTAAATCCAGACAAATATATAAGGTGATAAATGAATCTGAAAACTATATATCACTGAAGAAATTGATTACAGATGGACAATCCCAACTTCAAAATTAAAGAACTTCAATTACTTAACATTGCCGACAGCGGTTTAAGCCCTGAAAAAAAATACCGGAATATTTTCGATAAGTCTGAACTAACGGCAATAACGGCAGAACTTAAACTTTACAATAAGAAGTTTGACGAGGAAGACTGGGAAAGCAAGATCGAGTTTTTCATCTGGTACAATTCCGAAAATTCGGAGAAAATCATCCTTGACACCTATGAAACAACACTAGAAGCGCTGGCTTCTGAGAATATATTATCCATACAATATACCATAGAGCCTTATGATGATGATGAATGGGAAGATGGCTCCTATAGTCTTGAGTTATGGATTGATGATGAAAAATGCGAAAGTGCTGACTTCACACTGGTTAACGAAGGGCCGTTGAGCAATGATGAAAACCCTTACTTTGAAGTATTTGGCTTGAAGCTGTTTGAGGACACTTCTGATCCTGAACCCAAACGATATGAAAGATCATATTACAGGCAATATCAGCGGATGGCAACCCGGTTTATCTGGACAGAGCTTGAAATCAGGAATAAAATCCCCCAACACACATGGAAAGGTGAGTTTGTCTTCAATTATTATAACGAGGCAAGACAACTGATGCATCATCTTGTAAAAATAACCGACATTACACCAAACCCGCCTAATCATAACTTCTTTATAGAAGCCGGGTGCGGAGATCCGGTAAATGTAAGCTGGGAGGAAGGCAACTATACGGTAGAAGTAGTATTTATGGGCAAACTGATCGCGATTACAAATTTTAAGGTTGCCGATCAGATTGACAGAACGAAAAATGATTACTCCATTGTATATGGAAACAACAGAATTGATGTTCCGGCATTTTTCAACGGAACTCTTTCGGAGGATGACATTTTCAGAGAAATGGATGGTCTGGTCGGGCTGGAAAGTATTAAAAAGAGGTTACACGATTACGCGGGCTACATTAAATACATGAAATTGCGTGATGAAATGGGGATAGAGCCCATGAAATCCATCAATCTCCATGCAGTATTCAGTGGCAATCCCGGAACCGGAAAAACCAGCATTGCAAAAATGCTGGGCAAGATATACAAGCATCTGGGATTATTGCCAAAAGACACCGTATATGAAGCCAGCCGGGCTACATTGGTGGGTAGGTATATCGGCGAAACCGCGCCCATGACCAAAGAGGTAATTGAAAAAGCCAGGGGTGGAATTTTATTGATAGATGAAGCTTACTCCCTTGCTGTGAAGGCCGATGACAACAAGGACTACGGGCGGGAAGTAATTGAAACCCTGCTCAGCGAAATGTCAGACGGGCCTGGAGATATTGCTGTAATTGTATGCGGCTACCCGAAAGAGATGGATGGTTTTCTCGATTTTAATCCGGGTCTGCGTTCGAGATTCCGTTACGTTTATGATTTCCCGGATTATACGCCTGAAGAATTGATGGAGATAGCAAGAAGAGAAGCCATGCACAAGCAGCTTGTCTTTTCAGATGATGTTTCAGCAATGATGTTTAAATATCTGGAAGAGCAGTACAGAAAGCGCAGCAGAAGCTTCGGCAATGCCCGGATTGTAAAATCGATGCTGGAAGAAGCACAGCTAAATCTGGGAATAAGGGTGATGAATTCAGGAGGAAGCAGACTGACGCGGGAGGATTTATGCACAATACTTCTCTGCGATATGGAAGGTCTTTTTTCTAAAAACATCAGAAAAAAAGTACAGATGAGGGCCGATGACCGTTTGCTGGAACATGCGCTAAACGAGCTGAAAGATATGACCGGGCTGGAAAGTGTCAAAACGGAAATCAGCGAACTGGCCAAACTTGCCAGGTATTATTCCGAAACCGGAAAGGATATTGTCAGCGCACTTTCGTTAAACAACATCTTTACCGGAAACCCGGGTACGGGAAAAACCACTGTGGCGCGCATCATTGCTCAGATATACAAGGCGCTGGGCATTCTTGAACGCGGACATCTTGTGGAATGCAGCCGCGAAGATCTGATTGGCACTGTTGTGGGAGAAACCGCTCCAAAAACCCTGAGAAAAATTGAGGCTGCCATTGGTGGTGTGCTTTTTATTGATGAAGCATATGCACTGACCAGCGGAGGCCACAATGACTTTGGAAAAGAAGCCGTTGAGGTAATCATCAAGCAAATGGAGGACCGAAGGGGAGAATTTTCGTTGATTGTTGCCGGATATCCGAAAGAGATGGGGCACTTTCTTGACTCAAACCCAGGGCTTCGTTCAAGATTCGATGGCCATTTGATTTTTAATGATTTTAATGCCGAAGAACTTCTGGAAATTGCAAAAGTGCAGATATCAAAAGCCGGAATGCAAGCCGAAGCAGAGGCATTGAATCACCTCGAAGCATATTTCAGATTTCAGGCCAACAACCGAAACCAGTATTTCGGAAACGGAAGGTTTGTAAGAAAGGTGATTGAAAAAACGATCCGCAATCAAAACCTGAGAATGAGCCAGATTGCCACAGACCAAAGAAACGGAGAAATGATAAAAACGATAATTCTGAAGGATGTTCAGGAATTTCTGACTGACGCTGATACGCTCGTTTCGAGGCAGGTTGGGTTCAGAAAATAGGAAAATCAGTATCTGAGTTTCAGAAAGTCCGGCATTAACGGCTTAAAAACGTTGCTTCTCATTTCAATAATTCAACGCAATTAATGGCTTGTGTTCTCCTCATCTGATTTACTTTTTTAATAAAATGGCCATAGAGTTTCAGGCTCCAGCCTGAGAATTAACATATACATAACAAAAAGTTCATATTTCGATTACACTGTCTGAATAGCTTTGAGAAATTTTTCAGGCCGATGTCAATTCAACTCCTTTACTCAAAATTGCTTATGAATAAGCAGTGGAATCGTACTGCTGTATTCCGTTTAATCAACAAGTTTCCTTCTTTAAATCAGCAGTGTGGTTGAAAATATTAAATCACAGGCTATGTTTTCCGATATTCCCGGATTTTCAACCATTCGCAAAAACTGATTTACCTGATGAAGGAAAAAAAGAGGAAGGTTGAAGTGGTCGTAATTTCTGACATTCACCTTGGCACCTATGGGTGTCATGCCAAAGAGCTTCTCCATTATCTGAAAAGCATCAAACCCGGCATAGTTGTGCTCAACGGCGATATAGTTGACGTTTGGCAATTCAGCAAAACTTACTGGCCGGGAAGTCACATGAAAGTTGTCAAGCATCTTCTGAAATGGATCGGGAATGGCACAAAAACCTACTATGTTACAGGCAATCATGATGAAATGCTGCGAAGATTTGTGGGCATGAAAATGGGGGCTCTCAGTATTGTCAACAAAGTGGTACTTAATCTGGATGACGGCAAGAAAGCCTGGATATTTCATGGAGATGTATTTGATGTCACCATGCAATACTCAAGATGGCTGGCGAAACTGGGTTCAAAAGGGTATGATATTCTGATTCTGATAACCAAACTCTTGCTAATTATGAACGCATGTTTATAATATCAATAAATACCCACTTTTAGCTATTGCATGCCTTGTTTCATGTACATACTTTTGCCGCATGATAACAAGAATATCACCGAACAGGAATTTCACAAGTTTATTCAGCCTCATGCTGATCGTGCTGCTCGGATGGTATTTTTCCTCGATCACTGTTTTTTTTCATTCACACTTTGTCAACGGAGTTAAAGTTTCTCACTCTCATCCTTACAGCGACGACAACCCACACTCCCCGGTGAAGGGACATAAACACAGTACTTCCTGCTATTATTTGTCAATTTCATCCGACGGTTCTTGTCTTGTAAACCCGGTTTTGAATTTTGATCCCGTTATTTTCTATCACAAAATAGAACTTTCCATTAAATCAGCGCCTGTTATTCCTGACCTTTTATTTGGTTCAGGTCATGGCTTGCGTGCCCCGCCATTGTCTTAATCTCCTCCCTGCTATTTACTTTTCTTCTGTTGCCTGGGTATTTTATGCTCAAGTCCGACAGGCATTAACCACTTGTTTTAACTCAATTCAATGAAAAAGTTTCTGATTTACACACTCATTTTGTTCTTTCCATTGTTTCTGATTGCTCAGGCACCCCCTTCCGGACAGAGCTTTTCAGGTATTGTGCTCGATAAAATCACCAGGAAGCCGATACCTTATATTACAGTTACATTGAAAGGTTCAACCATCGGAACAGTGACCTCGGCAAATGGTCGTTTTGTTTTGAATGGAATTCCCGATGGCAAAAACCTGATCAGAGTTCAGGGCATAGGTTTTACTCCTGAAGATGTTGAAGTTCAGATTGCTCCTGGTGTTGATAATCAGGTAGTTATTGAGGTTGAAGAAGATATTATCCAGCTTAACGAATTGGTAGTCAGCGCCAGCCGAAACGAATCCAACAGGCGTGAAACTTCATCGATTGTCAACGTCATCGGACAGAAGATGCTGGAAAATTCAAATGCCGTTTGCCTTTCGCAAAGCCTCGGTTTTCAGCCAGGGCTAAGGGTAGAGAGCAATTGCCAGAACTGCGGTTTTCAGCAGGTACGTATCAATGGGCTGGAAGGACAATACTCTCAGATTCTGATTGATAGCCGCCCCATCTTCAGTGCTCTGGGAAGTGTGTATGGTATTGAGCAGATTCCGGTTTCAATGATTGAACGGGTGGAAATTCTTCGTGGCGGTGGATCGGCATTATTTGGTTCAAATGCCATTGCCGGCACCATCAACATCATCACCCGCGAACCGGTTGTAAATACTTTCACCCTCGGCCATAATTTTACATCTATTGGTGGTAAAACACCCGACAACACAACCAGTCTGAATGCGTCTCTGGTTAGCGATGATCATAAATCAGGAGTTTTTCTTCATTCATCATACCGAAACCGCGGACATTATGATTCTAATGGTGACGGATATTCTGAAATTGGTCTGGTGCGTGGCAATAGCCTGGGATTCAGGGTATATCAACGCCTGTCGGATCAAAGTAAAATTACCCTGGAATATCACAATCTGCATGAGTTCAGGCGTGGAGGCAATAAATTTGACCTTCAGCCACATGAAACCGATATTACTGAGCAAACCGAATATCAGTTCAACGGAGGAAGCATTGCATACATTCTGTTTGCCAAAGACCGCAGCCGCAAATTTGAGATATTCGGAGCCATGCAAAAAATTGATCGCGAAAGTTATTACGGCGCCGGTGAAGATCCGAATGCTTACGGAAGCACGGATGATCTCTCTGCCAATACCGGGCTTCAGCTTACTCAGGATTTTAAAAAAGTGATTTTTCTGCCGGCACAGTTTACTGCAGGATTGGAATTCAACCACAATAAACTTCACGATATGATGCCGGGTTACGGTCGCGACCTTTTGCAGGAAACCAATGTTGGAGGTTTGTTTGCGCAAAACGAATGGAAGAATGAAAAAATAAGTCTGTTGCTAGGAGCCAGGCTCGACAAACATAACCTTATCGAAAATCCGGTTTTCAGTCCCCGTGCAAATTTCAGATATGCAGTCAATGAAAACCTTTTCGGACGCCTTTCATACAGCACCGGTTTCAGAGCGCCTCAGGCTTTTGATGAAGATCTGCACATACTTGCCGTTGGCGGCGAAGTTATGCTGATAGAATTGGCCGAAGATCTGCGTACAGAGCGCTCACAAAGTTACAGCGGCTCGTTCGACTATTATTTTTCAATTGGTGATGCAAAAGTCAATGCATTGGCCGAAGCCTTTTACACCAATCTCGACGATGTATTCTTTGTCGCTGAAATTGGTACTGATGTCAACGGAAACAAGATGCTTGAGCGCCGAAATGGTTCGGGTGCGGTGGTTCAGGGATTAAATCTTGAAATGCGTACTGCATTCTCATCGCGCACCCAGATGCAGTTGGGATTCACTTTCCAGAAAAGCAAATATGCTGAACCTCAGGAGTGGAGCGATGACCCTGAAGCCGGATCAGTTGAGAGCCTGCTGCGCTCGCCGGATAACTACGGATACTTTACTTTTACAGCCAGCCCGATAAAGAGAGTAGGGGTTTCGCTTACCGGAAGTTACACCGGAAGCATGATTGTACCGCATTATGCAGGTTACATCGAAAACGATCTTTTAAAAGAAACCGACCCCTTCTTTGATCTGGCTCTCAAAATCAGCTACACAGCTAAACTTTCCGGCGAAACCCGCATACAGTGTTATGTTGGCGCCTTAAACATGTTCAACTCATACCAGAATGATTTCGATAAAGGAGAGTTCAGAGATGCCGGTTATATTTACGGACCCTCTTACCCACGTAGTTTTTCGGTGGGTGTAAAAGTTGGCAATATGCTGCAGTAAATAGCTTATTTTCAATTAGATTTGTGTGTGTTTCCTTCCAAAACCCGCCTTCCTGCCCATGGAAAGGCGGTTTTTTTTGGGGGGTAATTAGAAATGAGATTTTTTATATGCTTGAGCACCTTTCATTTATAGCATTTTCAATTTCCTGAAGTACTGTTTCTAATTCGTATTTAGGCATAGCAAAAATAATGATGCAATTATTTTGAGTAGCTTTTTGAATCTTAATTATATCGCGTTTTTTATTTTCTTCAAATTGTTTTTTTGCTAACTTGACTCCTTTGCCACCAAAATCAACAGGATAAAAATGTTGTTCACCTTGATACTCAATTGCTATGTTGAGTTCTGGAAGATATATATCAAACCTTTGATTACCAAGCCAATCCGGAGAGCCTTGAGATATAACCTTAAACCTTTGGCCAAAGTTTTTAACTATTTCTCTATAGAGAACACTTTCGTTAAATAATGTCCCAACATTATCTAAATTGAAGGTGCTTCTTACCTCATTTTCTATCGATCTTATAGACTTTACTATATATTGATTAATCCTCCACCCATAGTCTAATTGATTGTATTCGCTCTCTATGCTGCAATTATAATTTATTTTAGAAGGATTTTCAGGTATGTAAATACAGCTATCAGGAAAATCAAAATTTTGATATATCTGTTTTAATAAATTATCCTTGTCTATATAAACTAATTTTAAATGATCTATTATGTCGTTAAGACCTAACATAAGCTCAGTGCTTTTGGAAAAACAAAACCTGTAAAGAACTTTGGCTAACTCTTCAAGAGTTAATATGTCCCACCAAGCGTAAGTTATATAGTTTTTAAACAAGTGTAGTCTTAATTCTTCTTTGTTAAAATTATTCAGTTCATAATAGCAGTTTTCAATAAATATAGATCTTGCAGAATAAGTTGAAGCTCTTAATACTCCTGATCTGATTTTTTCAAAATACTTATCTAAAATCATTTTGTCGTAGTTCGCAATAATTGTAGATTCTACAAAGTACTTATTTGCAGACTCGTTTACATCAAATGGGTATAATATCTCATAGTTAAGATTTCCGGCGTAACCGAAATATACTTGATGACGTTCTCTCAGATATCTCAAACGTCTATTTGATTGTTCCATAAGTTCAAAAATACATTAAATAGTAATTAACATAATAAGATTTTCTTAGCTCACAATTCAATGCGAGCGAATTTTTTCTTAGCCTTCTTAACGAAAACGCTTCACAAAACAATCGTCCCATGATACTGTGGCTATGAAAAAAAGAGTTTTAAGGTTTTAAAAAGTAAAATGATACTACACTTGATACGATAAAAGAAAAAACGCCTGTAAATCATAGACTTACAAGCGTTTTGGTCGGGGTGGCCGGACTCGAACCGACGACCTCCTGGTCCCAAACCAGGCATACTACCAACTGTACTACACCCCGAACTAATATTTTTGCACTAAAAGCTGCATTCTGAACTCTTGCGGTGAAGGGGGGATTCGAACCCCCGGTACCGTTTCCAGTACGACAGTTTAGCAAACTGTTGGTTTCAGCCACTCACCCACCTCACCAAATGGGAGTGCAAAAGTACAAATTGAATTTTAATACGCAAGCTTTATTTTCATTTAATTGAAAATAAATTTGAAGTCATCCGGGATTGGATTTTTCAACCCTTATTTCGTACATTTGGTATAATAATTGGATTGCGCTGAACTCATCTTATTATCTCTTAATTATCATTTATGAAATCAACTTTTCGCGCACTGTTTTTTATTCTGATGCTCCCAATTTTATTGGTTTCCTGTCGCACCGCTTCGCATCAGATGCAAATCCTCAAACCGGCAACCATTAACGTTCCTACAGAAATTAAACAGGTAGGCATTATCAATCGCTCTCTTCCCGAAAAGGGGCAGGGCGTTATGAATGTGCTGGAAGGATTGGTTACCGGAGAATCTATTGGTGCTGACCGTGAAGGATCGCAGGAATGTATGCGTGGATTGGCTGCAGGGCTCAATTCAAATCCCCGATTCACCGCTGTGCTGATCGAAGGAGTTGAGTTCCGCGGAACCGGAACCCGCCAATGGCCTGAATTCCTGGATTGGAAACAGGTAGAAGAATTGTGTGAGCGTTTCAGGGTGGATGCTATTGTGGCGCTTGAAACCTTCGATTCAGACATGGAATTGCGCAAAAGCTCAGCCGATGTTGAAAGAACCATCGATAAGAAAAAGGTGATTGTTAAGGAATATTATGCCGACCTCAGAATGAATGTTCGATCGGGCTGGACAATCTATAAGCCGGAAGGCAGACAGATTATCGACCGCAACGCTTTTAACGATGAAATGAGCTGGCGCGAGAGTGGTGATACTCCTGATCAGGTTTTGGGTAAACTGCCATCTAAACGGCGCTCTATTAATGAATCAGGCTACTATTCGGGCAGGCAGTATGGAAGGAGGATTTCTCCGACCTGGGTTACTGAAAGCCGCACCTACTTCCGCAAAGCCAACGATGATTTTAAAGTTGCCTCAAAATATGTGAAACAAGACCGATGGAACGATGCCATTGCCATCTGGAAAAAATATACGTTGAGCACCGATCCGAAAATAGCCGGCCGGGCTGCTTACAACATGGCACTCGCCTCGGAAGTAGAAGGAAACCTCTCACTCGCGCTTGAATGGGCAAATCGTGCCTGGCAGCAACATGGACTGAAGAAGGCGCGCCATTACACCAATCTTCTGAATGATAGAATTTATCAGCAGGAAAGACTCGATCAGCAAATGGCTGAATAGTTGGCCAATATCCTTCGTTCCGATAGCTATCGGAACCGCTACCAATGACAGATTGTTCGGCTAATCCTTCGACTCCGCTCAGGAGGACATCGTATAGAATTAATAATTAGTGCATTAAGATGATTCAGTGTACACTCTAAACGAATGTCACACTGAGTCCCGCACGTGCGGGAAAGTGTTTAGACGCTTGAGCTTCAGGTCATCTCGGTCACACTGAGTTCGCTGCGGCGAATCGAAGTGTCCATAAAGATATGCTCTCTTTTTCTAAAAGGTCAAACCTGTTTTGTTTATGCGTACTTTTGGCCCGCGACAAAAAAAACAGGGTATTCCCAAAATTATTTTTCAGAGAACTGCATGAGTCCGTTACGTAAAACGCTGTTTGTTAAATTATTACTGATTATTCTGGGCAGCTTGCTGATTGGCGCACTTTATCTCCTTTTACTGAAAGCCTTACCCAAGTATGCCGCCAGAGTGCCGTATATCGCGTTGCTCTTTGCTGTTGACTTTCTGACTTATCGCTATCTGAGCTCTTTATGGAGGAATTACCGTAAATGGATCCGGGCATCAATAGCTGTCATCTGGTGGTTGCCTCTGGGTATTCTGCTTTTCTTTCTTTTCGGATCTGTTTTCATTCCGATGCCCGAAATGGCAAAATTTCTCAGGATTTATTTACCTGGGTTTGCCCTTGTTTTCTTTTTATCTAAATCAATTTTACTCGTCTCTCTGATTCCTTCATTTATACTGTTGCTGATTCAAAAAATTTCAGCCGGATTTAAACGAAGAAGAAGTTATTCAGTTGAGATTAAATTTCTTAAACAAATGGGATTATTTTTTGGAAGCCTTGCACTAGCCGGATTGCTGGTTGGTAGCACGGTTTGGGTTTATAGATTCAAGACTCATCGTATTGAATTGAGCATTCAGAACCTGCCTGCAGCCTTTGAAGGGCTTCGGATTGTGCAGCTGTCTGATATTCATCTGGGTAGCTGGCTCTCGTCAAAACCTTTGCAGAAGGCAGTAGATCAGGTAAATGCGCTGAATCCTGATATCATCGTTTTTACCGGTGATCTTGTAAATTACAGCACCTCTGAAGTCAGAGGATTTGAGCAGGTACTCGCCCAACTTAAAGCTCCTTTGGGAATTTACACAATCCTGGGTAACCATGATTACGGCGATTATATTTCGTGGAAAAAACCGGAAGAAAAGGAAACCAATCTTCAGCAACTTGTTGATTTTTATGATTCTCTGGGCTGGAAACTTTTGCGGAATGAATCTTTCAGGATTGAGAAAGACAGTGCTTCACTGCTTATAGCGGGCGTCGAAAACTGGAGTGCAACTACCCGTTTTAAAAAATACGGCGATCTTTACAAAACCATGGAAAACACTTCATATGCCGATGTAAATGTTCTGCTTTCGCACGATCCAACGCATTGGGAAACTGAAGTATCAAAGGATTTTACGGAGTTTGATATTACCCTTTCAGGACATACACACGGAATGCAAATGGGAATTGAAGCATTTGGCTGGAAGTGGAGCCCCGCAAGATATCTTTACGATAACTGGGCAGGTCTTGCCTCAGTTGATGTGCCGGGCAATCGGAAGAGTTATCTGTATGTTAACCGCGGTCTAGGCCATATTGCCTATCCCGGAAGGGTGGGAATACTCCCCGAAATCACACTTCTTACCCTGAAAAAAGCAGAATAATTCCTTTTAAACAATCGATTTAAGCACTAAAGTTTATACCATTCATTCACCCTGTCGGCGATATGGCAGTCGTCGTTGATGTGCTTGAATTCGTTGTTGTGTTTGTTATAAGCGTAATCTTCTCCCCATATTTTATGGTTCTGATCAATTTCTGACAATGCGTTAATGATAAACTCAAGTTCGGCGTTGGTCATGGTGGGATGCAACGAAAGTCTGACCCAGCCTGGTTTTTGCGACAGATCGCCATGGTTGATCAGATCTGTGATCGATTTCGAGTGTTCATAACTGACATCGAGCAGAAAATGGCCGTAAGTACCGGCGCATGCGCAACCACCTCTAACCTGAATTCCGTATCTGTCGCTGAGCAATTTCACCGCAAGATTGTAATGAATATCAGTATAATAAAATGAAATAACACCCAATCGTTTGCGGTGGTTGTTGGCTAAAATTCTGATGCCCGGAATTTTATCCATTCCTGCGAAAGCAATTTCAAGAAGTTCCTCTTCGCGACGGATGATGTTTGCAACGCCCATTTTTTCTTTAAGTTCAATGCAGAGAGCCGTTCTGATGGCTTGCATAAATCCCGGAGTTCCGCCATCTTCGCGCGATTCAATATCATCTACATATTTGTATTCTCCCCAGGGATTGGTCCAGTCAACGGTTCCACCGCCGGGTTGGTCGGGAGTACGGCTTTTATACATCGATTTATCAAAAACCAGCACACCGGAGGATCCGGGACCACCCAGAAATTTATGGGGCGAGAATAAAACCGCATCCAGTTTTTCCATAGGATCGGCGGGATGCATATTAATGTCAGCATAAGGCGCTGATGCTGCGAAATCAATAAAACAGAAGCCGCCGAATTCATGCATGGCCCGCGCCAGTTCATAGTATGGAGTTCCGACTCCGGTCACATTGGAACATGCTGTAAATGCACCGATTTTCAATGGGCGATCTTTGTATATTTCCAGCTGCCGGCGAAGCTCTTCAACATCTACAAGCAAATCTTTATCAGGATTCAGCACCACCACATCGCTCATTGTTTCAAACCAGGAAGTCTGATTGCTGTGATGTTCCATATGCGTTACAAAAACCACCGGTTTTTCTTTCTCTTTGAAGCATTTGCTGTCGTTGAGCTGTCCACACATTTTCAGCCCCATCATCCGTTGAAACTTCACAATTACGCCTGTCATTCCAAATCCCGCAGTGATGATAACATCCTCAGGACCGGCATTTACATGCTTTTTAATGCGTTTATGCGCTTCGTGATATGCCTTGGTCATGGAAGTACCCGTTTCGCTGGTCTCGGTGTGGGTGTTTCCGATAAAGGGGCCAATGTCTTTGGTAAGACGATCTTCGATGGGTTTGTAAAGTCTGCCACTGGCAATCCAATCGGCGTAAATGAGTTTCTGACGGCCATAAGGTGTATCATACTCAAGGTCGTGGCCGATGGTGTTTGTTCTGAATTGTTCGAAGTAGCTTTCCATACAGAAGTTTAAGATAAAACCAGTCTGCTGCAAATGTCAGTATTTTTTCTGTACAGAAGCAATTGAAGAAAAACTAAATGTGGAATTTTAAAAAGTGGTCGGATTACGGAGGATAGAAGTGAGAGGTGAGAGGTGAGAGGTGAGAGGTGAGAGGTTTGGAGGTCAGAAGTCCGAGGTCAGAGGTCTGAGGTCAGAAGACTGAGATTGGAAATTAGAAATTAGAAATTCAAAATTGGTCCCGATAGCCCTCGGGATTGGAAATTGGATATTAGAAATTAGAAATTGGAAATTCGATCTTCGCTCTAATCCCCCTGCGCTATCTGCATCTTCGAAATTTCAATGCTACCACCCTCCGCATAAATGCCTATCCAGTTGTTGTCCTCGCGATACCACTTGTCTTGTATGCTTACACGTACCAGAAAGTCACCGTTTTCGTCAGTGGTGATGCTGCGAAGCACAATACCCCCGTTTTTCTGACTTCCTTTACCGTAATTGACGTAAACCTTCGGATCAGTTTCGCTGGTTTTACGGGCTTTTATGGAAATGTAGTTGTTTTTACGCAACCTCATTTCGATGGGTGAGAAGTTGAATTTCTTTTCTGTATCTTTATCAATGGCAGTCGGGTTGTTTACCAGATCGACAATGGCGTGGTCTTCAAGATATTTCCTGATTTTGGCAATCATATCAATTGGATAGACCTCATCAGGTTTGGCCAGTGCAGATTCGTTGTAAGCATCAATTGCCTGGTCAAATATTTTGTCCTGATAGAGCCGGTCAGCATTCATTATCAGTTTGTTGTAAGCTTCCATCTGGTTGCGGGCGCGCTCCTGAAGTATCCCTCTGATGGAAAGTATCTTTTCTTTGGGATATTTTTCGGCAGGTTTCAAAGCACTTGCATTTTCATAAAACCTGATTGAGCTGTTGTAATCCTTTTCTGCAAAGAGCCTGTCGGCCTGTTCAATGGCTTCATAGTAGCCCTTGTCAGCCAATTGTTTCTGCTCGAGCATAATGTTGTTTATTTCAGATATTCTGGCTGTCGGATGCTCTGCTCCTGGTCTGTATTCCAGTGCTTTCTGATAAGAAGCCAGCGCTGAAGTATAATCTTTTCCCGAAAAGGACGCATCGCCTTCTGCAATGGCATTGGCAAAGTTTGCCGATGCAGTTCTCTCAGCATCGCGTTTTTTTATAATGAGTTCCAGTTGACTGGCAGGATATGTTTCACCTGGTTTAAGCTTTTTCGCCTGATTGTAAGCCAATTCAGCTTCATCCAGCAGATTTGATCTGAATTTTTCATCGCCCAGCGAAATGGCAGTGGCATATTGTTGTTCTGTTTGTTCCTGCTCGCCCAGAATTCCATTGATTTCAGCTATCTTACCTGTAGGATATTGCTCTCCCGGTTTCAATGTAAGGGCTTCATTATACTTTGTTTGCGCTGATCGGTATTCTTTGGCCGCTAACAAACGATCGGCTTCCGCAACCGCTGATTTATAGTTTTCTTCAATTTGCTTTTGATTGGTAAGCTGGGTATTGATGCGGTCAATCTGTTCGGAAGGGTATTTTTCCTCAGGTTTTACCTTTAAAGCTTCTGCGTATTTTTTTGAAGCATCATTGAGTTTCCCTGAATTGTAAAGCGCATCTGCTTCAGCAACAGCTTTCTGATAGCTTCCCATCAGTTCCATTTCGGCTTCAAGCGCCTTGGCGATCAATGAAAGCTGTGCAGATGGATATTTCTCTGCAGGTTTTAGAGTAACTGCTTTTTCATAAGCTGTTTGTGCCGGCTGATATTGCTTCTCTTTGTATGCCTTATCTCCCTCACTGATGTAGCGGGCATAGTTTTCATCGAGCGATTTCAGGTCTTCAAGTATCTGATTGATGGCAGCAATTTTTTCCGCAGGATAGGTTTCATCAGGAAGAATCGCGGACGCTTCGGTGTAACTTTTGCGTGCATTTCCATAATCAGCAGCAGCAAAATACTGTTCGCCTTCCGCAATTTTTTTGTCGTATTGTGCTTTTGTGGCAATCATTTCAGATTTCAGCGTATTTGCTTTGTTGCCCTGACTTATGGCATAGGCATCGCCGGGCACAAGTGCAAGCGCGTTCTGGTAAAGCTGAATCGCTTCATCATATTTTTTGTCTTCAAGCAGTTTGTCAGCGTTTGCTATGAACGCATTGAAGCGCTCTTTCTGGTTGGTTTGCTCTGATATCTTGTTGTTGATCAGTAAAATACGATCTTTGGGATAGGTCTCATCAGGTTTAAGAACAAGTGCTTCCTGATAACCTGTCAGGGAGGCTTCAAAATTATTGCTGTTGAAAAGCTTATCCGCATTTGCAATGGCTGCATTGTATTGTTCTTCTTTCGCTGCAATATTCCTTAGAATCTCTTCAATGGCTGATATGCGCTTTGCCGGATGGGTTTCATTCGGTTTCAGATTGCTTGCCTCTCTGTAAAAACCGAGTGATTGCTGATAATCTTTTGCCTCAAAAGCCTGATCTGCTTTGCCGATTAACCCGGCGTAAGCCTCAGTTGAAGCCCGCATTTCAGATAAGGTGGTGTTGATCAGATTTATCTGGGAGGCCGGATATTTATTGTCGGGATCTGTTGCTGCCGCTTCACGGTAAGTGATCAGGGCATTATCATAATCTTTGGCAGCAAATTGATCATCGGCTCTTTTTATTGTTTCCTGATAAATTCTGGTACGCTCTGCTTCTTTCAATGCCAGCAGTTGCAATGCAATATCCTCTATTTTCTGTTTCGGGTATGCTTCATTGGGCTTCAGATCATTGGCTTTCTGAAATTCTGTGCGTGCTTCGGTGAGTTTTTTCTCTGCCAGGAAATTGTCGCCGGCAGCAATGGCTTTCTTGTAATTTTCCTCCAGATTTTGCTTTTGTTGCAGAATACCCGTGATTTTTTCAATCTGTGTTCCCGGATACTTTTCGCCGGGAAGGATTTTTGAAGCATTTTGATACGCCAGCAATGCTGTTTCGTAATCTCTGGCATTATAAAGCTTATCAGCTCCGGCAATTGCCGATTGGTAATTCTGTTGAGCATCCTTCATTTGCGACATTCCTTCAGCTACCCTTTCAAGCATGCTTTTCGGATAGTTTTCGCCTGGCTTGATGCGCTGTGCCTGCTCGTATTTTAGCTTTGCTGTATTGAAATCACGGTCCATGTAAGCATTGTCTGCCTCAGCCAGAATATTTTCATATGAGTCTTTTAGTGCTTTGTCAGCAGCAGCTTTTGTATCTATTTCGTTGATGCGCTGTTGCGGATATCTTTCATTGGGGTTGATTCCTGATGCCTGAGAATAGCTTTCCCGTGCTTCCGTTATTTTTCCTGAAGCATAAAATTTGTCGGCATCCTCAATCAGCTTATTGTATTGTTTCTGCTTTTCCTGTTGGGCTTTTGCCTGTTTTTCGGCTTCAGCCATTTTATCGCGGGCAGTTTTCTCTTCGGGTTTTATGTTAACCGCAATGGAGTACTGGTCACGGGCAGCTTCATAATTCTTTGATTGCATGTGTCGGTTTCCGCTTTCCATCGCACTTGAGTAAAGCGCTTCATCTTCCGGATCAATATAGAATTTTCTGATCTGTGTCAGTTTATCTTTCGGATATTTTGCCGTTGGATCTATGCTCAGTGCTTTCTGATATTCAGCTTTGGCTTTGGCGTATTCTTTGGCTTGCAGAAAATCTTCACCACGAAGTATGGCATCTTCAAATTGCTGAAGCTTTACCGGATCGGTGGTTTGCGCGAAAACGCCTGATAATCCAAAGGATAGCGACACAACAAGCATCGCCCTGAGAAAAGAAGAAGTAAGGAATTGTGGGAAAGTCATCGGTACTTTTATGTAATTTAATCGTTCAGAAATTACCATTTTGATTCGGTAATTATGAAACGATAATTAATGTGGTTTATTGAGTGGACAATATCTTTGTCAGACTTTATGATCAAAGATCAGGCCATCGCGCATGAAAAGGCGTCGATCAGACATTCCGGCCAATTCTTCATTGTGTGTAACAATCACAATTGTTTGATTGAATTTATCCCTGAGTTCAAAAAATAAACGGTGAAGCTGGGCGGAGTTTTCCGAATCGAGATTTCCGGAAGGTTCATCTGCCATCAGCACTGCTGGTTGATTAATAAGCGCTCTTGCTACTGCAACCCGCTGTTGTTCGCCTCCCGAAAGTTCTGATGGTTTGTGCGTTACTCTGCTTTCCAGATTCAAAAACTCCATGAGTTCAAAGGCGCGCTTTTCAGCGTCCTTTTTGCTTTTACCTGCAATAAATGCGGGAATGCAGATATTTTCAAGTGCGTTAAATTCAGGCAGCAGATGATGAAACTGAAAAACAAATCCGATCTTCTGATTGCGGAATTCTGCCAGTTTCTTATCATTCAGGTTTTTGGTGTTTATCCCATCCACAATAACTTCTCCGCTGTCAGCCCGGTCGAGGGTGCTGAGAATATGAAGCAGGGTCGATTTCCCGGCTCCGGATGCTCCGGTAACCGAAACAATTTCTCCATGACGGATACTGGCTGAGACACCCTTGAGTACTTTAAGGTTTCCGTAGGACTTTACAATGTTTTCTGCTTTGATCATAGGTGAGTTGCAAAAATTGGATTACAAAGTTACGGGAATGGCGGGAAATTGGAATTATTTTATTTGACTCCCTGAATTCCAGGAATCAGCTATAAACTTTTTGGGAAAATAGCATCATACATACTCTTTTTTTGTTTTCAGGAAAATAACCCACAACCCCTGACAACGTTCTGCTATCTATCAAGAAGTTGGCGCACTTCTGCCTGGCTGCCCATTTTTAAAGGGTTCGTAAACCTGTCAGGGGGCGCCTGGACTGATAATAATTTTGGGACAAAAAAAGTATCAATTTTGAAGATAAGTGAAACTGTCGAAATAACTTCCAAACTTGAGTACCCGATCTAATAGGAACTTCTGCAAACTAATATGTCTTATTTGAGGAGTTAATTTGATATTCTTCAAAAGATACTGAGCTGGAAAACCTCTTTGAAATTTTGATGTTTTTATTGTTGGAGCAATGTTTGAAATGGCATAAAAATGCGCACATGAATCTCCTGCCGGTTAAAACGATAGAATGAAAATTGCTTTATCCGGTTATATTTTTACGACGACTCTTGTTAATCAACAACAAAATCTTCTTCATAAACTTCAACTTCCAAATCGGCGCCAATCAATTCAGCCAGCCATTTGTATCCGTTCTTGACAACGAGTCTGATGCGTGTGTATCCCATAATCGGGAATTTTAGTGTAGCGAGCATGATATTATAGTTTTTGGTTAAACAAAGGGTTTAATTCTTTATCCCCGTATGTTATAAATGTAACTGTTTAAAACCATTATTGTTGTAAGAAAAGTTGAAAAAAATGTTAAATTTCTGTTGAAATCGGAGTTTTGTTAATGAATTGCATTTTTTGTGTCAAAATTTGCATGTGTCGGCTGATTTTGCTGCCATCATCACACAATTTTCCAACAATGGAAAATAGTGAATTATTCTTCTTATTTCATGGTTGTAAACGACAGGAAGTATCCTTCAGATTACGATGCGATTTAGTCTTAAAAACCGGAATGAAGATTTTCTATTTTTCAGATCTTCTGATACCCTTTTTTATTTGCTGGTAATCCAGATGATAAAGCGCTTTAATGCTGAACATATTCAGTTGAGCAGCACGGAACAATTCATCCAGATTGTCGCGGAAAAGAATATTGTACTGATCATTATACTGCTGAATATTGTTTTTCCAAACCAGACTTAAAAGGCTTCCGGGGGCAAATTCCCAACCAATATTCAGGTCGATACTGAAGAAATTATAGTTGTAATGATGTGCATAGGGATACTCATTAAATGGAGTCAGATGCCCGTTATCGAGCAAGGTAAAGTAATTGCTGTACTCTGCAGTTTGCCAGAAATGCCTCAATATTAATCCCACGGAAAGTGGCCTGCTTATCATGAAATTACCGGAAAAAGTGTTTTCCATGGTGAAAATATCGCGTTTTCCAAACCATATATTATCCTGATTTTGTGATACATATCCCAGATCTCCCGGATTCAGGCCTATTCCGGTTTCATGCCTGATAATGAACCTTTTGCTGATTCTGAAAATGGGTTCCAATTCCATCCAGAGGGATTCTGCATTATCGTAATCTTTGGCGTATTCTACTTTTCCATCAAGCGCAAATTTCTTACGGTAATCGCTTGAAAAGCCAATATTTCCCGATGTGTAACCTGGTCTAAGGTAATATCTGCCGGCTCTCCGGGGTTCGTAAAAATCATGCCTTTCATAGGGAGAAGCTGTCAATCCCCACCAAACCGAAAGATAATTGTTGAAAGTTGTATTCCCTTTGTAAATAAAACTGGTGTTGATGTTCTTTTTGCTGTCGAGCGAAATAAGCTGATCAGTTGCCAGGCTTTGAGCAAAGTTTCTGAAAATCCCGAACGGTTCATAAATCCTGTAACTGAGGTAAATTCCCCTGTTCAGCTGATTCCGGGTACGGTTTATGCCTATATCGTTGATGTTAAAGTACTTGTCGAGCGCACTTTGGTATAGGCTAAACTGAAACTTACCTCTGCTTTTCATCACAAATAATCCATAGTTGTAGCCAGCTTCAGCTTCTGCTATCGGATTTTTCGAAAATTCGCCTCCGCTGTACCATTTCGAAATGGCAAGATTTGCCCCAAACTGGTAAGTTTTGCTCTTATCCCCAAATACACCGCCTCCACCGGTAACATTGGAATCATCCCAGCCCGACGGTCTTGAAACATTCGTATTAATCAGATAAACCGACGAATTGTTAGGCAAAGCCTGATCAACCACAAGAATATTGTAGTTGGTTGTCGGATCAGTGAGTAAATTGCGCTCAATTCCTGTGGTGCTGTCCTTGACTGTGGCCCAGGTGTTTCCGGTAATGGCATTAAAGAACCCGATTCCCAGTCCGCCGGAGGTTCTGCCCGAAAGCTTTGTCGCATTCAGCAACCTGGCCGTCAGCGGATTATTTGAAATCCACTCATTCTGATTCAACGAATCTTTTATAGAATAGTTCAATGCAGGCGTGCGACCAATTCTTCTGGAATAGAATAGATTTCCTTTTTGAAAAAGATCAGTTCCTTCATTGAAAAAGCTTCGGTTTTCATCGTAAATAAGTTCCAGCGCAGAAAGATTATTTTGAATTTTATCTGATTTAACCTGACTGAAATCGGGCAACAGAATCATATCCATGGTAAAACTCTCATTGATCCCGTATTTGATGTCCATTCCTCCGTTGAATGATGAAGTCCAGGGATCATTTTTAAATGCCTGATCACTATTGTGCTGCAGACTGTAAGAAACATAAGGTGTGAATGATAGCCTGACCGGAGGTTTTATATCGCGAAGATCAGTAATCTGCCCCCAATATACCAATGAGTTTCCGGCACCTTTCTCTTCAAGCGCCCAGTGGCTTTCTTCGCGATAACGCCGTACTTTTCGAATCGCCTGAAATCCCCAGCTCTGAACTTCTTTTTTTGGAAATCGCAGCGCAGAGTAAGGAATTTTAAGTTCTGCTGTCCATCCGTTATCATTTATCTTAACCGCGCTAAACCAAACCGCATTGTATGTTCCATCCTGCATCCGCCAGTCAACCTGAATTCCTGATGCTGAGACATAAAAATAGTAAGCATCCTGCTGACTATTGTAGGTGTCAAATCCAACCCCGAAATAGTCTGCATTCAGATTAAAGTTATCCCTTACACCCATCTGAGTTGCAATGCTGTCAGGGTAGGGGTCATGCATAACAGCGGCAATGTATATGGCTTCGTCATCATATTTTATAAAAACTTCAGTTTCAAAAGCCGGATTTGCATTTGAAATGGGTTCGTATTGCCTGAATTCACTTATGCGTGATGCTCCTTCCCATTCTTCGGGAGAAAATATTCCATCAATTTTTGGGGACTGTTCTGTTCTGTTAGCAAGCAATGTTTTAGTCTGGCTTACCTGTGAAATTCCTTTTAGTGGAGCTGTAAACCCAATACACAGAAACATAAAAAAGATAAAAACGCATCGTGTCATTCTAATTGTCTGTAAGTTTATTTATACTTTGATTTTAAGTAAAATTTTACTGAAATCATGATAATGCCTTCAGGAATAAAAAAAACTTCTAAATTTGCTGAACTGACAGGCCGTTTTATTGTTTACAGCCTGTGAAACGGGGCAAATATACCGGATTTCTTTTAATGCTGTATTTTTTTGTGACCTTTTCCTTTGATCATTAATACAATACTTTCTAACCACTTCTTTATGAACCTTCATGAATTTCAGGCAAAACAAATTCTTCGCTCTTACGGAGTTCCTGTGCCTGTTGGCATTGTTGCCGAAACCCCCGAATTGGCTGTAATAGCTGCCGAAGAAATACAACTGATTACAAATTCCGAACGTTGGGCCGTTAAAGCTCAGATTCACGCTGGCGGAAGAGGCAAGGGTGGTGGTGTAAAAATAGCAAAATCGCTTCACGATGTGTGGGAAATGTCATCACAGATTATCGGTATGATGCTTATAACCCCTCAAACCAGTGCCGAAGGAAAGCTGGTAAGTAAAGTTCTGGTTGAGCAGAATATCTTTTATCCCGGCGAAACGGAGCCTCAGGAATTCTATATGAGTGTTCTTCTTAACCGGGCTACCGGGCGGGTAATGATCATTTATTCTACTGAGGGTGGAATGGATATTGAAGAGGTTGCCGAAAAAACGCCTCACCTTATTTTTAATGAAGAAATTGATCCAAAAGTCGGACTTCAGGATTTTCAGTGCCGCAAAATTGCCTATAACCTGAAACTGGAAGGTGTGGCACATAAAAATATGCTCAAATTCGTGAAGGGTTTGTACAATGCATACATGGGAAGCGATGCATCCATGCTCGAAATTAATCCTGTTTTTAAGACTTCTGACAATCTGGTAATGGCTGCAGACTGTAAAATGCGGCTTGATGATAATGCATTGTATCGCCATCCTGATATTCTGGCAATGCGCGACCTTTCTGAAGAGGATCCAGCTGAAATTGAAGCCGGAGAACATCAGCTCAACTACGTAAAGCTTAGCGGAAATGTGGGTTGTATGGTAAATGGAGCTGGTTTGGCTATGGCTACCATGGATATTATTAAACTTTCAGGTGGCGAACCAGCCAATTTCCTTGATGTTGGTGGTACAGCCAATGCCGAACGCGTTGAAAAAGCCTTCCGCATTATTATGAAAGATGAGAATGTCAAAGTTATTCTTGTTAATATTTTCGGAGGTATTGTCCGATGCGACCGGGTTGCCCAGGGTATTGTTGACGCTTACCGGAATATCGGAGATATAGATATTCCGATTATTGTCAGGCTGCAGGGTACCAACGCTGAAGAAGCCAAGTTGCTGATTGAACAATCAGGACTGAAAGTGTATTCAGCCGTTTTGCTGCAGGAAGCTGCTGAATTGGTAACACAGGTTCTTAATAACTAAACAGATATCTCCATAATTCTTTGTAAAAAGCCACCTGAGAGGGTGGTTTTTTTATTGGAGGCCTGTTCATCAGAAAAAGCAATCAACAAAAAGCCGGACCAACTGGCCCGGCTTTTTTACCAAAACACATTGAAAACAAATTATTTTGCGTATTCAGCTACAATATCTTTTACGCCTTCAGGTGAAACCCGGCCGTAAACCTTGTCGCCAACCAATACTACTGGTGCAAGTCCGCATGCTCCAACGCATCGCAGACATGCTACGGAGAACTTCCCATCGGGAGTAGTTTCTCCAACATTCACATGCAGCAAGCGTTTGAATTCATCAATAACTTTTTCGGCTCCACGCACATAGCAGGCAGTTCCAAGGCAAATTGAAATTGGGAACTCTCCTTTAGGCAGCATGGTAAAAAATGAATAAAAAGTTACCACCCCGTAAACATGGGCTACTGAAATATTCAGTTCTTTAGCTATCACTTCCTGCACTTCTGCCGGAAGATAACCAAAGATGCCCTGCGCTTTATGCAGCACATTGATCAACTCTCCTTTTTCGTTGTTAAACGATTTGCAAACAGCTTTTAACTCGTCGAGTTTGTTTGCCGATAATTTTATAGTTGCCATGATCTGATTTCTTTTTTTTGTTTCTGAGGATTGTCAGAAACCCCGGATTGCCGGGATTCCTGATAATTTTTCCCTACTCTATTACAGTTTCGTTGCTTTTGTCGAAATAATGAGTGTGCAGCAGATGATGCGCTTTTTCACTCATCGGTTTGCCGAGAAACTCTTCATACAGTTTAACAATGTAGGGGTTTTCATGCGACTTTCTGATGGTTTTGCCGGCATCCTCAAGATAGATTGCTTTCTGGCGGGCCTTGATTATGGATGAATCTCCATGGTGCAAAGGCTGACCTCCGCCACCAATACAACCACCTGGGCAAGCCATAATCTCAATGGCATGGAACTTCGATTTGCCGTCTTTTATATCCTGTAAAAGCTTGCGTGCGTTTCCAAGGCCGTGAGCAATTCCGATATTTATCGGCAATCCGTCAAAATCAATCGTAGCCTGGCGAATATACTCCATGCCTCTGAGTTCTTCAAAATCTACTTTCAGAAGTTTTTTTCCGGTTTGTACTTCGTAAGCCGTACGAACAGCAGCTTCAATAACTCCACCGGTGGTGCCGAAAATAACGGCAGCTCCTGTGGATTCTCCCATTGGATGATCAAAATCTTCCTCAGGCAGTTCATTAAAGTTGATGTTTGATTGTTTGATCAAATGAGCAAGTTCGCGGGTCGAAATTGAAAAATCAACATCAGGATTTCCATTGGTTGAAAATTCGTCGCGCTGACATTCAAATTTCTTCGCCAGACAAGGCATAATAGAAACAACAACCATATCCTCGCGCTTTATTCCGATTTTTTCGGCAAAGTAGGTTTTGGCAATTGCACCGAACATCTGCTGCGGGCTGCGGGCGGTTGAAGGAATATCCATCATTTCAGGGAACTGATGTTCGAAGAAGTTTACCCAGCCAGGGCAGCATGAAGTAAGAATCGGCAATGGAACATCCTTATCGCCGTTCAGGTGGCGGGTTAGTCTGTCGAGTAGCTCTGTGCCTTCTTCCATAATGGTAAGGTCGGCAGCAAAGTCTGTATCAAATACAAAATTAAATCCAAGTCTTCGTAAAGCTGCAGCAAGTTTTCCGGTGACGATTGTTCCTGCTTCCAGACCAAATTCCTCGCCTAAAGCTACACGAACGGCAGGAGCAGTTTGAACAACAACTGTTTTGGAAGGATCAGCCAAAGCTCTTATAACGGCGTTGGTATGGTCAACTTCGGTGAGAGCACCGGTAGGGCAAACTGCTACGCATTGGCCGCAATAAGTACATTCACTGTGATCAAGGTTTCTTTCAAAGGCAGGGGCAACCACCGACATAAAGCCACGGTTTACAGCCGAAAGTACGCCAACAGTCTGAACATCATTGCACATCATCTCGCAACGGCGGCACATGATACATTTGTCTATGTCGCGGATAATGGCAGGGGAGGTGTCTTCACGGTAAGTTGATTGCTCTCCTTCGTAATGAAGTTTACGGATACCAAATTCCTGAGCCATGGTTTGCAACTCGCAATTGCCATTCTTTGCACAAATAAGGCAGTCGGTCGGGTGATCAGAGAGAATCAGCTCAAGAACGGTCTTGCGTGAGTTCAGTACCCTGATGTTGTGCGTGTTAACAACCATGCCTTCAGCACAATCGGTAACACAGGCAGGCGCCAGATTACGGCGTCCTTCTACCTCAACAACACAAATGCGGCAGCCGGCAGGTTTATTTTCAATATTCAGGTCGTGAAGGTGAAGGTAACACAAAGTTGGGATGTGAATTCCAGCCCCCTTCGCAGCTTTCAGAATTGTGGTGCCTTTAGCAACCTCAATTACTTTGTTATCTATAGTTAATTTAATTGTTTCCATTTTTGTTCCGGGTATTATTTGATAAACACAGCATTGAATTTGCACTTCTCGAGACATGCACCGCACTTGATACAGGTTGCCTGATCAATTATGTGCACTCCTTTGCGTTCGCCAGAAATTGCATTGACAGGGCAATTGCGCGCACAAGCTGTACATCCAACACAATTTTCAGGCTCAATTATATATTGCAACAATGCTTTACATTGGCCGGAACGGCATTTTTTCTCATCAACGTGCTCAAGATATTCATCCCAGAAATTCTCGATAGTAGAAAGAACCGGGTTTGGTGAGGTTTGACCCAATCCACAAAGAGCCGTATCTTTTATCACATAACTTAGATTTCGGAGACTGTCAATGTCTTCGCGGGTTCCTTTGCCCTGTGTCAGTTTATCCAGGATTTCATAGAGGCGTTTGTTTCCGATGCGACATGGAGCACATTTCCCACATGATTCTTCCACTGTAAAGTCAAGGTAAAACTTGGCTATAGAAACCATGCAATCGTCTTCATCCATTACAATCATACCGCCCGATCCCATCATCGAACCAGCAGCAATCAGGTTGTCATAATCAATAGGTGAGTCCAGATGTTTTTCAGTTAAGCAACCTCCGGAAGGACCTCCGGTCTGAACCGCCTTAAACTTTTTGCCATCTTTGATTCCGCCGCCGATTTCGTAAATAACTTCACGAAGTGTGGTTCCCATTGGAACTTCAATCAAACCAACATTGTTGATTTTTCCCGCAAGCGCAAAAACTTTTGTGCCTTTTGAATTTTCGCTTCCAATGCTGGCGAACCAATCTGCTCCTTTGTTGATGATAACCGGAACATTGGCAAAAGTTTCAACATTGTTCACATTGGTTGGTTTGCCGTAATATCCCGAAACTGAAGGAAATGGTGGTTTAACAGTAGGTTCTCCCCTTAATCCTTCCATTGAGTGAATCAAAGCTGTTTCTTCGCCGCAAACAAATGCTCCGGCTCCATAACGCAGTTCCAGATCAAATGCAAATCCTGTGTCAAGCACATTGTTGCCCAAAAGTCCGTATTCACGGGCCTGAGCTATTGCTGTCTTCAGCCGGTCAATAGCAAGCGGGTATTCTGCACGAATATAAACCAGTCCGATTGACGAACCGATGCAATATCCGCAAATGGCCATAGCTTCAATTACTGAGTGGGGATCTCCCTCCAGAATTGAACGATCCATAAATGCGCCAGGGTCACCTTCGTCGGCATTACAAACCACATATTTAACATCAGATACTGATTTGCTGGTAATTTCCCACTTCAGGCCGGTTGAAAAACCTCCGCCTCCACGACCGCGCAGACCTGATTTTTTCATTTCATCAATTACCTGCTGAGGTGTCATTTCGGTCAGACATTTAGCCAAAGCTTCATATCCATCGCGTGAAATGTATTCATCAATATTTTCGGGATCAATAAAACCGCAGTTGCGTAGAGCAATTCTGAGTTGTTTTTTGTAAAATCCCATATGTTTGGAATCCGCGATATGTTCCTGATTTTCAGGATCAACATAAAGCAGACGATTAATCTTGCGACCTTTGATGAGGTGTTCATCAACAATTTCTCTGGCATCTGCCGGGGTTACCTGTGTGTAAAAGGTATTGTCAGGCATGATCTTAACAATAGGTCCTTTTTCGCAAAATCCGAAACAACCTGTTGCAATAACCTGCACCTCACTATCGAGGCCTTTTTCAGTAACTATTGTTTTTAAATCTTCGAGCAGCTGGTCACTTTCCGAAGCATGGCAGCCTGTTCCGCCGCATACCAGCACGTGCATTTTATATTTTGACATTCCGTATCCTCCTTATTTCTTTTCGATGGTTTCGTAATTAACCGGAATGATGCCATCAACCAGTTCGCCGTTTTTTACATATTTTTCAATGATGTCGTCGGCTTTTTTTGTGTCAACATAACCGAATACAACCGGTGCTTGTCCCGGAAGTGTTACTTCGATGGTTGGCTCTGCAAAGCAATATCCCATGCAGCCGGTTTGGGTTACAACTGCCTGAATATTCCTTTTATCGAATTCCTCGATAAAGAATTCCATCACTTGTTTGGCTCCCGATGCAATTCCACAGGTCGCCATGGCAACTCTAATCTGTACCAGGCTCTCAGGGTTATTGCTGTTTTCCCTGAGGCTCATCTTTCCCTGCAAGTCTTCTTTGATCTTGCGAAGGTCAGCCAGTGATTTAACTTGTCCCATGATTTTGTTAATTAATTTTTGTTTAGTGTTTGTGTGTTGGTTTTTTATCCTGAAATCTTAATTTCTTTAAGATTTTCGTTGATCATTTCTTTCAGAAACCTCATTACCGAAGCTTCTGATATGGACATTCCTTCAAGCATTTCATTTACCTCATCTGTGTCGAATCTGTATTCTCCGCCTGATGTGGTATGTTCATACACAAATCTGATCTTCAGATTGGCTGCAGCAAGCAAAACAATTGTTCCTGCAATGTCGCCAAGTGGCTGACGGTCAAAATGTGTCAAACCAAAGGTAGCAATAACTACAGTTCCGCTACCCTCTTTCGATTCTAATTTCAAACTTCCTCCGGTAGAATCGGCATGTTGTTTCAGCAGCGGAAGTCCAAGTCCGACTTTTCTTGTGGTTCTGCTCGTTACAAACGGATCAGTTACCTTTTCAAGCATTTCAGCCGGGATGCCTTTGCCATTGTCGGTTATTGTCAGCAGAAAAGTATCATCTTTGGCCGATTCGTTTATTGAAACCTGAATCAGCGTAGCTCCAGCTGAGATCGAATTCTGGACAATGTCCATAATATGCATTGCAAGATCCTTCATCATACAATCACCTCTCTTCCTTCAATGCCGGCAAGTGCTTTCGTGAACTCTGCAAAGCTTGTGTCTGCCATTTTTAAAGTTGTAAAGCTTTCTCCGATTAAATCAGGCTGATGTGCATCTGAGTTTCTGATAAATGTTTTTCCTTTCAGGTAACTGAATTTCTTCAGAAAGTCTTCGATTGAAATATGCTTCGTAAGCTCAAAAGCATCGGCTTTAAGATCGGGAGGTACAAATCCAAGCTGACTTATCAGACTGTATTTTGGACGGTTGATGTGAGCTGGAATAAATAATCCATTCAATCGGTGTACCTCTGCTGCAATCTGATCAATGCTTTGCGAAATGGCCGAAATCAATAACCGGGGCTCTTCGTAAACAATATTTTCCGATTCATCAACCACAACCTGATATCCGAAAAGATCAGTATTGTTCATGATATCAGGCAGATGCTTATCAAGATATTGCTGAAATGCATCAAGAATGTCAAATGTTTCAAAGAACGCAAGGCAGTGAACTTCTTCTTTTGTTGTGACTTCAACTCCGGTGTAAACTGTGATGCCTGCCTTTGTAGCTTCGCGGCTTACTTCCCGACACTGTCGTGTTGAGTTGTGGTCGGTAATTCCAATGATGTCAATCTTTTTCTTTTTAGCCTCCTGCACTATGTTTCGCGGGCTCATCTCAAGACTGCCGCAAGGCGAAAGTACAGTATGAATATGAAGGTCGGCTTTAAATTCCTTCATGAATTTATCTTTTACTGATTGAGCAGGTTAAAAAGCTTGCCATTGATGGTAAAAGTGTCTTCGGTGGTTCCCAAAACAGGGATATTTTCTTCGTTGCTCTGCTCTTCCATATCAGGATCAGGTGTAAAACCTTTTACCAGAATTACCGCTGACAGATCTTTTAATGAAGCAATAGCCATCACATTTTTATGTGTTTGCAGGGTAATCCAGATATCTCCTGACTGAGCACTGCCCATCACATCGCTGAGTAAGTCTGATGAATAACCCATGCTGATTTCATTCTCAAGGCCGTTTACTCCGCTGATTACTGTTAGTCCGAGCTTCTCGGCAACTTCTTTAACTTTCATTTTAAATTCCTTTTAAGTCTCTGTACTTGTTGGTTTTCCCGAATCCCCAGATTTCCTGCATAATCTTCACGCTGTCATCCAGGCTTAATTCTCCTTTTTGCTCCAGAATTTTCTGGATAAAAATGCAATGATTGATGTTGGCATATCCCTGAGCAATATCCTGTGCAAGAGCCTGACAACTCGGAGCTCCGCAAATTCCGCAATCTACCATTGGAAGCAGTTGCATAATGCGGTTGACTTTCTCCATTTTTTTCATTGCTTCAGCCATATTTTCATCCAGCTTCATCATTGACCTGGGCTTAATTTCACCTATATCAATGTGTTGCATCAAAAATTCTTTATTCTCGAGAATTGATGATGTAGCATCAGGATGCTGATATTCCTGCTCAGGCAGATCTTCAGAATGATTCCTCAGTCTTTCAGCAGTCAGAAAACGATTACTGATGGTAAGAACGCCGCCGGCACAGCTTTCGTCGCAGGCCCTTAGTTCCAGAAAATCAATATCACTTACTTCTTCGTTTTCGAGCCTTTCCAGAAAGTCAATAACATTTTTAATTTCATCAATAGCCAGTGATCGTCCTTTAACGTAAGGGGCTTCACCATTGGTTAATGACCAACAGGTGGCTTTTTTCGAAAGTTTTCGTCCAATCGGAAGGGTGCAGCTTTGAATATTTCGTTGCTTCACCTGCTTGTACACCTTATTGAACAGGATGTCCATATTGATAACCCCGGTGATGGCTGATGATAATTCACCGACAGGGTCTTTGATGGCTGCAATCTTAGCGGCACATGGTGTAACATAGAAAATTCCGGTTTCTTCTTCCGGAATGCCTTTGCTGACTAACTCTCTTCTTATGTGAAGCGCTGAAATGTCAAGCGGGGGCTTCAGTAACATAATGTTTTCAACCAACGCAGGAAACTTCACCTGTATCAGTCTGACAATTGCCGGACAAAATGACGAGATGAGCGGCTTCTTTTCAGGATGATTTGCAGCTGTTTCGTTGATGGCGTCTGACAGAATCTCAACACCATTTTCTACTTCATAAACATGAGTAAACCCAATGTCCATGATTACACTGTAAATCTGACGCAGTGAAATGTCTTCAGGGAACTGACCTGTAAATACAGCGGGTACGAGTGCTACGCGGTATTTGTAGTCAAAAATGTAGTTGAAGTCATCATGATCAATTATGATTGCACTTACAGGGCAAACCCTGAAGCATTCACCGCAATCAACACAACGGTCACCAAACAAAACTGATTTACCGTTCTTTACTCTGATGGCCTCGGTAGGGCAAACGTTCATGCAATGAGAACAACCTATACATAGGTCTTCTCTGATTTTGAGTGCATGATGAAAGTTTACGTTTTCCATAACAAGGCTTTTAGCCGTTTAGATAAGTTATCATCTCAACAGTGGTTCCTTTTCCAACTTCCGAAGTAACTCTTAATTCATCGGTGTTGTTTTTAATATTGGGAAGGCCCATCCCTGCGCCAAATCCCATTTCTCTGACTTCCGGTGAAGCGGTGGAGTAGCCTTGTTGCATGGCAAGCTCAATGTCTGCTATCCCCGGCCCTTCGTCAATAAGTTTAATCTCAATCTTTTCTGTGTCAATATCAATATAAATCACACCATTGTAAGCATGGGCGACAATATTGACTTCAGCTTCGTAAAGGGCAACAACAACGCGTTTAATCACCTTGGGATCAACATTCAGCTGCTTGAGTATCTTCTTCAATTGGCTTGATGCGGTCCCGGCTTTAGAAAAATTGCCTCCCTCTACGTTGAATTCAAAGTGCATTATTTATTGGTTTAATAAACCGGTTTTAAACCGGATTGAAACAGGATTCCGCTCGTTTTGAACATGGAGTAGTCACACTCAATCAGTATCATATCATTCTCAGCGGCCAGTCGGATCATTTCGTCGGTTGCTTTCTTTTTTCTTGCAAAGATAATCTTGCTGATGTCAGACATTTCCGCTGTGCGAATAGTCTGCAGGTTTGCCAGTCCTGTTATCAGCAACAGGTTATCAGTTTCAATCGTTAGTACAT
>Ga0351883_1088_pt1 | contig 30205 bp, 21 predicted proteins | sample BONcelFGM3001F14_FD_206772 | JGI IMG/M metagenome (GOLD analysis project Ga0351883, IMG submission 206772) | Enriched cells from coal bed in the Powder River Basin, Montana, United States - BONCAT cells FGM rep3 HSBNCT.FGM.300.1.F14 ...
ACAGAACTTCGGATTCACAACAAGGAAGGAAAGATTTCGCAGTCTGACAGTCATGGAAATGACCCGTGCCCGCCAAAAGGATAAGAGGTGATGTGTATGAGTGATTGGATTCATGATAGAAATGGTCGTGCCTCAATGATATTTGATTCCGATTGTATAAGGAATAACCGTGGTACAGTTGTTGCTTGGATATCTGGAAACAGCATCTACACATTGAAAGGAAGACACTGCGGATGGTTTGAAAATGGCATATTATTTGACTCAAGCAATGATGTGATAGGGTTCCTTCGTGATTCAACTGGTGGACTTCCTTCTGTACCTGGAATTGGTGGAACACCCGGAACACCCGGTTTTTCCGGCAAGCCTGGTCGCCCCGGATTTAGCGGTGTTCCCGGCAGACCTGGTCGAGGTGGTTGGTCTAAAGAGGATTTGTCTAATTTTTTTAATAAGCAATAAGAACATACGCTCAATTTGTGGTTCAATATCACGAATACAGAAGGTGCGGTTCGGATATATGTTTTTATTAACAGTTTATTTGATAGTTTAAATGGGTTTTAAGGAGTAATTTTGCCACTTTCCCTAAATGATATCTTTCCAAATGCAGACAAAGGATTAAGCGATATAGGTTTCTTCTTTGGTGCTGGCACCTCAAAGGAAGCAGGGTACTTTCTTACAAATGAGTTGACGCGGAGGGTTGTTGCAAATCTTATTGAAACGCACAAGAGTCGTATTCAGTCTATCTTAGATAAGGAAGGGATTTCTCATGACATTAAAAACGGTATCCCAGATATTGAGATAATATCAGATGCCATAGCCAAACACAGGCTTACCTTAAGCGATAAAGATATAATTACGATTGAAGACCAAATCCAACATCTTATTGTCAATGAAATTGTCAGTGTGGATAATCCCAATTTGGAATACCATGTGTTATTCTTAAAGGCTCTCAAAAGCCTTTTTGCTCAAAGACCTGATAGAATATGGATTTTTACGACAAACTACGATTTGCTTTTTGAGCAAGCCGCTATGAAGGCCAGAATCAATTTAATCAATGGATTCCAAGGGGCATTATATAGATACTTTGACGAAGGCGTATTTAACCTTGATTATGGCACCATTATAAATAATAGATTTGAAATATACAAAGGACCACGAGTTATCCTTGTTAAGTTACATGGTTCAATATCGTGGTGCAAAGATGATGGAGAAATAGTTGAAACAAGCGACAAAGATATTCATGGGAAATATCCCCACTCACTCATACTGCCAAGAAAACATAAAATATTGGATACATTAGAACACCCATTCGACAAAATGTTTAGATATGCGAGCAACATAATTGGTAAACATTGTAAATATATAGCCTGTTGTGGACATAGCCTGAGAGATGAACATATTAATGATTATTTGTTCATCCCTAAACTACGAGATAGAGCAATAAAAATGACAGCATTATTTGAAGAACTTCCAGAAAATATTGAAATATTTAAAGACTTCCCATCTTTTCAATATTGCACAAAAGCGACAATCGCAAAAGACGGCATACAACAACCGGAAAACAACGAATACTGGAAATTCAGTGAATTTGTTAATCTTATTGCGAGAAAGGCTGGAAAGGGAGTTTAATATGAGCATATACAAGATTGGCAAGGTGATAGGTGTTAGCGGAGACAAGATAGACGTAAGTTTGATTGACTATAATGCTGATGGTGAAGCACCTGGTGTTCCTGAAACGATGGCTGTAAATATTGATACTGGAAGCGGACCATTTCCTCTCATTATTGGACAGCCTGGTAGTTTTATAAAAGTTTCAATTCCAACTGGCACTCTTCTTTGTCTTATTACAGATATTCAAATGAAAGAAAATTCTGTATCGGTTTCAGAGACAAAGGAAGCAATAAGTGATGGTCAGTTTCCAATAGCATCTCCTAAAAGGATTGTGTCAGCAATACCAATAGGCACAATAGACCTCAGTGGCAAATTTGAACGAGGAACGGATATTCTACCAACAATTAACAGCGATGTTTATGCTGTCCTGCCAAAAACCATTGAGGATGTTTACAAGAGTTATGCCGAAGGGGATTTCTCCATAGGAAGGCTGTCCCTTATTCCAGAGCAAGATGCAAAATTTAATCTGGACGCATTCTTAACAAGACATGCCGCAATTCTTGGACAGACTGGATGTGGAAAATCATGGACTGTTGCATCGTTTATGCAAAAATTATCAACATTTAAAAAGTCCACGATAGTTCTTTTTGATTTGCATAATGAGTATAAGAGTGCATTTGGTGATGATATTGATTATATAAATGCAAGCGATATCGAGCTCCCATATTGGTTAATGAATTGTGAAGAGTTGCTTGGTCTTATGGTGGACAGAGCAGAATCTCATGCTCCAAACCAGATAGCAAAATTCAAAGAACTTTTACAGACCGCCAAAGAAATGCACCCAGAAAACACGACTATGGGGATTCCTAAAATAACAGTGGATACACCTGTATACTTTGACTTTAACAGCATTGTTAATGAGTTTGCAAGATTGGACATTGAAATGATTCCAGGCGCAACAAAACCAAAACAAGGACCTCTGTATGGTCAGTTTACACGGCTTCTTATGCGACTTGAATCACGATTAAATGATAAACGATATGACCTTATCTTTCATCCAAAAACTTATAACACTTCGGCATCAATGGAGCATCTCTTTAGAAAAATCCTTGGCGAAGAAAGCAAACCCAAAAAGGCTGTAGTAATTGACATAAGCCCTATACCCTTTGACGTTAGAACCTCTGTAATTTCTTTACTGATGAGATGCCTGTTTGATTTTGCATATTGGTACAAAAGGATAAACAAGGCTTCGTATCCAATCGCTGTATTTTGTGATGAAGCGCATATATATTTAAATGAAAGAGAACCCTCTACGCTTCCTGCAAGAGAATCGGCTGAAAGAATTGCAAAGGAAGGCAGAAAGTATGGCATAAGCCTTACTGTAATTAGTCAACGTCCAAGAGAAGTGTCGGCAACTATACTTTCACAATGCAACACATTTTTATGTTTAAGGATTACAAATCCAGATGACCAATCTTACGTAAAGAGCCTTTTGCCTGAGTCAATTAAGGGAATCATAAACATGGTATCGACCTTAAGAAGAGGAGAAGGGATATTGCTTGGAGATTCAATAATGATGCCAACAAGAATTAGGATAACACCTCCGAATCCCAAGCCAACAAGCGATGATACTTCCTTCTCAAAAGAATGGAGCAAAGACCATGAAGAGGTCGATTTGAATACGGTTTTGAACTCATGGAGAAGACAGGATGCATAATGAAGATATTTGATTAGAATATGCTTCCCACGATGAGTACTGATAGCCAGCCCATCAAGGTCTGCCACGGGTTCTGACGGCGTGGGGTCTCCTGAAGACACCCCCCATCAATATTCCCGTATACCCCGTCTCCCACAAAATAAGAACCCCCGCCGCTTCACCAAGAAAACCAGAACAAGCGCCCTGAAAAACCCAAAATGAAAATAAATATAAAAATGAAAAATGGAAATCGACATTAAAAATTACATTTTGAAAATGGAAATGGAAATTGAGATAGAGATGGGAACTCCCCCCCATACTGAAATTCAGAATTGTGAGGGCATTTATTTTCTGAAGGCGGGTCGATATAAAAATAAATATTTCAAAATGCCCTACCGTCCAAAACGGCATGGGTTTACCGTGTTGGTGATTGAAAGTTGTTTGAAACGAAATCGTTGATTCGGACACGGATTGGAACTCTATTGACTGAGAAATAAACGGTTTTAGATGAAAGTTGAAATGCGGGTGGAGTCTTTGGGCAATTAAAAATACATGTGCTGTAAAAGAGAACCATTGAGATATTGGGCGAACCGTGAAGGATATTGAAGCGGTCCAAGGAAGATATTGCACCAAAGGATATAAGTGTCGTATTCGAGGTCTGGTTATTGACGGATGCTTTTCGACCGGAGAATAGAACAGTTGGGTAATGCCTCTTACAGGCGGAGGGGGACCGTGGTTCTGCCGGGAATGACCCTGGGTATCCTCAATATAGCGTGGGGTTGCCCCATAAATTAAGGAAAATATGGTGGGGATGCCCTGTGATGTGGTCAGCATATTGATGGGGATCCGCTACAGCATTAGCCAGGGTCATCCTGTGGTATGCCATAGAAGCCCAGGGTCATCCGGTATGTAGGCAGTGGGCTGACGGTGGGTTCCCCTTCAATATCGGCATGGGTAGCCCTATGAACTGCGGTTAAGGTTGGGTAATCCCTATCAAAAGCAATGGGCACCCCCTATTTTGGAGCATAAAAAGCGGGGGCACCCCACTCAACAGGCATGGTGGGTCTCTGAAAACATTAGGGGTTGCCCTATTCTATACAAAGGGGTATCCCCGAAGCGTGTCGTAAAACCCTCTTCAATGGGAATATTTCAAAATAGTCTTGCGTCCCGCACTTCAAACAATGATACAACCGACCGGGTACCAATGGACTTGTTGTTGTGGTGCCAAATCGGTCAATGTCATCAAGGCAAACGGAGTTCCGGTAATCCCGGCTGTGCTCATGCAAAACCATATCGCAGTTATGGGTGTATCCTGTAGGGAATGCCGTTTTCATTGCAGACATGGACTCACCGAAATGCAACTGAATGACGTTGTTTGTCCTTGTGCCAAAAGCCTGAACCACCGGGGGGATGTTGCCACGTTTTGCCACGACGAAACAGCAAAGGAATTCCTTGAATAATCTCCAAATGGAACACTTAGGTATGTCCTTCTCAAAGACAGCGGTCGAATTGCGGAAGGTTCGATTACGAAGCAAGTCCAAAGCAACCTGTGTGACCGGCTCTGATAATGAAGCCCGTTCAGCATTATATTGTATTCGTCTGCGGTAATTTTCTCTAATTAACAGCAATGGAGTAATGGACCCGACCTCAGAAACACCCGACAACACACCGAGGCAGTAAAAGCCCGCTGTCATAGCGTCTAACACCCTTGACAGCCTATTTTCACTTTCCTCTTCATGTGTTCGTAATGTTTGTCTTGGCAAATCATTCACAGGTGATTTCTCCATGGTGTTCTTCGTGTAATAATTTCAAGGTTGTTGGGGATAATCCGGAGTAAGGTAAAATCAAAGCACCGCAGAAGGAACACTCTGTAACACAATTAAATGGGATTGGCGCAATATCTATTTCTGATGACGTATAATCGATGAAATCCTTGTTCTCTTTTTTGTGCATATATGTGTCCCAGTCCATATAGGAAGCCCATCCACCTGTAAGCGCAGAGTATGTTGCACAGCAATAATGTGGACTCCTAATCGTCTCACCAGACTTGATGGGATGTTCTGTTGGATAAAGGATTATATCGATGGTGTTGAATCCGGTGCTTGCCGTGGCAAACAATAATTCGGAGTATGACAGCGAAGTAAGGGAACAATCGATTACGATGATGTTTGATGCAATGTCGAATATCTCTGGATTCACGAATGATTCATCAGACACAAGCGGATACCCAGAGTAAATCATATTCTGACAAAGCAAGTATGCTTGCATTGACTCAATGTCTGTCAAGGGCAATACATCAGCACATTGTTCCAGTTCATCCAGAATGCTTTTGCTGATAAGTATGAACCTGTGTGGCGCATGAAGCCTTCTCTGGTCGAGGGTGTAAATTGCCATTTTCATCCGCGCAATCACGGTGTTTATAGTGTATCTTGCCCTCTGTCTTTCGATGCGTTGAACGGCTACTTGATTCATATCCAAATTATAATTTCTCGTCATTTTCCTACAGAGCCTATATTGAACGAGAAATTATAATGGAATCACAAAATGGAAAGTGGGATGCCAATATGTTCAATGATGACGATTATATCTCAACCTACACAGACCAACAGGCAATCGAAGACGGTGTTTTGGTTGCAGTCCAAGCATGGGGCTTGAGCTTCAACGGAACTGTGATAGACAGAATGACGACCACACTTTACGAACACATGTTGGGCATGGCGAATGAAACAGAGAACAAGTTCGACTTCATCAAGCACTTGATTTCAGAACGACTGACAAACGCATACGACCCGGATGGGGACGGGTATCTCATTGTAATTCCAGAAAAGGGAACAGAAGAAAGGCTGTGGTTGGTCCAGAACGAGCGGAACAATTATACGCTCATGTTTCCATCAGATTATTGATGTGCCGTAAGAAACGGGGACACATGGATGAACATAAACGGACATGTTCATTTTGCGGAAAAGTAGTAGATAAAAAGGACTCTATATCCCATTTTGACCAAGACGGAATCTCATGCACAGTGTGTCGCCTGTGTATAGCCACTGGCGCAAAGATATTCGGTATGAGAAATCTTAAAGAAGATGCAGGGGAAAACAACAATGGATGTCCCGGTGCCAAAGACCTAAAGATTCTGACCCCCAAGCAAATCTTCACAGAACTTGAAAAACACGTGATTGGTCAATCAGCCCTGAATAAGGAACTCGCTGTATTCGCTTTCCATCATCTTTCAAGGGCAAAGCGTTTCCTTGACGGAGAGGACATTGCCACTCTTGGAAAAAAGCATAATCTGATGTGCGTCGGTAAGAGCGGTTGCGGGAAGTCATGGAGTATCACCCAATTAGCACGAATCATTGGGGTGCCTGTGTCTTTTGGGGATGCAACGCGACTCACTGAAATGGGGTACGTTGGCGAGGATATCGACGACATACTGAAAGGCTTGTTCTCATCGCCAAAGGATAAATTGGGGTCGGTGGGAATAGTCGTCATTGATGAAGTTGACAAACTTGTGTCCCGGGGGAAATCGGAGGACGTTACCAGAACAGGGGCGCAACAGGCGATGCTTCGCGCCCTGGACGGAAATCAGTTTGAAATATTCACCACAGGAGACAAGCGAAAAAGTTCTGAAAAGATGCTCATAGATACTAGAATGATTCCTTTTATATGTCTGGGCGCTTTCAGCGATATGGATTTATGCGATAAGAAATCCCATCAAAATATCGGCTTCAGGAGAACAGCGTCAGATATAACCCCGCAGTCAGAGTCCCACCTTGCCCAGAGAATAATCGAATACGGTTTTTCAGAGGAGTTCATTAATCGATTTGATAACGTCCACTTGATTAACAGTCTAACTGTCCCAGACATGATTCGTATTTTGAACAACCCGAATGGTGGTGTTATCAGAAATGAGGTAGAACGATTTAAGTGTGAAGGAATGAATCTGGAAGTCAAACAGGAAGCGGTTGAAGCCATAGCGACAAAGGCATACGCCGAGGGCATGGGCGGTGCCCGTAATTTGTACTCACAGTTGCACACCATATTGAAGGGAGTCGAATTTGAGTATTTTGGGACAGGGAAACAGGCAGACGTAATTGTGTATGCCGATGATGTAGAAGGGATAAAGGTTCGTGTGAAGGAATACGGTAATCGAAAGAAAAAGGAAAATGGAAACAGTGCTGTGATTAATCAAGAAGAGATTGGCACGGCACAAAAGTCCCTGTAGAATGCGCCGGGACAATAATGCGTCATTGAATATGAAAGAGACAATGCGACATGACTCATACAAAAAACAAAACCGCTTGTTGCTATATTCGCTATAGTACCTCTCATCAAGGGTCCGACACAGGTGCTGTCACAAGTGAAGTGCAAGAACAGCGTGTCCGGGATTACTGCGAATATAAAGGATATGAGCTTACAAATATCATCCGAGACGAAGCCATTTCGGGCGGCATAAACAAAAATCGTGAAGGGTTTTGTCAATTATTGGACATTGTTGAGTCCGGCAACACTTCGGCAGTTGTCCTGTTCTCTTTGGAGCGTCTATCTAGGGACATGCTTACAATGCTGGCCTTGGAACGGTTGTTAAATGAATACGATGTTGAACTGCACACAATCGAGGGGCAGATATCTACCGAGACTCCCGATGGTTTTTTAAGTTTCGCCATGAAGGCTTTTCTTGGTGAAATCGAGCGCCGTCAGGTCAAATATAGAACCCGCAAGGCAATGGAATACAAAAAAAGCGAGGGGCATGTTGTCGGGTCAATCCCGTATGGGTATGTTCGTGAGGGAAATGTTCTTGCCGAAGTGGAACATGAGCAAGTGGTGATTCAGTTGGTGAACAGGCTTCACGGTGAAGGTGCCACCTTGTCTGAAATATCAAGAACCCTGAAATCACAGAATATCACGACCAGGGCTGGCAAGGTTTGGAAGCCCGAACAGATTAAGCGGTTAATCGATGGTTATGAAGACAAATGGAAAAAGAAAGCGTCAAAATTGGGTGAAATCATTAAAAACTTCATTTTGTCAGTGGCATAAGATTCACGAGGGGAACGGCTCGTGAATCTTCAAGCATCGTTTTAAGGGATTACCCAACGAGAAATTATAATTTTATCGGAGGGAAGAACAATGGAACCACAAACCAATGAAGTGAACTGCCACCAGTGCAACCTGAACAATCTCTGTAAACCCCACAAGGATGCTGTCAAAGCCATCGGGGAATACAACCTTATTACGGCAACGCCCGGCAAGGTGTGGACAATCGTAATGGCGGCTATGGCTGAAAACTGCCGCTATTACGATGAAGTGAAGGACGGAGAACAGTCATGAACAAGGTGGTCTATAAAGGGAAGCCCGGTTCGATAGTGGACGGCGTTACCTTCACTGTATGCCACTACAAAAGTAAGACTTCCCCAAGCCACGTAATTATCGAATCACTGACGAAATCCACCAACAGCATGTGGCGGGATGACTTCCTGATGGTCAGCCGATGTGAAGACGCTGATGACCCCATGGATAAGGCATGGGAAGTTAGCGGTTTTGACCGGAACCTCTTTGATATGAAGCAATGAGCTAAGACGAGAAACCATAATCTACGCATATATGAATAAGAACAGCAACAATAGAGTTCATGGGGTGTCTTATGAATAAGCATTGCGATGTCTGTGGACGTGAAGAACCTGTTGTAAAAACGGTCAACATATACAGAGGCAAAGTCTTTGTGTGCCAGGAATGCGGTGAGGCAATCGCAGCGGCTTTTGCGAAGAAGAGAAACGGCAAACGTAATAACCGAAAGACCGTCATTCATGAGCTATCTGGAGACAACGAGAAATTATAATGAACACATGAAGACACAGACAGCAACGAAGAGCCAGGCGGACGCAAAGGGAAGTGAATGATGTGGGAATAATCTTCGGAACCCTGTTCTCATTCAGCCTTGTGTACGTGGTTGTGAGGCTAATAAGGGGAGACAAACGAAGTGCAGGAGTGAAAGCGTCCCTTGTATACACGGTGCTGTATGTGATTCTTAAGATTGACCGATAAGAAAGGTGGCATGGTCATGGGGTTCATCGGACTGATATTCTTAGGAATCGCCATATACATGTGCCTTGGGGCTTTCAGTGGAACAAAGAATTGCAACAGGGGCTTGGTCACGTCCTTGATTGTAATAGCACTGTATCTTTTCAAAGGGAAAAACGCTTCACGATAAAAGAAAGGACCAAACCAATGAAAACACGTTCATATCACTACAACGCAGGTGGGTTCGCTGTGAATGAGAACGGGGGCTTCATCAGCCTGAAATCGGAGTCCGTGGAAACTTTGAAGCATCGTCGCAAACTCCTTTACGCTGACAAGTGGAGACTGGCTAAAGTCCGCCCGGCTCAAATCAATAACGGCACCCGCCCTGCCGAACAGATGCCCGACATCGAAAAGTCCCTGTCGAAATCCCTCAAAGCAATCGAAAAGGTCAACGCCGAGCTTAAAACCCGCAAATAACCAATCCCAATCGGAGAAAAAAACATGGCGCAAGAAATCAGTGTTACCATTGGCGTGGATTCAGAAGGAAATGAGTTTGTATTTTCACTGACCCAATCACCACACGCTTTATTTGCTGGGACCACTGGGTCGGGCAAATCAACGCTCATTCACAACATCCTTTGTTCTCTGATAGAGAACCATGACGACGATAAGGTGAGAATCTTTATTGGGGACCCCAAGCGTGTGGAATTTTACAGATACGCCGGGACCCCGCATGTAGAGCGAGTCGCACGGGATGTAATCGAACATGAGAAGATGCTCCGTAAACTTGTATTTATAATGAACACCCGGTATCAGATTATGGAGAACTGCATGGACGAGAACGGTCTTCCAGTTGTGAGTGCCTATAATCAGACGATGTACCGCAAAGATGAGGACGGAATCAAGTCTTTCTCGCTGCCCAATATCATCGTGGTGATTGACGAACTGGGCAATCTGGTACTGGATAAACAAAGTGGAAAAAACATCTTGGACTCCATCATTCAACTTGTCCAATTAGGACGGGCGGCGGGCATTACGGTGCTTTTGGCTACACAGCAGCCCACGGCTAAAATCATTGACACCCGGATAAAAGCAAATTGCCCCACACGTATTGCCCTGAAGGTCACCAGTAGGGTGAATTCAAGGGTTGTCATTGATTCATCAGGTGCGGAGACGTTGAATGGATACGGGGACGCGCTTGTGCTTCTCCCTACATCATCGAATAAAATCAGAGTACAATGTTTAGGAATGGATTACAAAAACATTGCGGACGTGATAGAGAAATCGGTACAGAAAAAACTTGCGAAGAATACTTTCAACAACCAAAACGCAACAGAGGCGGTGAAGCCCCAGTGCAAAGTCATCGACTTAGCAAGTCTAAAATCCTTTCGGGACTCCAGTGTGGGAAAAAGCTCTGGCTCGAAGTACATCAGCCCGAATTGAAAGTATGGGATGATTCGGCACAAACCCTTTTCAATATCGGTCATGAAGTCGGAGCAGTTGCACAGAGACAGTTCCCCAATGGGGTGCTTGTTGAAAGCCAGGATGACCTTTCAAAAGCCATTAAGGAAACCACACGGCTTATGAATCAGAAGCCGGATGTTCCCATCTACGAAGCCACGTTTTCGCATGGTGGTGTACTGGTAAGAACCGACATTCTCTTAAAAATGAATAAGGGATATAGGCTCATTGAGGTAAAGGCTTCCACATCCTTGAAAGACTACTACATCAACGATGTTGCGGTTCAGGCATGGGTCATCGAACAGGCTGGGTATCCCCTCAAAAGAGTGGAACTGGCGCACATCAATAACCAGTTTGTCTATCAGGGCAACAGTGATTACAACGGCTTGTTTGTCTTTGAAGATGTTTCAGAACAAATAAAGGAAAGAATGAAGCACGTCCCGGAATGGGTATCAACGTTCATGGGGATGTTGAAAGGCGATATACCCAGTATTGAGGTACAAGAGCATCTTGATAAGGCAAAGAAGGTTAAGAAGCTCGGGATTAAGGTATTAAGCCTGTTCTTCATTGATAAAGTTGCAAACTACAGGTCTTATGATGATATGGGAAATCCGGTCAAGGGAAAAATTGCATTATGGTTTGAAGAAGAACTTACAAAATTACTTGCCGACCCAAGATACAAAGATGTAATTCCGCATACAATGGAAAGCGTACATGACGGGTATTTTGCACAGGATAAGAAAGGGATATTGAAGGACAGCTCCGAGGGTCGCGAAACCCAAGCCGATGAAGATGTTTATAACAAGATAATGCGGAACAAAGAACAGCTCCTTTCAATGGATGAGCCGTTGCAGTTTTTATTTAGCCATTCGGCTTTGCGTGAGGGATGGGATAACCCGAATGTGTTTCAGATTTGTACATTAAACGAAACAAAATCGGAGATGAAGAAACGGCAAGAGATAGGCAGGGGCTTAAGGCTACCAGTGAATCAGGATGGTGAAAGGGTATTTGATGACAGCATAAACAAGCTGACGGTCATTGCCAACGAGAGCTACGAGGACTTTGCAAGGAAACTACAATCAGAAATAGAAGAAGATTTTGGAATCAGATTTGGTCGTATAGAGAAGAACGCTTTCGCAAAACTTGTACAGGTAGTAGATGGACAGGAACAACCGATTGGGGGCAAAGCATCGGAAAAGATATGGCGTGAGCTTGAGAACAAGGGATACCTTAACGAAAACGGCGACATACAAACGGCTTTTAATCCCGAAGACAAGAAATTTAGCCTTGATATTAGCACTGAATACGATAGTTTGAAGTCCAATATTGTTGATACGATGCAAAGTTATTTGTTTAAGAACAGATTGGTGAACAGAAGCAATCGCAGAAAATTGAAGTTGAACAAGCAGGTATTTTTGGACCCTGAGTTTGAAAGGTTGTGGAACAAGATTAAGCACAAGACAACATATTCCGTTGAGTATCAAACCGATGAACTGGTAAAGAGTGCCGTTAAAGCAATAAAGGCGATGGATAAAATTGAACCTCTACGGATATTTGTAAGGAAAGATGGTATAGAAATCAAGAAGAGCGGTGTTCAAACGACACAACTCAAAGGTAGTTTTGAAGAAGTGGACAGACCCTTTGTTTATCCAGATGTACTTGCATACCTACAGAAACAAACGGAGCTTACCAGAGGCACGTTGGTCAGGATATTGAAGGAATCGGGAAAACTTGGGGAATTTCTTGTGAACCCACAGAAGTTTATGACCAGCGTTGCTGTAATAATAAACAGGGAATTGAACAGAATTGTAGAGGACGGAATAAAGTACGAGAAGATTGCAGGACAAGAATATGAGATGCGTAGGTTTGAAGAAGAAGGAGAAGTCATAAGGTATTTGGACAGACTTTTGGATGTTCAACATTCCATATACGATGCGATAGAATGGGATTCGGATGTGGAGAAGCAGTTTGCCAGAGAACTTGATTCAAGAGAAGACATAAAACTGTTTGTCAAACTGCCCGGGTGGTTCAAGGTGGAAACACCGGTAGGTCCCTACAATCCTGATTGGGCGATTGTAAAGAAAGGCGACAAGACGGTTTACCTTATCAGAGAAACAAAAGGAACAAAGGATTTTGACAAGTTAAGGACTTCCGAAGCATACAAAATAAAGTGCGGTAAGAAGCACTTCGATGCACTGGGCGTTGATTTCAAAACCGTTGTGAAGGCAAGCGAGGTTTAAAATCATAAAAAGGGAGTTGATTGCTTTGAACGATAGCATAGATAACCGGCATGGAATAGCTCACGGTTGTAAAGTTGTTCAATTAACTTTCAAAGACCTAAAGGAACGATATGAGAAGAGTGAACCAATTTTAAATAGCGTAAGAATTGCACTAGGAATTTAGAAGGAATAATACAGATATTAAGTGCAAATGTATTTATTATGTGTACTAACAACCAAATCATTCTTTGACATTTGTGGGGGCTGAATCTAATGAAGATTGAAATACACCCAGTTTTAAAAGATGTGCTTCCCGACCTGAAAACAGATGAATATGAAAAGCTCCAGGCATCCATCAGGAAGCACGGCGTAAAGGATGCGATAGAGCTTTGGAAACAGGGTGATGTTTATTACATACTTGATGGACACAACCGCTACAATATCTGCACAACGAACAAACCGGAAATCAAGTTTGAAATCAGAGTTGTGAACGATGTAAAGACTGTATCGGATGCTATTCTATACATCATAACCAACCAGTTGGCACGACGGAACATGTCAAAGGCTGAAAGGTGTTTTACGGCTATCAAACACCGGGAACTTGTTGAAAACAGGGCTAAGCAGAATCTGAAGACAAAAACAACGGGTAAGCCTTTAACCAAAGACGAAAGGCAGAAGGTACATACGCACGAAGTTCTTTCTAATATCGCAGGAACAAGCCCTACCACCATGCAACGATTTATGTATATTTATGATAATAAAGATTGGCTGACACAAGATGAGTTAGTGAAGTTCAAAACGGAAAAACTATCCATTGCTTCCGCTAAAAACATGATAAAAGAAAGGATAAAACAGAAAGATGGTGAGGAAGAAGGAACCAGATGGAATGACCACTATGATAAACTTTACCAGCGCCGAATGACCGCTTATTTTAAGCCTGTTTTCATCAACAAGACGTTCATGCAGGCATTATCTGACGAGGATATTATTGAGAACTCGCTAAGTGCTATAGTGTGTGACCCTCCATACGGATATTATCGCGACGAAATAGGTGGACCTCGTTTGGACTGGCTACCCCAATATAAGGATTTAGGGGAGTTTTGTTCAAAAGCATTATTGCCTGGGAGAACCGCATTTATACTGACCGGACAATATAGCCTCGATGTGATAATCAGGAATTTGTTATTAAACAAAGAAGATGAAGCCAACAGGCTGATATACAAGAACGAACTACAATGGCGGTGGATAATACCCTATTTGATGTATGGCGGTGGTAGTAAATCCGACAGCATCAAGCGTAAAGTAGATAGAATTACGTGGAAACCGTTTCTATGCTTCAGCAAAGGTGAGCCAATAACAAGAATATCACGAGACTCTATAGAATCAACAGTGGTATTTGCAGGGGAACCACCAGATAAGAAAGTTTATGAATGGATACAGTCCTTGTATGGATTCGTCCAGTTGATTAACACATATTCCAAGAAAGGTGATTTAATTTGCGACCCTACATCCGGCATGGCTACTACCGCCGTGGCTTGTATGTTGACTGACAGACGCTTTATCGGAATAGAAAGCAACGCTTTAAGGGTGAAGAAGTCAAAGGAAATCCTTGGTGATAACGACAAGGGTTTGTCTGATTTAAAGATAAAGATTCAAAACGACAGTTATGTTCTTCAACTGCCCACATACAAGATTGAAAAGGATGATGTTAAAAGATTCCAAGAGATTTTTGAACAACTTGGCGAAATACCACAGGTAATGCCAAAGGTAAACGTAGAAATCACCCCAGGTTTAAAAAAAACATCAAAGAAGCAAAACCCTTTACAGCCACCACCTTATGAACCCGCTTCTAAAATTGAACCCCTAAAACCCAAAATCAAGACTTGTCTTGGATGCAGATACATGAAACCGTCTAAGCTCGCTCTTACTGGATTAAGATGTATGAAACACGGTAAGAATGTTGACGATTTATCAACACCTGCCTGTAAACAATGGTTCGGATAAATTATTTTCCAAAATATTTTAAAAAGTGCTTGCGCCCGGTAATTCCCGGCTCTACCATACCAGTGTGGAAGCCGATTTTCCGTCTTCTACGTTGCAGACGTATCATTACTGTGGGTAGCGTTATTTAGCCCCGAAACATACGGACTGCCTCCACAGACAAAGTATATCGGACGTTCAATCCGAACCCTTTGTCTGGTCAATACGACAGGTGGGGCATGTGTGTAATGGGGTTTCTTTATAATACAAAACAACAACAAAATCCTCCATTAGATTGCATATTGATGCCTTGCTTGTCCTCTGACTTGTTATCAACACAAGGCTTATGGCTTTGTGAAATCTAACGCGGAGGGTTTAGTTATGTTTAAGGCGAATGGCAGTGAGGCAAGGCTGTATGCGAAGGACATCCAGGTGAAAGAGGGTGTCGAGAGGAACAAGGCGATAGACATAATTATTGCATTCGGTGGAGAGAAGGATATTGCCGGTAAATGGTATGTCCTTGAAAAAGACTACAAATTGCGGTATACGTCTCCCGGTAAAAGGTTTGTAGGCAAGGGGGGCAAAATGGTTCATGTGAACTTGGACAAGGTGCTTGACAAAATTCGTGAATACTTTGGGAATGAGCAGGCTTCATTCAAACTTGTTAAGAGGGATGATAGGCAAAATTGGTGTCTGCGATTAAACGGTGCCAGCGTAAAAAAAGTTGACACAGTAATCAGCCTTGGCACCAAGGAAAAGGCATTAGCAAAGGAAATCGAAAGTGAAATACGGGCCAGATTCCGACAAACGGCTATTGATGGCATTGTTCCTATAAAAACCGAATCGTTCATGTATGACTGGTTGGGCAAGCAGGAAAATGTTTTGGCAATAACAACTTATAAACGATATAGGGCAGTTCTTGATAAAGTTGTAAAAGTTTTGCCAGAAGAGATTCACCTTACAAAGTCCATCCATATTGAGGAATATAAGGAACAGTTGCAATGTGAAGGCTACAGACCCGCCAGTGTGATATTGGAACTGGATGTCCTGAAAAGGATTTTTGAAAAAGCCGAAAAGAAGAACCACATAAAGAAGAATCCGGTGCTGGGCGTAAAGAAACCAAAAAGGGAAAAACCCAAGGTCGAACAATACACGGAAGAAGAACTGGGTTTAATATTTGAAGAACTGGAACGGCGAACAAAATCAGGTTTGCGGGACCAGTGCCCAAAGGCGTGGGCGGTTTATAACGAAATATTCCACTGCATGAACAATAGCGGGCTCCGTGTATCAGATGCGAAAAGTTTGATGTGGGAATATGTTGACCTTGATGAATCAATGATACTAGTTCCAGAACAAAAGAAAACCGGGAAACCCGCCGTGATAAGAATTCCGACTGAATACAAGCAAAGACTGGAAAAGTGGTCTAAAGGGAAAATGCGCAAAGGGCTTGTGTTCCCAAACACGGAGGGGAACGAGGTTTTATATTGCCGAATGGATAGTGCAATAAGACTGGTTCTGAAATCGTGCGGAATAACCAAGAAGTCCCCGAACCACAGTTTCCGGCATACTGTCGCCATGAGGCTTGTGCGAGCAATTCCAATTCACGAGGTCGCTTATCAACTTGGGGATTCCATAGAAACTGTTATCGAATATTATGTAAAGCCTCAGATACCAACATTGGAATCGATTGATAAGGCTTTTCAGAACGGCAACGGCAAGAAAAAAAATTCAGATGAAAAGGCGGATACTGCCACCACGGGCGAGACAACGGAAGTAGATGCCGACAGCAAAGTTGCTTTTGGCAATGTCATGGATGATGCTAACCACATTGAGAATAAAACGGATGAAAATGATGGGGACTGACCCGGATTTGACTCGATAATACAAAAGAAATCAAAGGTTTTGGACAAGCATGGGGAATTACGGGGATGTAGCCAAAAACAAAAAAACCTTAAAACAAAAGGTTTATTCGGATAATAGTACAAAACCGGTCATGCCGATTTTAGGGGTTTGGAGACGATGATGTTCGAACTCACGACCTCTGCCGTGCGAGGGCGAACTCGATAATGACACCCCGCACTGGCTGAAACACAAATAATCCACTGTTCACCTGGTGTTTTTTGTTTCTACAGCTACCGCGGCACCCAGCAGATTACCCTTGAATCTGCCATATTCTGCCGTATTTTACCGCCAATTTCGCTACACTTCGCTACACTTCGCTACACTTCGCTACACTTTGGTCCGATTCGGCTTACACAACCGACACCATTGAATGAATGGTGCTTTCCCAATAAACGCCCCACCACGCACCGGTCACGGCTTTGCCGTCACCGCTGCTGCCGCCCCCGCAAATCGGCCCTGGTGATGCTTCGGCCCGAATTGCGAACCGTCATCCCCCCCATGACCCGCTCTAACCCGGATTCGATATTCCTGCATTGACACTGAAGAAGTGTCTGCCCGTGTCCGTAGTCCCCCCCACCATTGTGCTGCCGTACGGGATTCTTTGAACGCCTCCTGTTGCGAATCAACCGTTTGCGATGCTGTCCGGTATGAACATACACGTCACAAGCAATTTCAGAGGACAAGTGCGCCCTACACCGGCACATCGACCACGCCGACGGCTCAGTGAAGCGTAAGATGCGGCAAAAAAGGTTGAGCGGCAGATTCCGTGGCCGCCATGCTGCTCGAATCGAGAATAGGAGAACTGTTCGATGGCATTGTCACCGGCGTATCGGAGAAAGGCACATGGGTCCGTCTGTTCGACATGCCGATTGAAGGAAGGGTCACGGACGGTTCTGAAGGCATGGACGTTGGACAGAGGCTCGCGTGCAACTGATCCGCACGGATGTGCAGCGTGGATACATAGACTTCAAGAAAGTTGTGTGAGGACCGCAGGCGTTGTGGACGGTCCCACTGGCGGCTGTCTTCTTCGCCACCACCGGTCTCAAGGCATTTTTGCAAGCTCATCGAGGGCGGTCTGCATTTGCGAACGGATGCATTCGCGCGCTTCAGCGGGATCGTCGCCGGGCGCGACACGGATGGGCGGCAGCACGCGCATGCGCACGGGGAAAGGCAGGGGCAGATACGGTACAAAGGGGCCTATGGCGATTCCCCATGGCAGGGCGAACGCGAGGGGGAAGCGCTCAACGCGCATCAGGGAAGAGAGGTTGAGCGCATGTGCGATAAACCGGCCCTCATGGAAAATGTAGGCGGAGCGGTGCGCCCCCTGAATGACTATGGGAACAATAGGTGCCGCAGCCTGTTGCGCGACACGCACGAAGCCCGTGCGCTGCCCGAAGATGATTTTGTCACGCAGTCTTGAGTGGCGGAATGTCTCGATGTCGCTGCCGGGATATGCCAGAACCTGGCCTCCGGCGGCAAGCGCGCGGCTCACATTTTTGGGACAGGCGCGAATCGCGCCCAGCTTCTGAAGGGCGCGTCCCATGTCCGGGAACCAGAGCATCCCGAAATCATGTGCCAGTCCATAGAGGGGCGTCTCCGGTCCGAGGGTGTCCCAAAGTGTTCCGAGCGTACATGGAAAATCGGGAGATGTAATGCCTCCATTGTGGTTGGAAACATACATGGCAGGCCCGGTCGGGATGTTTTCGACGCCCTCGCTGCGCAGGCGAACATAATATCTGTTGTACGCCCTGATTGACGGCAGGAGCGAGCGGATGACTTCGGGATCACGTCCATCGAGGCTGTCAGGATCGTAGTGCATAAGATGTCCCTTCTGATGTCATGAATGCATACGGATACTTTGTATAACGGTTCGCACAATGTAAAGAGAAGCCTATGGATATGATAGGAAACCCCGGATGTCGCCTGCCCCCCGGATCCCTCCATCCCATTCCTATCGCGCGCCGTCCTGACACGCTCCAGCGGATGTGAGTGGATTTAGTAACCTCATGTGAGTAATAATTTCGTGATCCATCGTAACCTGCCGGAACTATTTCCTGCTCTGAGGGTATACCTTTTTGACAGGTTGAAGGCCGCGGTGTCATAATTCATACAGTTCCTTTCCTACTTCAACTAAGAAACGGACATCCACATATTTTGTGCTCTCGAGGTGTTGATGAGCGAAACAGGGATTCTTCTTGGATTCTTTATCGTCGGTAATGACGCGGAGGACGCACTCCAAAGGTTGCGCCAGCGCGGGTTCCGGCGAACCGCAATGGTTTCTAAATCAGTCAGCGGCAGCAGTAGTATCCGTCGCAATGCCATATCGCAGCAGGTCTGGATTGCGCTTGGCGCGACCGGCGGATTCGCAATTGGAATCCTGATCGCATTGTTGACCTTTGGAACCGAAGTTGTGTCCGTGCCGGTGGCTGGTGGTCTTACTTTGGGACTCGCGGCTGCCGCGGGCGCTGTTGCCGCCTGGCTCGCAACCCGCGTGTTCGGGCTGTGCATTGATGGTAAATTGGTGAAAAATCATGCCGCGTGGCTGGTTGCCGGGGAAACGGCCATCATCATTCAGGCGCCGCTGAAATCACTGGAATTGGCGCTGACACAGTTGCGCGGCGCAGGGGAATCGCTCCCCTCGATCTTCACTTTTCACTCCAAACCAGAAACGGAAGCGGTCCCCGAACCGGAGAAGGTCGAGTACATGACAGCCGCGAAATTGTCGGCTCACGCGCGCCTTCTCGCAGGGGTTCAACGCATTAAGCCCGGCTCCGGCCACAAACCACCCCTCCTGGATCTGGTGGACTTGTGCCAGGCGGAGATCGACCGATGCCGCCGGGAACTTAATGAGTCGGAGCGTATCGAACAGCGTATATCCCCCTCCGCCGAGTGGATTCTTGACAACTATCACATCATTAAGGCGAACGCCGATGATGTGCGGCGGAACCTGCCCGGGAAATTCTACCGGGAGTTGCCGATCCTTATCACGGAACCGCTGAAGGATATGCCGAGAATTTACGGCATCGCATCGGATCTGGTCTCGCACACGGATGCCCAATTGGATCGCCATATCATTGCAAATCATCTCACCGATTATCAGGCGATCGAGCCCCTGACCATGGGCGAACTGTGGGCCATGCCCCTGATGCTGCGCATTGCGCTCATCGTCCATATCCGGCGGCTGACCGACCAGATGACCCACTGGGTGCGGGAACGCCAGTCCGCGGATTTCTGGGCCAATCGCTTGCAGTCCGCGGCCCGGCGAGAGCCGGACAGTCTGTTTTTCTTGCTCTCTGAACTGGCGCGCGAAATCCCGGAACCGAGTGAGCACTTCGCGTTTCATCTGACCGGTCTTCTGTTTGGAGAAAGCGAGGCGCTGACCCATGTGAAGAGCTGGCTGGAGAGAAAACCCGCCGGCAACCTGGCCGACGGCGCCATTCGGGAGCAGGCCCGCCAAGCGGCGCACCAGGCGTCAATCGGCAATGCGATTACAAGCCTGCGGGCGCTGTCGCTTCTCGACTGGCGGGATGTTTTCGAAGACCAGTGCGTGGTTGAGCAGGCGCTTCGCAATGACCCGGCAAGGATCTATGCCTGCATGGATTTCGCGACACGGGACAGGTATCGCCACGCTGTCGAGGAATTGGCCCGTGGCGGCGATGTTTCCGAACAAGACGTGGCGCAGGCCGCAGTGTCCATGGCATCCGGCGGCAGCCCGGAAAGGGATCCCCTGCGAAACCACATCGGCTATTATCTGATTGATGAGGGCCGCCCCCGCCTGGCCTCGCAATGCGCAAGCCGCGAAACCCGCCGGCACCGGATACTCCAGTGGGTCTATGGCAATCACACAAGCCTGTATATCGCTTCGATTCTTTTCGTGGCTGGCGCCGTGCTGGCCGCTGTGCTGGCCACGTGTCTCTCGGCCGGAGAATCCGCGGTTATTGTGGCTTCCGCTGTGGCGCTTGCCGTGCTTCCGGCCAGTCAACTGGCCGTCCAGATGATCAATTACCTTGTCACGCGGCTGCTTCCGCCAAGGCTTCTCCCCAAGATGTCTTTTGAAAAAGAAGGGGTTCCCGACGAGTTCCGAACGCTTGTGGTTGTGCCGATGCTGCTCAACAATTTGCGCACTGTTCAGGAGGAAGTCGAGAAACTCGAAATCCGTTACCTTGCCAACCCGGAGACGAATCTGCTGTTCAGCCTGTTCAGTGACTACACTGGCTCGGATACGGCCAGTTCCGGCGGAGATGCCGAGCTTCTGAAGGCGGCTGTTGATGGCATACAAGCACTGAACGAGCGCTATGGCGCCAACAGGTTTTTCCTGCTTCATCGTGACCGGGTGTGGACGGAATCGGAGCGATCCTTCATCGGGTGGGAACGCAAACGCGGGAAACTGGAAATCCTCAACAGGCTGCTGAATGGAGAAATGCGCCCCGATGGACAGGATGTCGTTCATGTGGGCGATGCCGAACTGCTGGGCAATGTCCGTTTCGTTATCACTCTGGACAGCGACACCCAGTTGGTGCGGGGCGCGGCTCGGCGCATGATCGAGACCATGGCCCATCCGCTGAACCGGCCTCCGTTCGACCCCTTGGACGTGACGGGCGCACGCGCCTATACAATCATCCAGCCGCGCGTCAGCTCCAGTCTTCCAAGCGCAACAGCAACCGCATTCAGCCGGCTCTTTACCGATCCTGTGGGAACAGACCCGTACACCCGGGCGGTATCGGATGTCTACCAGGATCTTTCGGGCGAGGGGTCGTATATCGGCAAAGGCCTGTATGATCCCCGCGCGTTTCACAGTGTCTTGAAGAACCGGTTTCCCGTGCAAACGATCCTCAGCCACGACCTGATCGAAGGGGCGCATCTGCGCGTGGGATTTGTCAGCGACATTGAGTTGTTCGATGAGTTTCCATCCGACTATTTCTCATATGCCAGAAGAGAACACCGCTGGATCAGGGGTGACTGGCAGATTGCGGATTGGTGTACCACGCGGGTGCCGTCCGGGGACGGAAAGCGTGTGCCCAACCCGCTGAGTGTGTTGAACCGCTGGAAGATTTTCGACAATCTGCGCCGCAGCCTTGTGCCGGCCGCATTGGTCGTATTTCTCGTGACGTCGTGGTTGATTTCCTCGACGCTGGGCACGGCGGCAAGTCTGCTATCCGGCCTTGTCTTGTTCTTCCCGGTGGTTTCGGGTTTTGTCGATCGCGTCACCAGCAAGCGCGGGGCGGAACCCGCGTCATGGCATGAACTGGCGCACAGCGCAAAGCGGTGTTTTGCCGAGCTGTTATTCATGCCGCACCAGGCCGCTGTGGCCCTGGACGCGATCCTGCGGGTCTTTTACCGCCGGTTCGTCAGCCATCGCAAATTTCTCGAATGGGCTACGGCTCAGACGATTCAGCAGAAACGGTCCGGCCGGCTTCGCCCGCTTCTCGTGCAACTGGGCGCCATCAGTCTGGCCTCTTTCGTGGCCGGGGTTGCCATATGGCGGATTCATCCCGGTAATCTTTGGTACGCGCTTCCCTTCCTTGCGCTGTGGATGGCCGGCCCGTTCGCCGGAGCGCGCCTCAGCACGCTGCGACGCTACAAGCCGCAGCGGCCGCTGGCGCCCGAGGATGAACTCATGCTGCGGATAACAGCCCGGCGCACGTGGCGCTATTTCACGGACTTCGCGGGTCCCGAAAGCGCCTGGCTGCCGCCGGACAACTATCAGATTTCCTTCGGGAACAATCTTGCCATGCGCACCAGCCCCACCAACATCGGGCTCGGCCTGCTCGGGGCTCTGGGCGCGCACGATTTCGGTTATCTGACTCGCGATGAGGTCATCGACCGCGTCACCGCGAGTTTCAAGACTGTAATGCAACTCGAAAGATACAGCGGCCATCTCCTCAACTGGTACGATCTGAATACGCTCGCTCCGCTTGAGCCCAGATACGTCTCCACCGTTGACAGCGGAAACCTGCTCGGCTGCCTGTGGACGCTTGACATGGGGATTCAGGAGATTCTTGACGAACCGGTCATGGGGCCGCATGCGCTGCATGGTCTGCACGATACGCTTCGCGTCTTGTGCGAGTCGCTTGAAAAAGGCGGCCGGATTGAAGAGCACAGGCCGCTCATCGGGATTCTCGAACGCCTGTTCACGGATCCGCCCGAAACCCTGGATGCATTAATCGGCAGAATCCGCAGGGCCGCGGACCCGGCCGCACAACTTGTTCAAGCCGTTTGTGAAAACGCAGCGCAAGGCGACGATGCGGCGTATTGGTCGCGGCAGATAGAAGCCATGCTCTTGTCCTGGAGTACACTGATCGATCGTTATCTGCCCTGGGTGGAAATGTTTACGGATGAATCATGCGACATGCCGGTTACGCTGGAAAAGTCGCCGTCTCTGCGGCAAATCGCAACGGGCGAGGCCTTTGCCCCGATGATTCAGGCAAACACCGGAGACGAATCCGGGGGATCGCAGCACAACGATTGGAAGCAACGCATTGACGATGCGTTTTCCCGCGCGAAATGGATGGCCGCGGAAATGCTTGACCGGGCCACGGATCTCTTGAGTTCCATTAATACGCTGACTGACGGCATGAACATGCGGTTCCTCTACGATGAAGAACGGCGGCTGTTTTCCATCGGATTCAGTGTCACGGAACAGCGGCTCGATACATCGCACTACGACCTGCTGGCGAGCGAAGTCCGGATCGGAAGCCTCGTAGCCATCGCGCGGGGAGATGTGCCGGCCAGGCACTGGCTGGCAATGGCCAGACCTTATGGTTCCATTGGAGGGCGGCGCGTGTTGTTGAGCTGGACAGGAACCATGTTCGAATATCTCATGCCGCTGCTGCTGCAAAAAACTTACGACAACTCGCTCCTTGACCAGGCCTGCCGCGAGGCGGTGACCGTGCAGATCGAGTATGGCCGGCGGCAAGGCGTGCCGTGGGGCATTTCCGAATCGGCTTACAGCGACGTGGACGCAAACCGGACGTACCAGTATCAGGCATTCGGCGTGCCCGGGCTGGGGTTGAAACGCAGCATTGGAGAAGACGTGGTGGTAGCGCCCTATGCCACGATGCTTGCGCTGGCCGTCGCACCCCGGGAAGCAGTGCGCAACCTTAAACATCTGTCACGCCTCGGTCTATATGGTGATTATGGATTCTATGAGGCGATTGACCTTACCCGCGAGCGAAGTCGTGAAGGCGGGCGCGGGGTCATTGTCGAAGCTTATATGGCGCACCACCAGGCCATGAGTTTCCTGGCGATCGACAACCTGGTCCACGACCACGCAATGCAACGGAGATTTCACCGCGACCCGCGCGTGCGTGCAAGCGAACCGCTGTTCTACGAGCGTGTGCCGGTTTCCCCGCCCATCTATCAGGGGTCTGAACGGGATCAACTGACTTCCCGCGCGATGCCTGAGGAGATCGCTCCATCGGTCAGCACGTTCACCACACCGCATTCCATCTATCCGAAAACCCAGCTTCTTTCAAATGGGCGATACTCCCTCATGGTGACCAGCGCCGGCGGCGGATACAGCCGGTGGGACGATTTCGATATCACGCGCTGGCGAGCCGATTCCACGCGCGACCCATGGGGAATCTTCTGCTATATCCGCGACCTGGAAACCCAGCGTGTGTGGAGCAACGGATATCAGCCAACAGGCGGCGTGGTGGACAACTATGCCGTCAGCTTCAAGCTTGACCATGTGGATATCCGGCGGTCTGACCATGGCATCGAAACGGAAACGGTGATCATCGTGGCGCCGGAGGACGATGCGGAAATCCGCCACATCAGTCTCATCAACCGGTCAGGCAGAACACGCGAACTCGAGGTGACAAGTTACATAGAACTCGCTCTGGCGCCCCACAATGCGGATCGGCAGCACCCGGCCTTCAGCAAACTTTTCGTGGAGACGGAAACGGAATCGCGATTCGGAGCGCTCACGGCCCGCCGCCGGACCAAAAGCCCGGATGAAGCGCAGATCTGGGCGGCCCATCTCATCAGCATGACCGAACCGGCCCCCGGCGCCATGGAATTTGAAACTGATCGCAAACGGTTCATAGGACGCGGGCATACGGCATCCGATCCCGCTGCTCTGCGCGCGGGCCTTTCCAACACACGGGGCTCGGTCCTGGATCCCATTTTCAGCCTGAGGCGCAAGATAACACTCGAACCGGGCGGCCGCGTGGATTTCTCCCTGATTCTCTGCACCGCAGACACACGCGACGGGATCGTTTCCCTCATCGAAAAGTACAGCGACCCACACACCGTGGCGCGTGAACTCGACATGGCCTGGAGCCATGCGCAACTCGAACTGCGCCACCTGCGCATTCAGCCCGACGACGCCCGCCGCTTCCAGGAACTCGCAAACTCGATGCTCTATCCCAACCCCCAGCTCCGGCCGTGGAGCGATCTGCTCAAGCAAAACAAACTGGGACAGTCGCGATTGTGGCCTTATGGCATCTCGGGGGATCTGCCGATTGCCATTGTCGTGATCAACCAGGACATGGACATCGGCCTTGCCAGACAAGTGCTTCAGGCCCACACGTACTGGCGCCTGCACGGGCTCAAAACGGACCTCGTGATCCTCAACGAAGAAACCAGCAGTTATGAACAACCCCTTAATGAACAACTGAAGCGGCTCGTTATCAGCCACTCAATGAATACCGGTATCGACAAACCCGGCGGCGTCTTTCTCAGGACCGCGGACCAGATTCCAGCGGAAGACAAGACGCTCATGCTGGCGGCGGCGCATCTGGTGCTCGTCGCGGCCCGCGGCCCGCTTCCGCAACAGTTGAGCATTCCTTACGATGTGAGCAAACTGCCCGGCGCGCTCGCCACGAAATCTGTGGAGGAAGAACCTTCCGCGCAACTTCCATTTATGGAATTGCCGTACTTCAACGGTTTGGGCGGGTTCACGGCCGACGGCAGAGAATATGCCATCTTCCTCGGCCCCGAGCAACAGACGCCGGCCCCCTGGATAAACGTCATCGCGAACCCGTCTTTCGGAACCATTGTCAGCGAATCCGGTTCGGGCTTCACATGGTACGGCAACAGCCAGCAGAACCGGCTTACGGGCTGGTCCAACGACCCGGTATCGGATCCTCCCTCGGAAGTTGTTTATATTCGTGACGAGGAGACAGGAACCTTCTGGACGCCCACGCCTCTTCCCGTTCGGGAACGCGACGCGTATCGCGCGCGGCACGGCGCCGGCTACACTGTTTTCGAGCACAACAGCCATGCCATTGAGCAGGAACTCACGACCTTTGTGCCGCTTGATGGCGAAGGCGGGGATCCCATCTGCATCCGCAGACTCAAACTCCGCAACGATTCCTCCCGTTCAAGAAAACTCTCCGTTACGTTCTATGTTGAATGGACGCTTGGCGAGCATCGAGAAAATCTGCAGACGCACATCATCACCGCATGGGACCGGGAATTCAAGGCAATTCTTGCCCGCAATCACTACCGTGCTGATTACAGCGAGCGCGTTGCTTTTGCGACCATGAGCCCGGCCCCGCAGACTTACACGGGCGACCGTGCGGAATTCATCGGCCGGAACCGAGGCCTGGCGTCACCGGCTGCGCTCATGCGTTCCGGTTTGTCCGGCCGGGTGGGCACAGGGCTTGATCCCTGCGCAGCGCTGCACGTGAAGGTCGAGCTTGCGCCCGGAGAAAGCACCGAGATTGTCTGCCTTCTCGGTGAAGCTGGTTCCGCGTCGGAGGCGACAGCTCTCATCAAGAAATACCGTGCCGCCTCGGCCGTGAATGAAGCCATGGAGCAAACCAACCGGTCGTGGGACAGGTTGCTCGACACCGTTCAGGTCAATACGCCCTCGCATTCCGTGAATCTGCTGCTGAACCGATGGCTGCTCTATCAGACATTGAGTTGTCGGTTATGGGGCCGTTCTGGCTTCTACCAGTCCGGAGGCGCTTTCGGTTTCCGCGACCAGCTTCAGGATGTCATGGCCCTGCTCTATGGGGCGCCCGGCCTGGCGCGGCAACATCTGCTGTGCGCCGCAAGCCGTCAGTTCCGCGAGGGCGACGTTCAGCACTGGTGGCACCCGCAGAGCGGCGCCGGCGTCAGGACGCGATGCTCTGATGACCTTCTGTGGCTTCCTTATGTGACGGCCAATTATGTCCGTGTCACGGGCGACGTTGCGATTCTCCAGGAAAAGGTCGGATTTCTCGAAGGCAGTCCGCTTGAGCCTGATGAACACGAAGTATTCGGGAGGCCCGCTGCATCGCGCGACGGAGCATCACTCTATGAGCACTGCCGCCTGGCGATTGACAAGGGGATCACGTCCGGCCCGCACGGGCTTCCGCTCATGGGCATCGGGGACTGGAATGACGGCATGAACCGCGTCGGCGTGCAAGGCCGGGGTGAAAGCGTGTGGCTCGCCTGGTTCCTTGTGGACGTGCTCAAACAATTTGCGGAGCTTACGGAGTTGGCTGGTGAGGAAGCGGAGGCGGCGCAATATCTGGATAAGGCGGAGAGCCTTGCTGCGGCTGTCGAGAATTCGGCCTGGGACGGCGACTGGTATCAGCGCGCCTGGTTCGACGACGGCGCTCCACTCGGCTCCTCGAAAAATGAGGAGGCGCGCATTGATTCTCTGCCTCAATCGTGGGCGGTGCTGTGCGGTGCTGCGGATCCCAAGCGCGCGGCCCGGGCGCTTGAATCGGCACACGCATACCTTGTGCTCAATAAGGAGAATATGGTTCTCCTGTTTACTCCGCCGTTCGACACCGCGGACATGAACCCGGGATACATCAAGGCCTATCCGCCGGGTGTCAGAGAAAACGGCGGACAATACACACACGGGGCGCTGTGGCTGGCCATGGCCTTCGCCAGAATCGGCGACGGAGACCGCAGCGCCGCGCTTCTGAAAATGTTGAACCCCATTGAGCATGCGAGGGAAACACAGGCCGTCAACCAGTACGTGGTCGAACCATACGTGGTGGCCGCGGATATCTACCGTCTCCCTGACAGAATCGGCCAGGGCGGCTGGACATGGTACACGGGCGCGGCGGGCTGGATGTACCGAGCATGGATCGAGGAAGTGCTCGGATTAAAAGTCCGCGGAGGGAAACTGATTATCGATCCAGTCCTTCCTTCCGGATGGGACAATGTCAACATTCGCTACCGCCATGAAAAAGCTGTTTACGAGATAACCATCGAAAATCCTGAAGGCCTCAACAGAGGCGTCGCATGGGTGGAGATCGATGGCCACCGCTTGGAGGGTCCGGAAATCCAACTTGAGGAAGAACCGATCAAGCACCGCGTGCATGTTCGGCTCGGCATATCAACCCCATAGTGCGCACGGTAACGGTGTGTATTCGTAGCCGTCACTGTTGTTGCCACCCGCGCGGATCAATCCCCGGCACATAAGTCAGTCACGCAAATCTGATATTCCATGCCTTCCATGACGATAAGCCGGGAGCAGTTCGGAGTGATCCTGCTGAACCCAAATATCGCCTGGCCTGAATCACCGGATTTCTGGGCATATCAGAATCGTCCATACAGGGAGCGCAAATATGTTGAAATGTGCAGGTCCAAACCACAGAAAGAGATCCTGAAGGAATACAGGCAACGTTTGAGGGATCATCTGAATGACCTTCTAGACAACATGACAGCCAGAGATAAAGTATTAATCAGTAGCTTTGTCGGTGGTGGCAAAACTACAACAACGGCAGAAGTTCTGAATGCGAAAGAATACCGCCAGGTGTGGTTTGTTGAGACACACGAGCAGGCAAACGAGATATCGGAATTGTTTAAGGGGAAGAATCCTGTAATCTTGCGCAGTCGGACAAAAATGGTCGAGCTCGGTGAACTCGACTGTGATTACGCGAAACACTTCGCCAACGGCAACCCCCTGGCTACGATGGCAATCTGTGATAATGCTGCGGTCTGTGGCAAACTAAAAACCTGCGAGTACCATGCGCGGCGACGTGCAGCTGCCAGACAGGATACCAAGATCCTCATCGTCACCCACACACACCTTGTTAGTTCAGCACTCTTAAGAGACATTGAGAACAAAGGCAAATATGACATCGTCGTTATCGATGAGAACTTTCTGCTATCATCCGCAACCGAGAAGGTGATTCCCAAAAGCGCCATAATTAAGTATAGAGTCATGATTCAGTCAACAATGACGAATGTGCAGTCCCAAGCCGAAACACGTTTTTGCAACATGATCACCACTGCCTGCAAAGAGTTGTTGGAGGCAAACAAAACTGACGATTATTTCATCATCCGACAACACGCTACACAAGGCGTTCCGAAAGAAATCCAAAGCCTTCTCATGTCCCAGGCGAAACAGCATTTTACGAACCAAGGCCGCCTCCAACCCGATCTCACGGCGGAAATTATGCAAGCGGTCACAACCAGGACGAATTTCTGGTGGGAAGGAGATAATCTTAAGTATATTCAGCCCTCCAATCTTCCGAAGAGCATTCCTTGCCTGTTCCTTGATGCGGAAGGGGATCCCATCCAATACTCTATAGTTCTAAACACACCCGTCCAGGAGAAATCATTAGAAGCTATCTTCCATGTACCACAGACCGCGAAAATCATACAGTTCGACCGTGGCGCATATGGGAAATCGACATTCTTCAAATTCGATGGACCCGATAGCAAAGCAAAACAATCTAAGAATACTATTCCTTCCATGCATCAAGCAGGAATACGTACATTCAAACGGACGCTCAGGCTCTTAGAGGTCATATGCAAAAAGCACAAAGACGACGATCTCAGGATCGCTTTAATCACACATCAGCCGCTGGAGGCCTACTTCCGCTGTTTCATCAGGAAACAGTTCCCGCAGTTCAAGCTCATCTCAGATTATGACAAGGCGCATGGAGACCGCGACGATACGGAACACTTCTATAACTTGAGGGGAACCAATGCTTACGCCAAGCATACTGTCCTGGTTGTGATTGGAACACCATTCATATCGCGGGACGCAATGGTGTCATATGTCCGGCGCATATACAACCTGTACAGCAAAGACAAACTGAAATTGTTACGTGAGTCACTTGATGAGTATACAGAAACACAGGGATGGGAGAAGATCAGGTTTAGCTCCGGGGAAGCCAGAACCATAAAGGCAATCTCGTACAACAACACTCGCCTACAGTCAATTTATGATATCCGCGTGCTTAAGGAGCTCTATCAGGCGGTCGGTCGCATCCGCCCTTACAGGCCACTGAAAACAAATGAACAAGTGACAGTTTACCTTGTAACCGATGTTCCCATGCGATGGTATGAAATCGAGAAGTTGCGGCCATCTCTCAATAATTTCATCAGGACCAAGCCCGCATCATGCCATCCGAGCCACCGGGAG
>Ga0351883_1089_pt1 | contig 29791 bp, 19 predicted proteins | sample BONcelFGM3001F14_FD_206772 | JGI IMG/M metagenome (GOLD analysis project Ga0351883, IMG submission 206772) | Enriched cells from coal bed in the Powder River Basin, Montana, United States - BONCAT cells FGM rep3 HSBNCT.FGM.300.1.F14 ...
ATGACCTCGTTCTCGTTCCCAAAGAACTACCTTAGTTCCAGCACGGATTCAAATGAAGCCGCGAGAACAGATATGATTCAATAGAAGGAGAAGCACATCCCACTCTCCTATCTCGGCTCCCAAACCTGACTCAAACATTCTAGATCATATCCCTAAATACCGTGAATCCCCCCACCTCACAAAAACCCTCGCGCACCGGAAGACGGATTATTTTTAATTTGGCGTTCATGGCCATATTATCGGGTTTTCCGCCGCCTATTCAGGCTGCAACGATATATATCGTTGACCCCACCACCGACGCCCGCGTTCTCCCGGATACCTTGTTGCCGGAGACACTCCAATCTGATGGGTTGACGGTAACATGTTGTCGAGGCGAAACGGAATCAGCAAGTTTCGTTATCCGTAACACTTCGCCTTCCGCAGCCTTACTGGATGTCGTAGTTTCAGTTTCAAATTTGATAAAATCTGGAGGAGGTCCGACTTTCTCGAAGGACAATGTCAATGTCAGAACCGTGAAGTGTTGGTGGCAAGCCGGGTTAGACATCAATGACAACGAACATGCCCAGCTTGTTCCTGAACTACTCCTTAAGGATGATTCCTTGGTCCGTGTCATCATGACTCCGCCGAGAAATGAAATAAAACTCCCATCTGGCTATTTGGAAATCAGCAATCCCTCTGGCGTATACATTAGTGGTACACTGCGCAACTCACCGACCACGGATCAAATGCCAGTCTATGACGGCAGCACGCTCCAGCCATTTTCCATTCCTGCTTCCAGCAATATGCAAGTCTATATGACAATCCGAGTTTCTAACGAGACCGCCCCCGGAACTTATACCGGCACGATAAACATATCCGATTCCGCGGGAAACCCTATTTTGGTTAGTGCAAGTCTGGGTATCAAACTAGAGGTACCTGCATTCAATCTACAGCCATCCGATAAAACTTACAGTATCTATCACCGTAGCCGCGTGCAATCGCAAGGAATGATCTCTAGCGATGGAAAATCTCAAGAACAATATGTAGCTGAGATTAGGAACCTTGCAGAACACGGCGTCCTGTCTCCGAACGTATATGGACAAGGATCCGACGCAAATCTCGTAACGGCATTGTTCTTGAGGCGAGAGAACGGCATCGACAATTCAAACCTATTCTACCTTGGTTTCAACATCGATACATACAAGAATAACACTACGGCGCTCAGCTCCGCTACTCTGAATCTAAGAAGTCTTTCGGTTTCTTACGGCGTGGACGAGGTTTTTATCCATGGCGTGGACGAGGCTGACCCAACTACGCATTCCGCGCAAATCGGAGCCGTTCACGACGCCGGGGGAAAAGTCTTTGTTGCTTCCAACACGGAATCAAAATATCGAAATGGGATTTCGGCTGGACTGGATAGTCCTGTCTATTACAGTGATCTGACCTCCGAACTCGTCAGTGTTGGTCATAGCAATGGAGGGCCGATTTTTTCTTACAACGCCCCTCAAGGAGGGGTAGAAAAGCCAGAAACTTATCGGAGAAACTATGGATGGCGATTAAGAAATCAGGGATTTGACGGAGCGATGACCTATGCATATCAGGCGGCGTTTGGAAATGTTTGGAATGATTTTGACCATGTCATCTATCGAGATCATAACATGACGTATCCCACAGCCGACGGAGTAATCGACACAGTTCAATGGGAGGGCTTCCGCGAAGCTGTAGACGATAGTCGCTACATAGCAACGCTAGAACATACATGCGCTCAGATCTTGGTGGGAAACGCTACGAGCTCAAGTCGGCTCGCCAAATCTGCACTTGCATGGCTGAATACAACCAGTGCAGCTAGAGGAGACTTAAACGCGAGCCGCGCAAAGATGACTCGCTACATATCGAGACTCCATGCATTGCCAACAGATCCCGAGCCTCGAAGCGATGGTCTCCGAGGATATTGGAGCTTTTCTGGAATTAAAAGCACTCGGTATGTTCTGGATACTTCTGGCTGGGACAACGCAGGAACAGCCGAAAACATGGATGCAGAACTGGCGAACGGCTCCGCTTTTTCGACGGGGAAAGTCGGCCGCGGCATTGTTTTAAATAGTGACAGATCCCAGTATGTTGATGTAGGAAACGACGACTCATTAAATCTTTCCCATACCATTACAGTGGCAGCTTGGGTACGAGCTAGTTCATCGACACAGGACTCGCAAATTATCTACTGTCGAGACCAAATTGGCTCCCGATATCGACTGAATGTTTCCGCCAACGGTCGGCTCAACCTTTATGTCCGAACCCAAGCCGAGGGTTGGCATTCTGGTGGAACCGGAAATCCACATGTTTGGACTGATGGGTGGCATCACGTCGCCTGGACATACGATAGCGCTAGCAACATGACAAAGTTTTATGTAGATGGCGCACTAGATTATTCCAGTACATCAGCAAGCACCGGACCAATGGCAAGCGCCCCCCTTACTACTGTTCGTATCGGAGGGGGCGAGAACTCAGTGTATTTTGACGGCTCGCTCGACGAAATCAAGATCTACAAATATGCACTTACAGATAACGAAATCTTACAGCTATATCTCGAACATCATATGCGGGGAAAATGGGGATTCAATGAAGCCCCTGGATCTCAAATCATTCTTGATGGATCAGGCAACTCCAACAATGGCCTCCCTCAATCAACAGTGTCTTACGAGTCTCGGATCGAGGGGAGGTCGGGGGGGGCAATCGCGCTAAAAGCTCAAGACCAGCAAGTATTTGACTGTGGAAATGACCTTTCTCTAGATTTCTCGGACGCCATTACTCTTGCTGCCTGGGTTAAACTGCCCCCCTCTTCCTCAGGAATGCAGGTTGCGTATTGTCGAGACCAGGGCGGGTCCCGATATTTACTCACGGTCAATAGCAGCAGGAAATTGAATTTGTGGGTCCGCACCCAAAACCAATCTTGGCACAACGGTGGAAGTGGACAGGTCCGCGAATGGGCCGACGATTGGCACCACATTGCTTGGACATACGATGGCACCAGCAATTCAACAAAATTCTACGTCGACGGAGAAGTCGATTTTTCCACCGACTCCACTAATTTAGGTCCGTTGAGTAACTCTCCTTTGGTTTTGTTCCGGATCGGAGGCAATGAAAACTCCACTTACTCCACCGGTGATATCGATGACGTGAGGCTCTTGAGCCGCAGCCTCTCACAGCTTGAGATTCAAAAGTTGATCACGGAGGGAAGCTTATGCGGTCGATGGAACTTCGATGAACCAGCAACTGACCAGGTTTCTGTCGATACGTCGGGAAACGAAAACCACGGCACCCCTAGAATTCCTGTCGTATCTGGCTCACGCATTGCCGGCAAGAAGGGCGGTGCATATAAATTTAATCGAACAGATCAACAATATTTCGATTGTGGCAAGAAAGCTTCCTTAAACATGTCGGCCGCAATTACATTTATGGCTTGGGTCAAACTGGAGTCAAATAATGCTGATTCGCAGATCGTCTACTGCAAGGACACAGTCGGCTCACGATATCGGCTAAATATTACCGCCGGCGGTAAACTCAACCTTTATGTGCGAACTCAGGCGCAAGGCTGGCACGTTGGTGGAACGGGTAGTTCGCGCGTCTGGACCGATGGCTGGCACCATATTTCATGGACGTACGACGGTTCAACCAACAGTACCAAGTTTTACGTCGACGGAGAACTAGACTACGCCAATACAACGATCAGCACAGGACCGATGAGCAATGCATCGCTCAGTTGGCTCCGAATCGGTGGGGGAGAGAACTCGGTATATTGCGACGCCGCTATCGACAATGTACGCCTCTACGATAGCGCTCTCTCCCAGGAATCCATACAAGCCCAAATGACGGAATGAATTCTTCTGACTCGCAATCCGAAACCTTCACTTGTCAATTATGAGCGAAGTGTTGTCGCTTTCGGTCGCTGTTCTTTCTGTGGATCAGGAGGACTCATCCAGTGCAACATTCCTCACCCTTTTCGATGTTGCCGTCCGGGAATCAACGGACTTAATCGTTATTCCTTTTGGATTTCCATCCCTGAATTCAAAGGACGCACACCGTTTGTTCGCGCAACTTGCAAAAAGCTATCGAGTCCACATCATAGCTGGATGGAAACGACGTAGTCGTCCCGTCGCTCGCGTATACTCGCCGACGGGAAGAGTGCTCGGGGACAGAGTTCAGGCTCACCGCTTGCCGGAGGAAACGTTTTCACCGGGTCGCACAATAGAACCGGTCTCCACTACCTTGGGATTGATTGGGATTAGCATCGGCAGTGACATTTATTTTCCTGAGATGCAATGGAGTCAAACACAGCAAGGTGCTGACATCCTAGTTCATTTAGGAATTAATCTCGGGGTAGAGAATCAATTCTATCAAACGATTAGCCCAAAAGTAAGAGCATTAGACTGCCAACGGCCATTTTTACTATCCCGCGCATCATCTCGGTACCTGAAAGTTGCTCACAATGAAGAATTACAGATTCCGGGAACGCCGATGAGCGGTTCCATCATCATAGACCAAAATGGCTCTGTTTTGGCGTCCACTGGATACTCTCAAGGCGTTGCACGCGCCAACCTTCGGACCTATCAGCACTGTCAAAGTAAAGAGGAGCAAACCAACATTCCTGTCAACAGAGGACTCGATATTTGGAAACTATATTTTAACGATTCTAGGGCTAAATATTTTACTCCTCTCTGCCACCATTTTCCTCGACCTCATAAACCAAAATATCGAAAAAGGAAAGTCACAATCGCCGTTCTTAATCACCACTATTCGCATCAGCTGGGGAAAGACGACTCAGTATTGTTTCAATTGCTCGAGGAAGCATGTAGTAAACGCCCTGATATTGTCGTCTGCACGGAAATGGAACAAAATTGCCGGCCTGATGATCCGCAGATTGCATCCAAGATAAAGAGGTTGGTAGACACCTGTAAAAAAGCAAGATGCTATCTTCTTGTGGGCGGCATACGTTTCGGTGAGGCAGATGCAGTGTCGAACCGCTGCAGCCATGCGTGGCTCTGGAACCGCAGAGGTAAAATGGTATTTCAATCCCGAATCATGCTTTATGGACGGGGATTTGGGCAAGATGTATACGATTGCGATTTCGGTCGCATAGGGATACGCCTGTGTGGTGATGTTTACGCGCCGGAACTGGACAGGCTTTTTGCCCGAAAGGCCGTAGATATCGTCTTCAATCCGAGCATGTCTTGGGCTGCGAGCGGAGGTATTAATTCAGAAATCGGCCAGGCCCGAGCTATGGACAATGGATTCTATATTGTCAATGCACACCTAGCGTTTTCGGATCCCGGCCAGCGAAGCCAAGTATTTGATCCGCTGGGAAACATCATCGCGGCATCGTCTTATTATGCAAACTCAGTTCTCGTATCGCACATTGATCTCGACAGTCCAAGGGGTATTTTCGTGCACGACGGAAAACGAAAAGTAGATCCAGGATCTTACCTTGCATCATATCGGTCCACCGCCACGTACCGATTACTCTCACACCAAGAGCTCTTCAAGCGACGAAAACCGGACCTCTACACAAAACTCGCTGAAGATAATGCCGACCACCCGTTTTCCACAAGAAATCGTGGTGATGGGTGCATCCTTCCGAGACCAACTTCAATCGGCCTAGAGCCGTAAGACTTCCATTTCGATCTGATTACACAATCAGAATTTGAATAGCACATCAAGAGCACATGGCGTCCCTCGTATCCTGGGCAGAAACACTCCGACACTGACGCCGACACATGACCTACGCTCGCTCACAATTGAAATTCGCCCATGAAAAATATTATTGAAACTCACCACGCGCTCGATCGCGGTATCATCAATCGCTTTCGTTCGTATTTGCCGATTTTCGCCGCGACGCCGATTGTTTCGTTATGTGAGGGGTCTACCCCTCTAATTTACTCCCCTCGTCTAAGCGACCGCATCGGTAGAGGTCGATCGGTATACCTCAAATTCGAAGGACTCAATCCCACCGGATCATTCAAAGATCGAGGGATGACGGTCGCCGTCTCTAAAGCCGTTGAAAAAGGTTCACTTGCTGTCATATGCGCGTCCACGGGCAACACTTCCGCAGCGGCGGCTGCATACGCAGCGCGGGCGGGAATATCATGCGTTGTAATCCTACCCGCAGGGAAAATCGCGTTCGGCAAGCTGATGCAGGCTTTTGCCTACGGTGCAAAAGTCGTTGCAATCCGTGGAAGTTTTGACGACGCACTTAAAATTGTCCGCGAGCTAGGTCAATCCGGGGAGTTTGAAGTAGTGAACTCCATTAACCCTTTCCGCATCGAAGGCCAAAAAACAGCAGCATTCGAGATCGTGGATGACCTTGGAGATTCGCCGACAGCGCAGTTCCTTCCGGTCGGCAATGCAGGTAATATCACTGCGTATTGGCGGGGCTATCGAGAGTTCCACACGTCTGGTCGAGCTAGTAAGCTACCGCGAATGTTCGGATTCCAAGCCGAAGGAGCTGCGCCCCTTTTTTACAATCGAGTAATTGATTTTCCCGAAACCATCGCAACCGCTATCCGTATAGGAAATCCCGCCAGCCGCGAAGGAGCACTTGAAGCCGTTCGCCATTCACAAGGGGCAATTGGAGTAGTCTCCGATACAATGATACTTGAAGCACAGAGATGGCTAGCAGAAAACGAAGGGATCTTCGTTGAGCCTGCAAGCGCCGCATCGGTTGCAGGTCTTTTGAAGATGTCCAGCGAAGCCGATCGAATGCTGGGCGACATTCCCGATGAAAACAAGATCGTCTGTACCGTAACCGGGCACGGACTGAAGGACTCCGACACCCCGATTCTGAAAGATTGCAGTCCTTTTGAATGTGACGCAACAACTGCTTCAGTCAAGCAGACTCTATGCTCCAATTATGTGTAGATCCAGGATCGCGAAACGGTTCCTTCGAGTTATTTAAAAGTTCCGTTGTATGAAAGCACTCAAAGTTAGAGTCCCCGCCTCAACGGCAAATATTGGTCCCGGTTTCGATTGCCTCGGGATTGCACTGCAGCTGTATAACTATGTCACTATATCGAAAGGTAGATCGACTCACAATTGCATAGGCACTCAGGCCGCTGCCGCGTTCTTTGATCGAAGTAAAATGGCTCCTTTTCCATTTAGCTGGCATATCGACGGAGATGTCCCCCGATCCAGAGGCTTAGGAAGTAGCGTAACCGTTAGACTTGGGCTTCTTTATGCACTAAATGAACTCACCGGACGCCCTCTGACTCGCTACGCGCTATATCGACTCTGCTCCGAACTGGAAGGACATTCTGACAATGCTGCGGCGGCAGCTTTTGGAGGATTCTCGATTTCTCGACCGGGCCATCCGGTTCATAGTTACTCTGTTGCTGAAAGCTTATTTTTTGTCATCCTGATCCCCGCATTCGAGGTAAGTACATCTGTAGCACGTGATGTTTTGCCACTGGCTGTGGCACACACGGATGCAGTCGTTTCATCCTCCAACGCTGCCGCCATCGCCGCCGCGTTCGCAAGCAAGCAGTACGATAAACTTGCCGATTCCTTTGATGATCGGATGCATCAGCCTTATCGGGAAAGGTTGGTTCCCTTCATGCACACCGTTATCAACGCCGGAAGGGCAGAAGGAGCATTGGGCGGCTGGCTCAGCGGCTCCGGATCGACAATCATCTGTTTAACAGAAAAGTCTGAGCAATCCGTATCAAACGCAATGCTCCGCGCCGTAGGCCAGGAAAATGCGACAACAATCATCACACGTGCCGACAACATCGGAGTGAGCGATTGCATCTAAATTGGGGATTCCTCACTCAGATTTATACTAGAAGCTATCCCAAAACCTCCTTCATGAGTAAGATCGCACATGTGAGATGAACAAAGCCTTGAAACATCGCTGTGGATTTTTCCCATCGGACACAGAGCCTGCGATAGTTCTGAAGCCAACCAATGGTGCGTTCGACAGTCCAACGGCGCTTAAAGCGGCGCAGCTTGCGACCATCCTGTGTCTTGTTCTCTGGTTTGCGGCTACTGCGGTGCGGGGAGATCATTTCGACCTTTCTTGCCGCCATTTCCTCGTCGAGCTTGTCGCTGTCGTAGGCTTTGTCACCGATGAGTCTTTCTGGAAAATCAACGCTTACCATGAAGTCGAAGAGCGGCTCAACGAGTTTGCTTTCGTGAGGGGAGGCCGAACCTGTGCTGACAGCAATAGGCAGGCCTTTTGCGTCCACCATGATCATGATTTTGACGCCCTTCCCTGCCTTGGTGCATCCGATACCGTCTCCACCGCCTCTGGCTTTCGAAAATGTACCGTCCACGTAGCATTCATAGAGCTTGAAGCCGGAATGCTCCCTCACGGTCTCACCCATTTCGCGCAGCATTTTCTCGAACGCTCCCGCTTCAACCCAGCGTTTGAACGCCCTGTGCACCGAACTCTTGCTTCCATACTGCGCGGGAAGGTCCTTCCACTTCGCTCCGTTATCCAAAATCCAGAATATCCCCTCTATCGCCTTACGCCGGTCACTTCGTGGTCTCCCTCCGCTCGGTTTGGGCGGATCCTCAGGCAACATAAGATCGATCATATCTAATTCACTTTCACTGAGATGCAACATCCACAAATACTAACTAATGAAACCTCAGTCTGCAATATGGTTTTGGGATAGCTTCTAGAATCCATCTCATAAATGCCTGAGTGGGATGATTACAGCGGCGAGCTGGGGAGCGCACATAAATTCTCGGTGTTAAATTCAAACAAACGACGAGGCTGCGGAGGTTTTGGAGCCAAGCAAAGTTCCGCTGGATTCTCCATCGCTTGCGATACCTGCGCAATCGGCGGTCGTCATCGAAGGCGGGGCAGGTGCGTCCGAAACGATGAGGGGCATGCAAAATCATGTCCTGATCGGCCGTTCGCCGCTCACACGCAAGAGATCGATGTCGTAGGCTTTGTCGGCGGTGACAAGGGGGTACGGGACAGACCTTGCAGATAACCCAGAGACTTTCCAAAAATTAACGATCCTACTGGCTCCGTTTCAGCGCACCACCTCCATCTATCTTTTCAGGAACAGGCCTAGCATGTTTCTGGAAAAAGTCCCAGATAACGTCATTGGCTCTAATCCTACTCGATTTCGCACCAACCATACTCTCGGGTAAGAGACTCCTCCCACCGGGCCAAGTGTGGCCAAGCTTGTCGACCGTGATGCAGGTGACTTCTCCCACATTTAAACCTAAGTACGTTTCCGTAAGCACTCCTCGGACGTAGGAAACACTTGTTGCTTTTGGATCCCCCCCAAGCGCCCTGACCCATTTCAATATCGAGGTTCGAACCGGCGGTTTCGGTTTCGCGCGCACCTTATCGCTGGCACCGGTTGCAAGTCTCGGTACACCGCCTTCAATCGGATTCAGTGGATCGGCCGTACCAGTGATGTAGCACAAGGAAACAGGATGCATGAAAATCGGAGGATCCACCCACAACGCACCTGCCACAGCGGCAATGGCTGCGATACGATGCGATAGTTGCACTCCGGCACGAAAGCTCATGGAGGCTCCGTTGGAAAAGCCCGCGACGAAAATCCTTTGCTTGTCCAGCGCAAACCGAGCGGATAGGTCATCAAGCATGGCCGAGATAAATCCGACATCGTCAGGAGCTCTTTGACCGGCATAGAACCGGTCGGAACCATCGTTCCATAGTTGAGGGTTATCCGAAAAGCTGCTCGGTCCAGACGGACTACGCGCCATTGCGTTGGGAAAGGCAACGAGAAATCCCTCCTTGTCGGCCTTGACCGCCCACTCGGTCTCCCAGATTGCAGCCCTCGCGGTGCTCCCGCCACCGTGCAGCATGATCACCAACGGCAAGTGCGTTTTTCGATTGTAAGCGGAGGGAACATGGACGTTGTATGTCCTTTCCAGGCCATCCACGAAGAGGGTAAGGGAGTGGTCGCCCGGCTTCTCGTACGCGCCACCGGCGTCGGCATTTTGAGGATTGACGGCCAAGAGCGAAAAGCATGCAAGGAACACTACAATTCCCGCACATACCGACTTTATACTTGCGTTTTCTTGGTGTTTCATTTTTCAACTAAAGCGCGACAACTGCCAGACCTCGTAGCTGTTTGGCGCCAAAAGAAGCTGCCCGTCCTGAAGACCTGCCCCGTGGAGAACCGCACTGAGCCGAGCGCCATGAGAAAATGATAGGGTTTCTACGATCGGCTGCGGCGAATAGTTGATGAGCACAGCGAACATGCTCCCACTATCTACCGCGTGTTCTGTGACACCCAGATTCGGAACATTCTTTTTAATGAGGCGTTTGCCAATCGGTTTTTCTGCAATTTTTCGGTAGATTTTCCAATAGGGCGTGCCGCCGGGCAGGAAGGCTTCGTTTGTTTCTGATAGAGTCTTTTCCAATGGCGCAGCTAGGAAGAAGACCTTGCCTTCTCCGAAATTTGCCTCGGTAAACACCGGGCTCTCATTCTTCTCCTTAGCAAGCACTTTTGCTCGGCCCCCGTGAAGATGGAACCGGGTGCCTCCAGGAATGCTGAAATATTCGTCAGACCAAGCAAATTCGCATGCGTCGGCTCTCCGGTGGCGTCCAATGAAGGTGAGGCCGGTGATTCCGTAGGTATCCCGGACGAAGCCATCGTCGGCGGATACATACAGCGTTGCTCCAGCCAGGATCTTTTCTTTCAGTTCCAATTCCCGCTGGCGCGAGAGCGGGGCCAAGCCGCCAATCGACGGAAGTAGGTAGAGTTGAGCGTTCGGGAGGGGGCGATCCATATAGTGAAAAGCAAGGTCGAATCCCGCCTGCTTGGCGAGAATGAATGCCGTATACGCGATGCCCCATTGATCTTGACCTGGCGTAAGGAGGCATATTGCATCAATGCCCCGACGGGGCAGAGAAGGAACCGAGCGAAGCAGACTTTCAAATGCCGGAATTTCAGCGACGAGGGGCTTCTCCTCGCCACTCTCACGCAGCAGGCCAAGTTCACGTTCGAGCGGCACCCAGTCATGCGGCGCGCCGATGAGTGAAATTTGGTCGAACGCACACCACCAGAGCGCCGCGCGAGCGTCGTGTGCCCAGAGGCTCGCAAGTGTCGCTCGCCAGACGGCGGCACCTCGGTCTTCAGAGCAGAAATTGGGTCCGAAGTTTCCAATCTCTTCCACAAATGCGGGCTTGCCTGAAATGTCGCCGTAGAGGCAGGTCTCGGCCGTGGAATGCAAAAGGGGCCGGATCGTGTCCATCGGCTCGCGATTCGCGTGCGACGTGAAGAGTGGGTAGGGATGCGTCGTGAGGATGTCCGTCAGCTCGCCCTGATCGGCAATGGACCAAGGTTTTCTGGATTCAACCGCAAGGCCGTGCATTCCAGATATCACCGGTCGGTTTGGGTCTGCGCTACGGATTGCGTCGGCAAGCGTCGATGTCCAGAGCCAAGCCTGTTCGCGGGTCGCTTGCCCCATCACGTTGCACTCATTTCCGAGGTCCCATGCACGGATGGCCGGGTGATTTCGATACTCGCCGACAAGAACCTTGACAAAACGAACTTGCCAGAGGATCGAGGCAGGGTCCGTGATCGGATTCAACCCCTCAAGTGCCGGCGGCACAAAAAGTCGCCCACTCATCCAGCCGGTTATAAGTCCCACGATTAGCTCGATGCCTTCCTTCTCGGCGAGATCGGCCACAGCACCGAAGCGTCTCAGCATTTGGACGGAAACGCCAGCACGTCCGATAGGGTCGTCCGGCAACGGATCCTCGCCAAATCGGATCTCCATTCCGTTTCCCATGGCGCTTCTCAGTTGATAAATTGGCTGAAAGTCAGGCCACAGTGGAAACACTCTCAAGAGATCAATGCCCGCTTGAGCGAGTCGTGAGAAGTCGGTTGCCACGACAGCTTCATCCCACTGTTCCCACATCTGTAGACCCGCGTGGGAGGCCCAATAGTTGGCGCCAATTGAAAAGGCACCGGAGGCAAGGAATTTGGAACGAAGGGAAGTAGAATTAAGCATAAGAAGTGAATGGCTTGGCAAGATGACAGCTGCCAGGCTATCTATCCAAGGGCATGCGGGGGTTCCGGCCAGATCTGCCAGGTCATCTGTATCTGCTCCAAGCAATATGGGTCTTGCCTATCCAGGGACTTTCAGGAGATCAAGAAAAGAAGTAGAAACAATTCATCATTAAAATTTTCTGAGCAAGCTTCAAGCAGTTTTGGTTCCCGAAATATCTTTTGGTTTGAATGAGGAACACAGTGAGAAACGCTTCAGATTATCATGCGGGCGCAAATAATCCGGAAAATCTTTTTATATGCGCTCGCCTTGGAAATCATTTAAGAAGGATTTCAGACAACCGCCTTCCGCCGCCGGGAAACGAGAATCATTGCACCGAGACCACCAATTAATGCCAAAATAAGTGAATTAGGCTCCGGCACGACCGTAACGATAAAGCTTCCGAGTGTATCAATACTATAGGGCTCAAATATTTCGTCGATATAGACCGCGTTGGCGAAATTTAGTTGATATACTCCATCGACTACCGAAACTAAACTTTGAATAGTGAAAGTCGCGACAAAATAGCGGTCGGGAGCCAATGCAGCGAGATCAGGTTCCAAGCCTCCTGCGTCGCTGTTATTCTGCGGATCAAGCACGGCATTCGCGGCCAACAAAAATGTCGAATTGCTCGTTTGCAAGTCCGAATAGGACGACCCCGATATATTCCTCCCCGTAATTGTGAATTTGCCCGAGCCAGGATTTGAAAAATCGCCTGCAGTGCTGACAGAAAGGAAATAGGTCAATCCGACGGTCTGTTGCGATGTGGATGTAAGATACACATCGAACGCGAACGTTTCGCCAGGACTGATCGTTACTGAATTGGGCAGGATCGTGCCATTATCAAATTCAAGCAATACTGCGGCACGACTTTCTAACTGAATGATAAGTGCCGCAGTCAGAAGCAACCGTTTCAATGTGGATGGAGTAAACATGATTTGGTTTCGGTTTGGGACTCTAGTCATTTACGCTGCTGCCGGAAGCGGCCTTGACGCGGGCCGTATCGGCTACATTTATCACACCGTCGGCGTTCACATCGCGCGAAGCAGTAGCTGCGGTCACAGGGCTGCCCGAGGCCGATTTAACCGCAGCCGTGTCAGCCACGTTCACCGCTCCGTCACGATTAGCGTCACCTGCCAACACGCGTACACTAAACATCCCGTTGTACGCACTTCCGTCAGCAGTTTTCGCTCCAGTAATCTCGAAAGTCAGCTTTTGACGGTCAGCTACATCACCAAGAGGAATAGAAAGTGTCGATCCAGAGGCATTTGGCGCACCCAATTGCGCACTCCCTGAGACGACAGAAACCGTTCCAGCTTCAACCAGCGGCTTGTCGAACGTCAGGACAAGCATCTGGGGCGCCCCCCCGCGCGGTTCAACTCCGGACGTGCCGTTTACCGGGAGGCTCAGTTCAAAATCGCCGCTGCTACCATGAGATTTCCGAGAAACCGCCCTTATCAATTTTGGAGCAGTCATCGGTGTGGCACTCGCCTCGTTCGATTCAGGGCCAGGCAGCCCTCCATCGGTTTTCGCCGTCACTACATAAAAATAGGTGGTTCCATTGGTGAGATTGGTATCGAAGAATTTGGTCTCCTGAAGATCCGCAGCAAGAATTTGGGGGTGCTGTCCACTAATGAGCCCAACATGCACATTATATCCGGTCGCTCCGATCACCGGCTGCCAGGTGAGCGCCACACTGCCATCTCCCGCAGTTGCTACGAGCCCCGTTGGAGAAAGTGCTGGAGTGGCCCATGCCTGTGAGGAGTGAGCACCCTCAATTCCGTCAACCAAAGCCGTGACGACGTAATAGTAGCTGGTGCCGTTTGCCAGCCCGCTATCCAGGAAAGTTGTGCTTGCTATTCCATGGGCGATTATCGAAAAGGGTCCGCGACTGGCTGTTCCGCGCTTAATATTGTAGACGGAGTTGGAACCCGTAGCCGTCCAGCTTAACGAGACCTTCCCGTTTCCGGCTTTTGCAGTCAGGTCATCTGGTGTCGGAGGCGGCGAGGCCGATGGAGGGTCCGCATCATAAATCATCAATTCAGGAGCGCTCAACACCCTATTGGTGAAGCGCACCTCGTCAATCAATCCGTCCCAAGGATTGTTCACATCTCCAATGATCATTCCCAGTTCGGAATCCCACATTGAATTCAACGTATGAGGTCTGCGGGACGTCAACAAGGAACCTTGATTCGTCAAATCCATCAAGTAAAAGATCGCCCCCGAGTCTGTTGTATCACTTGGATCGAAAGCAATTGCCACATAATAATCCACCCCCGTCTGGATCTGGAAACCAGAGTCAATTTGCTCCCTCTGCGACATTGCTCCAGACTCGGTGAACTCAAGGACCAGGCGATGATCGGCAGTTACGGCGAGAGCCCAACCCATCTGGGACGTCGCATAACCGCCATGGCCTGCGATACCCCGCACCTTCCCCGGAGCTGCGGACGAAGACAAGCTGAACAAGGCCTCAAAAGTGAACTGGCGATTATTCCCGGATGTATACTCGGCGCTATCGGGAGTGGTCAAATATTGCGAAGCGACACCGGTCCCCATGAACCGCATGGCTGTTTCATTTTTCGAAAACTCTCCTTTCCAATCGCAAAAAGCAGATCCCGGTCCGCTTTCGGGTATCGGAATAGCCGTCGGACGACGGCTTAAATCCTGGCGGAATACCAGATTATTGTTGTCATAATGATCGGTAAGTACGCCGTAGGTATTCTCCATTCTCCAAAGCCGAACTCCAGTTTCCCGCCTTGCGGCTGCAACAACAGTGCGAAGCGAAGATGTTTTCGCACCAAGCGAATCAGTCGCAACAGCAGTAAGAGTATAGATCCCCTTGGCACCGAGGGTTACCGGAAACTCCCACGCTCCATCGGCATTGGTCTCCGTCAAGACTCCCGCCAATTCTCCCCCGCTAAAAACTTCCATCTGCGAGATCGTCTTCCCGTCGTCAAAGTCACGCGGATCGATTTTGACCTGCAAAGTGGAGCCCGCCTCACCTATTGCAACACTCCAGCTTGTCGGCGCCGCGTCGCCACCAATTAGCAACGGACTCTGCAAAGGAGTACCTACTCGCGTCATGTTATCGTCGAAGCTCGACAAAGCCCTATAAGCTCGTGCCGCCGTTTCAGTGGGGAGCCAAGATGCATTCGCTTTATCTCCGGGGTAGGCGTCGTAAGGGGCGATATTCAAGAACGCGCTATGATCTGCTCCGACGGAACTGGTTACATAGGAACGCTCACCCAACCATCCAGCGTCAAGGGGCTGATTCCTCAAAACAAGGGGACTATCCGGCAGTGTAGATGGCACTGCATCTTCAGGATACCTTTGGGCGATGGTTTCCGCAATCCACGTCCAGGTCATCGACCAAATCGGGTTATTCGGCACTTCGACCACACCGTGGTCGCTCCGCCAATCTACCGCAAAGGCGGCTTCGCCGCTTGGGTTGCTTGGCCCTCGATATGCTGGAAACTTATTCCTCAGCATCGCAGGACCAACCTGAGGATTCTTGTCAGCGGATCCGGGAATCCAGAGTTGCTGAACGTAGCGATAGACCTCGGGGCTGTTTGACGCATAGTCGTTTGCCCCCTTGTGCGCGATAATGCTTATGGTCCTTTCCGGGACACGTCCTGAAAGGGCCGTCGACATGATACCACCCAGCGAGAACCCTGACAAAATGATAGGAGCGTTTACAAGCTCTCGCCGTCCAGTGACCTCGGCGGCGGCAGAAAGAATGTTGTTCAGGCCGGCGCGTGCATGAGACTCCGTAATAGAAAAATATCCGCCGGCTTGGTCGTTTGCGATAATCGCAAAACCCAATGCGCGGGCGGCCTCCTGAAAAACCGTCTCTTGGGCAAAAAATCGGAAATCACCGCTCGACCCGGGCATTATAAGAATCACGCCTCTTATTCGCGGCGTTTCGATGGCAGGTGGAGTATATATCCGAAAGTCGGTGAGCCCTGAATAGGACCCATTGTTGGCTCTAAAATCTCGAACATCAGCTTTTGCCTGGCCCAACGCGCAGCTCCAGAAACACAGCTGAAACAAAATTTGAATATGCTTTCTCATTTCATTGATCGAAGGTTGCCTCTCCCTTTCGTAATCCTTTTAAGTCTCTTTTAAGCCGACGCCGAAAGATCATACCCAGTCCGCCCGCTAAGATAACCAGAACCTGCGCCGAGGGCTCGGGAACTGCCGTGTAGGTGAGCACACCCGCATTCTGGTCCCAATGCAGTTCACCGGCAGTCCCGCTAGCAAGGGCAAAACTTGAGGCCGCGGCATTTCCCGCCACTGAAAGTAATGTATATTCTCCACTGAAAAGCGAATAGCTGTTCGGGATGTCGACGATATACGTTCCGTCGCCGGTTTGGTCGCCAAAAACCGCAATATGGGTTGCATCAGACGCCATCGGGTTTAGCGTGAACGAGATTTGGTTCAATGAAGCCAACGAAAGATTCAAAACCTCAAGTCCGGTGTTTTCCATGATCTCGAGAGAGGTGCCATTGCCGAGCACCAGAGATTTTGAATTGCCGCCGGTCGCAGAATCGTCACCAACAGTCAAGCTGCCTTCCTGAACCGAAACGCCCTGAAAGCCGTTTTCCGCCAACAATGTCAAACTATTCTGACCTGTCTTGATCAGGCGTCCGGCACCAACGATACTATAGCGATAGGTAACATTGTTGTCAGCCGTATCTATGGTTGTATCAACTCCAAAGGTCACGGATCTGGTGAGACCCGCAACAGTCTGCGTGATATCCGCTTCATTGCCACTGGCATATGTCAAAGTTCGCGCTGTAGTATCAAATGAAATTGCGCCATCTCCAAAGTTCCTGAGTTCGTGAAACTTGACGTTTGTACGGATAATTGTTGTTCCCAAATAGTCGTTCTGTCCGGTTAGTTCGGTCACATCATTTCGCGCGGTATTTTCAGAGAACAATCGGATCCCCCCGGTTCCCGTGATGTTTCCTGAGACAGTCATTGTCGAACCATTTGTAATGTTTGTTCCAATCCCTGCATTCACGCTCCCCGTTACGAAATCGCTCGATATTTCAAGGTCGGATGCGGTCGCGTTTCCAAATCTCAAGCCCCCACTGCCTTGAATGTTGATCGTGCTTTGATTGACACTTCCGGCATGTCCGAAGTAGGCGCCACCAGACCCCATCACTGTGATTCCGCCTCGAAGCACAGTGTTTGGATGATAAATCTGAGTTGTGTACCCCCCCGAGATCGAAACACCCTTCTCGGCCATCATTTGAGCATCGATCCGCAATGCCCCGTTTAGAGCGTTTAGCTCCGCTGGAAAGACGCCTTCACCCCAAATCGAGTTGTCCAGCGTGATCACACCTCCACTCGAGCCAATCGACCACTGTCCCGTGCCCGTTCCCGCCGAACCCCCGTTGATCTTCCCGACGGTGACGCTGGTTATACCCAAGTTGAGTGTCGTTGCGCTTGCCACACGCCGCAGATTTATGACCGTTCCGTCCTCATTTGGATACCCGCTCGGCAACCCCCACTTCGCAGAATTGGTCCATACATTCGAACCACTAACCGTCGGATCGTAGGTAAAGGTAGTACTCTGGCCACTAGACGACTCGCAAAGTGAAGCCAGCGAAATCGCAATTGCAAGTCTTTTTGCCGATCGCTTTAAAGCAATAAACCAACGACCAGGAGAAGCACCAGTTTGCGTGTCAACGAGCGCCATACTCAAATATTTTTGCTTAAATATCCCTCAAGTAAGGCTTGATACTCCGCACTGCCCCTGGGAGTTAAAAAGAGAATGGCACCCCGGCCTGGACGGATAGACAGATCTATTGAACCTCCCGAACTGACTGGAACCGGTTTACCTGACATCAGGTCAAAACATTCATACCCGGATGCGAGTATTTTACCCTCCACTTCCAAAGCGTTGATATATGGGACATAGTCAATAAGATTTCCTTCATCATCGATCCTGAAAAGATCTGACTCCAAGAGATATTTTGGTGATTTCCCTTCACTCCACTCACCGACATTAGTATTTACCGCGACGACTACCTTCCCTTTAAAATTTGGGATATTGAAAGACCGCCATTTAACTCTATCGTTATCAAACTCGATTGTTGGCGAAGAAGGATCTCCGACAATCCCCTCCTCAGCTCCGAAAGATTCCCGAAGGACAGGAACACTGTCTTTTCGCATCGCACTAAAAAGCTTTCCGAATGGACGAACCTCATGAGCGAATTCGCTCAATTCCAGCAATTGCGGTGTCCCATCCCCGTATCTACCTATAATCGAGGAGATGTACTCTCGATCCACTTCAGGATTCTTAAGGTAGCTTTTATCCTGCATTTCCCTCGACATAGGCGACCAAGCCCATGTCGAAACGCTCGACGCGCCCTCCATGACGGAGAGCCATGCCATGGCGGATGTGCAGTTGATCGGAGGACGATAGTATTTCCAAACTCCATACATCGAATCCGAAACTTTGAACCATCCTTGATTCTTCCGTTCGGCCATCCTGACGATTCGATCATAGACGTTTTTCCGTTCCTCCAAAGACTCATTCAGTCCCTTGGTGCGGGTCGGAATTGTATCAGCGGTTCGGAATAGCTCTAGTGTAGACGCGGTTATTACTGACTCAAAAGGAGTCATTTTCGTTCTATTTGCTACACTATAGAAACTATTGAGTTGCGTATGGAACCAAGTTAGCGCTGAATCCGGCGTAGCTCGGCCAATGTCGGGTTTCAAATTGAATTCCCACCAAAACGGGTAACGATCTGTCCCGGTCACAGATAAGAATGGCACATTCATGTCCTTCATTACTTGAAGCGAGTTGAAAACCAAGTGAAGAGGCGCGTCTGGAACTTCGTCTAAAATTCTTTTGTAATAGGCCTGCAACGGCACAATACAGTCTATGCCTGGCTCCTCGCGAACACTAAAGGCGAGGACAGAGGGGTGATCCTTATATTTTTTAATGAAAGGCACGGCCCTCTGGACCAACCTTTCAATATCCGAAGTTGGCGTTAAGTAAGCAAAGTCTAGTTGCGGAATCACGGCAACTCTGAGCTTCTTACAAATGTTCAATATCCCCTGCCAAAGATCGTCGTCCGCGCCTACCGCTACATAAAGATAGTTGAATCCCAACTCGCGCATGCGCTGTATGGCATTGTATACGTCTTGATGATCCACAAATCGTTTTTGATGGGGATAGATGTAAAATCCGATTCTAAATTCCCCTTCGAGAAAACCATTAGCTTTCTCATTAAATTTCTCACCGAATTGATAATCATCCACCTCATTTTCAGAGAATGCGTCAACAGGAAAAAGTATCCCCGCAGTGATGGCAAGCGTCATAGTAAACTTTTTAATTGATTTCATTGATTTTAAATTGATCCTGCAAGGCAGCTCGGAAGTTTCTTAAAAATAGGAAACGTTCTTTTCGAGAACGTCATTTGATCGACTTGCCGGTCATTGAAAGGCCCGAAGTATCATTACCAATGACGGTTTCAATATGACCATCAACGCAAAGCACATTTGAGCATTGACCCCGTTTGTGACGACCTACGATATAATTCCATGTTTCAAATCCCAGGGAATCGTCTGATTTTGGGCTTTGAGTGTTATTGTAATCAGCAATCATCGGCGTCTTGCTCTGATTCTCCATGGTGGACAGTCGCTGGACTGGATAGACAGTTGTAGTTGAACCGGCCCCATCAGTACTTAGATAACCGAGATATTTATTATAGCGGTAACTTGCTCTCAGCTCCGTCCCATTGGGAGAAAAATTTAGACGATACGGATCGGGATCCGAAGGGCAGACCATGAGCTTGTTGAACGTATCCCACTTGTTGGCAGAATAGATTCGATGCCACCAGATTCCAGATACGCCCGCTACCCTGTCATACCAAGGTAGGATTCCATTGTTTTCGGCGGCGTAAGCGCGAACCTCTAGTCCAAGATTTCGTAGATTTGCCACGCATTGCGCTGTCTTTCCCGATTCAATTATCCGAGACGTCGTTGGGAGCAGGACAGCGGCCAACAAACCGATGATTGCGATTGTCGAAAGTAGCTCGACCATCGTGAACCCTGCCTCACCATGACAATTTACTAACCGCTTGTAAAAGCTTCTCGTTTTCATCTTCCACGTCCGATTAGGAACTCGGTCAGCGAATGTCGCTAATTTCTTGTCGACGCCGACGACGCAATAATAGAAGAGAGATGCCTAGTCCTCCCAGCAGCACAACCGATGGCTCGGGAACAACTCTAACATTGCTGAGGTAGATCGATTTGCTATCGAGGTCGCTGACTAACGAATCGAACGCCCAGTTGTTAGGAAGAAAGACCTCCCCTAGTTCAGGAGTTCCGGTGAGCACCCCAGAGTAGTTGAATAAAACTAAATCGTCACCGTCAATCCATCCTCCATTGTCATAAATCAAGTTCAAATCGAACTCAGCCAGGTTAAGATTGCCGGCCTGAATGTGCCCATTTGCCGATCCGAATGTGTAAGTCAATGTCATGCTAGAAGATCCAGTAAATGTGCCCGCAGTAAGATTGTGATTTTGAACATTTAATGTCGACATAGAGAGAACTGAAAACCCACCTGTCGTTGTTAGGTTCTGCCCAAGAGCAATGTTCCCTGGTGTTGAGATATCTTCTCCAACCCGGAAGCTTGTCGCGACACCACGGCCTGTGGAAAGGATACGTTCATTTTCTTCTCCTCCATTGAACACAATGGTTTTTGCGCTGTCGCCATAGCCAATATTATCTGCCCCAGAGTCAGTAAAATCTCCGCCAACATAAAGCTGCGGGGCGCTATTCCCAAGTGTCAGGATGGAAGCCGCGCCTCCCGTCGCTCCCGTATAACTATTGATTAGAACGTTCCCCGATACCCGAAGCGGAGTTCCTGCGATAATAGTTCGCGTTGCAGCCGAATTGGTGGACGCACCAATAACCAAATTTCCAATGGTAAGATTATTGTGAGCCCAAAACTCCACATTACTCACGGAGGTATGGGTCATTTGAATTGTCGATGAACTTGATACCGTTGATTTCGTAGCATCAATCTCGCTACGCTCGGCTGTCCCGAGTTTTACTGTGACGTTGTCCTGAACAGCGATGCCTGCTCCAAGATCGTCTCGCCATTTCCTCATTGCCAAGATTCCGCCTTGGTTTCCCGTTGACCGAACGGTATAGCCCCCTCTTCCGAAATTGTCATAATTTCCGTAGTTAAGCGCGGTAAAGGTATAGGCATTGAGCTCTAATACAACGCGTGAGAGGTCGCCAGTTGTATTGGTTACACCGACTGTTGCAGGAGCGGCGACACTGCCATTTAAGGTGACCGATCCCCCAAGCTGAAGGGTAGTGCTCCCTCCAGTCGCCGTTTGAGTAACTGAAAGCCCCCAGAGTGCGCTAATGGTTGGAACAGTGATGACTCGATCCCCATTAGCGTTCCCGATGTTGGCGAGGTAGTTGTTTCCACCAAAGTTCCTGGGCCAGGTGTCGTTGTCCCAGTTAGCGTCAAGGTCCCACGCAGCGGTTCCATTGTCGGTGCCATCCCAATTTGATGTTATTTCTGCAGCGTGGACGGAAATGTTTTGTAATCCGAAAAGAGCACAGCAGTAGAGAGCTATTGCGGGAAGCGGATTATTTTTGAGGATTCTGGAGGCGTAGACATTCATGGTTTTTGGACTGGTTGGAGGTTGTGGAAAAAAGCTTCAGATGCTCAAAATTGATCAGAACTTTGCGAATGAGCAATAATTTGAGAGCTCGATGCTAAATGTGATATTTCATCTCGCTTTGACGCGTGGTGAGTTAGAAACGAAACAGGTATCGGAACCATACGCGGCACTTTTTGGCCGCTCAAAAGAATTTGCATAGCCTCAGCCAGCTTTATCGCCCGCTGGCGAGTAGAGCTTTTACATTCGGTGAATGGGCGGGTGATACGAAGAGAGACCGCGTCGGAACCGACCACATAACAATCTTCGGCATCTAGGTGGGTCGGATCCAAGTCGTCTAGTGCGCTTTGGATTGCATGAAACTGCATATCATCTGCCAAAAATAGGCTATCGGGTCGCTCTTTGGTACTCTTCCATGCGGCTTTAAAATCTTCGAGAGAATTTCGATCGACTGCTTGAGGAAGACGAATCAGCGAGACTTGAATTCCATAACTCAAGGCCATTTGCTGTGCGGAAGTCTCCAGACGCCCTAAATACTCACTATTTAAGCACACAAACATCAAATGCTTGCGTCCACGGCTCTGCAAGGTGGAAAAAACACGATGGAGAAGATCAGGCGCGTCAATATCGACGAGATGGTCCGCTGTGCGATTGGCACCTACAACGGGTATCGATCTCCTGCTTAGTTGAGACATCCAAGAGACATGTTTTCGGGCATGGATGCAGATCACTCCGGAAATTCGATTTTCGTGCAAGTCATCAAAGAAGTCGCGGCAGGTCAGCTCTCCGATCTCCTTCCCTATACACAAATAGCCTAAATAGGGCCGCGAAGGAATATTCTGCCTCAGCAGGGCTTGCCGGACCTCTTGAAGAGTTCTTAAAAAATAGGGAGAAAGGTCGGGCCTCGCTATATCAGCTTCAAGCAACACCGCGACATGTCTCTTCTCAATCCTCGGTGCGTTCAACGTGAACGTTCCGCTTCCCACCCGTCTTTCAATGCAGCCGACATCTTCAAGATTATCAAGAGCAGCGCGAACAGTTGCCATCGAAACTTCCAGCATTTGCGCGAAGTCCCGTTCAGTGGGCAGCCGAACCCCCGATTCCCTTCCTTGAATGTATTGCTCTCGGATCGTAGCCGCGACTTGGCGATAGAGGGGCATTCTGTTGAGAATGGGTTCTGGAGCTTGTTTTTTCATCTTGATTGATATCAATCATTGATCCGTAACAAATCGAAGTCAATTCTTTTTTTTGGTTGCTCGTCATCCGGTGGCCGCGAGCGCGGCGGGTCGCAAACACGGCTCCAAAAGGCGTTGCTCTCCACAAAATTATCAGCCGGACCGGCGAAGAACCGTCGAGGCTCCCGCCAGAGCCTGGACTAGCACCGGGACCAAACGAACCTCACCCGCCGGCAGGCAGAAATGGCCCTGTTCGGACACCCCGAGGACAACGGCTGGGCTGCAAACCCACCTTTGCTCGCACCCGGCAAAATTCGTTACCGGAGCATTCCGGTCGCCGGTGGATCCTCCATTGGTTTTTAAATTGTTTAGCTCGTCGCAACACTTCTGTCCTCATGCCCAGGAACACTTGCGCTTGTATGTGTAAAAAGATGCGGCAGCCGTTCCGCCCCAAAATTTTCCGGATTCCACCGTCTGGGATTGGTAAAAGTCAAACGATCTTTAAACAGGTCCACCTCTATACCGATTATCGGCGAATGCTGGACAGCGAAAGAATCTATACTGTGCCCCCCCCCAGCCCAGCCAATATCAACTGCCTGGACACGGCCCACTGCCGCTGCATCCGTCTATCCCTCATGCCGGAGACAATAATCGCATCCACAAAACGGTTCCTCGAATCCTGGAACTACCATCAAAAAAGCGAGAGCCGAATTCTCACCGTTCCCCGATCATCGTTGATGGCAATCGTCATTTCATGCTTCTTGCCGGAGTAGAGCCCGGCAAGGTGTCTGCGGAGAACCAGTGAGAATGACATGGAGCCGCTGCATGATGCGATCCCGGTCGCTTGGTCGAACGAACCGTGGAGATCCTGCGCTCCACATGCAGGAACGAAGACTTCCTCGGAAAGCAAATCTGATTAAATTTCCCTGCAAGCTCGTTATTCTCGCCTCCTGCGGGGCAAAAATGTTTCACCATCACCAATAGGATTCCGTCATTGCCGCGATGTTTGGTCCGTAGCCTGCTGTTTGTCATACTCCGCCTTTCGGCTCTTGTAGAGCTTCGATTTGGTGTATCGTTTAAACTTCATTTCGTATCGTTCCCGAATCCAGGCATTGACTTCGCTATCACTCAGTGTCCCGTCCTTGTCGGAATCCATCATTCTCATCTTTTCCGGTTGCTGTTCCAATTCTCCTTTGGAGATTGCACCGCCACGCTCCTGATAGATCATCAACCACTCCTCTTCATCGATAACGAAATTTCCATTCGTATCCCACCTGACAAACTCTTGTTCTGCCTGGCGAAATTTTCGCTCGCTCGAAGGGTCTTTAAAATTGTCCTCCGTCTCAATCCCAGCGTCAGCAGGCGTTGCAGAGCCCATTTCTTCCGCGGCGCATGGAGCCTCCATAGAGATTTGCAGGACAACAACCACCGCCAAACTCGGGACATTCCAAAATCGGAGCTTCATGTGAAGCTTTTCACAATTATCAGACAGCTTCTCAAGCATTTTTTGCCTTTTTTTGTATTTCATGCATTCGTTCCCTGACTTTCCCCACCCGATGGAGCTTTTTATTCTCGCCGTTCGATCCTGTCCCCCAACTGGCGGCGTATGGTTTTGGGAGAACATCCGTAGGTTTTGACAAAAGCTTCATAAAATCGACTGGGTGCTCCGAAACCACTCTCCAAGGCCACATCGATAATCTTTTTATCGGATACCGCGAGAAGTCGTCGGGCGTGAAACAGACGGTGCTGCTTCAAATAGTCCGAAATCGTAATACCAAGGGTGCGGCGAAAGAGGGTCGAGGCGTAATTCGGATGCAAGCCCGAAGGCCTCGCGATATCCGGAATGGAAAGCCGCTCGGTATAACGCCGGGCGATGACCTCCAGCATTCTCTGGACCGCTGCCGGCGAGGAGGCGACAAATCCGCGCTGCTTTTTTCCCGCCTTCGCTCGCCATCCACGTCCTGAGGCCATGCGCAAAAGACAGGCTTCCATTTCCAACTGCGCGGCTCGGAGCCTTGCACCACTGCGACTTCGCAAATCCTCAATCCATCGTTCGCAAATCACGACGCTTCCGTCGCTCCCACTTGTCTCCCTTGCGAGTCGGCCTTTGAGCAGATGTTCCACAAACTCCCGCGGCAGATTCCACTGCAGCACCCAGGCAAATGGCAGGGTAAACCAATAAAAGCGGGAACCCTCGTCCACAGAAATAACCTGATGAGGCGCGGCCGCCCAAAGCACAGTGAACCGTTCGCGGCGGACACGGCAAATTTCACCGCCGACGAGGTAGGTGATGGCGCCCTGAGTTACAAAATTGATTTCCAATTCCTGATGTTGGTGCGCGCCAGCCATCACCCTCGGAGCCCGGAACTCTCCGGCAAAGCCATACAACGGATCGGATTCCAGAAACCCTTGTTTCACATTCATCTTCGATTACGGGAGATTTTTCGACGAATCCGGGAAGAAACAACCGAAATGTTTGCTTAGTTTCACGAAAACTCCCTATCTCCATGAATCCCACCCGTGTTTGTGTCGTCGGCACCGGCCAGTTTGCCCAGTGCTTCATTCCCCTTTTCCAGGCGCATCCGCTTGTTCGCGAAGTCTCTCTCTGCGATCGACTGCCCCGCAGACTCTCGACGGAGGCGAAGCGCTTCGGCGTCGCCACGACGTTCACCGACTATCGCGATGCCCTGAGAAGCCGCGACGTCGATGCGGTGGCGATCTTCACCCAGCGCTGGACGCATGCCGAACTGGCATTGAAAGCTCTTCGTGCCGGCAAGCATGTGTACTGCGCGGTTCCGGCCGCCACGACCCTTGAAGACCTCCAGCACCTGATCGACGCCGTCAAGTCCACCGGCCTGACGTATATGATGGGTGAAACCAGCGTCTATTACGGAAACCGTCTGTATTGCAAAGAACACTGGGACACCGGAAAATTCGGTCGCTTCGTCTATGGCGAGGGGGAATACCTTCACGACATGTCGCACGGATTCTACGATTCCTACCGCTACAGCGGCGGAACCGCCTGGAAAAAAACCGCCAGCTTTCCGCCCATGCTTTACCCCACCCATTCCGTCGCGATGATTCTCTCCGTTACCGGGGCGCGCATGACGCAGGTATCCTGCCTGGGCTACGTGGACAGGCACTCCGATGGCGTCTTTCGAAAGTCGGCCAGTCTCTGGAAAAACGTCTTCAGCAACCAAAGTGCACTCTTCCGCACCTCCGACGGGGGCATGGCGAGAATCAACGAGTTCCGCAGGGTCGGCGTCAAGGAAGGCCGCAGCGTCCGAGTCAGCCTCTACGGCACCGAAGGTGCGTTCGAGGAACAATCCGATGGAGCCATCTGGACCTCCCTGAGCGAACCGCCCATTTCGGTCGAAAAACAAATCCGCTGCCAGGGCGTCCATAGCCGAAGCGAGTGGGACCGCATCAATGTCAACAAATCTCTCAAAAAGGAGTTCGCTGGAGGTTTCGCACGTATTCATCAAAAATATCGCACCCGCCTTCCGAAAACCTTTCGGACGCAGCCGAATGGACATGAAGGGTCGCACCAGTTCCTGGTTGATGATTTCGTAACTTCGGTCGTGCAGAAATCAGTGCCTCCGGTCAGCATCTGGGATGCCGCGCGCTACAACGCCCCCGGCATCGTCGCTCATGATTCCTCCATGAGGGATGGCGAAATGCTTCCCATTCCTGATTTCGGGACCCGACCCTGAGCCCTTCACCCCGGAAAATGTCTGTGCATCTATCCGGTTTTCTATTCAGTTTTTTTTCCCAAGTATCAGGCAGAAGCGGAAGTTCATCACTCATCGGAGATTCTTGTACGTCTGCTCGCCAAAACGCTCGACAAACAGCTTCTTCAGCTCGGAATTCCGGTCCAGGTTGCGCCGCATAAGCTTCGTGAGTTCCTTGTTCGCGGATTTCAAGAAATCATCCGTGGGTATCGCCGGATTGCTCTCCAGGCGGCTGATCTGGGAGGTCATAACCCGAATAACGTCTCCTAAAAGAAGGAAGGGACTGCTCCTGTGCACATAGCCATGACTCATTGCCTCCACCGTAGCGGCCTGGAGTTCCGGGCGGGAGAGATCCGGGGGACCGGGCTCGGCTCCAAGCCCGGCATATTTCGGATTGCCAGGAAGATAGTCCGTTCCTTTGTTTAACAATTCCGAATAGGTCGAACTCGCAAGGTATTGCAGAAATCTGAGAGCCTCTTCACGATGGGGACTGCGGGAATTGATGCCGGCCACCCGACTGCCCACGCGGTAGCTGGGTTCGCGGCCGGCGAAATGCGGATAAACCACAGCCCCAATACGAAGGGGACGGTCCAAGGGATTTTCCAGGTCCTCGGGAGTCAGTCCCCGCTTTTCAAGGTTTTCCATCTGTAGCTGATAGGCGCGACCGAAGGCGATCAGCGACCAATGGCCGCTTATCAGCAAGGCGTACCGTCCCGCGGCAAATTGGTTCAGGCTGCCCGATCCCCAGCCGCCCTGGCCACTCATCTGCTTGGCCTCAACGCTCGTCGGCGCCAGCTTGTCTTTGAAAATCAAGTCCCGGTGCATGTCCAGAGCTTTGCGCAGCTCCCGGTTATTGACGATATTAAGACCACCGTCCTCGTCGAAGAACTCGCCCCGTTGGGACTCGAAAAAATTGCGATAATTCAGTCCCGTAACGGCAAAAATCTGCCTGCCCCTGGCGCCTTCGGGGTTGGTCAGCGAGTTTACCCGTTTGGCAAGTTCCATAAACTCCTCCCATGTCATACTGTCGTCCGGATACGAGATGCCAAAATGGTCAAAGACGTTTTTGTTGAAAATGAGAATCAGAGAACCTGTGTTGCAGGGAAATCCGTACTGTCTTCCCTGATAAATATACGTGTCCACCCCGCCAGGCCATCCCGCTTCCTGCCCCGAAAATCCCATCTTTTGCGCCGCTTCCGTCACGTCCCACAGAATTCCGGATTCCACATAAGACTCCATCTGCTCGTCACTGAAATCAAAGAGGTCGGGCCCCACCCCACTGGAGGACTGGAGGATGATTTTTTGCACCCCGACATTTCCGTAATCCAGCCCAAGCGCGAGGTCGGGATTCAGGTCATTAAACGCCGCGATCTGCTCTTTTCGTGCGGGGTTGTTATCGCTGACCCAGACCAGAGGCGTTTTCCCATCCGCCGAGACCCTGGGTTTCCAGACGGCGGCTACGACGGAGAGGGCGATCAGCGACGCGAACAGAATTGCGAGAAACTTCAAGGTGGACATGTGGAAATTAGGGGCCAATACGCCATTGCGGGGGATGGGGTTTAGGAATCCCTGCTGCTCTATATGTGCAAGAGTTTCAAATTCCTGCAATCTTTTTCAACGTTCAGATCGGCACCTGAACATGAGGGGGGGAAAAGCCTGAAAACAGAAGACCTCAAGGCCTCTGGAAGCTCCTCATGCACGCAGGATTTGGATCAGCCTCTTCCGGTCTCATGGGCACACCGCCGTAGTCCGCGGTGGGGAGAGGATTCCAGCGTTGACAGGGACCGGGCCCGATTTTCGCTACCGCCAGTTCGGGGCGTCCTGTCCCCCTCATAGGAATTACAGTTTTTGCCAAAAGAGAAGCATATTGGTTCTCGCAACCGGGTAAAGCAGGCGTTTTGCAGGAACTTGCATTCTTTGAATTTTCGTTGTTGCGTCTCGAAAAAATCGGGGTATTTATAAAAATCATGCAGCGGATCTTCCCTCCCTCCGGCCATTTTATTTTTCTGCGACGTTCACGGGCGACGTGCGGGTTTACCCTGGTGGAATTGCTCACCGTCATGGCCATTCTTGCGGTGATGGCCGGGCTGGTCGTTCCGGCAGTCTCCGGGCTGGGAAAATCCAGTGAACTTTCGAGTGGTGCCCGGATGGTTTCCAACATGCTCGCCTCCGCCCGCACCGAGGCCATCACCCAACGCGCAGTCACCCGGATGGCTGTCGTCACGGATTGGCCCGGGGAGGCCACCGCCGACTACCGCAAGATGAGCATCTGGCAACACGACCCCGCCGCGGCGGAACCGTGGAAACAGATTGGAGCCTGGACAGAATTGCCGCGCAGTGTCGCTTTCGAACCCGAAAGTCCGGCATACGTGACTGGCTGCGATCCGGCCGACTACCTGCTCGCGGGCACCCAGAACTCTTTTACGGCTACCATCCGGGGAGCGACGGTAACGATGAAATACGCGGAGTTCCTTCCCAGCGGCGCGGCAAGGCTCCCTCACGCAACGGGCTCCGAAGTCTGGCTCGCCCTGGCTCCGGGCCAGATCACCGATCAGTCCATATCCTATTCTGTGGCGACCACATCGGGCTCTCCGGTCAACTGGGCAAAAATCAGCGCCAACACCCTGACGGGGCGCCTACGAGTTTCGCAGCCATGACCGGGCTTGCGGCGAACCTTATTAGGGACAAGTCTGCCCGCAAGCAGCCCGGCGAGGTCATTTTCCCTCCCCTTTTTTTCTGACCATGAAAACCGGTCCTTCGGCCCGCCAGGCATTCACTCTGGTGGAAACCGTTCTGGCGTTAGGCATCGCCATGCTTTTCCTTGCCGCGATCTTTACGCTCCTTTCCGTGGGATTGACAACATCTCAAGACGCTTCCAACGACACCACTGTCGGGTTGATCCTCCGGGAGACAGCCAACCGGGTCCGGGGGGAGGATTTTGCCGCCTCCCCTAATATGCAGTTGAAATTTTATTTTGACAGTCGGGGAAGGCCTGTGGACCAGACAACTGACGACGTCCGCAACAATTCTTACGTCGCGGTCGCCACCGTTGCGACGCCGGAAGCGCCACCTCCCCATTCCAACCTGCTGGCGGTGGTCGTGAAGGTTTACTCCCGCGTCGGCCAGACAGCCGACGCCCCGATTCCCAACACCCCACCAAGGGCCACCTTCAGCCTTCTGAAGACCAGCGCAAGCGGCAAAGGCTGGAAACAGCTGGATC
>Ga0351883_1091_pt1 | contig 29349 bp, 14 predicted proteins | sample BONcelFGM3001F14_FD_206772 | JGI IMG/M metagenome (GOLD analysis project Ga0351883, IMG submission 206772) | Enriched cells from coal bed in the Powder River Basin, Montana, United States - BONCAT cells FGM rep3 HSBNCT.FGM.300.1.F14 ...
CTACTCCGGGTACGGGAGGTTCGCTGACCTATGCCGGCAGGGGCAAGATGACCATTACGGCGGCGAGCACCTATCAGTCTGGCACGTCCATTGGTGGAGGAATCGTGGAGTTGGACTTTAGCAATATGGCGACGCCGACAAACATACTTCTATCCACCGGGGCTCTCAGTCTTTCCGGGGGGACATTGAGTGTGAAAGGCAAGGCAGGTGCCTTCTCGACTTCTCAGGCTATGGGAGCTGTGGATCTCGTTTCCGGGTCCACTAGTGGCATCTCTCTCGATGCCAATGGTGGCACGGGCACGACGCTCACGCTGGGTGCCTGGACCCGCCGCACGAATAGCGTGGTGAATATCAACCTTGGCGCCAATACCGTCCTGACCTCCGCTCCAATTGCCTCGGTGGCCACCCAGGCCAGCAATAGCGTCGTGATGGGTTACGCGACTGTCACAGATACGACGGGCGTCGGTTTCGGCATCGTGGAGAATGGCAATGTCGTCCGCTACACGGCAGCCTCTGATCTGGCCGCCAATAGCAGCGATGGCAATACGAACTTCAAGACTTCCGGTTCCCTCACCATGACGGCAGGAGCACACGTGGCGAGGTCTCTCTCCATCGATACCTCTGCACAGGCTGGCAATATGAATCTGACGGGGGCTTCCCTTACTTTCCTCAGTGGCACTCCGGGAGCCATCCTTTTTTCGGGCTCGAATGATTATACGATCACCGGCGGCACGGTGGGTAGCAATGGCTCCGAACTCATCGTCCACCAAATGGGGACAGGCGTTCTCACTATTGGCAGCCAGTTGATGGGCACGAGCGGCGCTTTCATGAAGAATGGCAGCGGGACGGTGCGGCTCACGGGGACCAGTGCCTTTGCCGGGCCGACGTACGTTTCGCAGGGCACGCTGCTGATTGATGGGACGAATGCTCGAAGCACCGTGACAGTGAATGACGGCGCAACCATCGGTGGTTCCGGTTCTGCTGGCGATGTGACCGTTCTCGCAGGAGGCATCTTGAATCCGGGTAGCCTCTCGGGACGGAATTTCACCATGAGTTCCTTGGTTCTCAATGAAGGCTCCTCGTCCTTCTTCAAGATCGATGGTTCCACCGGCGGGGCCTTCGATTCCATCACGGTCAGCGGTTCGATCCTGTTGGCTGGTACATTGACTCTGGATTTCGGCAGCCTTCTCGCAAATGGCGATTCGCTTGATCTCTTCACCGCGACCAGTGCCTCCGGCGCTTTCAGCAGCATCGAGGCGGTCGGCCTGTATAGCGGCACTTTTGTGGATGGCGTGCTGGATACCGGCAACCAGGTGCTGACCTTTGATTCCGCCACAGGTGTTTTGACCGCCGTTCCCGAGCCCTCCGTGGCCTTCCTTCTTGCCGGAGCGGGTATGGGGCTTTTGTTCTTCCGTCGGCGTCGCCAGGCTGTGTAAGGCAACTAAGCTTAAGCAATAAAAGGATGAGAAGATTTCTGTTTCTCGGCGCGGTTCTGAGTCTTGCTGCGGAATGTGCCTTCTCGCAGGCCTTTTACGTGGATGCGGAAAAAGGCAATGATTCCGCCGCAGGTGGCAAGGACGCGCCCTTACAGACAATCGCAAGGGCCATCAAGGAGGTCGATGGGGTCGGAGGGGAAGTCCATCTCGTGCCCGGTAAGCAGGACTTCCTCGATCCCGTGATCATTTTCAAGGGCGGCACGGCGGAGAAGCCTTTGATCGTCGATGGTCATGGAGCGGTGATCAATCTCGGTACGGATGTTACCGCCGGACCCTGGACCGACACGGGAGATGGCTGGCGCTTGGAAAGGGATCTCCCGGAAGATTTCGCCACGGGCTCCTATCAAAGCACGCCTGTCTTTGTGAATGGAATTGGCATCTTGGGAGACCACCCCAAGGGGCCATCCTATGCCCCCCGAGCCAAACATGGCGGGTATCTACGCTTGGATGAAAATCGCAAGCTCGTCCTGGTATTCCCACAGGGACTCTCTCCGAAAAATTCCGTGATCGTTCTCACCGGTGGCCCCGAGAAATTCAGCAGCGCCGTCCGACTGCAAGCTGCCAGTAATGTCACAGTACGCAACGTCACTTCGGTTTTCTCGGAGAATGACGGCTTCAACTTTCACGGACACGGAACCAATGTGTTCATCGAGAATTGCAAAGCCCTTTTTAATGCAGACGAAGGCGTCAGTGCGCACGAGACCTACGAAGTGGAAGTGCGTGATACTGAGATCGCTTTCAATGGTTCACAGGGCGGGGGAGTGCATGACGTGAATGATTGCACGACGATCTATAAAAATGTCCGCACCCATCAGAATCGCGCCTCGGGCTTCGCCTTCCAAGGTCGCAAGCATACCGTGGAGGGTGGAGTGAGCTATGGAAATGGCGGGCGGAATGTTCCCAAGCCCGCAGAGAATACAACCATCACCGGCGTGGAAGATCTGGGGCCTTTGCCTTTTGAGATCCCTGTCGTGGAAGATCCTTCCGCTCCCTTTCAGCCGGAAGGCGAGGTTAAGGAGTCAGACATTTTGGGCCGCTTTCTGGAACTGCGTCCTCCCACCCCGTAATTTCCGCCCATAAAGGCCTTTGTCTTGATGGAATTCACTTAGTCAAGAAGCCCCTTTTTTTGCATTTAATTAACCGATGAATTGTCCAAGTCATCAGATGAATTTGGTTGACGATTTCCGCAATTTAAATTCTCTATAGAATAGAGTTTCGATGAATCCTTCTCGCATCCCCCTTTCCTCTCAAATTTCCGAAAAACTTCGACGGTATATCCTATCCGAAGCCTCGGCAGGAGACCGCATCGCGACCGAGACCGAGCTGGCCAGGAAATACCATGTGTCAGTGGCCACGATCCGCGAAGCCGTGCTCATCCTGATCAAGGATGGCTTGCTTGATCGGCGTCAGGGCAGCGGCACCTATGTGAGGGAAACAAAGCGAGGCAGGCATGTCGCTATCCTGTGCGAGATGGATCTCACTCATGCGCGGTGCTCGCGATACTTCATCCGCTTGGTTTTTGGCCTTAAGGCGGCACTGGAAAATATGGGCATTCCGGTGACGGTCTATTTGGGCCATACCCCTCCGGGGGCTCCGACATCAGAGTTTTCCAATCGTGATTTTCTCTCAGCGCTGAGCGCTGGACAGGTGGGAGTGGCTGTCGCGGTGCAGGCTCTTCCTGGTCCGTGGCTGGGGTACGCGGAGGCACAGGGAATTCCTGTCATTGGCTGCTCTCCTATTTTCTCCCGGAGTTATTCGTGGGGATTGGAGGACGCGTTTGGTCGCGAGGTGGATCGCTTGATCTCGGCGGGCCGTCGCCGCTTTGCGCTGTTGTCTTGGAAAGACAAGGATCACCCCATCAAGTCTGCCCGTCCTGATCCGATTGCTGGAATGCTCTCGACCCGACTGAAGGACCACCGCATGGCCTTTCCTGTTTCGCGTTTGGTAAATGATCTGCACCCTTCGCTGCCGGGAGCTGGGTACGACGGCATCCGGGAAATCTGGTCTGCACTGGAAGAAAAGCCGGATGCGCTCTTTATCGCTAATGATGCCTTGCTGAGCGACGCGCTTCTGGCTGTGCAGGAGATTTTTTGCACTCAGCGTCCCGATCTGGATGTGGTCGTGCAAACCTCGGGCGGAGAGCAATTGTTTGCCCCCTTCCCATTGACCATCGTGGAGCAAGATCCGGCCATCCTGGCGGCGGAACTGGCACGTGAGGCCGCTGCCTTGCTGGCGGGTGCACACATTCCGGCGCGCAAGGTGCAACTCGTGCCGCAGTGCTATCAGTCGGAGTCTGGACGCCGCATTGAAGAAGGAATGAATTTATGAACACGCCGTCCCCTTCATCATTTATTGATCGCATCCTGCCAGCTCCCGTCGATGGGGGATTTACCATGGATGACTATTGGGTGTGGTGCGGATCGGTCATTCAGTGCGAAGATGGAGTCTGGCATATGTTTGCCTCACGCTGGCCCAAGGTGCTGCCATTTTTTGAGGGCTACCTGACGCACTCTGAGGTTGTGAGGGCGACCGCCTCCGTACCGGAGGGGCCTTATACTTTTCAGGAGGTGGTCCTGCCTGCGCGTGGACCGCAGTTTTGGGATGGACGCATCACGCACAATCCCACCGTTCACCGCAGCGGTGATAAGTATCTGCTTTTCTATATCGGCTCGACCTATGGCGAGGATCGCCCGATCCCAACTCCGGGCGAGACCCTGTCTGCCCTCTACAAGTCCCCGCAGGAATGTTACGGCAATATCCGCATCGGCATGGCGGTGGCCTCGTCTTTGGCCGGACCGTGGCAGAGAGGGGATCGGCCTGTCTTCGAGCCGCGCAAGGGAGCCTGGGACGAGAGCATCGTGACGAATCCAGCACCCTGCGTGCGTGATGATGGAGGCATCCTCCTGATCTATCGCTCCAATACTCCGGACGGGCTACGTCTGGGAGCGGCCTTAGCGAAGGATTGGCTGCATCCTTTTGAGCGGCTGAGTGATGAGCCTATCCCGCTGTTCTTTGGTTCGACGCATGTGGAAGACCCCTTCGTCTGGTGGGCTGGCGATCACTACGAAATGCTTGCGAAGGATCTGACCGGAGCTCTCACCGGCGAATTGCACGCCGGTGTGCATGTCACTTCTCCAGATGCCCTGCATTGGACTCTCTTGGATCCAGCCAAGGCCTACTCCCGCACCATCCGCTGGGATGATGGAAGCGTGACGCAGCAGGGTTGCCTGGAACGTCCGCAGGTCGTCTTTGATGAGAGGGGAAATCCCTGCTGCCTGTTCGCCGCAACGGGTGATGGTCCCGGTGGCTTTAATTCCTGCCAACGCACTTGGAATATGGCTATCCCCCTGGCGCACTAAAATCGAGTTTTCCGTGCACTTCTCCCCCATGAAGTTTTCCTCCTTTCTCCTCAGCTTATTGATCTCCTCGGCGGCAGTGTGGAGTGCAGTTTCAGTGCCCGCTATTTTTTCGGATCATGCCGTCTTGCAGCGTGGTGACAAAGTGCCCGTCTGGGGAAGAGCCGATGCGGGAGAGTCTGTTCGTATTCAACTGGGAAATGCCCGAGTTGAAACGGTTGCAGCCGCCGATGGGAAATGGCTGGCTTACCTTGATCTCTCGCAAGCGGGAGAAAGCCCGTTCGACCTTGTGGTTGAAGGTTCCAACAGGCTCACCTTTACGGACATTCTCGTTGGTGAGGTCTGGCTCTGTTCCGGGCAGTCGAATATGGAGCTCAGTCTGGCCAGCTCACAGGATGCCAAGGAGGAGATCGCGGCATCGGCGAATTCCCATCTCCGGCAGTTTCTCGTGGAAAAAAGAGCCAGTCGCACTCCCTCTGAGGACATCCGGGGACGGTGGATGGTCGCTTCTCCGGAAGTCTCAGGGCAGTTCTCGGCGGTGGCTTATTATTTCGGCAAGCAACTTTTGCAGTCCCTGAATCGCCCGGTGGGTTTGATCAATGCCAGCGTGGGAGGAACCCAGGCTGAAGCCTGGATCAGCGCGGAGGAGCTAGATAAAGATCCCACACTCCGCCAAGCCAAGGAAAAGCAAATTGCCGAGCAGGATGCCTATCCTATCCTGCTGTCACAGTTCGCGACTCGGTTGAACGAATGGCAGTCCCGTCATCAGCGCCTCGATCACTCGGAAATGCCCGTTGAGACTTTTGCGAGTGGGCAATCCGAGTCCACGCTCTGGAAGTCGATTCAACTACCTTATCGGGCAGGCATTTCGTCATTTGGCCTATCGGATGCGGGCGCGATCTGGTTGCGTCGGACGGTCAATCTCTCGGAAAATCAGGTGGCTCAGTTTGTGACCTTTGATTTACCGATCACGAAGGGATTTGAGAAAATCTTTATCAACGGAACCCTCATTGGAGAGACCACGATCGAGTCAGGCCGGACGGTGGCAAATCGGCAGTTCCGGTTTCCTCAGGGAGTATTGCGCGTCGGCGAGAATATCATCGCCATCCGTGTATTTCAGCCCGTCAGCGGGGCTGGCGATTTTGCCATCGGGAATGGTCCCTTTCGTCTGGGACTTATGTCCTTGGCCGGGGACTGGCAGATCGCGGAGGAGTATGGATTTACGGCCTTGGAGGATGCCGCGCTACGCTCGGCGCCTGTGCCTCCAGCCATCCCTCAGCACGAACTCCGTGTTTCTTCGCTGGCCTATAATGGCATGATCCAGCCGCTCATACCCTATGCCTTGTCCGGTTTCCTCTGGTATCAGGGTGAGGCCAATACCTACAGGGCAAACGCCTACGGCATGGTATTGTCCATGCTCATCAGTTCCTGGCGTCAGAAGTGGGGAGGTGAGCAGTTGCCCTTCATTTTCTGCCAGTTGCCGAACTACCAGGCTCGTCATCCCCAGCCGCAAAGGAGCCTATGGGCGGAGCTTCGTGAGGCGCAGGATCAGACTCTCTCGCTCCCCAATACGGGCATGGCCGTACTGATCGATCTCGGAGAGGAAAAGGATATCCATCCCGCTGATAAAAAGGGACCGGGCGAACGCTTGGCCGCCATCGCTTTGGCCAAAAGATACGAAATAGATGTGCCCTATGAGGGACCGCGCTATGCGTCCTCTCGTGTGGAAGGGGCGGCCATTCGGATTGAGTTTCAGGACCCTTCCATAGGCCAGGTCGCTCGCGATCTCCCGGCTACTTACAAGCCAAGCAGCCGGAGTAAGGAATCGGTGCCTCTCGTTCGCAATCGTCCCGGGAGCCAGCTCGAAGGCTTCTCCATCTGCGGTACTGATCAGCAGTGGCGCTGGGCGGATGCCCGCATTGAGGGAGACTCGATCCTTGTATCGTCACCGGAAGTCCCGGCACCCGTGGCTGTGCGCTATGGCTGGGACGACAATCCGATTTGCAACTTGTACAGCCGCTCGGGATTCCCCGCCGCGCCTTTTCGCACGGACTCCTTTGCGACAACCCCCTGATTTTATCCTCATGAAGTTGATTCCCCTCTCCCTGCTCGCCATGGTCTGCGCGATATTCCCTAGTCAGGCTTCCACGGATTTCCTCGCCACCTCGCAGAAATGGACGGTCAGTGCGCCGGAGGGCGATGACATTACTCTCCGCAAAGTCGGGGATTCTCTTGTGGTGGATTACCACATGGTCATTCGAGATTCCCGACAGGTCGGCCATATCGAGATACAGCAGGCGGCGGCTGAGTTGCTTTTGGATCAACCCATCACGCTGGAAGAGGGCAATGCCCATGTGGTCTTCGAGGCACGGGGAGTCGATCCGGGGGCTTCGACGCGAGGTGCACAGGCGACGTGGCTGCGGCCCATCATCGAGGATGAGGCGGGAGTCCGTTTCTTCTACTACACCACGGCCTACCCTCACCTGAGTCCGGGGCAGAAAACCTGGGGGACTTGGATGACGCAGGATTTTGCCGTTAGTGAAGCCGGTGGGGCGGCTGATCAAATGTACGAGGTGCGCGGTGCAGCATCTCATCATCGACCGAAGGGCAAACTGCGTTTTCGAGGATTTGAACTTCTGCTGCGCGGTAAGCTGGAGCAGGACCTCCGTGGGAGTGTCGCAGTGGGGGAAATATCATTTCCACCTTCTCGGATGCCTTATCGTGATCCTTTTGCTTACGCGGATAGCCTGCTGCCTGCTGTCAAAGGCGTCTATGAGTACGGCGTGCGGGTTAGTAATGAGTATCAGGGAAAGCCTCTCCGGGAATTGACCGGTAAGCTGGAGTACGATCCAGCCGATGTTTCCAGCGCTCGCCAGAAGCTCGATATCCCTCTGGGACTAGACGATATCTACTGGATCACCTATCAATTGCGTGACGAGCAGGGAAATCCTGTCCTCCAAAAGTCCCTCCAGTATGAAGTGAATGGCAATACCGGTGCCGAAGATCTTCAGCCTGTTGATCCTGCCGCTCGGCCGCCCTTCGGAGTTCTCAGGATTGATCCTGAGGCGAAATACTCGGGGGTTTATCCGGCGGACAAAGCGCCGCGCATTCCGGTGCGCGTGTTTGGAAAACCCCGTGAGAAATTGCAAATTCGCTGGGAGGTGTCGCCGTACGATTTTCCCACGACCCTGGAGCAGGGGGAGCTGGAAGTCGTCGTGGGAGAGAAGGGCTATGTTGATACATCCGTTCCGTTGCACTGGGAAAAGGGGCGTGATGCCTACCGCCTCAAGCTCTCCGCTCGCGCGGGGGAGAAGACGATTGAGACCCAGCAATACGCTTTTGGTCGCAAGACGGATTTCTCTCAGCCTTATCAGGGAAGGATCGGGAAAATCACGGATCGTGATCTGATCAAGCGGAATGCCTACATGCGGCTGACTTATGTGGGGGATAGGGCCTTCCGACCGAAAAGCGAAGCCGAGGCGCGTGCGGAGTTTGAGGTGGAGCTCGATGAGATGGGCATGGTGACGCGCAATATCACCCACATGATCGAGTCAACGGATGTGGAGGTCCTGCCGGGGGTGTTTCATTTCACTCTTCTCGACCAGCTCATGGACGCCGCGGCGGATCGCGGTTGCGCTCTGACCCTCCGCATCACCGTGGCGGATGGGAAACTCTTCCCCTGGCAAAAATACAATCGCACCCGGAACTACAACGGACTGGAAGTCCGCCTGCTCAATAAGGACCAACTCCTGCCCGTTCCCAGTGATCCTCGCTATATCGCAATCTATGATCGGGCTTTCCGAGCGCTTTACGACCGGTACCGCACCCACCCGGGGTTTCAGGGGTACTACGTCATGGCGGCCATGGGAGACTGGGCCGATGCCTATGTGGAGCTTCCTCAGATCGGGACGGTCTCCGGTTATGATCCTTCCACGGCGCAGGCGTTCCGCGAGTATTTACAGATCATTCTGGGCTTGAATCTCGATCAGCTCAATCAGCGATGGGAATCCTCCTACAAATCTTGGGAGGAAGTGGAACCGATCCCTCCGGATTTCTCAGGGGGAGCCACTCCGGATCTTCGGAGGAGCTGGCTGGACTTTAGTGAATTCAAGACGAGCTGGAATCAGAAGTGGTTCGAGCGAGTGGCGGGTCGGATCCGTGAGTATGATCAGGATCATATCATCATCTGCTATACGCAGTATCCTGATGGGTTCCTCGGAGTGGCGGACTATCTCCACAATGGTGGGAATCATTTTCTCCAATCGGAGGGATCTCTTGTGGATGCTTGGGAGAAGCACCGTCTCGGGTGGATCACGGAGCCGCATCATCCTTATCGCTGGGCGGCTTATGGGGATCCGCAGGAAAAGGGCTGGGTGTTGGATTGGAGTGTCTTTATCTCCACCCTGCAGGCCGGTGCGGGAGGGGCAAATCTCCAGATGTATTATGACCCCACCACTGGGCGGGATATCGTTTCCCATTATGGAGGGGAGACCTCTCTTGATCGCTTCACGAAGTACACGAGCATACTCAATGAACTCCAAAAGATCACGGTGGTCAGGCCCCGACGGGAGATCGCCATTTTGGAAGATCCCTCGACCACTTACGCAAAGCATCGCACCGTCTTCCTGAGCCGGGCCAAGGATCTTCGCCGCTGGTTCGAGTTGCTGAAGTTTAATGGCATCCCCTTTGAGGAATTCCGCGCAGGTAATGTGTCTCAGTACAAACTCGTCCTTCCCAATATCCTCGATGAAGTCATGCGCGAGGAGAATCAGGAGATGATCGAGAACTTCGTGCGGCAGGGGGGGCGCACGGTCTTGACTCCGAATACAGGGCGCTTTTCCACCGAACCGGGGAAGCAGGCTTTTGCCTTGCTGCGACGTTTGGATATCCAGCCACCCACGGGCAAGTTTGATATTGAGGGAACCGAGGTGATCGCTCGTGGCGGAAAAAACAAAGCGTTTCCCGCATTGAGCGCAGGCATTCCCTTTTACTCGCTCGCCAAGCAGGAGGCGGAAAAGAGCGGCGGTACTCTGAAGCTGCCGGAGAATTTCCAGAAATGGCCCTATCGCTTCATCCCGGCCACGGACTATTTTGGCTCGTTCCATGGCGACAAGACCACCTCGGGCGAGGTGCTGGCTCGTTTCGCCGATGGATCGATTGCCGTCACATTGCACAAGGTTGGCAAAGGTGAGGTCCTGGTCCTCTGGGGCACACCGGACATTCAGTCTCCCGTCACTCAGCAATTCATGAGGGAGATTGTGAGGTGGGCGGGGATCTCGCAGGATGAGGAGGTCGATCCGATTCCCTTTATGGTTGAGGCCGATAATCCCAAGTTGGGTCGGCATTACGCTCTTCTGTTCCAGGAGGAGCCGGGGAATTATCAGAAAAAGATCCCTCTCGTGGGCGATGGAGAGTGGTTTGTTGATGACATCGTCACGGATGAGCGCATGGGGATCTTCTCGGGTAAGGAGATGCGGGAGCAGGGGTTGGCTCTGGTTTATGGGAAAGGATTTTCTCCACTCAAGGTCCTGCGCATGAGCCCCGTGAGTGAGGGCAGTAAGAAGACGAGATGGCATACAAAGTACGGCGAGAGCTCAGAACGATGAAACGAGGAGCTGCCATTCTCATGACCCTCGGCTGCTTCCGCCACTCCGCTAAAAGCGCAAAATTTATGTACGCCAAAGCTCTTTTGATCCTCTCACTTCTCCTGGTCTTTTCCGCCAGGGGGATTTCTGCAAATCGCGTGGAGCTCCTTCCCGCATGGAGTCAGGCTTCCAGTTGGAAAGCATCAGGTGAGAATATTAGCATTCATGAGGCTTTGCCGTACTTGCGTTTCGATTTCCGTGCGACGGCGGAGAAAGAAAAAGCCCGGGTTCTTTTGCAGGCGCCCATTGAAGTGCCAGCTTGGGCGGATGGCCTGACATTTTTGAATGTGAACAGTCGCATTCCACTCATGGCGGGGATTCGCCTGATTCTCGCTGACGCTGCGGGCAAGGAGTTTCTGGTCGATCTGCGGGCTTTGCGTAGCCGCAATGTTGGTTGGGATGTGTCGATGCTTGTGCGATGGGGTTCCGTCTGGCCCATCCCCGGTATCATTCCCACTTCATGGACCAGAGCCATTCCTTCCCATCCGTATCGGTTTCTCGGATTGGAAATTGAGTGTCAGCGTGTGCCGACTACTGCGGGCACGCTGGAAATGTATCTTACGGATTTCGCGTTTACCCGACTTAAGCCAAATGACTCGCAGCTGTATTATCAGCTTCAGGCGTTCACTCGCTTTGGTGAACTCGATCCTGTTCCCTGGATCACGTTAGGTGAGCTGGGTAATCCGGAGGGGAATCGAGCAACGGTCTCTTGGGAGATTCGCGATAAGTATGACGGCAGCCCCTTTGTTGCCGGAGGGCAGGAGTTTTCCCTGCGTCCTGACGAAGCCCTGACTCCGCAGATGGCTGAGCGCATTGCCTTTCCTTTGCTTTCTGAGGGGACCTACTGGATTCGGTTGAAATCACGATGGTTTCGAGGCGATCAAAAGGTGCCGTCTGCTCTGCGCATGAGCGAGATGCGGTTGTATGTGAAAAGGGGCGCTCCCGCGGCGAAGCAATCTCCTCTCGCGGCTTCGGCTAGAACACCGCACTCTTTCATTGCCATCGCTCCTGGTCGAGAGCGGTTGGTGTTTGATCCTGCGGAAACGATCGATATTCACTTTCAGCGGCCGCCGGGATTTTCGGGAGAATTGAAAGCGACAGTTGAATTGGTTCGCAGAAGTACGGGTGAAACGGAGAAGGAAGTTTCGCGTTCCTTTGACGGCAATGAAGAGCGCATTGATCTTTCGCTGTCGGATGTTTCAGCTGGTGGGTACTTCCTGCGTGCTCAGCTTCATGCGGGAGATCGCATTTATGATGCCTGGGAATTTATCATTGGGGTTAATGGTGAGACTGAGGAGGCTCCTCACAGTTCGCCTTCAGTGAAGCGGGCATCAGCCAGTGATATCCTCAGTCGGAGGAAGCCGATGTTTCACCTCTGGCCTCGGATTCCTGATTACGAGCACATCCAAAAGTTCACCGTCGGCAAGACGAAGATGGACTACATACAACCCTTCTTCGATCAGGCTCGCGAAGTGTCTAGCGAGGTCGAGTACCCTCTATACTGGCGTGACGTGGAGGTTCTGCCCGGTGTTTATGATTGGGCGGAGATGGATCGTGTCATGGATATGGCGGCCGAACGCGGCATGCAGGTCATGATCAGCCCGATCGTCTGCAGTAAGGAGCCGTCGTGGCTGCCGGCGATTTACAAAGAGGATGCGGATGGCAACGTCACCATCCCCGCGCTCAATAAAAAATACATCCTCAATATTCTCTACAACTGGGAACACGTTCCCGAGATGGGGCGGCACATGCTGGGGTTCATCGAGGAAATGGCGAAGCGGTATCGGAATCATCCCGCGTTGCAGGGGTATTCCTTCTTCTTTGAGTTCGCGGGGAATCTGCCAGGATCATTCCGCTGGAATGATGGATACGATGAGTTCACCACGCGAGACTTTCAGAAGTGGAGTCGTGAGAAATACGGTTCGCTTGAGAAGCTCAATGCGGCCTGGGACAGCGAGCTCTCTGACTGGAAGGCCATCGTTCCTCCTCCGAATCCTCCCGGCGATGAGACCTCTCTGGCTTGGCGTTTGGATTGGTGGAAGTTCCGCGCTGATTACTTCAATCGCTTTCTCATATGCCTTGCTGAGTCGGTGCGGAAATACGATCCGCAGGGAATCATACTCTATGATTCCCAGATATTTGACGATCCTCGGGTGGCAGAGTGTCTCCATGAGTTGGGCTCGGGCATGGCCAATGGTGGGGCTCATTCCGTGGAAAAAGTGAGGTCCTCGCTGCAGCATTTCTCGGAAGGATTTCATGAGCGCAGTGAGTCGGTGAATGTGGAGGAGTGGAGTGCAATGAGTCCCTATCAGATCGACGCCACCCTCTTTATGATGACCTTGGGCGGAGGTGGAGGCACGCATTGCAAGGCGTTCATCGATGGGACGAAGCCGTTTGCCGATCTCCGTAAGCCGCCCTATTCCCTTGATCGCTATGAGAAGTTTATCCCGCTCTGGACGGAGTTAAAGAATACCCGTCCCATGCCGTTTGATGCCTACTTCTATCGCGACATGTCGGGAGTGATGGTCGGGCTGAATAACTTTGGTGCGATTTCCGTGGGACAGGATGCCCATACCATTATCACTTGCATGGAAAACCATCTCACCTTCGGTGTGGGGTCGTCCGAGCAGTGGGAAAAAGCCCCCCTGCTCATGGCCATCTCCTCGGATGTCGAGTATCTCGAAGATTCCTCAATGAAGGAGTTGATGAAGTATGTGGAGGATGGAGGCAACCTGATCATCACCGCGCGCACCGGGCGTTACAATATTACCGGCAAAGACCGAGGATCTCTGTTGGAGAAGTTTGGTCTGCCTGAAGTTCCTCCACCCGTTGGGCCCGAGTACTCTTTTGCGCAATCTCTGCCGGTGGCACCCTTTGGCGAGGCTCGCTCCACCTTTTTGCTCCAGCGACCCAGTGTCGTGGCCTCTCTCCCCGCCGATGCCAATACCATCGCGATCTATGAAAATGGCAGCCCTGCTGTGAGCTGGAAGGCTCTCGGCAAGGGACGCCTCATCGTGATCTGGGCGGAGAATGTCCCCGCACCCTCTCGGGACGAAAAATCATTTGCCCACCCACACGAACCTCCAAGCGGAAACCTCCTGCGTGATTTGGCGAGATGGTGTGGAGTGAGAACCTTCGTAAGTTCTCCCGTTCCCAATCTGTACATGAATCTCCTTAAGGACAAAGCCAACGACACCTTTTACGGTCTCGCGCAATTTGCATCCTATCGCGTCCAGGACCCCAAGGCTTTCACCACCAAGGCAGGCTACTCTCTTCCGGAAGGTACTTATGAAGTGACCGAGCTGATCTCCGGGCGAAAACTGGGGCGCTTCACCAGCAAAGAGCTCGCTGATGGGATCAAGGATACTTGGGAACCGGGCGCGGTGACTCTTTATCGCATGAAGAAAACGCAGGCTCCTTAATTGGCCTGCGTTGCCGAGAGGGTGAACACAGCGACTCCCCATGCCGGGAGAATGAAGTGGTCTTGGGAATCACTCCACCGCGCATTTGCCGTCGAAAACTGCAGATCAATATTTTCCCACCGAATCTTGATATCCCTCGCTTCATCAAAGCATGCATTCCACAGGATCAGTATGCGAGGTGCTCCTGCGGCATCGACGCGTACCCACTGCACGATGGGATATTCCGTTTCGATCTGAGGAGAAGATACAGCTGACAGTTCGGCCCCCAATGCGCTCCACTGACGTTTTCGAGCCGGGCGGAGGAGTCTCGCTTCCGGAAGATGCCCCAGCACGGCGACCCGGTGCTGATTTCGCCGATCAACAAAACTTGCGGCGCCTATTTCTTGACCCGAAAAATCATGCAATCTGCTGAGGACCTGTATGTCGGGATCGACTTGAAATGATGCGCTTGGACATCCGACGAAGTACTTGCTTGTTGCCCGCAGAGTATTGTTCTCGCCGGCCAGCATTTCGACAGTTCCCACAGGTTGCCACTGTCCCGAATGAATTCCGATGTGGTCCCCGAGGCCGAGTTCGCAATATCGCAATGCCGCGCCTGCATCCATGATGAGGGGAGCCTCCAGCAAAGCCAGCAGTTCCTCCTGACTCATGCCCTCGGCCGCACGTTGAGAAAGGAGATTTCCGCAATGCGCTCCCATGCCGGAGAATGGCAGGCCCGCAAGTTGCAGGCATTGAAGATCGGTTTGCAGAAAATCCTTGGGCGGGAAAAGAGGCAACTCCGTCTTGAGCTGTTGCTAGTGTTTCAGAGAGAAAACTGGTCGCCATCCTGCCGGGGTAGTGCCCTTCACCAAATCTGCGGCCTTCTTCCATAAGGGCCCCCAAACGGAAAGATCCTCAAACCACATGGCCTGGTCCCGGAGTCCGGAGGCATCGAGATCAATGACATCAAAGAGCACTCCATCCAGCTGATTCGTTAGGATGGCAAGAAGCGCCTCCTGTCCGGTGCCGTGAGCACTTTTATTGATGCGGGTGAAGGGGTAGTTTTCCAGCTCGTAGCCGATCTGTGTCCCCTCGGCGACCTCGCTTGCCGTGACGGAGACTTCCAGTAGCTTTACCAAGAGGTCTCTCGGGCGAGCGTCGCTCCAGTATCCAGCACCCACGCGTATGACCGTTTGCCCGGTACCCGGGGTGCTTTGCAGGTTGCGCGTGGCATTGCGAATCGGATCATTCTGATCCTGAAAATAGAAACGACAGCCCGCCATGAAGCCGAGATCCGCTTGCGGACTTCCTTTTCTGATGGCCTCGCAGCAAGTGCGGATGAGTCGAGCCATGACGATGGAATTTCTCTCCATCCATTTTTCCCGGAGGTCCTGATCGCTTTGCAGGTGTTGTATCAAGCTGTCCCGGTCTGAGAAGGGACTGCCGCAGAATTTGTTGAAATCCTCCAGGCATCCCTCACAAAAACATCCCTGTCTGACCGGTGAGTGGTGAAGGAATCTCAAATCATCGTCCAGCCAATAGGTGTCAGCCTGACATTCTCCATACGCTGCATATTTCCGAGAGATATAACTTAGAAACCTCTCGTCAGCCGGACAGGCGCATGTCTCGCAGCGGATGCCATCAAATCCCACCATCGTCCGATAGGGAGGAGCCTGGGAATCACCGTCGTCGCTATGCCCGAGTGTATTGAGGATGTTTATGGCTGCACGCCATCCCCGCTGCCGCGTCTTTTTCACCGCTTCCTTCAGAAAGCTTGCGCGCTTTTCGATCTCGTCCAGCGGAGGAACTCTGTAGTCGCCCCCATCGCCCTCAGTGAAGAAGCTCAGCTCATCAATGAGCCCGCTTCGTTGTGAAAAGAAGTCGAGAAGTGCGTCCAGCTTGTCCTCGTCAGAAACTACGGGCCAGAATATGCGCTGTGTCTTTTTCATGGAGAGAGGGTTATCAAGGTGTCTTTACGGCCTGCTCAGTTTGGTAATAGCGGTTGATGTAATCGGGAATATCCGTCCGCATGCGCAGGACCTTGAGCGGGGAGTAACCGAATTCAAATGTGAGCGGCAGCCCTTTTTCGCGCAGAGCTTTTCCTTCAAAGATCCCCAGCCGTTGCTCGCTGATGAGATCTTCCACGAGCAGCTTGCCATCAGGAGCGAAGGGGATCTTCTGTGTGTAGGTGCCCGGTCGGCTTTCCCAGAGGATGGCGTAGTGACGTTTAAGCTTTTCATTCGTCGCTTCCATCATGAGGGGAACGGGATTCTCCGAGGATTTATTGGCGACACCCGCCCATGCGACCGCATTCTTTAGCAAAACCTCCAGCCCCGGCTCGCGATAATCCGGTGTCCCCCAGAAGATGACAACCTGACCTTTTCCGACCTCATGCAGTGTCAGGGCGGCTCCGCCATCGGCAAACTTGGCCAGGATCTTGCCCCCTGAGCCGCTCTGACCGGGGTAGTGTCCGAAATAGTCTGACTCGGAAAGCCACCGGTAGGGCCATTGCTTGAAGTCCTCGAATTTCCACGGAAGACGGGCTTCCTTTTTTTGCTGTTCGGTGGAGTAAAAATCCAACGTCTTAATTCCCTTCGTCAGCGGGCTCGTATTGGCAGAGATCGTGGCTGTAATATCCTCGCCTTTGATGAGATATTCTCCGCTGGGGGGATTGATCCCCAAGGCTCTCAGCAACGGGAAAGGCTCTGAGCCGGCCTCATCATCATAGCGACCTGTATTCGCGGCGATGATGGTCTTGCCTCCCTTCTTCACAAACTCTGCCAGCATATCAATTGTCTGCTTCGGCATGACCTCCTCGAGAAGGTTTGGCAGGATCAGGCGATAATGTCCCAGCTCTGAAGTGCGGAAGCTTTCATACTCGATGCCGCTTTTTGTCAGGATATCGAACCACCGCCGCAGATCGGACATTCGGTGACCAAAGATGGTGCGATGCTTGGAATGAAGCGTGAGGGATTCCTGGAGTACGGCCACTTCCTGATGCAGCGGCGTCACCAAGCGCGTGTCGTGCAGCTCACTTAAGATCGGCTTGAACTTCTGATAGCGGTCAAACGCATAGACGCCGCCATATTTATTCACCATCTCCTCGATGGGGTAATAATAGATGTGGATATTCACCCCTCCGCCCCCGGCGCGGCTATACATGGTGTAGAGATTCCAATCCAGCAGCCACCCCAGGTCGCCGGGGTCTCCCGACTCGGCCCAGCGGTGGGGATGGATCGATTCCTGAATGGCACCGATCTTGTTCTCCAGCCAAAACTTCTCCCCCTCGCCGCGACCCGGGCTTTCCGGAACTCCTCCGCCGTGGCTGTAGTCCACCAAGTCCTTCAGTGGCTCAAGGTCCCATGCATAGACAATGATGATGCGGTCTTTATCATAGGATCGGACATCTTTCGCCAGATCCAGAAACCACCCGACTTTGTCCACGTAGGCCTTAAATTCCTGAAAGTCCAACCACTGAGGCCGTAGGTCCGGCTTTGCTTTGAGAGCAAAATCCGGCATCGGTACCTCGATGGCTTCCCACGAGGCATAGCTTGTTCCCCAGCGTTTATTTAGTTCATCCAGGGAAAGGGCTTTGTGGTCTTTGAGATAGTTCTGGAAGGCTTTGCGAGCACTCTTGCCGTAGCCTGCGATATTCGCCAGCCATGGCTGATCCAGCACAACCGCTTCTCCGGTAGGCTGCATGATGTAGTAGCCCTGAAAGGCCGGGTGTGTCTGGTAGCGATCATGAAAGGCTCTATTTGCCCTCTTCCAAAGTGAGATGTGCTCAGGGTCGTGCGGGGAATAGTTTCCGTAAAAATGGTGATAGATCTCGGTGCCATCAAAGTTCCGCTGTCTCTCCAGCTTCGGCCAGTGATAGGTGGCGTAGGCATCAGCGTGGGCCAGTCGGAGAGTGATACCCGCACCATAGTCAGCCGATGCATCCATCATGCGATCCAAGAGACTGAAATCATACACGCCTGGAAGCACCTCGAAGTCTGCCGTATCCACCATGACGGTGATGTCGCGTGCCATCTGGGTACCCTCGCGCAAATGCTGGCGGTATTCCTCCATCACGGCGTCCTCGCTGGGCAGTCCCCTTGTCGGGCGAAATGTCGTGCGGAAATAGGCGCTCTCCTTGACCTCGTCTTTTAAGCGGGATTGTCCCTTGCGTCCCTCATAGGCCTTGGAAAAGTCGGTGGGGCGGCCGAGGTATATGAGGGCGGTGTCGAGTACCTTGCCCTCGCGCTGTAGCTCGACCCTCAATCGATAGGCATCCCGGCTAGGCAGCTCGGGTAGCTCGATCCATTGCTTGCCCGGCAGAGTTGTGACTGGAGCTTCTCCTTTCGCAAGGGGCTCGGGGAAGTTGGCCGGGAGCAACTCCCATTTCAAGAGGACTTGTCCCTTGCCGGGGAGATCTGCGATGGAAGCAGTGACGCCCCATTTCTCCCCATGAGGAATGACTCCCGGGACTGTTCCTGCTGTAAGGATTTGCAGAGGCTGTTGCTGGCCTCGGGAAGGAAAACTTGCAGGATTCTCTCCTCCCGGATCGACGCGATAAGTGAGGGCTTCCGTCTTCAGAATGAGCCCGTCTCCATCCCGCAGCCGATATGTCGTCCAGAAGTCGGATTCCGATCCTGTGGGAAGCAGTAGCTTTTGTTTCCTGCTCGCCAAGGATTTCCCATCGTACTGAAACTTGCTCTCCGCAGCATACGCAGGCTTTCCTTGGAACTCCGTCGCGGCCTCGGCTTGAAAGGTGAACTCTCCGCTTTCCTGATCGAGAAGCGCGTCCGCGTAGAAGAAGGGAGGTAGTGGAGGCACCTTGCGGCCCGCAAAGCCAAACTCTCCCAAGGCGAATTGCCCCTGGACCGTGTCATTGAGATTTCCGCGTATCTGAACTTCAAAGCCGATAAACTCCAGCGGCTCGGCTGCCCAGCCATCCCCTGTGCCGTCGGTCTGATAGACATTCTGGGTGGGGCCTCCCGCCTCTCCGGCATGCAGGTAGCTGGTCATCCACAGGCCCCAGTTTGTCGTGCCGGTTTTCAAGTGCGGGTACGAGAATGGCTCGCAGATAAACACCTCGCCTTCCTTGTCTCTCACCAGCGGTAGGATCTGTCTTTTACCAGAGCGATTACGTTCTCTCTCGATTCCCTTGGTCTCGAAAAGGACACGAAGATCATCCTTTCCCATGGGGATGGGGTCTTTAAGCAGGATCCGGGAGGTGACTTGATTAAATCTCAGATGCCCCACCGTGAAGGACTCCGTAATCTTCACATCATATTTGAGGGCCAGAATTCCCGGCTCGGGGTTGCTCAATTGCAGGGGGGCGCCTTCGACTCGCCATTCATTGGCTGGAGGGAGTGGACCGAAGTCGGCTTTTGCGGGAGTTTCGCTCATGGCCGCGGATGTGGCGAGGCAAAGCACGGCTGCGAGGGGGCGTAGATAGGACATGATACGGGATGGGGGAGAGGAAGCAGACCGCTAGTTCTGCTTTTCAATGAGGAACTGAGTGACCTCCAGACTGCCTTGAGCCGAGGGAGTCAGCGTCCTGGCTTCCAGGCGGACTGCGTCCCCTGCGGGGAGAGGGAGAGTGATCTCGGTAGTCGCCTGCGGGGGTTGGGTGTCCAGAGTTGCCTTCCAGAGACTCGCTCCCTTGCTGTCCACGAGATGGAGCTCATGCTTTGCCGCGCCGGAGGAGCGGGCATCACGCTGGACGGTGACATGGATTTTGTAATTTCCCTTAGCCGGACTGGGCCACTCGATGGCGACCGCCTCGACTCCTGTCGGTGATAGGCGGACAAGGCGAGCCCATTCCTCTCCTTCCTTCGCAGGTTTGATCCATTGATAAGCAACTTGTCCCACGGGAGCGGGCTCCGCAGGCGGGGCGAAGGAATTTCTGGATGAACGGCTATAGGTCACATGCATCACATCACGGGGTGGCGAGATCGAGGCATTTGACAGCAAGTGCCACTCGCCTTCCTTGGTGGAGCCTATATAGCGCCAGGAGGAGCCTGTGGGGGAGGAGGCTTCGGGATTCGTGCTGATGCCGGTGTCACGCATGGGATTTGACAGTAGATCCCACTTCACCGTGGCAATTTGCGGGAGGCCACGGGGATCGACTTGCTGTAGGTAAGCCTCGCGCACAGTCATCTTGCTGCCGGGAACTTTTGCCTCGGGATCGGCACCCGTCGCGGTGGCAAAGTCACCCAACTTTCCGAAATAGAACATCTCGAACCAATTCGGCAGCCCATCGGCATCGAGGTCGCCATAATAAGCCATCATGGACTCAGAGTTCGTCGGGAAATCCTCTTTCCAATACCGCTCGTCCTCCGTACTGAAAGCCGTCAACGAATGCTGTCCCCGGAAGGGCAATGCGGAGATCGGCTCCTTGGCGGAAAGCGTCAAGACAGACTGGTCCTTTCGTTTGAGTTCCGCGACCACCGGGCCAGCGGTAGCGGGAAGCTTTTTGACGAAGAGACCCGCGGGAGCTTCCCACGTCTCATTACGTCCCTGCATGGAGACCGTGCCTGGCTCTTGGAGATAGGTGACGACCTCGAGGGAATTTGTCAGGTCGGGGGAAAAGTCGTGAAAGGGGAAGACCTGGCTACCGCTAGGGTAGGGCGGGTAGAAGAAGTAGATGCGGTCTTTTTCAAAGGTGGGCCAGTGACCGGTTTTCCATCGTTTGATCATCAGTCCCATCAGGTCGTTGATGGCGTATCCGGTTTGCTGCCCTGGCGCGACATTCGTGGCTTCCGTGTAGTCGTTCCAGGTGGCGATTTGAATCAGCGTGGAGTCATTGGCGATAGCGCGCTCCCAGCGTTCGCGCAGGAGGTCTGTGCCATCCTTCACGCGGAAGGTATTCCAGTAGAGATTCTGATATTGCACCCAGACCGGGTCGCCCCAGTCCATGCCCATGCCACGTGCGACTTTAGCCGCAAGGTCGTAAGTCTGCCCGCCCCAGAAGAAGCCATTGACTCCGCCAAATTTTCGTCCCAGAGCGGTGAGGTAGCCTTTCCAGAACTCCTCATTGTTTGTCTCCGGAACGGTATCCATATCGCTCTGTCCCGCCAGAGCGCCATTCAGACAAAACTGGGCGTAGATCGGCTCGCCAGCGATGGCCTCCAGCTCTTCCAGCGCCTTATGGTAAGCCTCCACGCTCTCGGGCTTCAGCCAAGCCTTGCCCTGGATATCGGGACGGAGGCGTTCGCCGATGCGGTGACTACGATATCCCAGCAGCAAGGGTTTCCCATCGCGCCGAGCCAGTTTCGGGCTCTTCCCATGTTTCTCCATGAGGTGAGCGATGGCCTTGAGATTCATCTCCGGGTTATCGAGGCAGAAGGTGATCTCAAAGGGGTAATCCTTTTCCTCGGCGACCTTGAACATCGCATCGATGCTGGCAATGGCATCGGCCTGACCGGCGAGGACATCAACGGCGAAACCATCCAGTCCCATTCTCATGGCCCTACGGATTTCCACATCCATGGCTTCTTCCAGCGTGGGCTTGTAGTTCTCGGGAGTCAGCGGGAAGTCTCTCCAGCGCCCACCGATGCGGCTTAGGTAGGAATCGCCATCTGGGAGAAGCTGGCCTTGCCCTTTGCGCATGTACTCCACGCTTAAAGACCGGTTCCCCAGGGGGTAGCAGCCCATGTAGTGGGCAAATATCTTTCTGGGGCGATCGGGATGTTTCTGATCCGCGGCGGTAGCCTGATTGGCGGCCAAAAGCAGGACAACTGCGGACGTAACAAAGAGAATGCTCTTTAGAGAAGGGGCAAGGAATGTAATCATTGGGGGATAATCTATAGAGTAATAAGGATGGGCGGCGGCAACTATCAAGGAAAAGTCATGCAAGAGAGTGTTTTTCCACATTTACAGAGAGCAGAAATGTTGGGGGCTTTCTCGGGAAAAGGAAGGATTGATGCCTGAAGAACGATGATTTGCGGGGAATTTTAGTTGCACCCGTTCTTATCTATAGATAATAGTCTGCCTGTCGTTTCCCCCATGAGCTACGCTTCCCCCAGCAGAATATATCCACGCCAGCATGGTTTTAGCCTGATCGAGATTCTCGTCGTGGTCGCGATCATTGCTCTTCTATCCGCTCTGCTTTTCCCGGCAGCCAAGGAACAGCTCCGGAAGTCTCGGCAGGCAACTTTGGTTTCAAACATGAAAACTATAGCAGGGGGAGTGATGCTGTTTGCGACTGACAATGATGGTCGCTTGCCGGCGGCGCATCAGCCAGCGGGTTCCTGGCAAAAGGTGGTCATGAATTACATCGGTGAGGACGGAGTCATAAATTCTCCTGAGCGCTACAAAAAATCGGCCTTCCATGACCCGTTGGACACCGTGCCGCTTCCCTATAAGGAAACCTCCAGAGCTAGTCTGAACATTGCGCTTAATGGGATGGTGAGTGTTAACGATCTGAGCAGTCCTCCTCTTCCTGCGGGGGCTGCGTATCGGTTGCTGACGTCCATTTCTCAGCCGTCCAGACTTCTGCTGATGACGACGGGGGAGCGCAATGTTGATGCGTATTCTGGTTATACAATGAGGCTGAACTCAAACGCCTTTCGAGGAAATGCGGACGTAACAAAATTGACCCGCATCCCCGGTTATCACATGTGCTGCTTTGTGGACGGTCATGTGGAGTTGGTGCCGATTGCCGAGATTCTCAAGGAGGTGGATAAAGATCGGACATCCATTTCGACCTCTGTCTTCTTTGATGCAAGAGCCAATAACGGCCAGGGGCTGAATTAGCCATGGGATGGGCAAGGCTGTGGCCGCTTTCTGCTTGGAGATTTCTTGGACTGGCGGTCTTTTCATTTTTGGGAATTGGAGCAAGTCAATCTCAGCAACCGGCCAATCAAGTTGAAGTCTTGCCGAGACTCACTGAAGGGCGCTACCAGATCACGGAACTGATTTCGGGTGACAAACTTGGAGAGTTTTCCTCTGAACAACTCGGTGCCGCAGGTGTGCCGTGTCCTCTGAAACAACACGAAGTGGCCATCTATCGGATGGAGCTTCTGAAAAATTGAACACTGATTTCCCACGCATGAGTGAAAGGATACTTCTTAAGCAAATTTATCGTCTGATCGTGAGTTCCCTGCTTGCACTTCCGTTTCTCTGTCAGGCAGCAGAGCCTTTGCCGGTCGATGTGTCGTCGCCATCCCTCTGGAGCGTGGAGGGCGCGAGTGCTGATGCGGTCAAGCTCTCTGAGCGCAAGGGGATCCTGGGCATTACCTTCGATGCCGATGTGCAGAAGTCCCGGCGTATTCAGCACAATACGGTTTTTGAAGAGGGTATTTTGCTCAAGCTGAAGGAGCCGGTTGTGATTCCTTCCGGGCAGGAGCGATTGTTCTTTGAAGCGCGGGGGCAGGATGGTTCGGCGGAGAGTCGGAAGGGTACCGTTTTTCTGCGGCCCGTGCTGGAAGATGAGCGCGGGGAGAGGTTTTCCTATGAACCCTATCGTGTGCCCGCCTTGAAGGATGGTGGTCCTCAGGATTGGACGCAGTGGACGACGCGCCCATTTCTGACATCTGAGGCGGGCGGGGCTTCGCCGAATATTTACGTGGTCAGTGGGGAGGACTCCAATGGTTGGCCGGATGGGCGGTTGAAGCTCATTGGCTTTGAGTTGCGCCTCCGTGTCAATACTGCGGGGAGCGAGAGTGGCCGGAAGAGTGGGGAGATTTTTCTCGGAGATGTCGCCTTGGCTCCGACACGTATTGTCGAGGAGGCTCCGAGTGCTTTTGCAGACGCTTTCCTCAAGGATAAGGGCTCCTACCAGGCGGCCTTCGAAGTGCGGTCTTCTTTTCAAGCGGCCCCGATCACGGAGGTGGTGACCTCTCTCGATTTCGATCCCGCTGACGAAAACTCGCGCAGGCAGAAGATCGCTGTTCCTCCCGCGGAGACGATGGGCAATAGCTGGCTTCGCTATCAGATCGCGAATGATAAGGGAGACATTGCCGCAGAAGGGAACCTGCGCTGGGAGACTGATCGACCGGCGGTGGGGTCGGGTAAGCAGCGGAGTGTGGATCTTCAAACGCCTCCTGCGGTCGGGCTTACCCGCATCAATCCAGATCGGTACACCGAGGGAGTTTACCCGCCGGGCCAGCCGCTGGAAGTTCAAGTGCGCGTCTTTGATTCGAAGACGGATCGGAAACCAGCCAAACTGAAGTGGAGTCTGAAGTCCTATAGCTTTGACAAGACGCTTGGTGAGGGCAGCGAGTCGATTGCGTTGAAGGGAAAGAATTCCAGCGACATTCTCATTAAGCCTGAGGTGCCGGATGACGAGACTGCTTTTCGTCTGGAGTATTCCATACTTGCGGCAGACGACACAGTCTTGGACAAGGGGACGTATATTCTCGGCAAAGGTGGGGAGATACAGCCGCTGCAATCCCGGACGGGGAATCTCTCAAATCGCCATAAGATAAAAGAGCAGTCCTATAATCGCATCACCTTCCATGACGGCGGCAGTCCGAAGACGGAGGAAGATGTGTTGAAAAGGTTTGCGGCCACTGTTGATCAGGCCAGTCCTTTTACTAATCACATCACTTACATGGTGGACTTGTCGGATTTGGAGGTCCTTCCGGGTGTTTATGATTATCACCTGCTCGACAAGATCATGGACATCGCGAGCGACTATCGCTTTGGCGTGACGGTTCGGCTGGCCCATGCGGAGATGAAAAAGCCTTACCTCTGGCTCCCCTATAGCAAGGTGCGCGACTTTGATGGCGGAGTCGTGGAGGGACACCCTCTCTATAAGGCTGTCTCCATGGCCGATGGTGCTTACATGGATACCTGGGTGCGGGGTTATCGGGCACTCTACGATCGCTATAAGGAACACCCCGCCTTTGAGGGATACTATCTGATGATGCCGAATGGTGAGATGGTGCTTCCGGAGGAAGTCTGGCATGGCAAGATTTCCGACTACTCTCAGGGCGCTCAGAAAGCTTTCCGTGTTTATCTGGAACAGGACCTCGGACTTAGCCTCGACGATCTGAATACGCGATGGGGCTCCTCTTTCAAATCCTGGGAAGATGTGCCGATCCCTCAGCCGGACTGGACAACAGGCACGGCGCCGGATCTCCGTCGAGAATGGATCGACTTCTCCCGGTTTAAAATGATGCTGACCGATGATTGGTGCAAGGACCTAGCCGCTCGTGTGCGCGAGTTTGATCAGGATCGCATCATCATTTCCTATGGTGATCCCGATCGTCATCTCAAGCCCGACGGGACCTCCGATATCGACTACGGTCACAATGGCGGGAATCACTTTCTCAAGAACGAGGGGCGCTATGTGAAAGCCTGGAATGGTGGTAAGGGCATCGGCTGGATCACCGAGCCGCACCATCCGCATCGTTGGGCTGCCTATGGTGATCCGGCTCAGGCGGGCTGGGTGCTGGATTGGTCCACCTTTGTGATGCTCGCTCAAGCGGGTGGGGGAGGCGCGAATCTGCACTACTACTTTTTTCCCAATCCCGGCTACTCCCTCGTCGAGCATTATGGCGGTGAGTATTCCTATGATCGCGTCGAACAGATGAAGCCGATCCTCAGGGAACTCCATGGCCTGGAAATCGTGGCTCCCATCAAGCAGGTTGCCGGATTTTTCGACCCGGAGACCGTCTATGCGAAGCACCGGACCACCTTCGGCGGGCGCATGATCGACATGGCTCGCTGGTTTGAACTTCTCACCGCAGACTCCGTGCCGTGGGAGGAATACATCGAGGCCAATCGCGCAAACTATAAAGCCGTCTTTGTAAACCCTCTTGACGAAGTTCTCTCCCGTCAGTCGATTGATGCGCTCGATGAAACGGCGCGCGGTGGTGCCACCTTGGTCATGACGGCGACGACTGGGCGCTATACGTCCGATGATGCCTCTGCACAGTTCCCTCTCCTTGCGAAGCTGGGCATTGAGAAACCTGTCGGCACGTGGGATACGTCTGCTTCGGAACTCAAGGCAGCCGTGGAGCCGAAATTTCGTGACCTCCTTAGTCGCGACGCACTCCGCTTTTACTCCCAGGCCGATATGAAAAAGGAAATCGCCGATCCTGCGATCGGGGCAGACTTTTATCGCTGGCCCTACCGCTGGCTGCCGCAGAGCGATTACTTCGGTTACTTCAAGGACAACAAAATCACTTCCGGCGAAGTCCTTGCCCGATTCCCGGATGGTGGTGTGGCGCTGTCTCGTCATCCCGTGGGTAAGGGGTCCGCCCTTGTCTTCTGGGGGTCTCCCGACATGACGCCTGATCGCATCGATGGCCTCCTCGGTCGCATAGCCGATATGACGGGCGTTTCGAATCCCCAGGCTGGAAACGAGATCCCCTACATGCTGGAGGGTCATCACCGTGACCTGAATCGTTACTACACCCTGCTCTATCAAGAAGTGCCCGGGACCTATCGGCAGAAGTTTCCCAACGCGCCTGATGGCGAGTGGTTCATCGATGATATGATCTCCAGTCAGCGTCTGGGGACATTCGAGGGACGCAAGCTCCGCGAGGAAGGTATTGAACTCACCTTCCCTCCCGGCGTCTCCCCGCTGAAGGTCCTGCGCCTTTATCAGCCCGAGAAGGTCCGCTGGCTCAACAAATATCCGCAGCAAGCCGCCACCTCATCTTCCCCGAAAAGTTAATCCTATGATCATTTCTCGTAGCTTCCTTTTGAGCCTTCTCCTGAGCTTTTGCGCGATGACCGCGCAAGCCGGTTCCCTCGCAGGGTACTGGACATTTGACGATGAGACCCTGACGGACACTTCAGGAAACGATCTCAATGGCGAAGCACCGATGATGGTTGAGTATTCCGAGGATGTTTCCCCGACCATCGGCAAAGGAAAGTCCATCGTGTTTGATGGGTCCAACCGCGCCATCATTCCGCACGGTGCCTCCTTCGATGCCGGTGATGGGTTGACCGTGTCCTTCTGGATGAAGGCCGATGCGGCGGCGCAGACGGATGACTATCCGACGATCATGGCAAAGTTTGGCGGTTTCAACTCTTCGGGTTGGCGTATCGGGAAGCATGGTGAGGCGGCCATCCGCTGGAATGAGTCGCGTCCGGTCGAAGTCTTCGACAACAATTGGCACCACGTCATCTTCGTCTTCGATGGGAAAACCATCACCGCCTACCGCGATGGAGTTCCCGTTGGGTTGGATGGTAAACAGGAATTTGCCACGGCCAAATATGAGGCCGATGTTAAGAATTCTGCTGAACTCGTTTTAGGAGCACGCGAAGCCGGTCAGCATATCCGCCCCTATGTCGGACAGCTCGATGAAGTCGCCATTTTTTCCCGCGCACTTTCGCAAGACGAAGTCGAGGAACTCTTCGGAGGTCTGCCTCCCACGCAGATCCCTTAAGGAGGCCGTGTAAATCTCTAGAGAATTGCATTGAATTTCCCCTATATCTAAGATTACCGTTCTCTAGAGATTTATTTTTATCGATGCATACGCTCAGTTCTCCTCCCTCTCCAGCTGATAATCCCGTGGCGGATGTGTCCGACACGCCTGGAATGGGAGAACGATCAGCCCCTATAGAGGATATCATCGCCGCAAGGGAAAATGGCTCCCTTTACTCTGGCGTGGGCAGTCTGGGCGACGAGGCTTCGACCTGTGAGGGGGTGAGCTTCTACGAAGAAGAGGGGAAATTTGGCTTCGAGAACTACGGTCTCTCCCTTTGGCTGGATGGCGTCCAGACCTTGGCACATGGCTATGTGATTGAGAATGCGACTGCGCTCGAGTTCTCCGCCTCGTTCAGTCCCGGCATTTCAGCACGTGTGATCTGGGAAAAAGCATCTCCTGATACCTTCCTTCTCAAGGCGAGGATCCGTAACACAGGGAACAATCTCGTTACCTTAAGCCGAATTTCTTTTGGCCAATTCGGCACTCAGGCCAGATTCAATCCCAGTCGCAGCCATGTCCTAGGGTGGGGGCTTCGTTACGCTCACACGGGGAATCTGCGGACTGAGCGATATCCCTTTTGTGCCGCCGACTATCCCTACGCCCGTCAGCTCCCCATTGAATCTCGTGTCCTGGGCGATACGGAGGATCAGCCCTTTCCCGCCCTCTTTGTTTACAACGAGCATACCACCTGGGGGCTTGTCGTGGGTTCCGCTGCGCAGACGCGCTCCGTGCCGGTTTTCCGCCTGAAGCGTCGCGCGCTCTTCCGGCCCGACGTCTTTGCCGAATTTGCCGTGGATTGGGACCTGCCGCAATCAAGGGGGTTGCAATTGCAACCCGGGGCCGAAATCGATCTTGAGCCTCTCTACTTCCAACTCCAGCAGGGTGTCGGTCCGGATCTCGCTTTCGAAGATTATCTCGACTTTCTAGCCGAGCGGAATTCCTTCCGCGGTCACTCGACTCCGGTCAATGATGTCGCGCTCCACTGCACTTGGAACTACGGAGTCTTTGCCAATCAAGAAGCCGAGCCTCTGTTGAAGACGGCCCGATTCATCGCCGAGAACCTTCCGCGTATTAAGTTTTTCCTCATCGACGATGGCTACCTCCGTCACACACCGGAGACTTCCCGCGTTTTCCTGAACCGCTTTTATCCCGAGACCGAGCAGGAAGTTTCCTCAGAAACGTGGCCCGGCGGTATGCGCGCCTTTACCCGGCAACTCCGTGATCTCGGCTTGCGCCCCGGCGTCTGGTGGACGCCCACCGTGCGTATCCCCTGTCCGTTGCTGGATGATCATCCCGACTGGTTCCTGCGGAAAAGTGATGGCAGCCTCTATCTGATTGGCACAAACAATGCCTACCTCGACTACTCCCACCCAGAGGCGCTCGCTTATCTGGACCGCACCCTGTCGGTGATCCTTGGCGAGTGGGGCATGGATGCCTGCAAGATCGACTTCTGGAGCCAGAATTTTGAGACACGAGACGCGGTCCTCTACGATCCCAGCCTCACCAGTCTCGAGGTGCGCAAACGCTTCTTCCAGACCGTCCGCCGCCACATGCCAGCCGATGGCGTCATCATGAGTTGCATCGCCATGGGCATGGGCAATCCCTTTCTCGGGGAGGACGTGGATACCTATCGCTGCTCGATGGATATTACAGACGGACTCTGGCATGAGCAGATCGAGAATTGTCTCTGGACTCTTCCCGTACTCGGCTTCGGCGGGCGCCGCTCCCTGCTCCTGAATACCGATAGCGTCGGTATCAATCTGGATCTCCCGGAGCATGAAAATTTTTTCCGCCTGACGTGGTGCTATATCACCATGGGACTCATTGAAACCGGAGGCCGTCTGGAGGAACTTCCCGATCTCTATTTCCAAGCCATGAAGAAGCTCACGGAGCGCTGCGACCGCGGGTATCCTTGTCGCTGTCCCGACCAACGAGCTTACACGGGGGTGCCCTTGCCGGAATCCTTGTATGTGGACTTCCCCGCCGACAGCGCCACCGCAGCACGTGGCATCCGTCAGTCCGTGGCCTTCTTTAATTGGAGCGAGCAGGCTAAACTCATTTCCATTCCTCGCCGT